>Ga0302267_10001819_pt1 | contig 26727 bp, 24 predicted proteins | sample III_Bog_E1_3_FD_194555 | JGI IMG/M metagenome (GOLD analysis project Ga0302267, IMG submission 194555) | Peat permafrost microbial communities from Stordalen Mire near Abisko, Sweden - III_Bog_E1_3 | ecosystem: Environmental > Terrestrial > Soil > Wetlands > Peat | place: Sweden: Abisko...
CAACGCACTGACCTGAAGGTCCCTCTGGCTTAAGGTTGGGTTGAGGGGTTTGCGCACGCCATGCACCCATTGCTGCAATCCTTGCCCTGGTCCGCGGCGGTCCATTCCGCTCCAGATCGAACCGTTCGCGTCGGCCGCAATGGCTTGAATGCCGCTCAGCCCTTCTCCGCTCCGTGCCTTTGAAGGAGTGAATACGGTAGACGAGCCTGCTCTCCAACGTATGAGAAGGTTGACGCTGCCGATCCAGAGGTTACCTTCCGAGTCCTCAGCGAGCGGCACCGCATAAGGCGGAGTGATTCCATCAGCCTTTCCATAGCAGCGGAGCGACGCGCCCTTGACTTCACAGAGAGGGCCCTTGTCGTCATGAACTCGTGAGCGCGTGATCCAGATTCTTCCGTCATGCCCCTGGACGATAGAATTCACGCGTCCGTCTGCACCCGGATAATTGGTCAGATTGCCGTTCTGAAGATGGGCTAGGTTCGTTGATGTTCCAATCCACAAGCTCCCGTCCGTTCCTGCCAGGAGCGAAAAGATGCCGCTTGACATGAGCTTTCCCTTAAGTGGAATCCACGGAACAAAGCGAACCCCATCGAAACGGATAAGCCCATTTTCCGTCCCGATCCATAGATATCCGTCTTGAGTCTGCGCAATGGCGTTCGGCGCACCGCTGAAGATGCCGTCCTGAATTCTCCAAGCGGTGTGCCCATATTGAGAAATCTGCTTGTCGGGATCAACCGCCCACGCGGTGCAAGTCGCCAAGAGTAACAGGAAACAAATCCGGTGCGAACGCGAGGTCTTCAACTTGGCCACCTTGGCGATTTCTATGCGCCCTGCTCCTGGTTGCGCAACAAGCAAAGAGCAAATTCCTGCGGCTTATGTTATGTCGCTGCGGGGAAGCCATCAATTCCACGGCATTCGCATCAACACAGACCCGCTCCAGGGTTCCATCTTAAGCGGAATTGAGCATTCGTGGAATGTCATAATCTGCTGTTCGTGGGCTGCAGTTTTCTATAGTTCGGCATCAGATTTCGAGCAAACCCCGTCGCACTGCAATGGTGACAGCATGAGTCCTGTCGTTCGCCTGCAGTTTATCCACCAGGTTCTTGATGTGGAAATTGACCGTAGTCTCAGCAATTGCAAGTTGATCGGCGATCTGCTTGTTTCGATGGCCGTCGCGGATGAGCCGGAGCACCTGCAACTCCCGGTCGGTCAGGTTGTCTTCGCCCAAATGCTCCGAGAGGCGCGCTGCGACTTCGGGAGGCAGATATCGTCGACCAGAGTGAACCGTCCGGATCACCCCAAGCAATTCGTTCTTCGGCATGCTCTTTAGAATGTAGCCAGATGCCCCGGCTCGCATGGCGCGCTGGATTTCTCCATCACTGTCAGAGGTGGTTAGCATGACAATTCGCGCCTGCGGAAATCCCCCACGAATCGCGACCAGGGCGTCTATACCATTCGTGCCAGAAAGTCGAAGATCCATGAGAGTGATATCGGGGCGAAGACGACGGAACTCCGCAATTGCCTCAGCGGCATTGGTGGCCTGCGCAACGAGAACCATGTCTGTTTGAGAAGCAATGATCGTGCTCAAGCCCTCCCGGAAAACGGGGTGGTCTTCGACGCTCAAGATGCGAATTGGCTGGCTGCCCATCCCGAGACCCTCGGTGTGATGATTGTAGAGTGCTATCGTTTCGTTTGAAAATGCTAGCCTATGCCGATGACCGTTCATATCTGGCATTTGCACCCAAAGTTGACGGAAGAAGGCGTCCTCGCCATGTGCGGGGTACTGAGCCTTCTGCTTTTCCGCGCATCAGATTTGCGAGCCCGACAAGTAATTCATAAAGTGTCCCGAGAATCCGCTATCCACACCGAAATTGACCATAATTGATGCAAACCAGGACTAAACCACCGGTGTTCCCGAGACGCATATTCCGTAAGTTACAGACACTAAATAGGATGCGCACTGTGCCTGTTTTTGTACCCGTGTCGCCATACTAAAATGACGAAGTCGGTTTGCGAAATAATCATCACAACTCATAAGCCTCTTAAAATGAGGGCAGTAACGACGACCTTACATGGTGCCGGGAGGGGGGGCGAACCTTAGCCGCGCTTTGAAACACGTAACTTACTGATTCGACAATCGACAGAATCGCTCAAATCGCCACAACCGACATCTTCAGGCACAATCTGGGCACAATCGGGTTCCTCCGCGGCCTCTACGCCAGACCCGTGTCAGCCCCGCTTTCATTTAATCTGAGTGTCCCCTGTCCCACCCTCACCCTGATTTGCCCAGCACGCGGTAGTGACGATAATCGATACGCCGTGCATTTGTGACTGTACGGAGCATGCACCGTAACACGGGGAGTCGAACCCCAGATTCCGGCTCTTCGGAATCACCCAGATGCCGGTTTTGCCCCCGGCTAGGCTTGTGCTCGCTGCAAACAAGGGCTACCAACTACTCAGATCAACTCAGTCTTCCAGTTCAGTTCCTGCAACCGCGTATCCAGTTCGCGATACCGTTTTGCGAGTTGGTCTACTTCGGCCTGCAGTTTGCCAACAGACACCGTCGCAACAAATCGCACTTCCGATTTGGAGTAACGGTCCTGACGCGTGCTTCCGGCTTCTGCGATTCCGGCCAGGAAGTCACGACGCTTGCCGACCACATCCCGTTCGGCGATCGCATCCGAAATCGTAAGCTTCGTGTCGAATGCGGTTCTCGAGTTAGTGCGGTTGATTGCGCTCACGAGTTCCAGAAGCCGAACGAACACACGTTCGCTTTCCGCCAGGAGTTCGGTCGTATCCTCTGCCGGCTGCTCACCCTCCTGCACGCGAGCCGAACGAATCAGTCTCTTCTTTATTTCGTCGATTCTTACCTGGCAATCGCTGCGCTCTGCCAGTGCTTCCGCTAGTTTCATTGTCTCTTTCCTTTCGCGCATTTCAGCACCTGCCGAAGCAGCCACTCAACGCAATAGTTCGCCGTCAGATGGGCGAGTGTAATCCTTCACGAATTCAAACTCGGCATCCTCGATTCGCAGTCTGAGCGTCTCGATGGATGCCTCGTCAGGACAGTAGAGGGTAAGGTACTCGTCGTGGTCCGCGTAAATCGCAAACGATGCGGGTGTCGGGACAAAAGTGAAGTCAATCCAATCATTGAGAGTAGCGTCAAGCAACGCTGTCACATCCTCAGCGCCAGTCGCGTTCAACCTGAATTCCCATAGATTCTCAAGAAGGATGCCGCGCGGATTCAGCAACTCGATAACATGATCCGGTTCGAAGACGACTTGGTCTGTCGCGATCGATCCTTCCAAGACGGGAAAGGTCCCCAAGACCACCGCCAAAAATCTATTCATGGCGTTTCGAGGAGTTACCAGCGTCGCCTGAAAGTTCCATACATTCGCTCTGAATTGCCGGATTTGGGAAGGAACTGCGGTGAGTAGCTCGATCATAGTCTTCTCCGAAAGTTCTCTCCGTTTTGAGACCATCAGCACGAGATTGTGACCGACAATCGTCGGCCACATCTCGGGTTCAGTCCTTGTACGGATCGAACTCGTTTGCTCCAGCCATTGCGACTCCGACCGGGGTGAGACGGTGCAAGATGCGTACCGTGCCGCCGACAGACTCAAGCACCTCATCGAGACGCTTGTAGCAGTCCGGAGACTCATCCAGTCCGGCACCCCGCAGTTCGATTCCAGCGCGATCTACCCAGGAGCGCATCATCTCCGGCGTGACCTTGCCGGCTCGCTTGACCTCTCCGGTCTTGCGATCGACAACGCCTGCCGCCTCGCGACGGCCCATTGCACGACCCGCGCCGTGCACTGTGGAATAGAGCGAATAACGGGCATGCTCGTTTTCAACGCCTTCGAGAATGACCGACTGCTCACCCATCGTGCCGCCAACAAACCCGCGCTGGCCGGGAAAGGCCGGCGTCGCGCCCTTGCGCACAACCCACAACTGCTCGCCTTCGTGCTCTTCGCGCCAGGCGTAGTTGTGATGGTTGTGCACCTCTTCGACAATCGGCGCTCCCAGGATCTGGGCCACACGGCCGCAGACCCAGTCACGACCTGCATAGGCGTAGTCACCCGCCAGACGCATAGCCTCGAGGTACTCAGTTCCAAGATCGCTATCGGTTGAAAGAACGCAAGGCTCCACCTCCATCCCATCGGAAGCGCCGGCGGCCTTCAAGAAGTGCGTAGCTGTCTTGTGACCCAACCCACGCGAGCCGAAGTGCACGCCAATCCACACGCGATCCTCTTCGTCCGTGAACAGATCTACGTAGTGGTTGCCACTACCCACGGTGCCAAGCTGGTTGCGCGCCATCTCCTTGAGAGAAGAAATCGCCTTCAGCTTCCAGGCCACATCATCGAACAGAGCGTGATCTACCTTTTCGTTGTTCCTGCGGCCAACGCCGAAGCTGATGATCGACCACACGTCGTCCATGATCCTGCCAATGTTCGCACGCAACTCCACGCCGGGCATATCAAGACGCACAGCCTTGTTACCGCAGCCGATGTCGTAGCCAACACCGGTAGGGCTGATCGCATTCTTGTATGCCACCACTCCGCCAATTGGCACACCATAGCCGACATGGTTGTCGGGCATCAGTGCGACTTTGTCGGCGGTGCGCGCGCACACACGAATCTGGTTCAGCGTACGATCATCGGCCTGGCCGAACACTGGAATCTGGTTATCGAAAATCTCCATGCGTACCACGAGAATGCTCCTCACTTTGATTGCGTCGCAAATATGAAACAATCGCGACATAAAGTTTCACGACCCAACGAAAAAGCCCCTGACCGTTAGGCCAGGGGCTCGAAGTCTGCTTTGGGTAAACGCGCTACGCGCTTGTCCAATCGAGTCCTGGCATGAACACAACCTCACCTTGCGAATACGGCCTGAGGCCTTTCGCGCTGTGATGTATCGTCAATGGGAGTCGATTCAGCATGTTTTCCATCATGCCCTACTTTTCAAAAAGAAGCAACACACTCTGAAGGTGAATACACTACTTACTTCTGGTAATAACCAGAAAGTTAGTTGCGCTCAAACCAGAACTGGGTTATTCTCGTCTTCGTGAAGAACCTATTCAAGTCGTATCTGTCCGAATCACTCAGCGATTTGCTGGGCATGGAGGGGTGCGGCTGATTTAGGTAGAATCTACGGAATCGCCGAAGCCCCTCGAGAAATCGAGGGGCTTTTGTTTTATGGGCTTCTGGCGGAACGGGCAGCGCGGCAGCCTCAAGAGCTGTGACATCTTCAGGGTTCGAGTCCCTGGGAGCCCACCAATTCGTCGACAGGTTTGTGCTTAGGAACCTGATCACTCGACGTGTATCGAGGTTGCACAAAGTTAGTAAGTCGTGGGGATGTGGTGGAAATGGGAGACACGCTGGTCTTAGAAACCAGTGCCTTCGCGCGTGAGAGTTCGAATCTCTCCATCCCCACCAAGAGATTCATGGAGACGTGGCCGAGTGGTCTATGGCACCGCACTGCTAACGCGGAGCGCCTTTGAAAGGCCCCATCCGTTCGAATCGGATCGTATCCGCCAAATGTGGGTGTGTTGGGGCGACTGGTTGCCCTGCCGGGCCGTAACCCCGGAACTCTTCGGAGTATTGAAGGTTCGAGTCCTTCCACACCCACCAGGATTTCGTGCGCGCAATCTAAGCGCCGCGCTGGGCAGCCGTAGCTTAATAGGCCAAAGCTCTCGATTGTCGATCGAGCAGATGCCGGTTCAAATCCAGGCAGCTGTCCGATGTTCGCGTCGAGGTGAGGCGCTTCCTATCCTCTTGGACCAGGCGCGGGCATCCCGCAGTGCGGTTCGTGCCGCTATGGGCAGTGGGGCGCAATCGGGTGCCAACGTGATTTGGAAGGCCGAGTTAGAATGCGACCTCAAGATCGTGCAAGGTTTGGCGCGTGAACTGCCCGGCGCCAAGGAAACGTATCAGCATTCAAAACCTCAGAAGCTCGAAGACAAGCTGGTGGAAGTTCATGATCTTGCGACGAAGGCTGCACACCTTCGCAGCAAGTACCACTTGGCGCTGGCCTCTGACAACAGAGACCGTGACCACATCAGGGCCGAGTCTCGCTCACGCTTCAAGTAACCTCCGGCAAGGTCGCACGTTGGGCCGCTGCGAAACACTTGCCTGCGGTCGCCACTTGTCAGTTGTAAATCTGCAACCATCGATACGTTATGCTCAGGCATTGCCCCGTGACTGTTCCACTATTGAACAATCTGTATCGGCGGATTGAGCTTGGCCAAGGCTTCGCGCTTGGCACCCTGCGAGATGTGAGGGTAAAGGTCGAGCATCTGCGCTGTGGTGTGGCCGCTGATGGATCGAATGATTGCGGAAGGCGTCCCTGACTCGGCTAGTTCGCTGACCAGGCTGTGACGAAGATCGTGCATCCGGCATTCTCCTTTGGCCTGTTTCTGCGATTTGCCCCAAGCCGTTTTCCATGAGCCTAGCGGCTTGGTGAGGTCCACGCCGTAAGATGTCATGTGCCCCCGCTCCACAGCCCAAGCTCCTCGATATCGCCATCACCGACGGCGCACTCAGCTCGCCGCAAACCATCACGCTGAGCGGCACCGTGCAGTGAGCGGGAATGACCAACCTGCCTGGTGAGTCACAGGGGAAGCAATTCGATCGTAGCTGGCGCAAATTCGCTCATGTAAAGACTCGCTTTGTCCATGGCGAACGCGTGTTACGGTTGTTTCGTCGATTCCCTCGCGTTGGCGCCATTTTGCGCAGGGACGTTGGGCTCCTGCAACGGAAAGATCATTGGCTCAGGGCCAACATGGCCGCGGTGGCAGGTCCCGCAGGTGACGGGCATTCCGGACCCATCGATTTTCGCGATGAACCTGGTGTTGATCTCTTCGGTCATGGTGTACATGACGCGGGTGGTAACTTTTTCGGGCTTGGAGTCGTCGGCAAAATTGAGCAATGGCCGACCATCGGCGCCTGTCTTTTCCTTGTTGTTGGCGTGGCATGCATTGCAGTCCATACTCAACTGCGCCTTCCACTGTTCCATCACCTCATGCACCTGGGCCCCACTCATATCCTTGGGCAGGACCTTCAAGTTCGTTGGTGCGGGGTAGGACTCCGGCGCAGTTCCCCCCGTGGGCGGCGGATCCTGCGCGGCCATCAACAAGATGCCGGCAACCGCCAACGAAGCAGCTGCCGGCACTCGCACTGAAGAGAACTTCATCATCCGCAATCCCTTTGCCCGATCGGCGCTTGCTACCAGGCTTCTTCCTTCTTCTTTTGCTGCTTCGACCACAGATAGTCGGCGACACGGTTGATGTCTTCCTGGCTCAGCACCTTCTTCCAGGCAGGCATGTAGAGCGGCGGCATCGGTCCCTTGGCATTGTCCAGCGGAGGTGTGCGGCCGTTCTGGATGATGGCGATGACTTCGTCCTTGGTGTAGTCATCGGAGAGATGAAGCAGGGACGGCACTTCGCCTCCCTGCGCATTGGGATTGGCCACGCCGCCCTGCAACTCGGTGCCATGGCAGCCGACGCAGCCAAATCGCGAGAAGTCCTGCTTGCCCGCTTCAATGGCTATGTCCTCCGGCGCGAGTTTGGTGGGCCGCTGCGAAACAATGGCTTCCGCATCCGACGGTGTAGCCGATGAGAGGAAAGCGAGCAACGCCTTGCGCTCATTGGACTCCAGATCGTAGGCCGGCATGGAACTGCCGGGATAGACAAGCTCCGGATTCACCAATTGCTCATCCAGCCATTCCGGGGAATGCTGCCTGGTGATTCCCTGCAAATCCGGACCGGTCTTTGCACCCACTCCGCCAATGTTGTGGCAGGTGATGCAATTCTTTTCGACGAAGAGCTGGCGGCCATACTCGGGACCGGGAATAAGTCGGACGCTGGAGTAGTAGGATCCCATATCTTCACTGGTAAGTGAAAGCATGTAATAGGTGAGTGCGCGGGCCTGGTCTTTGCTGAAGTGGAAGTTGGGCATCGCCGAGCCGGTGGAAACCACGTTGGGCGCAAGGAAATGCCGTTCGAGCCAATCGGGTGAGCGGTGGTTGGCGCCTTCCGCGGTCAGATCGGGACCGATGCTTCCGCCCACGCCATTGAGCTTGTGGCAGCCTCGGCAGCCTTGAGTCTCAAAGAGGTGACGCCCCTCGGTCAGCTCCGGCACACCGGGCACTTCGCCCTCCTTGTGGCAGCGGCCGCAGGAGGCGCGGATGTACTCCTTCGAGAGCAGCGGATTGGGCCAGAAGTCCACACTTCCATGGGCGCTTGCCTTGTCCGTAGCCAGACCCTGACCGCCGTGGCAAATGGTGCATCCGAACCTGGCCGGAACGTGTGGACCGAGCCCGGCGTGATAGCGAAAAGGCTCGGGTGCGTCCTTCATTGTGGGGTCTTCTACGCCCAGGTGGCAGGTGGTGCAACGGTCCACCCGCTGCAGGCCGGTGAGCATCTGCTGGTGAATCTCAGGAGGAGTGGCAAGCATCGCTGCCTTGGTAATCGCGTTGGGTTCGCCCTGAGCCTCAAGCTCGTAAAACCGGTGCTGATAGGTCTTCCAGGAGGGCGTATTGGCCTGCCAGGCGGCAACAACAATGAGGGCCAGCGACAAAAAGCTGAGAGCGAAAAATATCTGTTGCAGTCGGCGTTCCATTACTCAGCTCCTCCAACTACATGGACCCACGGTGGTACCAGAGCCCAGCCAGGGCCGCGGAAGAATGTGCCTACGACAATCAACACCAGGTTCACCACCACAAACGCCGTGAACAGTCCCAGCGCCCATTTCCGCGTCGTGAGTTGTCGGCTCGGATTGCGGTCGATGTAAGGAATAGCCAGCAGCGCCAGCACCATCAGCGCCGGTGCTACAACCCCGCCCAGCAAGGCCGAGTGGCTGACCAGTTCCTGCAGGCCGAGGAAGTACCAGGGAGCCTTGGCTGGGTTCGGCGTTTTGGCGGGATTGGCCAGTTCTTCCAGCGGTGCGTGGAACAAAATGGAGATGGTCATGATGGCGGTAACGGTGGCCATCAGGGCAAGAGCCTCGCGCACAAATGCGTAAGGGAACGAGAAGACCGCGTCTTCTTCCTCTTCCGGCGCAATGGTCTCAAAGATTGGCTTGCCGGTCACGACTTCCATCAGGCCGTATGTTTTGGTGGCAACCGCTGGCTGCACCAGCAAGGGCGCTGTTTCTTGAGGCGCGCCGATTGTGACCAGCTGCTCCTTCTTGACAGTCTGCAGCTTCCAGAGAGGCCGCGACAACCCTCCATCCTTACGTACTCGCCATAGATGCACAGCGGTTAGCAGAAGCACCGCAACGGGCAGCACGGCAACATGAAGCACGTAAAAGCGCAGCAGCGCGGCCTCGCCAACGGTGTGCCCGCCCAGCAGCAGTTCCCGCAGTTGCCCGCCAACCAGCGGAGCATAACTGCCAATATTGGTGCCCACCGTGATGGCCCAGTACGCCAACTGGTCCCAGGGCAGCAGATAGCCGGTAAAAGAAAGTCCCAGGGTGAGCAACAGAAGCACGACGCCGACCACCCAGTTGAACTGGCGAGGCTTCTTGTAAGAGCCGGTGTAGAACACGCGGCACATGTGAAGGAAGACACACACCACCATGGCGTGCGCCGACCAGCGATGCATGGCGCGCAGAAACGGGCCCATGAAGACAACGAACTGGAGGTCCTTCATGTCCTGATATGCCGCCGGAGGATAGGGCCGGTAGTAGCACATGAGCGCGATGCCCGTGGTGACCAGGATGACGAACAGGAAGAAGGTGATGAACCCCAGGTAGAAGGTGTGCGTGAACTTCATGTGTTCGCGCTTCACCTTGGCCGGATGGATGTGCAGCCAGACATTGAGAAAGACCAGCTCGGACTTTCCCTTGTCGGTCGACAGCGGGTCTCGCCGAACAATCGATTGGTAGATTTCGCGGATCAGGTTCATGGTTACACCATCAGCCGATAGGTGGGCGGAACTGTTTTGTTCTTGTCGACGCGCAACTGGCCGTCCCGTGCTTCAGTCACTTCAAACCAATCCAGGGCGCGCGGCGCAGGGCCGTGCTGCACCGTGCCATCGGCAGCAAACACGCTGCCGTGGCAGGGGCAATGAAACTTCTGATCGCTGGAGAAGTGATTCACCGTGCAGCCCAGGTGTGTGCATACCGCGCTGGCCACGCTGAAGCCCTTTTCGCGATCATGGAAGACGAAGACCTTCTCATCCACGAGGAACGTTGGAGGGCCAAACGGGAAGTCGCCCGGGGTGCCGATCTTGAATGCCTGAGGCGGCTCATAGAAGACGCTGGGCATCAGGAACCGCAATACCGCAGCCATGCTCACGCCCATCGCTGAAACCAGCGCCACCAGGCCCGCCGAACCCCATCCCCACTTCAAAAAGTTCCGTCGATTCATGCTTCATTCCCCTATTCGAAGACTTCCCGTTCCTGTTGCTCCAGCGATTCCATGGTGATGGCGCCCGTCGGGCACCGCGCTGCACAAAGTCCGCAGCGAATACACTTTTCTTCGTCCTTGATGATGGCGCCGGCCTGCCCTGACTTGAGTTCCGTAGCGCCCACGCCATATCTGCTGCGAATCAGCGCGTCGTAGCGCTGGTCGCCGCTTACCTGCACCAGGTCCACCAGGCGCAGGCAGTTCTCCGGGCAGATGTCGACGCAGCCGGCGCAGAGAATGCACTTCGCCCCATCGAAGATGGTGTTGACCTGGCATTTCAAACAGCGCTGCCCTTCGGCCCGGCCCTGCTCCTCGTCAAACCCAAGCTCCACTTCGGCGATGCCGATGCGGCGGTTGGCGGCCAGCGAAGGCATCTTCTGCCGAGGCGTGGAGAGAAAACCGCGCGGCATCTCCCAGTCGGAATGAATGCGGAACCGGCTGAGAACAGACTTGCTCGTTTTCCCGTTGAGATAAGTAAAGATGGATCGCGCCGCCTTGTGTCCGTTGGCGACAGCTTCAACCAGCACGCGCGGACCAAAGGCCACATCGCCACCGGCGAAGACGCCGGGAGCTGTGGTAGCCAGATCCTGATCGATCTTGAGAATTCCGCGCGGCGTAACCTGCACGCCCTCTTCGCCGGTGAGGAACGAGAGGTCGGCCTGTTGCCCGATCGCCAGAATCACGCTGTCGCAGGGGATGATCTTTTCTTCATCGCTGAACACTGGGCTGAAGCGGCCGTTTTCATCGAAGACGGTCAGGCAGCGACGAACCTTGAGCCCTGTAACTACTCCGTTTTCGCCAACAATCTCTTTCGGACCCCAGCCGTTGTCGAGCACAATGCCTTCATGCTCGGCCTCATCCACTTCGATCTTCCAGGCGGGCATCTGCTGGCGCGACTCGAGACTCACCATGTCCACTTCTTCGGCGCCCGCGCGCATGGCCAGACGAGCCGCATCAAAGGCCGGCTGCAGGCTCTTTTCCTCTTCGCCTGCCGCGTCCATATCCGCCGACTCGTGCACCAACCGCACTGCGGCGCGGGCCACGTCGATGGCCACGTTGCCGCCGCCCACCACCACAACGCGCTTGCCGAGCTCGATTTCGAAACCAAGATTGACGTTGATGAGAAAATCGATGCCGTTGTAGACTCCTGCCAGGTGGGCACCGGGGATGTTCAACTCCCGGCCTTTATTCAGGCCTGTTGCCAGCAGCACGGCGTCGAATCTTTCGCGGAGTTGCGCCAGGGAGATGTCCCGGCCCAGCGTCACGCGGGTGTGGAGCTTGACGCCCATCGCCAGGATGCTGTCCACTTCCATCTTGATGATTTCGCGCGGCAGGCGGAACTGCGGTATGCCGAGATAGAGCATGCCGCCCGGCACCGGCGCGGACTCATACACTTCCACGTCATAGCCGAGCAGGGCAAGATCGTGCGCGCAGGTCAGCCCGCAAACGCCTGCCCCCACAATCGCGATCTTCTTGTTGCGCTTAACAGGAGGCGGAAGCTTCTTGCGCGCCGGATCATGCCCCATGCCCAGGTTGTGACGGTCAGTGGCGTAGCGCTTGAGCGCGCAGATGGCAATCGGCTCGTCGATCTTGCCGCGACGGCAGTTATCTTCGCAGGGATGTGCGCAGATGCGGCCCAGCACATAGGCGAATGGATTGGGCGCTCGCGCCAGCAGATACGCTTCCTCGTCCTTGCCAATCCCGATAGCCTGCACATAGCGCCCGCACTCGGTGTGGATGGGGCAGGCTGTGCGGCAGGGAATATTCTTATCGAAATATTCCTGATCCGGAACTGTGATCGAGTAAGCCATAAAAATACTGCTCCATCCAGGTGGTTGCGAGTCTAGAAGCTTGCAAACGCCCGGAAATGTGATCTATATCGCATTTCCGGGCGCGGGACCGTGTGGCTCCCAATCGGAGGCTAAATTGGGAGCCACACAGAGACGCCTTGCTACTGCTGGGCCTTCAGCTTCTCGATCTCTTCGTCGCTGAGCGCTTTGAAGAAGGCCGAAGGATTCTTGTCCTTGCGGTTTTCCTGGTCATAGGCGAGGAAGTCGAAGATCGCCTTGCCCTGGGCGTCGCCGATGCCGGAGTTCGGCTTGTGCATCATGCGCTTGACGTAGCGCTCCCACTCGGCGCGGGTCATGCTGGTGTTGATGGGCCGGGCGATGGTGTGGCATTTGGAGCACTTGTCGGTGAAGGTTTTGTAGTCCTTCTGCAGGTCGGGGGGATAGCTCGAGACGTTGATCTGATTCGGCCCCTTGTCCTGCGGGAGGTTTACATTGCTGCTCTGAGCCAGCAAGAAAAGCGGCGCCGTGATGCCTGCGATGGCGATGATGCGAAGTCCCTTGTTCATTTGCGTCTTCTCCACTTACCACATGTACCGGATATCAGCCCGGAAGAGTTTGTCGGTTGTGCCAACGAGCGCGACGGGATCGCCGTCATGCTCCTGGGTGAAGGCTCCGCGAAGCACAACATTGCCTCGCTGCGTCAGTGCGTGTTCGGCGCCAATACCAAATGCGCGCCCGTGCATATTTTGCTGCGACGTAATGTTTTGCGTCGAGCGATCAAGCCGCGCCATGATAACCGTGCCGGTCTTGATGTAGTAGTCTGCCTCGCCGCGGTAGTTGTCGGCGGTGTACTTGCCCATCGGTCCGCCCTGCGTGGTCTGCCAATCGTCACTGGAGTGGATGTAGCCGCCGAGCAGGTCGAGCTTGTCGAAGAAAAGGTAGTTCCCAAATGCACCCACGCGGTAGAAACCTGGCCGGTAAGTAAAGGGGTTCCCGCTCGGATCGGTCTGGTTCATGTCCTTGGAGCCCTTGTAGAACATGACCGTAACGCCGCCGTCCGGGCCGAACCAATAGTCCGCGTCCGCCCAAACGTCCTTGGAGTTTTTGGTGGAGCTGTCCAGGATCTCGCTGCCATCGGCATTCAGCCCGTTGGTCACCTTGGCCGAGACAGCGAAGATGTTCTTGAAGTAGGGCGAGGCCCATGTGTAACCAACGTCCACGCCCACCGGGTGCTGGTCAAGCGTAAAGAGATTGGGATCGATGTTGGTCAGCGTGACAGCCGGGTCGGAAAACAGGTTGTAGAACATCGCCGCCCGCGTTCCTTCGCCTTCCTGCATGTGGATCTCACCGGCCTTGATGAAGTAGCTTGAGTTCGCTCGCCCGCCCGTCCACACGCCAAAGCCCTGCTCCAGGTCGCTGCTTCCGCCCTGGTAGAGCTCGTAGTGGCCGAAGTAGGAGAAGCCCGAATCCGGTATGGTCCCGGCGATAAACAAGGCCGCTTCGTCCAGATTGAAGCTGCTACAGGAAGAAGAAGATGAAGTCGAACTGCCGCAGGAGGTTGCCGGTGAGGCATCCGTCGTGCTGCCTGTGTCTGCGACTGTCTTTTCGGTGGTGATGCTGCCCTGAAGGATCAGGGCGAGAGAGCTTTCAAGACTCCACTTGATGTCCTTGTCCAGAGCCGTGATCTTCGGCGCCGCCTTGGTGCCGTCCATCTCGTCCGGAGGCATCCGATAGCCGAGCCGCTTGAACATGTAGCCGTTCTTGTTCAGCGCCGGCGGAACGGTGTGGCATGTGTAACACTTCACGCCGTACTTGCGGGCAAATGCCGGGATGGCGTGTGCGGGTGCGGGCGCGATGAGCACCGCGCCGACGACAAGGAGAATTGCTTTAATGCCCAGGTTCCAGACTTTCATTTGAGCCAACTCCATGCCGACCCATCTCGCATGCAGAGAGCCAAAGTGGGGAACCTTTGCTTTCAGTCATTTGCACCAGAGATACAACGCTGGTTGGGGAATTCATTCCCCAGGTTCAAGGCCGCCCTGGGGAATCAATTCCCCGGCCGGCACTTCCTTGTCCGGCTTCAGAAGCCCGTAAAACGTCTTGCGGTCCACACCGGCCTCGCGCGCTGCAGCACTGATATTGCCTCCGCAACGAGCCAGCACCGCCTGAGCATAGGAGAGCTCGAAATCGGCCAGGTACTTGTCGCGCGCGTCCTTCCACGGAAGAGTGGACAGTGCCGCCGCTCCCCCCGTGGCGACCAGGTCCTCGCTAAGATCTTCAGGGCCGATTATGCCGCCGGGGTGCAGCGCTGAAACCCGCTCCATGACATTTTTCACCTGGCGCACGTTGCCCGGCCAGGGCTGCCGCATCAAAGCCTCAAAGAACTGCGCCGATCCGGTCAGGACTTTCCCGTAACGGCGCGAGAACCGCTGCAGAAAGAAGCGCGCCAGGTGGGGAATGTCTTCCGGACGCTCACGAAGCGCCGGCAGCCGCACGGTGACCACGCTGAGCCGGTAAAAAAGCTCCTCGCGAAAGGTGCCCGCCTTGATCTTGGCTGGCAGATCCTGGTTGGTGGCGCAGAGAATGCGGCAATCCACCCTGACCTGTGTCAGCCCGCCCAGCCTGCGCAGCGCCCGCTCCTCAACAAAGCGAAACAAGCGCGTTTGCAACTCGACGCCCAAATCGCCAATCTCGTCCAGAAACAGCGTTCCGTTATCCGCCGATTCGATCAGGCCCTTCTTGGTGCGATCTGCGCCGGTGAACGCGCCTCGCTCATAGCCAAACAGTTCGCTCTCGATCAGCGAGCCCGGCATCGCGCTGCACTCTACCGGCACAAACGGCCCATCGTGGCGCCGGCTCTGTGCGTGCAGATACCGGGCCATGACCTCCTTGCCGGTTCCGCTTTCTCCCAGAATCATGACAGTGGCGTCGGTTGCCGCCACCCGTCGCGCCTTCTCCATCTGTTCCAGCATGGCCGGATTCTGCGACTGCGCCGCTTCGGTCTCGCCCAGCGCCTCCAGTCGGCCCTTCAGCGTCGTCACCTCCCGCTGCAGCTTGGCCTGTGCCAGCGCCCGGCCCACCACCAGCAGCAAATCGTCTCGCTTGAACGGCTTAAGCAAGTAGTCGAACGCGCCATTGCGCATGGCCAGCACCGCGCCCTCGATCGTTCCAAATGCCGTGAGGAACACGACCGGCAAATTCGGATGCGCCTGGTGCAAACGAGCGAAGACCTCCTCCCCGTTCATTCGCGGCATGCGCATATCCAGCAGCACAACATCCGGCGGATTGGCCAGGCACTCTGCAAGTCCTTTGCCTGGTTCGGTACACACAACCACCGCGATATCCGGTGCGCGCAGCATGCGCTGAATGTTTTCCCCCAGCGCCGGCTCGTCGTCAATCACCAGAACACGATTCATTCCGCTGCCTCTCCGGCAAACCAGTGGTAAGGCTGCCCCCTTGTAAACCGCGCCGGTGGAAGTTCCAGCACAAAGCCGGCACCGCCTCCAACCACTGGCTCGTATCGAATGCGGCCATCATACATATCCAAAAGGCTCGCTGCCAAAAACAGCCCCAGCCCCAGCCGGTCCCTCCCGCTGCTGTGTGAGATGAATGGCTCGAACAGGTGCTCGCGAATGCGCTCAGGAACCCCCGGACCGTTATCCTCGATCCGAACCACCACCTTGGCTCCAGCGGTGCGATACGGCTCAAGCCGGACGCGAATCACGCCTTCCTTGCGATCCTTCAGCGCATCCACAGCATTGTTCAATAGCCCCCGCACCACTTCGGACACCACATGATCCGGCACGTCCACCCGCGGCGCATCCCCAAACTCCGCAACCACGCGCACTCCGTGCTCATCTGCAACCGGCTGGATCGCCTGCAACGGGTCGGCCAGCGCTTTCTGAATGTCCGATGCTTCAAAAACCTCCCCACGCCTCTCCCGTCGCAGCGCCTGCAGCAGCGTGGTGGCAATCTTGCTCATATAGCGGGTTTCTTTGAGCATCTGCTCCAGGTCCGAACACAGCGCGGCATCGTCCTTGCGTTCCTCCAACAGCACTTCCAGCCGTCCGGCAACAATCGCCAGCGGGTTGTTGAACTCATGCATAAAGCCGGCCGTGAACTGACCCAGCAATGTGAGTTGGTGGCTCAACCGAGCCTGCCGGTCAGCCGCCTGCAACTCCTCCCGAAGCCGCGAAGTGCGGTAGCGGACGGTTTCCAGCTGCAACTTCAATTGGGCCGATGCTTCCGCTGCCGCTGAAGCTTCCACCCGAAGGCGACCGTATCTTCTGCGCAACACCAAACACGCGGGAACAGGGGCGAACAACACCGCGATTACCACCGCGGCTGTTCTCACCCACGTGTTGGCGGGGACCAGCTCGAGCGCGATTATGAGAAGTGGCAAAGTCCACGCTGCGCTCAACAGCAGCAGCAGACTCCAACCGGGGATCCCGGAACTCCGATCGCCTTTCTTCGAGATTTTCTCCTGCATAGCTCCCAAGTCTATTACCGCAGGTCGATGAATCACACGCTTTTAGTTCTGGGGAGCAATTGCCTAATTGCGAATATTTGGTTGAAGGGAGGGATGAGCAGCCCGCCTGCTGCCCGGCGCCGCTGAGAGCTATGCTCCGCGGTGAGCCAGTGGCCGCCGTGCAGCGTGTCTTACGAGAGCAGCCGGCTCAGATCCAACCTCTGCTCCTCGACAAAACAGCCTGAAGCAGGCTCCCTGTCCTTATGACAAAAGGGACCGAGAAACCCACACCATACACTGATAAGAAACTGCTCCGATTGGCATTCCTGCCATCCCACCCATCGAGCAAAAGACGCTCGATGGATGGGGCACGGTTTCATCCCCCGTGGGTCGGCGACGCCGGTGGGAGACTCAACAGAAAGCACGGCCGGATCTAGCTGATCCGGCCGTTTCAAAAAGGTGTGGGTTTCGTCGCTTGGGGCCACCTACGCTCACTGACCCGTGCCGCTCAGCGCGATGCTTTGCGCTGAGTTTTTGGGCGTTGTCAACGATGGTGATAGCCGCCGCAATGGGCCGGTCGCAGTGGGATTGAAATGCCCATGGATGGCGCAATTTGCTCCCGCTGCAAGGCTGCCCGAGTACCGCATCAGCAGAATAAGCGCCTTCAATTTCTTTGGCATTTCTGCCGGGATTTTCGGATGAGCTTCGCGGATCGAGTCAGCCGCCCAGAGGATCTTCTCCATTTCCTGATCGGTGAAGGGAAGCGTCGGGTCGTATTTCACTGGCGGCATTTTGACGAGTCGCGCCGGACTCTTTTCGATCCATTCCCCATCCACGCAGAATGAAAAGAACTTCCGCACCATCTCCATTCTCTTTTGCGCGGTGATCGCCGCGAGCTTCCAATTCTTTCGCATGGCCCTGATTTCGTCCGGCGTGATCGATGCCAGCGGTCTATTGCCAAAGAGCGCCTTCATTTCAGCCCCTACGTTCCGATATTTCCTCATCATGGCGTCGGACAGCTTCATAGCTTCCCGGTCGCTAATAAAGCCATCCACGGCCTCAGTCGCTGTCTTTACGACGGCAACGCCATCCACTTCCCAATCCCTCACCAGCTTGCTCGCCGCTTCCCAATTCAGCAGATCGAGCGACCTTCGGACGTATTCTCCACGCAGAGTCCCCTCAACAGAGATTGGGCAGCCACACGAGCGGTAGCCTCGTCCTCTGGAGCAGTGTTTGCAGGTTCTCAAGTGGCGTCGGAAAAGCGTAAGCATATTTCGAGCGTAGGATGAGGACCACACGCTGTACACACGCCAGATTTGCTTGGACAGTAAACTATTGATTCTGAATAGATTAAGTTGGTGCCGGGAGGGGGCGAACCCCCACGACCTTGCGGTCGGCGGATTTTGAGTCTCTCAAGAATACCGTAAGTCTATGATAAATAAGCGAAATCGAACGTAATGTCGGATATCCACAAGTGACCGCCTATCAGCAACTTAGCGTAATTACCCGTAATCGAGCCAAACTGATGTCTGTACCCGAGCTTGTACCCGAAAGTTTCGCGTTCGCACGGTCGCGAGTTGAAGCACTAACGGCTGTGCCGGTGAAGAGCGTCGGCGTTTCGTGCAATGTGCGATCATTCTGGTGCCAACATTCAGGAAATTCGAATGGAGCTCTGCGTGAATTCAGGCAATCAACAACCATCGAGCTCAGTATCGGGGTGGTGGGAAGAATGAGGCCGCGAAAGCTACTCTTAACCTTCTTCGCTCTTGCTGCGTCGGCTCAGCCTCTGCTGGCGCTCAAGCCCGGAACCCGCATTTCGCAGTATGGACACACGGTCTGGCGTGTTCAGGACGGAGTGTTGAGCGGAGCTCCGACTGCCTTCGCGCAGACATCTGATGGCTACATTTGGATTGGCACACCAAGCGGGCTGTCACGATTCGACGGGGTAAGTTTTCTGGCATGGAATCCACCGGCCGGTCAACACTATCCGTCCGGCATTGCCAGTATTAAATCACTCTATGCAGCCAGAGATGGGAGTCTCTGGATCGGAACGGCGGCGGGACTTGCGCATTGGGCAAACGGAAAGTTCACCAGCATATCCGCTCCCTATGCGGCAGTGGAGGCGATCGCGGAAGATCGCGAAGGTGCAATATGGATTACACGGTCGCACACGCGCAACTGGACGGGACCGATCTGCAGGGTATTGGCTGACAGCGAGCAGTGTTTTGGCAAGCCAGACGGGATTCAGACTTTAGCTGCAAACCCAATCGCAACCGATGTGCAAGGAAGATTTTGGATTGGCGCAAGCGGCACTTTGCTAGTGTGGCAGGGAAAGCTGATTGGCGAGTATCCTTTGCCCGGCCCAAGTGCAACTGATGCCACCCGCGCAATCGAGGGAGTTGCAGTTGATGCCGAGGGAACAGTATGGGCTGGAGTGGACCGGACAGGCCCTCACGATGGATTGCAGAGTTTTTCCAACGGGAGATGGCATTCCTACACTGCACCAGGCTTCAACGGTGCAAACGTCGGTGTTAGCACCCTATTTGTCGATCGAGATCGTTGTTTATGGGTTGGAACCGAGAATCAGGGAATCTATCGTATTCGCGGCCGCTCCGTTGACCATTTTGGCCGACAAGACGGATTGTCTGGTAACTCCATTCAGCGGATATTCCAGGATCGCGAGGGTGATATCTGGGTTGCAACCGGCGAGGGGATCGATGATTTTCGCGATCTCCCAATTGTGACTTATTCGAGCATTGAGGGACTCAGCACGGAGTTTGTCTCTGGGATTCTGGCGCGCCGCGATGGCTCGGTGACCGTTACGACCCTCTCATCCGTCGATTCGATTCAAGGCTCGGCAATTACCCCTCAAAAGTTCCCATCCGAACCACGCAGCAATCCTCTCGCGATGTTGGAAGATCACCGCGGCAATCTATGGATCGGGCGGAATGATGGCGAATTGGGGGTGGAGGTCAATGGCCGGTGGCACGTTATTCTCAAGGGCGACTTAGTGGACCCTGTCCTTTCGCTTGCGGAGGAAGCCAATCACGCAGTCTGGGCAGTGATCGCCGGGCCGCATCCAAAATTGATCCGCATTGAAAACTTCCAGGTCCGCCAGGAATTCAAGCCGCCGCAGATTCCGGCCGCTTTCTGCGTGATTGCAGATCCGAATGGAGGCATCTGGCTGAGCCTCCTCGATGGCAGTCTGATGCATTTTCAGAGCGGAGACTGGCAAAGGCTATCTATGGAAGCATTCAGTCGAAGGTATTCACGAGTTGGCGGCATCTTCAATATGTCGTTCGATTCAAACGGCACTTTGTGGGGAGCCGCGAATACAGGAGTCGTCGGATATAGGAACGGGAACTTGCGGTTTCTCAATGAACGCAATGGCCTGCCATGCCCATCCACGTACGCGACCGTCTCAGATCTCCATAACGACCTTTGGATACTGGGGCAGTGCGGGCTCCTTCAAATCAACAATTCAGAGTTGGAACGATGGTGGGCAAACCCTGAAAGCCGGCTCCAGATCTCAACTTTTACTGCGATAGACGGATTCCGGTCGGGAATTCCTTACTCCCACCCGGCGGCGGTTCGCAGCCCAGACGGAAGGATCTGGTTTCACAACCGCAGTGTGGTGATGATGATCGATCCCGACCATCTCGACGGCAACACGGTGGTACCACCCGTGCACATAGAGCAAGTGATCGCCGATCGCAGAACACATCAGGCTCAGAGCGACTTGCGCCTTCCCCCCAGGACGCACCAAGTGGAGTTCGATTATGCCGGCTTGAGCTTTGTTGAACCATCCAAAGTCCTCTTCCGCTACATGCTCGAGGGATACGACACTCAATGGCAAGAACCGGGAACGAGGCGATCAGCGTTTTATAACGACCTCAAGCCAGGGACATATACGTTTCGAGTCATTGCCTCGAACAACAGCGGAATTTGGAACAAAGACGGTGCTTCGCTCGAATTCAGTGTTGCACCTGCTTACTATCAGACAAGTTTGTTTCGCGCGATGTGCGGGGCGATACTTCTGGCGTCGCTGTGGGGGCTGTATCTGCTGCGACTTCGACAGATGCGACAAGAGTTTAACATCGCCCTCGAAGCCCGTGTCAATGAGAGGACTCGCATTGCCCGCGAACTTCACGACACCCTTCTCCAGAGCCTGCACGGGCTCATGCTTAAGTTTCAAGCAGCGTGCAACATGCTGCCTCGTCGACCAGAAGATGCCAAGCAGACTCTCGAAAGGGCAATTTCCGAGAGTGAACAGGCAATCGTTGAGAGCCGAGATGCAATCCACGATCTACGGTCGCAGCCAGCTTCCGGGCTCAATCTGGCTAGCTTGCTGGAGGCTGCCGGTGAAGAGTTGGTGGTGGCTCAAGACGGGACTAAAGTTTCGCCCGGTTTCCGCGTAATTGTAGAGGGAGAGCCGCTGAAGCTGTCCCCGAACCTGCAGGAGGAGGTATATAGAATTACTAACGAAGTCCTGCGAAATGCGTTCCGGCATGCCGGAGCAGGCCAGATTGAAGTCGAGATCCGGTACGACAAAAGCCAGCTCCGATTGCGAATACGCGATGACGGTGAGGGCATCGATCCTAAAGTTCTCGAAGAAAGCCAGCGTCCTGGGCACTGGGGGTTGCCTGGAGTGCGAGAACGCGCGCAGCGCATCGGATCGCAGTTGAGCTTTTGGAGCCAGGCCGGGGCGGGAACAGAAGTTGAGCTAACAATTCCAGCGGCCATCGCCTACGAGGGCGCGGGTAATGGGCACCGATTCTGGATCTTTAATAAGGAGCGAAAGCTGTGATTAGTCAGCCAGGCCTGATCCGAATCCTCACCGTGGATGATCATCCTCTTCTTCGGAGCGGAATCGAAACGTTGGTAAATGCAGAAGCAGATATGAAGCTGGTTGCGGAGGCATCTAACGGCCAGCGTGCCATAGAGATGTACCGACTTCACCGTCCAGATGTGACTCTTATGGATCTTCAGATGCCGGAGGTGACTGGTGCTGAAGCAATTGCCGAAATTCTAAGCGAATTCCGGGATGCGCGCATCATCGTTCTTACGACGTATCGAGGAGATGCTCAGATATTGAGAGCCCTTAAAGCAGGTGCGCGCGCTTACCTGCTTAAGAGTCAGCTACATCGTGAACTCTTGGAGACGATTCGCGCGGTCCACACAGGACATAAGCGCATTCCTCCCGACATCGCAGCGGAACTTGCAGAACACGCTACCGATGATGCCTTGAGTTCGCGCGAAATCGATGTACTGAGGTTGATTGCTGCCGGAAACTCCAATAAGCTGATTGCCGATCAGCTCTCAATCGGCGAAGCAACAGTCAAGAGCCACGTTGCAAACATACTTTCCAAACTCAGCGCCAACGACCGTGCCCATGCCGTCACGATCGGGCTCAAGCGTGGAATGATCGAGCTATAGCCCCCCAAAAGAAGGATCGTCCGGTCCTTATTTCAGCGGTTTCAACTTACGTTGCGATGACTTAACCTGCGCATGGAATGCTGCGGGAGATCTCTTTGCAACGCTTGTTTTCTACGTTCGCGAACGGACTGCCTGGTCTGGGCCTGATGCTCCAGCGCCTTATGACCGCCGCAATCCTGGTGTACGGAGCGGTCGCGCACCTTAACGCTACTCCGCAAATCACCTCACTCGGCCCACAACTCATCGATGCGGGCATGGGGATTCTGCTTCTTGTCGGCTTGTGGACACCGGTGGTTGGCGCTATGGTTGCGGGTCGTGAACTCTGGATCATGTTCTCAAGTGGCGGCGATCCGTGGATGCCTCTCGTTCTGGCAACGCTCGGAGTCACTTTAGCGATGATTGGACCAGGAGCCTGGTCCATCGATGCCCGCCTTTTTGGCAGAAGGCAAATCAAGAGACTCCGCTAAACCCGCTCGATCCGCCATTTGGGGGAGCAATCATCCGCCCAAAAAGCCGAATTCAAAAGCCGACTATTTGCGGTTCTCTCCGAACACTCACTTGCGCAAGAATCGGGTTCGAGGTCGCAAGCGAATAAGGCTGGGCTCTCCTCAGAAGTTCAATCGCATTCACACCAGGAGGTTGAATCATGTTGCAATCCACAAAATTGAAGTCTCATCTTCAGCAAACGCTTTGGCGGGCATTGCCCGTGATAGCACTGATGTTCGCGGGCGTGGCCATTGCCCGCGCCCAGGCAACGAGTACTCAAACTGTGAAAAACATTGTGCTTGTTCACGGTGGTTTCGTCGATGGCTCGGGCTGGGAAGGAGTCTACAAGATTCTCACGAAGAAGGGCTACAACGTCACGGTCGTGCAGAACCCCACAATCACTCTTGAAGATGACGTCGCAGTGACCAAGAGAGCCATCGATGCGCAAATCGGCCCGGTAATACTCGTAGGCCATTCATACGGCGGCGTGGTCATCAGCTCGGCGGGAGATGACCCCAAAGTTGTCGGGCTTGTTTACATCTGCGCATTCGCTGCGGACACTGGTGACTCTGTACTTTCTCTCATCAAGACCGCTCCGGCAGATGCACCGGCTCCCCCGATTCTGCCTCCACAGGACGGCTTCCTGTTTCTAGACCGTTCGAAGTTTGCAGCTTCCTTCGCCGCCGACGTAAAGCCCGAGATTACGGACTTCATGGCTAACTCCCAAGTGCCATGGGGACTTGAGGCCGCGAGTACCGGCGCCACCGCAGCTGCCTGGAAGACAAAGCCGAGCTGGTTTCTATTGACCACCGAAGATCGTATGATCGCTCCGGAACTTCAGCGATTCATGTCGAAGCGAGCCGGCTCCAAAGTGGTCGAAGTCAAGGGAAGTCACGCAGTCTACGTATCAAAGCCTGACGCCGTTGCTTCCATCATCGAGCAGGCAGCCGCTGGCGCTACCTCTAAGTAAGAAAGTGGAATCTGCTGGGGCTTCGCCAGTCGTGATGTCGTGGCTCATGTTCTCTTACTTCAAAGGATGAGCGAAGCACCGGTGTTTTTGATCGCACATGCGCTCCATCTACTTGTGAAGTGGCCACCCGCGCCAAGCGTGGATAAGCCCACTATGACCTGTTATTTCAACCTCACAAAGGAGAAAGATTGTCTATGTCCAAATCGATTGTGCTCATTCACGGCGGTTTCGTTGATGGCTCTGGCTGGGAAGGTGTGTATCAAATCCTCAAGAAGGATGGCTTCGAAGTCATCATCGTGCAGAATCCCACCATCTCTCTGGTAGACGATGTGGCTTTTACAAAGCGCGCAATCGCGAATGCCAAGGGAGACGTTGTTCTCGTCGGTCACTCCTACGGAGGAGTTGTCGTCTCGGAAGCGGGCAACGACCCGAAGGTCAAGTCGTTGGTCTACATTACAGCCTTCGCTCCAGATAAAGGCGAGTCGGTCTCCTCGCTGATCGCCAATCCTCCAGCCGGCGCCCCGGTGCCTCCCATCCTTCCCCCGGTAGATGGCTTCCTGTTCCTCGATCGGGAGAAGTTCGCAGCCTCCTTCGCTGCCGACGTTCGCCCGGACCTCGCCGCATTCATGGGAGACTCTCAGGTCCCGTGGGGTCTGGAAGCCTTACAGGGAGCGGTGAGCGAGCCGGCATGGCGCTCAAAGCCAAGCTACTATCTCGTTGCAAAGGATGACGGGATGATTCCGCCGCCAGCGCAGCGCATGATGGCGAACCGCGCTGGGTCTCATGTGATCGAGGCACCAGGCAGTCATGCCATCTATGTCTCGCACCCCGAGGTGGTTGCCTCCGTGATCAAGCAGGCGGTCGCAGCCGTGTCCACGTTCGCGCGCTAAGTCGAGCTTCGATCGAGTGCGCCCATTCGTTGCGATGTTGTCGAATGGATGCCGCGCACTTTTATCGGGGTATCCAAGCCGATATGTGGAGAATTATGAGGAACGCCTGGGTCTTGGTCGGGTCCGGATCGACAATGCAGATTTTGAGTGTTCTGACCATCATGACTTCCCGGTCAAACAAAAATGGCGGCCCGAGCCGCCACGGTTCGAACGTGTGATTTGAGTCATCTCGCCGTCGTCAGTCGTCCTCGTCGCAGCAGCAACCGCAATCGCTTCCAGCAGTGGTGAATTTCCAGACGAGAACGAACGGCAGGAACAGAATCGTGAGCGCGAGTTTGACCAGCTTCCAGCGTCCGGCCGCCGAGAGCGAGCGTATCCACTGAATGATCAGGTAAACGAGCAGCACAAAGACCGCATATTGGATTGCGACCGTCGCATATTGCACGACAGCTGTGTTCATGAAGTCCATTAGCGAGTCGATCATCGTTACTCCTTTCCGGGCACGTTGGCGCGTGCCCGAAGAACGAATGTTGGATTGGAGGAGAGAAGTCCTAGCACTACGCCGAGTGTCTGGTGCTCATGCCGAAGGCAGTTGGCACGTCAGGCGGTCGAGACCGAGCTACATGATGTAGCTGTTCTCGAAGATCAGCTCCATGTCTCCTGGAGAGAGGGTTTGTTCGTCGGCGTCACACAGCTCTGGATCGTGGTATTCACGTTCCCCTCCTCGAAATAGCTTTCGGGGTCGTTGGTGACATGGCCGTGGGCTCGCGCATAGGCGCTTCCTTCGTCCAACGCCTCGTTGAAGCGTCTGGCTCCCTCATCACTCCAGAAGTCAAAAGCCGTATTGTCTCTCTCCTCTCTCCCTTCTTCGTCCGGTGAGTTGTCGTTATGGGTCTTCATTCAAATATTCCTTTCTTGGGCATGGCTATAGCGCTTCAGTCCGCTATTAAGATTTTCGGAGGGAAACCAATACCAGAAAGGTGAATGAGTACTTTGGGGTGTTCCTGCTAAGAACATGTTGAATGAAAGACCCCTTGGTTCAGCGGCGGTCGCTCGATTGATGAGCAGTGAGTGACGTGTTCGTCTCGAAGCGCAGGATCACTGCGGTTAATCCCAAAGCCTTGGCGATGGGCAAGAGTTTGCTGAGGGGAAGGAGCACATGGCCGCATTCTGCTTTTGACAGGTAGGCGCGCGTAATGCAGTCTGCGGCCCGCATTGCGAGCAGCGACTGACTCAGGCCGCGGCGCTTGCGCAAGCTCCGGAGCAGGACGCCGATTGAGCGAGCAAGCTGCCGTTCGTCACGCACCGCGCCAGGATCGAGCTGAGTACTGACCTGAATATTCAGGTAATCGAGCCCGAGTGCGGAGTTGCATCGGATACACGTGCCGTCCCTTGGAAACTGGGGCGTTTTGCATCGTCGGCAAGTAACTGTTTCGCTATCACGAATCGAGTGAAGGAATTGAGTAGGCATGTTTTCCTTTGAAGGTTCGGTTGGCGAGGTTGTCGGAGTGAAGTGAGCTTGTGGAGTTGGCGGGAATTGGTACGTAGTACCCGCGCAGGCCAATGGGGCCTGATTCGGCGAATTAGACGCGATTTCTACGCGCAAGCTCGTGGTAGTAGCTACTCAAAATCGAGATCGCAACGATTGTCAGTTAGAGGCGAGCTCTCCGCGTTCCTCAAGCACGGCATTCAGGTCGAACTTGCCGGCATCGGGAACATGTGCAAATTTCGAAGCCACACAAGTGAAGATCGATGGCGGCACGTGGGGCCTGTAGTTTCCAAATTGAATCGATTCCGGCGTGTGAACCCGGTATCCTCCGATCCAGAGTCGATCGCTGAGTGCGACCGCATAGCCTAATACCGCCAGCTCGCTCTCGGTTTGATCGTTGATTGAGCCCGGCGGAACGTCCGCGTAGCCGAATCATTCGACATCAGGCTTTCAGCTATAGCCCGAGGGCAAAATAAGTCGCCGTTCATTTCCATCGCAGAACTACTCGCAACGTCAGATGACACTCAATCGCCAGCGGACTACAGTACCTACCTTTCTGAAGGTGATGAACTTTCAGACCTCAATACTCCATCTTCGGTCGATTCGGAAGCAGCCTTCCCTTCGCCTGCGTAGGGCACCTGAGCTGTCCAGCAAAAAACCGAATTGAGTGCATCTTGGCAGATGCACCCTCAGATTGTTGTGTAACCGCTCGCTCTCACATCGCAATGTCACCGTTCGCTCTCGTTACTATTTGTCACCGTCCGGTTACTCTTTCGGAATACAGGCGTGGA
>Ga0302267_10001822_pt1 | contig 26708 bp, 25 predicted proteins | sample III_Bog_E1_3_FD_194555 | JGI IMG/M metagenome (GOLD analysis project Ga0302267, IMG submission 194555) | Peat permafrost microbial communities from Stordalen Mire near Abisko, Sweden - III_Bog_E1_3 | ecosystem: Environmental > Terrestrial > Soil > Wetlands > Peat | place: Sweden: Abisko...
TTGGGTGCAGGGGCTGGATTTGAACCAGCGACCTTCAGGTTATGAGCCTAATGATTCCCTCTCAACATTTTAACTTCCCTCTGGTGTGACGGACAGGGACCGACTGGGACGGACAGGGACGGGGTCATTTTGGACAGTGTTTGGACAGTAAAATCTCCCGCATCGCTGGTGCCGTTATCGTTTGGAGTTGAGATTCGTTGCCGAAGTTTTTGGAAGCTGCGCTTCTTCTAATCTGCGGAGGCTTCGTTGTGCCTCCGCTCAGTCACTCAACCTCGGAACCGATGGCGGAATGGCTATCCTCCAAAATGGTTTTCACCAGTTCATCTTCACCGCAGACGATGATCTTGGCAAAACGTTTGAACCAGCGGCCCGACGGGACCGTCGGATCGGTATCGAGCCACCTGGCAAGGTTCTGCAAATCTTCGATCGGAACGGCCCGTTCGCGAACTCTGAGCGCCAGATGCTCGATCGCGGCCCGCGGAACGTTTTTACGCCGAACCTTCGGCATGGCCAAAGAACCCGTTCACCAGTTCCTCTTGGAGGCGGTCTCCCTCCTCGGGTGTATTGGCCTCGACCATCTTGTGCGCAAGGTTTCCCAGTTCACGGGGGGTAAGAGGGCGCGCTTCTAGCTTCACTGTATAACCGAGTGCTCTGGCTGTTCGCTGAATGGTTTTGAAGGTGGTGGAGGTGTTCTTTACGTCTAGCGCCCGCCGTACAGCGGTACGCCCTGTGCGCAGCTGCTTTGCGAGTCCCGCAACGGTGACGTGCTTTCTCTTCATCGACTTCGCAAGGGTTCGCTTTACATCAAGCAAGTCGGCTAACTCGGCACGGATTGCGGTGGTCTTGGGCATAAAACGAGGGTGGTTCATTATTGTACCATGTCAAGAGCTTGGGAGGGTATATGGGCGAAGTCCGGAGAACTGCATGCCCGCTCAAGTAATCGCCTTGGCCAAAGTAACAACTAGCACCAGTTGCATCTCTGAGCATAGCCCTTCTTGAATCCTTTAAGTTGATCAGCAATAAGGCCCTTGAACTGGGTCCAAGGGCCTCAAATTGGGTGCAGGGGCTGGATTTGAACCAGCGACCTTCAGGTTATGAGCCCGACGAGCTACCAGGCTGCTCCACTCTGCATCAAGTGAAAGGACAGACTGCTAGTGGAGCTACAGACTGTCAAGGGGGCTTTTGTTTTCTCGCTCAAGTAAGCGGCAAACAGACTCTTGAATGAGTCTCGACCAACGATCCCCTGGCCGCGGTATTGTGAGCGTTCACGAGGCCAAACACTTTCACCCGACGACTTGACGCGGAATTTGACCCTGCTGGGTCCGCTTTTGGGTCCGGAGAGCGGCGAGGCGTTCACTTGCGTCCATTCCTGTTCAGATTTGTTCAGCCTTTAATAGCTCCACAATTAGATCATCCACGACGGCAATGTCGGGCGGTACGTTTTTGCCGCCAGAAGGTTGGGCGATCCGGAACATTGCACCTTCAAGTCGACGAATGTAGCCCGGGAGCCGCCGAGCGAGTCGCTCGAGAACGGCAACAGGCAGATCAAGGGGGATAGTCTTCGCCTTGAGGTGGAGGATGGCCAAGCGGGTTCGGTAACTGGGGGGGAGCAGGGCGATCGCCTTAAAATCCATAAAATGCCGAGCAAGGCTATGGTCTGGCACGGTTAGCTCGGGCATAGGTCTGTCGCATGTGACGACAATACGACGTCGAGGGAGATCAAAGAGTTGACGCATGGTTCGCCCGACACGGTCATCGGCCAAGAACTGGATGTCGTCGAGGAGCAGCATATCCAGTTGCTGGTAACGATGGAGGAACCCCTCCATGGCCCCCGTTTTATGGGCGAGATGATGCTCAGCGGCGAATTTCTCCGTTGAGAGGCGGGCGACCCTGGCGTCTGGATCATGTTGGAACAACCTGTGCTCGATTGCACTCAATAGGTGCGTTTTGCCGAGCCCAACTCCACCGTGGACGAAAAGCAGACTGTGGGCGTGCTTGAAGGGTTTGGAGGCGGCACGGCAGGCCGCGAGGGCGGCCTGGTTACTCGGACCGACGACGAAGCCTTTGAAAGTATGGCGCAGGTGCATACCGCAGGCAGGGCTAGAACTCATGGCATTGCCTCATCGCCGCAGTCACGGCGGGGCAGGCTCGGAATATACACTTGGTGTCTCCCCCGGATTTTCCTCAGGAATACCCATCCTCGCTTCGGGAAGCCGGCTTAACGAATTGCCCTGCCGTGCCGATAAGTAAGGATGGACGAAAAGAACCCGGTGGATGAAACAATCAGGCTTCTAGGCCCGGAGGGCTTGGCGCTCCACTACGCGTGGCTGGAGCAAGAGCTCACGTCCAATGGAACCGAAGTTTCAGCGGATATGGCGGCGGTTTTCCGGTGGTCCAAAGATTTTTTGGCAGGGAAAGCGACGACGAAAGACGGCAAGTTTGCGAACTCGGAACGTGTTGCGATGTTCAGCAAAAAAATCTCCGCTGGGAATCCTCGCTGAGCCTCGGCAAAGCCGTCGTTTCATAACACGGGAGTTGTGCGACCCTGCGCTGGCCGAGATCCTGCACTTTATGAGCGGATGCCTTACGTCGTCGCCGTTCAGCACGCCCTCAGAGGGAACACCCGACGGCGAGCCAGCAGCAGATTGACGACGAAATCCTACTTAAGAGAAACCGTTGTCACAGCCCGCTCGCTATCGTTGGATTGCTGTCGCGGGACAATTCACCCAATTTCTCTCGGAATGAACCTAGCAGGCCGGCTCAAGAAAATTGATGCGAAATGCGTTCGTGCCCATCGGCTGTTGAACAAGATCGCCATTGCTGAAGTGAGCGACCCCTCGATCTTTGGTCTCGCCGACGATGTTCGAAAGGCCATCGAGGATCTGACCAAGGCTCGTGAGATGCTCAATGACTTGGCCGAGGAACCGCCGAATAACTGAGCCGTCGGGAATGTCCGGGGCGCGTGCAATAGCCTGCCTCAGACGAGCCCGGCAGGATTGATCACAAGCGCGATGCGTCCATCTCCCAGGATTGTAGCGCCCTGGAACGCCGTGATGCTCTCGAAGTCGCGGCCCATGGGTTTCACGATGACCTCAACTTGGCCGAGGAAAGAATCCACCGCGACGCCGATATTGCCGCGATTGGTCTCGACGATGGCGAGCGGCACTTCTTCGGCCCAGACAATCTCGCCAGTCCGAGGTTGGGAGGAAAAATGGTCCGCGAGGCGTAGCACCGGAAAGACCTCATTCCGAAGCGTCGCGAAATCGGTGCGCTCATGACGGTGAATGCGGTCGCGCGGCAGGCGCACGGTCTGAACCACGGACTCAATCGGGAAGACGTAGTCTTCACCATTCGCCTGCACTAATACTCCCTTTGACACCATGAGGCTCGCAGGCAGCGTGATCGTAATTTTAGAGCCACGACCAAGCTGGCTTTCCAGCGTAGTTGTGCCGTGCAGTTGGCGGATGTTGCTGCGGACGACATCCATGCCGACGCCACGTCCGGAGATGTCGGTTAGCTTCTCCGCTGTCGTCAGCCCGGGAAGAAAAATCAGCTCGAGTGCTACTCGGTCGTCCATAGCTGCCGCGGCTTCGGGCGTGATGAGGCCTTTCTCGACTGCTTTCCGCCTGAGGCGTGCGGGGTCCATGCCGCCGCCGTCGTCGTGTATTTCGATGATGACATTGGTCGCCTTGTTATAGGCCTTCAGTGTCACCTTGCCGGAGCGCGGTTTGCCCGCCCGCGTCCGCGCTTCCGGTGATTCGATGCCATGGTCCACCGCATTGCGCACCAGATGGACGAGGGGATCGGCGATCTGCTCGACCACGGTCTTGTCCAGTTCGGTGTCCTCTCCCTCCAGCAGAAGTTCGGCCTCCTTGGCTTGCACCCGGCAGATATCGCGCACCATTCGCGGGAACCGCTGAAAGACCGTCCGGATCGGCGTCATGCGAATCGACAGCACCGCCGCCTGGAGGTCTTCGGCTATGTGCGAAATGTGGTCGCCGGCGTCCTTGACCTCCTTGCCCACGCCGCTCAGGCCATGCTCCACTGTGAGACGCTTGGCCAGGAGTGGAAAGGCGTTGCGGGCCACCAGCAACTCTCCTGCAGAGCGCATGAGTCGGTCCAATTTTTCCTGGTCGACTCGGATTGTAGCCCGGGCACGCGGCGCTTCCTTGGGCGGTGCGGCCGATGTCGGGACCGCCGCGTCAGCGACGATGGCGGCAGGAATGGCCGGCGCCGCTGGAGGCGGCCCGGCCCCCAGGCGGGAGTCCCGGCGCAAGGACTGGATCAACGCTTCCAGTTTTCGATGGCCCGCAGCCAAGTCTTCGTGGATCTGATCAGATATCCTCACCTTACTGGAAACTGCCACTTCCAGCAGGAGAATGTCCTCGCCCAACAGCGCCGCGGACTCCGGTTGCCCTTGCTGGTTCGCGGCGGCCTGAAACGTTTTCAGAATGCGCAGATAATTCCTGCAGCATACGGCATCAGGTTCCGTCGCACCGCGGAGCCGGGCCAGGAAGCCCTCCACTGCCTGCAGGCTCTGCGCCGCGATGTTCAGGAACGAGGCGAGCGGACCATTGTCCGCATCTTCGGTGGCGGGCGCTTCGAACTCCCGCTCGATGCGGATCTCGCTTTCGTCTTCGACGAAGAGAAAGACCTCCTTGATCTTGGCCACGGGATGCACGCTCACCAAGGCCACGTCCCAAGCCAGGTAACAATGCTTGGGATTCAAGCTCGCCAACGGGGGAATGCCCTCGGTCCGAGCGGTCACGGTGGCCTCGCCCAACGCCCGCAGTTCGTCCACCAGACTGACCGGATCGGTCCCGCTGAAGAATACCTGCGCGTGGGGCTTAAAGAAGACGTGGTGACGCTGCGGGCCAGCGACGTCGTCTCCGGCCTGGCTGCAGGCCGCTGTCTGGGTGGTTTTCGGCAGAAACCGGGCCAGCGCCTCCACCACTTCATGGCACACCGGTGCCAACGTGGCCGGCTGATCGGTCTCGAGCAGTTGCCCGAGCAGGTCCTTGGCTTGGAGCGTGAGATCGATCATCACCGGCGTTATCGTCAATCGCTCCATCCGGGCCTCATCGAAGAGTTCCTCCACGTGATGAGCAAACGCCGCCATTTCCTTGAAACCGGCTGTCGCGCCGGAGCCTTTGATCGTGTGAATTGCCCGGAACACGCGGTTCAGCAGCGCCGCGTCCTGGGGACGTGACTCCAGTTCCAGCATCGACGAGTCAAGCTCGGCCAGCAGGTCAGCGGCCTCCAGGCGAAAGGAGTCGCGTAACTTGAGTTGAAGGGCAGCGATGTCCATGGGATACTAAATATTCAAACCGCGTCAGCGCGGTTCACGGGCAGACCTTTTTTACGACCGCGAGCAATTGCTCGACCTGGAACGGCTTGACGATCCAGCCGGTTGCGCCGGCTGCCTTACCTTCCATTTTCTTTTCCTTCTGCGATTCGGTGGTAAGCAGGACCATCGGCGTGAATTCATATTGCGGTGTCGCGCGCAGGCGGCGGATGAGCTGGATCCCGTCCAGGTTCGGCATGTTCAGATCGGATATGAAAAGGTCAATTTTCTGGGCAGAGCCTTTCGTCAACGCGTCCAGTCCGTCCTGGGCTTCAATGACGTGGTAACCCGCCTCGAGCAAAGTGAAGTTGACCATCTGCCGCATGGTCGGCGAGTCGTCCACGATCATGATAGTCTTAGGCACGTTGCACCTCGGCCCCGGCGAGCCGGTCTGATGAAGTTTCGGTTTCATGGCCTCTCGCAAGAGATATGCCCACGCGAGCTTCTGCCGCGGCGAAATCGGCGGAGGCATCGATCACGCCGAAATCCAGCACCGCTTGCGACAAGGCATAGAGAATCTGCATGATGGACGAATGGACGGTTTTGGCCGCGTGAGCGTTCACGCGCACACTTCCGCCGCCCGCGGCCAAGGGCAGAACCGCCTGGTAGAAGCCCGCGGCTTGCTGAATCGACATTTCGCTGCCGAGCACAACCACGCTGGCGGTGCCATCCTGAGAAATTGTCCAGTTCATGCCGTTGCCTCCGTTTTCCAAACTTCCATTGTCACGGTGGTCCCGGTACCGGGCGCTGACTGGATGTGGAAATGGTCTACCAACCTGCGCGCGCCCGGCAAACCGGTCCCGAGCAGGCCAAGTTTGGCGTCCTCAATAAACCGCTCCGGGCGCTCGATGCCCTTGCCTTTGTCCGACACGATGATTCGCAGCCCAACACGTTCCGCATTGCTCACACGGCCAATCTGAAAAATCCCGGAGCAGCCGGCGTGTTGTACGACATTACGGGTAATTTCAGAGATCGCGGTAGCGAGCCTCGTCAAGACTGCCGGCTCAAAGCCTAACTCTGTCGCTTGGTCGCGGGTCACGAATCGCGCCAGCAGCACGTCCTGTGTCTTAGCAATCGGCAGGCGAGCTTGTTCAACCCAGACAATGTTATAATTCGTTGTCTCGGGCACTGCGGCTGTTGGTGGGGATGTGTCCACCGGTGGGATGACTAGAGCGGGGGTCGTCATCAGAAGAGTTCGACGTTGGCGCCTAGTGCGACCTCCTCCGCGGGCTCCTCTGCCACGGAAGTTGGCTGCGGTGTGCTCGGGATCGTAGTGCTCGCGGATAGTATCTCCGACATTGGTTGTTCGGGCATGGATTCACCCGCTGAAAAGACCTCGGCACCGGAGTCGGCAGCGGGCGCCGATGGCACGTCGTTTAGCAGATTGCTCGATGGTAATCCGGTGGCCGCACGGACCAATGGCAGCCCCGTCAGCAAGACTGCGGCGTGCGCCTGTCTCTCTGACTCCATGGTATAGTTGGCCCGCAACCGATCAATGTTGCCGGAGGCTGCGGCATCCATAGCCAATCCGGCGCCGTCGGCGCCCCCCCAAGTCACCAGGTATTCAAAGAACTCGAGTGACCGCGACCTGGTCTCGGCGACGGTCGTCGGAAATTGGACTTTCGCGAGAACTGCATCGACCGATTGCGCGAAGGCAACTTGTTGGCAGGAGATACGCTCAACCATGAGAGGAATCGCGCCTTCCAACTGCGCGAGTTTCTCTTTCGAGAGCACCGATTCATCGGTCAAGATATCGCGCTCAACCTTGCCCAAGGCCTGAAAATCCGCCAGCTGCTGCCCGAGATTATTCACCATTTGGGCTGTCTGATAAAGCTCGGCTCCCATTTGACCCACTCGCGGTATCGCATCGTCCGATACCGCACGAACTCGCCCTGCCAGCACCTCCAAAGTGGCACCGTCAGCCGCGTGTATGGCAAAAACCTGTGCATTTAGTGCGGCTAGCCGCACGTCGCCAGCCAAGGAGGTTGCCTTAGTGGTGCAGTTGATGAACGCGGCCTGTAACGGTTCGAAGGCAGCGAGAATCTCGGCAATTCTCAGCACGGCTTGGTCGATGATGGCGAGAATCCCGCTGATGCCATTCTGACATAGATTGGCAACCGTCTCGTCGAGCGCGGTGCTACCAACCTTGACAGCCGCATCACTTGCAGTTCCCGAGTCGGAGCGCAGGCCTTGGATGCCCGCCTTGACACTGTCAGCGGCACGGTTGAGTTCATCGAAGACACCTTGGACTTGCTCCAGCTGGATTTGCCCGGCATGAAGGACGAACTGGCGCGTTCCTAAGCCGGATTCCATCGCCGCCGGCCGGCTGTCGTCCAGTTGGTTGCGAATCTCATCCATAGCCTCGCCGACGTGCTCAATTTTCTGCCGGGTGATGTCCTGGCATTGCTGCGCCATTACGATCCCACCAATATGCTTGGTCACCGCGTGATTGAGCTGAGAAAGCTCCGTGGCTCCGGCCCCAGCGTTGCAGAGTGCGTCGCCAAAGGCGCGCAGATGGTTGCGACTAGTGACCAGGGCTGTCGTGACCTCTAGGCGATGCCGCTGAATAGAGGCTGAAATCTCCTGCACCAGGGCTTGGATGATCAGTTCGCCCGCGTGGAAGCCGGCAATCTGTTGCTCCAACGTCGCTCGGACTTCGTTTACGGTCCGGTTCAAGTCTATGGCCAATGAGACAAAGACCGCCTGTGCCTCCGCCGGTTGACGACTGGCTTCAATGCGGAGCGACATCGTGATGAAATTCAGCGGTAACAGAACCCGCATGATTTCTTCATGTTGCTTGGAGAGTAGAGCGATGCGCTGCTGCAGTTCTCCGAATGTGGCAAATAGGTGGTCGTATTGATCGTAACTAGCGAGCACCAGGTCCTCCGCCTTCTTGAGCAACTGAAACGCGAACTGGACCGCCGCGTCCTGCGTCTGTCCCATGGCCAAATCAGAGAGCGACCTGCATTCCTGCTGAATGTTGGCCAACCGACGAGCCAAGTGCGAGAGACCATCGCCGGTCGCCAGAAACTCTGTCTCCATTTCACCGACTAGTGCAAATAGGTCTTTCTTTTCTTCTTCCAGACGGCGGGCCAGTGAGCTCGCCTCGACGCGGCGCACCCGGACCTTGCTCTTGTTTGCGATTCGCCATGCGCGTTGTCCGAGGCGGCGACAACCTTTGAGAAATGACTGGCCCGCGCATTGGAAACGTCCCGCCGCTACGGGCCGATCTCTCTCTTGTGGGTTGCGCATGTGCATCCGAGTGGGTGGCAACGTTCAGTGGGCACCGAGGAGCATCTTCATACTTTCGACGATCCGATGGGCGTCCGTCGGCTTGACGAGGTAAAGATTGGCGCCAGCGCCGAACCCTTTCTGCTTGTCCAGATCCTTGGCTTCGGTGGAAACAATGATGATCGGAACTTCGTCGTAGTCGGGATTCTGCCGCACGCGGCGGATGAACTCGTAGCCATCCATCCCCTGCATGTTGATGTCGGTGAGGACGAGGTCAAATTTCTCGACCGTCGCCTTTTCCAGCCCTTCCATCCCGTCCGCCGCAGTGACACAGGCGAAGCCCGCATCCTTCACGATGTGAGAGTGGAATTCGCGGGTCAGCGATGAGTCGTCTATGATCAGGATTTTGGACATATCATTCCTTGCGGTAAACGAGGTGTTGCCCGACGCGCAGCAGCTTGAAAGCGGTGCTGATGCGGCCGATGGATTCCGAGTGGCCGAGAAAGATGAAGCCTCCCGGTTTGAGGGCGTTGTAGAAATGGTCGACCACCGCCTTGCGCGAAGTGTCGTCGAAGTAGATCAGGACGTTGCGGCAAAAAATGAAGTCGAACTGCCGCATGCCGCGCATCGCGAGGCGGTCGCTCAGGTTCAGATGCTCGATCTCCACGAGCTTGGCGGTCGCCGGCTTGACGCCAAAATAGCCGGTAGGCAGCCGCGTGAGGTGGCGGTCGAAATATTCGGGCGGAACTTCCTTGACCGAGCGATCATCGTAGACCGCCCGGCGTGCCATATCCAACCGCACTTGATCGATGTCCGTGGCCCTGATCCTGATGTCCCAACGGTCGCAGTCGTGCATGACTTCCTTGAGGATCATGGCCAGCGTGTATGGCTCTTCGCCGGAGGAACATCCCGCGGACCAGATCCGCAGCCGCCGGTCGTTGGCCGCCTCGAGTGGTTTCAGCACCATCGGCAGGCAGTGATCGGCGAACCCCTGGAGCTGTTCGAACTCGCGAAACATGTAGGTCTCGTTCGTCGTGACCAAATTGGCTAGCGCCTGCATTTCCTGGCAGTTCTTGTCGCCGTAGCGGAGCATGAACGCGTAGTCTGCGAACGATTTCACGCCCAGGATCTCCATCCGCTTCTCGAGCCGCTTCTGAATGAAATAGACTTTCGAGTCCTCGAAGTAGAGCCCCAGCTGGCGGTAGACTTCATCGCGAATTGACGCGAAATCCTTGAGCGCAAGCGTCATCATGACGCACCCCCGCACTCAGCAAGCGCCGAGGCGACTTCGGCGTCGGTTTCGGGGCCGCCCCGGCTCACCAGTCGGGCCAGCAAGTCCGGCCGGCCAAGTCGTTTGATCCCTTCGATCGCGCCCAGCCTGGTCAGCCGGTCGCTGTGATCTAGGAGTGCGAGCAAGTGGTCGGCAATGCCCGCTGGGGCGCCGAACCCACCGACCACCCGGAGCAATTGAAGTTTGTCTTCGGATGGAAGGGTATCGCACAGCAACTCGCGAAGCGTCTTCCAGAACGCCTCGCTGATGGCCACGCGGCCATGGCGGATCTGAAAGCATTCGAGCGCATCGATGGTATCCCGCGCCACGTTGCCATCGTGGCTCAGAAGGATATCGTGAAACACCTCAATCTCATCCATCGCGCCGAAATCGCCGAGTGCTCGCAGCCACCAGCCCAGTTCCCAACTCGGCACGCTCGCCGGGGAGGGGTAGCGCTGGCGGATACACTGCCAGGAAGTGGCATCGCCGATCTGCAGTAGCGCGGCAAACGCCGCGCACACCAACATCGGCTGCGTCCCCTTCAAAAAGGCCTCTTCAACGTCCGGCTTGAACCTATTCATGCGGTGTTCACCCAGATATTCGAGTGCAGCAATCACGACGTTGACATCCTGATCTCGGATCGCGGCATCGAAGACCGGTTCGACTGCCGGCGAGGCAATGCCGGCCGCGGTATCGAGCACGAACTTGCGCACATCTGGGTCGGCATCATGCATTCTCGCCAACAAGGCAGGTGCCGCTGCCGCTCCTTTCCGCTGCAGGAGTCCGACGGACTGGTTGCGCAGAAAGGCATCGTCGCTCTCCAGCAGCGCCGCCACCACGATGGGGACCGCGGGACTATCAATTTTCCCAAGGGCAAGAAAGATCGACTCGCGCACTTTGCGCGAAGGCTCGATGGCGAGACGCTCCATCAGCGGCAGGATGGCCTCCGCCGCGTTGGCTTCGCCCAAGTCATCGGCCGCGTAGATGCGATCGGTTTCGTCGTCCAGGGCCAGGTTGGCAATCAGAGTTGAAATATCCATGGTGCAGTGTTTTCGCGGTTTACAATCGCCTCAGGATGGCCCGGGCGATCTCCCAACTCGGCCTAACTTCACAGGCGCCTCCGCGCTCGATCACCTCACGGGGCATGCCGTAGACCACACAGCTTTCCTCGCTTTCGGCGATCGTATAGCCGCCGGCTTCCTTGATCCGCATCATCTGGTCGGCGCCATCGTCACCGATACCCGTCATCAGCACTCCGACGGTGTCCCGCCCATAGATGGCTAGCACCGATTCCATCATGACATTGACCGAGGGGACAAAGAGCGTCGGTGGCGTCTTCGGCATGCGGACGACCACCTGACCGGTGAGCTTGCGATACAGGGTCAGATGCGCGTCTCCGCGCGCCACAAAACAATAGCCCGGCCGAACCTCCATCCCCGCCTCGGCCTCGACGACCTCCAGGTCACACGCATCGTTAAGCCGGCGTGCAAAGGAATTGGTGAACGACACCGGCATGTGCTGCACCATAAAGACCGCGCCATTGATGTCCGGCGGCAGTTGCGGCAGAACCTCCATGATCGTGGCCGGACCTCCGGTGGAAATACCGATGGCGACAGCCTTGAAAGTAGCCCCGTGCTTGAGCCGATCGAAGTCCATGCCGGTGAGGGCGGGCTTGGTGCGGAGAATCTCCTGGCGACGTTCGCAGCGCTCCCGGCCCGTGCGCCGCAGCGTGCCTGTTCCGGCCGCCGCCTTGAGCTTGAGAATGAGTTCGCGCGCCACCTTCCCGAGATCCGAGCTTACTGTGCCGTCGGGCTTGCCCACGTAGTCGAAGGCGCCCAACTCCAGGCACTCGAAAGTGGTGACCGCCCCCTTGTGTGTCAGCGAAGAGAGCATCACGACCGGACAGATGTTTTCCTCCACGATGATCTGGAGCGCGGTGATTCCATCCACCTTCGGCATGTGGATGTCCATGCTGATGACGTCGGGCCTGAGCTCCCGGGCCTTCTGGAGGACATCTTCGCCATCACGCGCTGCTCCCACCAACTCGAGTTCAGGGTCGGCCTCGATAAGCTGGCGCAAAGTCCTCCGCATCAGCGCGGAATCGTCGGCCACCAATACGCGGATTCGTTTGAAGGGCATGGTTGGTCAATTTACGGCCTGTCCGCGGACGGAAGGCCGGAGGTCATGGATTGCGGTCAGTTTCGGGTTACCGTTGGAGGATTTTCTCCACGTCGAGCAGGACGATCATCCGCTTGTCGCCATTTACCTTGCCGATGCCGGATATATACTGGCGATCGATCGTGGTGGAAAGCGACGTGGGCGGCGGGGCGATGTCTTTGCTGGAGAGGTTCAGCACCTCGTGCACCGAATCGACCAACAGGCCCGTCTTCACCCCGCCGAGTTCCATGATGATGACTCGGGTGCGTTCATCGGCCTCTTTCTGGGGCAGGTCAAAGCGCTTCCGCGCGTTGATCACCGGGATGACCTCACCGCGCAGGTTGGTGATTCCATCCACGTAGTCCGCGGAACGCGGCACGCGCGTCATTTTTGACGCCCGGTCGATCTCCTGGATCTCCGCGATGGGGACGCCATATTCGCCGTCGCCGAGGCGAAAGGTCACGAACTGTCTTTCGCCCAGCGAATCATTGCCGGCGCCGACCTGGTGCTTTTGCGCCCCGTTCGCTGCCGAATCGCTCGATGCCGCGCCAAGCTTCTCAAGGTCTTGGGCTTTGATCAGTTGGTTGGCGTCGAGCAGCATGATCAGCCGCTTGCCGTTCTCCAGCTTGGCGATGCCGCTGAGTTCGGTGTTCTGGGATTCCGACAAGTTTTGCGGTGGCGGATCAATCTGGCGTTTCGGCATCTTGAGCACCTCACGCACCTTGTCCACCAACAGCGCCAGCAGCGAACCATGTGCCTGCACCACGATCAGCCGCTGGTCCTCGCGGATGTTTTCCTTCACGCTGCTCTGGAATTTATCAAGCAGCGCGATCACCTGTTGGGCGCACGTGCCCACCTCTTGCTGGAAATATTCCTGCAGCTTCCCCGCATCGGCGCCGGTTAGCGTCTGGGAGTGCGCAATGCCACGCAAGAGCCGGTCATTGGCCGCGCGCATCTGGCTCAACACGCCCAGCAACGTCTCACTCGAGGTGTTGCAGGCGGCCATCCAACTGCGCACGGTTTCGGCGCCGATCGCATCGATCTTGCCGGTGCCTGAGCGGGCAACTTCAGCGGCCGCCGTCAGCCAGGTCTTGAAGCGGGTGCTCAGGTCCGTGACCTCGGCGACGACCTCCGACTCGAGGTTGCACAAACCGAGCATGACGCGGAGGTCGATCACGGGAAGGATGTTCCCGCGCACCGTCAGTACACCCAGCACATGCTTCGGCGTGCCCGGCACTTCGCTCGGACGCGTTACGCGCAGAATTTCCCGCACGCGGTCCATCTGGAAGGCAAACTCCTCCCGGCCCAGTTTGAACGCGACCAGCTGGATGACCGACAGGTCTCCAGTGGACTCCTTGGCCTGGTCGGTTGCGACCTCCTTCCCGGTGTGCAAGTCCGCCGCATGCTTCTGCAGCATGTCCGGCGACACTTTGCAAATGGCCTTAGGATTGAGAGCGATGATGATGCGCTTTCCGCCGTCAAGCTTAACCACACTTTCGAGGTAGTCAGAACTCATCCCTTGGCGGATCACCGGCGGCGGGGCTTCCATCTCGCTCTGTAGTACGCGTGTCACCTGGCGCACGCGGTCGACGCGCAGACCGGTCTTGTTGCCGTCCACGTCCACCACGAGCACGCGGGTGCGGTCGGTGTCTTTCTCGCGCGGCATGCCGAAACGCGTGCGGGTGTCGATGATCGGCAAGATCATGCCGCGCAGGTTGGCGACGCCCTCGACGTAGGGCGGAGCCATGGCAATTCTCGCGAGCTTGGGCTGCCGGATGATCTCCTGCACCGACATGATGTCGAAGCCGAACTCTTCCTCGCCCAGGAAGAACGTCACCAACTGGCTCTCGTTCTTGTGGGTTGCCGATTCAATGTTTGTTTGTGCGCTCATGGATATTCCTCTGGAAATGGTGTTCGCCTGGTCTCGCGACGCGGGCGGGCCAGGGGCCCGTCCGACGTCGCAGTGCGCCAGGCACAGTGGGTTAGGAGTGCTGCAGTTCGTCGGCTTGGGACGCGATTTCTTCGATGGCCTGCGCGATTTGCTGGGCCGCCTTGCCCGCTTCCTCGGCCGCGCTGGCACCTTCTTCGGTGGAACGGCCCATTTGCTGCGCGGCGGAACTGATCTGCTCCGTCGCCTTGCCGGCCTGATCCAGCGCCTTCATCGACTCGTTGGCGCCCGTGCCGATCTGCTGGATGTTCGCCACGACGATGTCGGCGTCCTTTGCAATCGTGTCCAGGTTGGTGGTGGATTGCCGGGCGCGTTCCACTTCGCCAGCGGCGGTTTTGCCGGCCAGCTCGATGTCGCCCGCGACCCGTGTGATCTGCGCCTGCACCTGGCGCACGAGGTCTTTGATGCGGTCCGCGTTTTCGCTGCTCTCGTTGGAAAGCGCCCGAATGTCGCCCGCCACGACCGAAAAGCCGCGGCCGAACTCGCCAGCCCGCGCTGCTTCGACGTTACCGTTGACCGCCAGCATGTTTGTCTGGACGGTCACCATGACGATCGCGTCGACGATCTTGTCGATGCGCCGGGTGCGTTCCTCCAGTTGCAGGACGTTCTTGGCCGAGGCGATCGACGCTTCGGCCGCCTTGCCGATATTGATGATGAGCGCGTCCACATTGGCCTTGTTCCGCGCAACCAGATCCTTGATCGAGTTCATCTTTTCCGTGCTGGCCGTGGCCCGCTCGTTCATCGCCTTGGAAGCCTGCAGCAATTGGGTGCCGAGCTCGGTCGCCTGGACCGCTGCCTTGCCCTGGATGCCGGCGGCCTTCTGAATTTGGTCGATCGCCGACGCGATCTGCGAGCCGGCGGCTTTAATCTCTTCCGCGTTGGCGGACAGTTCCTCGGCCGACGCGGCAAGTTCTTCCGCTGATTTCTGTCCATTAGTGGACGTCTTGAGTCCTTCGGCCAAGGTCGACATCGATCCGGCCGCATCGCTCATTTCGTTGTAGGCCTTGGACTGCTCCTGGACGGACTTGAGCGCCTCCTCGCAGCCGGATGATGCCTCCTCGGAGGCCGACGCGATCTGCTCGGCACCCTTGAGGTATTCACGGGCTCCGCTCAGAGCCTGGGTGGCGTTGACGGAGATCACCTCGCAGCCTTGCTGGATGACGACCATGTCCTGGCCGATTTGCGAAAGATCCTTCGTGATGGCCTTGGCCTTCTCGACCTCGTCCATGCCTCTCTTCCCCGCCGCCTCGGTATCGGAAGCAACGACCTTCACCTGGTTCTGGATTTCGCTGACGACATCCTGGATGCCGCGGGCGCTTTTTTCACTGATCTCGGCAAGGTTCCTCACCTCGTCCGCGACGACGGCAAACCCCTTGCCGTGCTCCCCGGCCCGCGCCGCTTCAATGGCTGCGTTCAGCGCCAGCAAATTGGTCTGGTCGGCGATGCGGGCCACCGCGTGCACAATCTTGCCGATCTCGTCCGAGAGCCGCTCCAGCTCACTGATCATCTTGGCGGATTCGATGTTGGCTTTCGCAGCACCGCCGACGCCGGCGATCAGGGCATCGATATCGACGGTGGTCGACTTGGCCAGCTGCTGCAGAGTATTCACCTTTTCCTTGGAAAGGGTCGCGGTCTTGTTCGCCTCATCGGACGCCTTTTCGATCTGGTTGATCGCGGTGCGGGATTCCTCCGCCGCCGCCGATGCCTGCTGCGAGCCGGTGGCAATCTGCTGCATCGTTTTCTCCAACTCATGGATCGCGCCGCTGGCTTCCTGAATCGCCGACGACACCTCTTCGGTCGCGGTGGAGAGCTTCTCGGCCACAGCCTGGGCCCGCGCCAGAGTGCGCGCTTTCGCCTTTTGTTCCGCCAACTTGCGGGCCGCCGCGCGGTCGTCTGACAACTCTGCGGGTTCGCTCTTGGGTGTCGTGGTCACGACAAAGTCCGCCTTGCGCGGGGCGGCGAGGGCGCGATCGCCATTGCGGCGCACAATTTCATTTTCGGGGGCGGAGGGGGTCATTGATTTCATTGATTCGATTGTTCGGTGGTTGATTCAGGAATAAAGTTGCTGGAAGCGGCGAGAGTCGGGCTGCGCTGGTTTTCATGTGCTAGGGCCGACTTGTGAACGTCGCCAAGGAGCACGGCGTCGACCGCCGACTGCAGCTCTGCGGGTGTAAATGGCTTCTCGAGCACGCTCACTGCACCCAATTGTCGTGCCATCTTGAGTTTGTCGGCTGCCCGGAGCCTCGAGTTACCCGAAATCGCGATGACTTTCACCGATGGTTGCATTGCTCTAATGGCCATGATGACTTCCAACCCCTCCTTCTCCGGCATCACGATGTCTGTGATCACCAAGTCGGGGTTGGCGCTCAGGAACCTCTTCAGTCCCTCTACTCCGTCACCTGCTTCGATCACCGTGTGCCCCAATTTAGCCAGTGTCAGGCGCAGCGCGGTGCGAACACAGTAGTCGTCGTCAATAAGGAGGATCCGGGCCATGATTGGTGTTGGATGGGGATTTAGTATTCCCAATCGGTCGCACCTCATTTCCCCTCATTGGGGAAAACCCTCGTCTCGGTAGGAGAAACCCTCGTCGCTCCGGAAACACACGTGTCCATCGGCAGATACCCTGCCTGGAGGCAACCACCCTGAGTCAGGGAACCGCCAGGCCCAGACGAATCGCGTGCCGCACCAACTCCGCCGGACTCGCGCAATCGAATCGCTTCATCAGCCGCGAACGATAGGCCTCGACCGTCTTGACGTTCAGGCTGAGCTCGGTGGCGATCTCCTTGTTGCGCAATCCCCGGACGATCTGGACCAATACCTGGCCTTCCCGCAGCGGCAAGGCATCCTTCACCCGGCCGGCAGTGGCGGCCGCGGCCGATTGCAGCCCTTGCGCCAGCGCGGCGGACATTTCATTGCTCAGGTGAGTGCCGCCTTCGAGGACAGTGCCGATGGCCGCAACGAGCTCAACCGCGGCGCTGGTCTTCACGACGAAACCGTGCGCCCCGGCATCGATCGCTTCGACCGCGACTTTGCGGTCCAAGAGTGCGGTAAGGACTATGACTTTTATCGCGGGAAATTGCTTGCGCAGCCGTCGAGTGAGCGCGATGCCGCTGCCGTCAGGTAGGTCAACGTCCATCAACACCAAGTCGGGCAAGAGCTTGCCAATCATCAGCCACGCCGTCGCACAGTCGCCACAAGACCCAACCACTTCGGCCCCGTCGCACTTCTGCAGAATGACGCCAAGCCCGTCCCGCATCATCTGGTGGTCGTCAACAATAAGAATACGGGGGGACATCGGCGGAGGTGGGTGAGTAGCACTGCATAACCGGAATCAGGCAAGGGAATCATGTTGGCGGGGTCGCCGCAGGTCACCAGGGTATTCTGTATATGGCGGACTACAGTCTGGCGGCGGCTTAAGGAGCGAGCGCAAGTTCGCGGTCCACGGCCTCGAGGATCTCGTCCACGCTGGATGGTTTGGCGATAATCTGTGTCACTCCCAAAGCAATAAGTTCCGCGCGTCGGGCGTCGTCGTGCAGTCCGCTCATTGCGATGACGCGGAGTTGCGGTTCCTGGGCACGCAGCAATCGGATTAGCGTCACGCCGTTGATACCCGGCATCATTACGTCGGTCACCATGAGCCGCACGCGGTCGTGATTCGCCTCGAATAGGATGACGGCCTCGCGACCATCGGCGGCGGCGAGGACGCGGTAGTTGTGTTTTTCCAAGGCTAGGCTGAGGGAACGCCGGATCGCGGCCTCATCGTCGACGATCAGGATCAACTCGCGCTTGCCGCTCCGAAGCCGCGCCACTGAGATCGCATCCGCCGCGACCGCGCCGGCAATCGCCGGCAGGTGCACGCTGAACGACGTGCCTTGACCTGGCTCACTGTAGACCACGACAAACCCGCCGTGGCTCTGCACAATGCCTAGCACCGTGGACAGGCCAAGGCCGGTGCCCTTCCCCAATTCCTTGGTCGTGAAAAACGGTTCGAAGATACGCTCTAGATGTTCGCGCGGAATGCCTGCGCCCGTGTCGGCGATCTGCAACCGGACATACCGGCCCGGTTTTGTCGGAGGATACTGGACCACGATCGCTTCATCAAGGAACACATTTGCTGCCGTGAGCGAAATCCTGCCGCCGGCCGGCATCGCGTCGCGGGCATTGACGCACAGGTTCATCAGCACCTGGTGAATCTGCGTGGCGTCCGCATTGATCGGCCAGAGGTTCGCGGGTATTTTTTCCTCCAGAGAGATGTCGCGCGGGAAGGTCTCGCCGATGATCATCGCCATGTCCTTTAGCAGATGCGCGACTTGCACCGGGCCGCGCTCCCCCTCGATTCCCCGGCTGAAAGTGAGGAGTTGCTTGATGATGTTCGAGCCGCGCTTCGCCCCTTGCTCAATCATCTTCAGCAGCTCGACACTTTGCGGATCCGGTAGATTCTCCATGAGCATCGGCGTGACCATGAGCATGGGTGAGAGAATGTTGTTCAAATCATGCGCAATGCCGCCCGAGAGCGTTCCGATGGCTTCGAGTCGCTGCGCCCGCAGGAATTGCTGTTCGAGCTTCTTCTTCTCCGTGATGTCGGCGAGGAATTTGAGCCGGGCGCGGGGTTGACCGGCTTCGTCTCGGACCAGCGTGATGCGACAATCCACGACGAGTTTTCGGCCATCCCGATTTTTCAGCCGCATTTCACCGTTCCAAAAGCCATCGCGCTCGACCGCCGTATGCATTGAGGTCATGACGGCGAGATCGTCGATGCCGAACACCTGCTCGGACGGGCGGTTGAGAGCCTCGGCCGACGTCCAACCGAACAGCTCTTCGGCGCCGTGATTCCACAACGATACTTTGTTGTCGAGGCCCACGATGACCACCCCCTCGTGCGAGTTGGCCAGAATTTCGGCCTGTTCGCGAAGCCGGCGTTCGCTGGACACGCGTTCGGTGATATTTTCGTGCTCGGCCACGACCCGGACAGGGCCGTCGGAGGCGAAGCGGGTCACCCGGCCCATGAACCACCGCTGCTCCGTCGGCGAATGGCAGGGATATTCTAGGGAGAACGCCGGCAGCGCACCGCGCAGTACCGCGCGGATTCCGGCGGCAAATGCGGACGCAGTTGGATCGGCGGACGCATCGCACACCGCGAGGTAGTTGATGCCCTCGGAAACGTTTTGCGCCACCAACTGGTTGGCTGCCCCAAAATTGCGCCACGCACGGTTCACCGCCAGAATCGTGCCCGTCTCGTCCAGCACGCACAGGTGGGCCGGGAGCGCATCGATCGTGGCCTGCGCAAAGCGCTCGGACTCGCGCAACGCATCCGCTGCCCGTTTCCGCGCGCTGATATCGCGGATGTTGCATTGAATCACCTTCTGGTCGTTGACCAGGTAGACGTTGCTGACGAATTCCACCTCGATCCGTCTCCCATCGCTGGTCTCGAGGGGAAGGTTTTCATATCGGACGTATTCCTTTTCCCTCAGTTCAACGAACTTTCCCTCGTTTGCGGCGATGTCCTTGAAGAAACCCAGTTCCCACACGGCTTTCCCGAGAAACTGATCGTGTGTATATCCCAACAGGTTGACGAGAAATGGATTCACATCGACCACCATGCCGGTTTGGGCGTCGAGGATCAAAATGCCGTCCTTGGCCGTCTCGAACAGCCGCCGGTAGCGCAGCTCAGATGCCGACTGTGTCTTTTCCATTTGCTTTGTCATCGTGATGTCACGTGCCACCACCGAGGCTCCGACGACCATTCCCTCCGTGTTCCGGATCGCGGAGACTTTTACTGAGACATCCAACGAACTGCCGTTCTTGCGCACTCGAACAGTTTCAAAGTGGGGGATACTTTCGCCCCGCTCGACCTGGCGGAGAAGCTCCATTTCTTCTTCTTGGTGCGAAGGTGGAATCAGCCAGCTGGTTGACCGACCGATCATTTCAGAAGTCGAATAGCCGAAGATTCTTTCCGCGCTGGCGTTCCAACTGGTTACAATCCCCTTCATGTCTTTGCCGATGAAGGCGTCGTCTGATGATGCCACCAAGGCTGCGAGCTGCGCCGCCACCGTCTCCCCCCGCTTGCGTTCGGTGATGTCGGCGCGGATGGCGATGTATTGCCGCGGAGCCCCGTGGTCGTCGAGGAACGGAACGATGCTCGTTTTCACCCAATAGAACGAGCCGTCCTTGGCCTTGTTCCTGATGTCGCCGTGCCACACGCGCCCGTGGGCAATGGTCGTCCACATGTCGCTGAAAAACGCCTTGGAATGATACCCCGAGTTGATCAGTCGATGGTCCTGCCCGAGCAGCTCGGTCCGCGAATATTGGGAAATCGCGCAGAACTTGTCGTTCACATAAGTGATCAGACCCTGCGGGTCGGTGATCGCGACAATCGCGTGCGCGTCGAGTGCGACCTTCAGATCGGCGATTTCCTTGAATGCCGCGGTTGTTCGCTCGTCATCGCGCATGCTCATTGGGTCCAGCGGGCCGTGCATCTGCACCTAAGCGCGATTTCCCCTCAAATAGCCACATTGGGTTCCGCAGAGTCATGAATTGAGACTATGAACGCTAACTCGCATCTCAGCCATCGGGTGAACACCTGCTTCTGCACAGGCAGTTCGTTAATGGGGGCCCGATTCGGTGTGGTTCACTGGGTCCGTTTCTGGGTCTCCGTCCAAAACTGTCCACCTCTGTAGGGAACTGTTCAGTTGGCGGCCATTTTTTCGGCCTCCCAAAACCAAAACTCCCTCGTAACCGGTAGGTCCACGAGGGAGTTAAATTGGGTGCAGGGGCTGGATTTGAACCAGCGACCTTCAGGTTATGAGCCTGACGAGCTACCAGGCTGCTCCACCCTGCAACAAAGGGAGGGTCAAGGTGCGTCCGCGGGTGCGGGCTGTCAAATCATTCCTTATTTCAGGCGGATCCGCATCTCGGCTGTGCCTGCATCGGGATCGTCGAGGGCGAGCGTGACCGAGGTGGTTGTCAGGTGCTTAATCCGGATCAGGACGAGCCGTGAATGAACCTTGGCGGTGAAGACATCCCCTTCCTTATGGAGCTGGCCGTCAACCGTCAGCTGAGTCAGGTCGTTCATGGTGACGACACCTCCGATGCGCGTGGCCTCGATGGCGTGCTTGAGCAAGAGCTCACCGCCCTCGGGGGCAATGTTTTGCTGCACAACCTGCGCCTGCTGCGCCTTCGAAGAGTCCTGGGAGACGGGCTGTGACGGGCTGGCACTTTCCGTGATCGCCATCGCTCCAGAAATCCTGAACGGGTTTCCGCTCGGGTCAAAAGGGGCGGGCTTGATCCGGTAGTGGTAAAGCCCATCCATCTCCGCGCGGACCCTGTGAAACCTGGCCTTGAGTGGATTGTCCTGCACGGGGGCCTTTGCCGCTGTCGTCTTGATCACGGAAGGAGGCGCCGAGGGATTGCGGACAATGCGCCAGCTTATCGCCCATACGACGAGTAAGCCCACGAGCATTATGATCTGGCTGCGCTGGGACTTCATTTTTTGCCAAGCAGCTCGACGTCCAAATCAAGAAGCACGTTCAAGCTATCAGGTTCAACTCTCCTAAAAGTCAGAGACGTGATGTTTGCCAAGCGGGGCCCAGTCTCCACTGCATAAAGGAACGCCCCGGTCTGTTCGTAGGTACCCGTAAGACGGATCGAGAAAGGCACCCGCTTGTAATAGGCCTTCGAGTCGGAGACCAGAGAGTTAAGCGGCCTCAGTTCGGCCAGGTGGGCCTTCGTCTGCTGTTCAATCTTGTAGAAATACCAAAGGTTCTCGGCAAGATTGTCCTCAATGACGAGGTTGTCCTCAATCCTCCGCGTCACTTCCCGGGATGCAGAAAGCTCCTGCTTCACCGAGGGGCCCGAGATCAATGATGAAAGGGCCAGCTCGGTATCCTGGTTGAGCTGCTTGTGCTCCAGATCCAACCACTTCATGTTGCCGTAGATGTACCAGCATATGATGCCACAGGTGACGCAAATTCCTGCGCAGAGCGCGCTCAGCGGATGGCGGCGGGCGATTGCGAGCCACTGCATGAAGTCGGCGACATTCATCGTGTTTTCGGCTTAAGGTGCATGGTGATCGCGTAGTTCATCATCTGCTCGTCCTCCAGCGAACGGTCCAGGCCCGTGACGTTGATCGTAACGAAGTGTGGGCCGATCTCCGGGTCGGCCCTAAGCTTGTCGAGGTAGTCGCCAAGGAGGAGGCTGGCGCGCTCCGAGGCCTCCCTGAGCCGGCCCCTTATGATGAATCGCCCGTCATTTAATTCGATCGTATCAATGACCATGCGCTCGGGCAGGCGGCGGCCGAGCGCGGAGACGAAGCCGGAGATAAGGATCGGGTTGCGCATCTCGGAATTGGCGCTCTCGATCTTCTTGCTCTCGATTTCGTAAAAGCGCTGCAGGCGCCGGATCTCAATCACCTCCCAGCGGTCGTCCTCGAGCCGCTGTTCCGCGTCCTCAATCTGTCGCCGCACGGTCAGGTCGGCGTAGGCGTACCATCCCGTGAAGAGCACCGCAGCCAGGGCGATGGCACAGGACACCGCATAGGTGATGAACCGCATCCCGACCACGCTGTCCTCGGGCAGCTCCGCAATGAGCCGGCAATCGACATGCCAGTTGGGAGCCATGAAAAGGCGTTCTTTGGCTCGACTCATGGCGGGGTGGCGGGTCCCGGTGCCAATTGGGCGACCAACGATAACGGTTGGAACCACGAGGGTCCGAGCATTGCGTGGCCAGGCGCCTCAAGCCCGACTGAGGGCAGCCATTTGCTGTAATCCGGAGCGAAATACTCGAGGTCTACGGCGGCCGCCAAGGCCTCCTCCAGCCACGAAAGGCGTTCCGGCAGGTGGGCACAAAAAAGCGCCCCGATCCTTTGCCCCGTTTGCATCTCGAAATAATCGACCGCGGGCCTCAAGTGCCGGGAAAGCATCCTTATCAGCCTGCGCCCATGGTGCTTCAGTTCGTCGGTGGGCTGTTCGAGCATCTTCCTCGCTGCGGCCGCGTCGGGCGCCGAAAGCTCCTTCATGGCGGCTTCCTCGATCGATAGGAGGCCGTGGGGCAGGGGAGGCGGCGTATGCACGCCGTCCTTACCTATGAGGTAGAGATGTGTTTGGTTGCGGTAGATCTCACAGACGGCGATCAGGTGCGGGTAGGCCGTTATGCTCGCGTAGCGGCTCAGCCCGCCGAGGAGGACGGGCGTGCCAAGTTCCAGGCGCCTAGGCCTCACGCCCCAGTCGCGAAGCCTAACTTGGGCCTCGCGCGCGGCTGACCAGGGAACGCCAAGGAAGAGCGCCACGCGGCTGCTGGAATCCGGAGTCAGGGGCATGCCGTCGCTAGGATTGAGCGCGGCCACGTGCCACGCCTTCGCCGAGACGATCTTAGCCTGCTCGGCGATGACATTGTAGAGGAATTCGCGCTCGACCAGCCTGCGCACGTTGATCGCATCGCGTTGGAAGATTCTCTCCGACGGGTGGAATCCGCAGTACGCGGACACGAACTTGCCGGCCCGGTCACCAAAGTTAACATCCAGCCAGCGCGCGACGGATCCAGTGTCCGAGGCCGAAATCTCCGCGAACGTGTCGACTGTCAACGGCCGAACATCGAGACGCCCCAACCGGGCCAATTGCACACAGTGGTCCGTGAGGTTTATCAGAACACCGTGGCGTTCCTTGCGTTTGAACATGCGCAAGGAATTAGGTGACAGTGCCCCTTTCCTGTCAATCGGCGTTGGGGTACCCGTCTGGGTCTACGGGACCGAGACCACCATGCCGCTGAAGGTCAAGGGGGAGCTCAGGTTGTCGAACGCTGCACCACTTTGCAGCGGTATGAGGTGCGTATACGGCGGCATCGGAGAGCGGAGGGCGAGATCGTAGTGGATTGTCGGGGAATTCGTGAACGATACTGCTGATCCCACGATTGATCCGTAGATCTGCGGCGCGGTGCTGGTCACGGATACGGTTAGGTACGGGAAATAGATCACACCGTAGAACGGCGTATTGGTCGAAAACGTGACCGGCGAGTTCCAGCTGTAATTGTTAGAGGTGCTCAGGATCGCGACTTTTTTAGGCAACGGGATCGCATTGGTATTTGTGATCCCGTTTCCCCCTATGGCGACGGTGCTGTTTTCGGCAAAAATCTGGAGCGAGGCCTGCGAGGTCGTCAGTTGGATGCCACCCGAGCCCGAGATGGAGATAGGGCCGTAGACTATCAGAACGACCGGGCTCTTGATCACTACGGTTCCTGAGGACAGGTTAATCCCGTTGGCGTAATACACGACCGGATTCAAAGTGTTCGGAAAAGTGTAACCCATATTGAGCACGTTTCCTCCTGAACTCCCACCGGGAAGGTTGCCGGAGCCGTTGGGTAGGTTTTCGGTGATGAGCGGCTGGTACGGGACCGGACACGTCATCAGCCTACTGGAATCAATGTAGGTTGAAGCCGATGTGAGTGGGCCAACTACCTTTGCCGCGGCGCTGTACGAGAGCCAGTTCGTCGTGCTCGGATAGTAGTAATTGTAGCCCACCGCATAACCGCGCACGACCGCGTTCCCTAATCGCACGCTTGCGGTCGTCGTCGTGTTATCCTGGGACAGGATGACGGCGGAATACCCGGGGGCCTTTCCGGCTGCCACCGCCATCGCGTACGTCTGATAAACCCCCGGCGAGGGATTTGAATTGTAGCTGTCGACCGTGCCGGCGGACCTAAACCTGACGGTGCTTGTTATGGCAGCGACGGCGTTCACAAAAATAGGTACATTGCCCGTCGCAGGGTTGGACGGGACGCTGAAAGTGACGGTCGAGGAAGTCGTGTTCCCGGAAGTGGACCCTGCGTAGGCGGGAAGTGTGAATATCGCGTGCGAAGTGATCGAGGGATTAGTCGTGTTGTAATTGGCTACTGTCAGGGCCACCGTCCCGACCATGCCGTTCCCATAATTCAAGGGGGTGGGACTGGAGCTTGAAGGCACAAGGCCCGATGACGTCATGGTCAGGGTCGTCGTGGCGGTACTCCCAGAGAGCGACCAGTTCGTCCAGGGAGAGGGACTATTGTTTAGTTCATAGAGAGCCTGCTCGACGCCGGCTTCAGCCAGTTCCGAGGTGTGGGCGAGCGCGATGCTCCGCGTGCTCATGTTGAGCGAGACATAGCATAGGGCTATGTAGCTTGTTAGGCTTATGGCGAATACCATAGCCAAACAAAGGGCCGCCAGCATTGCGGCACCGCGCTCGCTCCGCGGAATCGGTCGGGTTTCTCCAAAAATCATGGAGTGGTTGGGTCTTGCAAGAGAGCTTTATTCTTCAACGTCACACGGGCCGACACGACAGTAAAATTGGACTGGGCCCCTGTGGACGCCACACCTGCCGTGGAGGTAAATGTCATATAAGCCTGCTTGATATCGATTTGTGGCGTTGACGGCGCTGTGCCTGGGGCGATCACTACGTTTCCTGTGGGGTCATAATAACCAAAGCTAAAGCTCGAGAGATTATTGAGCAGCGTGAGCACGGGGCCGGAGTTCACCTGGCGGGTCAATTTCCCAAAGGGCGAGCCAAGGGACCAGTCACAGGCATAGGTCACCGTGCCCAAGGACGCCACCGCAAGCGTCATTTGCGTCCCAGTCACCCCAGCCCCTGGATTCTGCACCGCAATGGTTGTCGCATTTGAGACGTCCTGGGTGAACCAGTAAAGGGCTAGGCGCGTCCGCGACTCCAAGCCCTCCGCGTTGACTTGTCGGGCCAGCCCGCGGCCGAGAAAGATGTAGGCAGAGAGCACCCCGGCGAAGACGAACGAGGAGATGAAAGTCACCATCATCACCTCGAGCAGGGTGAAGCCCCCGACCCTTGGCGCGCGGGCCCTATGACCTTTGGTACTGTTGGTATAAACCATTATATCCCACGTACGTCGAACTGGTGCGGGTGTATTTCTGCCCTGTCACCCCCGTCCAGCTTATTGTAAAGGTCACTTGCACCAAATACGGCTCCGATGCGTAGGGGCTCGAGGGTAGTGGGTTTGTCTGGCTTGGCTGCACGCAGGAAACGGTTCGCTTCAGCGTAAAGATTGTAGCCGTTTGGGGGTACTTGGCGACAAACGTCGCTAACGAGGGATCGGTTGAGGAGGTGAGCGTGGTTGGGCCAGGGGGATATCCAGCCGGTACGCCCCCAATATAGACTGCCGTTCCAGCCTGGGAATACCCAGCCACGGTGACCCAACTCTGGATTCGCAGCTGATCGATCTCCGCGTGAAGTATCTGCGCCGCAAGGGTCTGCTTCCTTGAAAGATCGAGCATCTGACTGCCGGATTCGACTACGCCGATCATGCCAACCAAAGTCAGCGCCAGGACAGTCGCAGCCAGCGCCACCTCCATGATGGTGAAGCCTCGAGCGGACGTCAGTTTTCGTATTTCGGGCAATAGCAGGACCGTCCGCGACGCGGGTCGAAGGGGCCGGAAAGTGAAGCTGATTTGGTTAGAAATTGATGCCAATCGAAATATAGCCGTTCGGTTTCCTTTTGCTTCCTACCGGGAATCGAATCGGCAAAGGTTAAATTTCGGAAGCATTAATCTTTGAAAAATTGGGCCTAAAATGATCCGAAGATATGGCTCAAATGATTGATGTTTAATCGTTAGCAGCTGCCGAATTTGTGCCATGAATGAGCCTTCCTCGAAGGGCTGCCCGGATAGGGGGTAATTCGCGCTTGCCAGTATGGGCTCGGCCCACTGTTTTGGACCTTCCGTCAGTCTTAAACAACAACATCAACGTCAGTAACAACCTCGATCGCAA
>Ga0302267_10001830_pt1 | contig 26606 bp, 24 predicted proteins | sample III_Bog_E1_3_FD_194555 | JGI IMG/M metagenome (GOLD analysis project Ga0302267, IMG submission 194555) | Peat permafrost microbial communities from Stordalen Mire near Abisko, Sweden - III_Bog_E1_3 | ecosystem: Environmental > Terrestrial > Soil > Wetlands > Peat | place: Sweden: Abisko...
TCCGTGGTGCCACCAAGCCTTCAAGGAGCAACGAAACGTCGCGTTCCCACTTCTGGCGGACCACAATCCCAAAGGTGAAGTCGCCCGAGCCTACGACGTCTACCGTGATGGTGACGGTACGTCGGAGCGCGCTCTTTTCGTCATCGACGCCGATCGCACTGTCGTGTGGAGTGAGGTTTCACCCGTGGGCGTCAATCCCGGTGCCGATGGCGCCCTTCGAGCGGTGGAGGCGATGTCGTGAGCGAGCATGCCCGTTTGTCAATTTCCGTAGGGCCCGACGACCACTCGCGTGGTCCACTCGACGCGAAACTCACCGTGGTCGAGTACGGCGACTACCAGTGTCCCTACTGCGGCCAGGCGCATCCCATCGTGGAGCGAATGCGCACGGCGTTCGCCGACTCGATGCGGCTGATCTTTCGAAACCTTCCCCTCGTCGATGTGCACCCTCACGCCGAAGCGGCCGCCGAGATCGCCGAGGCAGTCGGAGAGCAGGGCAAGTTCTGGGAGATCCACGACACGATCTACGAGAACCAGCACGACCTCAGCGACGCGGCGCTCCTGGGCTACGTCGAACAAGTCGGTGCGGACGTCGACAAAGTGAAGAGCGACATCGCCGACGGCGGGCCGCGTCAACGAGTCGAGGCGGATTTTGAAGGCGCCATTCGTAGCGGTGCGAACGGGACGCCCACATTCTTCGTGAACGGCCTGCGTTATGACGGTTCGTGGCTCTATGAACCGTTCTTCGAGTACTTAACGCAGGTGCTCGAAAGCTAATTTGCGGTTTCGGTGATTCGCTCGATGATCCAGTCGTGTGAAGGCAGATTCACGATTTCTGAAATTGATGGCGACGAACTGAACACTTAGCGCGCCATGCCAGTGTCGCGACTCTTCTCGCGTCCCTCCGGGAACATTTCTTGAAGCAGGAACTGAACCCTGGGAAGAATCAAATTTTCCGGATAGTACGACACCAACAGTTCGAGACCCTGCTCGGACGTCGTAAATTCGCAGAGCTTGTACAACTCGCGAATGTCATCTTGATCTCGTTCAATTCGCGATGCCATTAGTTTCATGGCAAGAAGCTATTGGGGCGACGCCGCCGCGACGCTGAGGTTCTGTCCTTCATAGACACCAATTCGATTTTCGTCTTCGCCGGGCAAGAACGCCTTCGCATCGTCGTTGAGCCAATCGGGCTCAAGATTCAGATGTTCGGCCACTCGCGATGCCGCGGTTCGTACTTCGTGTGACGGCACAAAAACAGCGTCAACATCCGCAGTTGCTCTTCGCGTGTCTTAGGCAATTGCCATCGCCGCACCACCAACAATGAAAACCTCGCCGCGGACGTTTAGGATCCTCAGCTCCTCATCGAGCTCCGCCAAGGCTTCGAGGAGTTCTTGACGACCGAGCAGCGCCACTACGCGTACTCCAGCGCGCCCTGCGTTACGAAGACTCCTCGGCGAGCGAGTGAAATCGGACTGTGCACCAGCGCGTTGGCATGCAGGGATGCCATGCCCGAGACAAACCACCATTTGTTGAGAAAGTAATGCTCGTCGTTCACCCACGAGGGGGCAACGACGCCATGCGACGCGCACGCGAACTCGACGATCCCGGCTAGGAGCGCGTCGTAGCGATCACTGCCGGTGGTTATTGGCGCATCGGCAGTGATGCGGGCTCGAGTCTCCCAATCGGATTTGTCATACCGCTCCAAAAAGTGAAAGGCCAGTCGTATGGCCGAACTCGAATCTCCCTTGGCGAGACAGGTTGCGATTTCTTCGCCCACGTCTCTCACAGAGTTTTCTTTCCACGCCATCGCCCTATCGTACGACCCCTGTCTCGCAACGGAGAACGATAAAAACATAAACACGCGTTCTGAATCATCGGGAATACACCCGACGCTTAGAAAAACGCGGATACCTGCGGACCCAGGATTTGGTAGATCTCGACGAGGTCTTGTCACTCGCGGGCGAGGCTTCCTCCAACAGTTAGGCCAAAGCCGACAGACGTGACAGAAGTTCTTCGAGCACCCCGAGGTCTGACGCGGACATTGCCGCCAGGCTCTGCGGAGGTTCGCCGAGGATCTGTCTCGCGAGCCGGGCCGTGTCCCTACCCTTTTCAGTAAGAGAAACGAGTTTGCGTCGCTTGTCGTCCGGGTGCGGCGTGCGAGTCACCAAGCCCTTTTCGACGAGCTTGTCGCAGATGACCGTGGCGTAGGGCGCGTCAAGTCCGTTCGCGTCGGCGATGTCGCGCAACGTCATCGGACCCTCTTCCAGGTGCAGCAAGACCTTGACCCGACCGAATCCACCGCCGAGGCCGAGTGCTGATTGCAACTCGCGACGACGGTCTTGGGCGTTGACGTAGTCGTACAACGCCGACCACACCCGAACCGCCTGGTCCTCGTGGAGCTTCGTCGGGTCACTCATCGTGCCATCTCCTTGGTTCGCCTCTCAAGACGGTCGCCGTTGCGCGTCGCCGTTGCTCGTGCCCACGTACCGGTGGAGACCAAGCCCAAGAGACAGACCGTCGCCCCGCACCCGGCGACGACGAACCACGCGGCGTGGCTGGCCCCCACGAACGTTGCCCCCGTACCGAGCGCCACAATCGAACCGGTCACGGCGACGCCGAGGGACGAGCCCACCTGGCGACTCGTCGACGCGACGGCCCCGGCGACGCCGGCCTGGTCGAGGGGCATGCCGGACATCGCCGTCGTGCTGATCGGAGCATTGACCAGCCCGCAACCGACGCCGAAGATGACGTAGGCGACTACGAGGTAGAGGATCGACGTATCCGCCGTCAGTCGAGCGAGCATCACCGCGCCGATCGCCAACGGCGGACCCGAGAGAACCAGGGGCAGTCGCGGTCCCCTCGTCGCGACCAGGTGACCCGAGACCCGTGCGAAGACGAAGAGCATCGCGGCCATCGGGAGCAACAAGAGTCCCGCGTCGAGTGCGCTGTAGTGACGGACGTCTTGGAGGTAGAGCGTGTTGAGAAAGAGGAAGCCACCGAGTGATCCAAAGGCCGCCAACGCGATGAGACTGGCGCCGGAGAAGGGAACGCTTCGGAAAAACCGTGGGTCGATCAGTGGCTCGTCACGACGTAACTCGACTCGCGCGAGCACCACGAAGGTCACCGCACTGAGCACGAAGAGCCCCAACATCAAGGGCGAATGCCACCCTCGTCGAGGACCTTCGATGATGGCGTAGGTGAGAGAGGCCAGAGCCACGATCACCAGCGCTTGACCAAGGGGGTCGAGTCGGCGGGCCCGTTGGGCCTTCGATTCGGGGACGAAAATTCCGGTGAGGACGATCGCGGTGAGACCGACGGGCACGTTGATCCAGAAGATCGCGCGCCACCCGATGCCCGAGACGAGGACGCCACCGAGAACCGGACCGAGTGCGAGACTCAGGCCAAACACCGATCCCCACACGCCCATCGCTCGTGCTCGTGACGTGTGGTCGGTGAAGGTATTGAAGATGATCGAGAGGGCCACCGGATTGAGCATCGAACCACCGATTGCCTGCAAACCACGAGAGGCCACCAGCCAACCGAGTCCCGGCGCGACGCTACACAGCAACGACCCGAGCGAGAAGATGATCAGTCCGATTTGAAAGACCCTTCGGCGACCGAAGCGATCGGCCAACGATCCCGAGAGCATCAAGAGACAGGCGATGACCAGTGAGTAGGCGTCGATGGTCCACTGCAGGTCGCTCACCGTGGCGTGAAAACTGTGCTGGATCGAGGGCAGCGCCACGTTGACGATGGTCACGTCGACGCCCACGATGAACAGGCTCATGCAACAGATCACGAGGACGAGTCGCTTTCGTTTGTCGCTCAATTCCGGCACTTTCGCTGACTCCTGATTGATTATGTTGTAATAACACAAGTATTGTAAGTGTGCATTTCGCTGACGATTCGCTCGCCCAGACGCCCAGACGTGTCATTTAACCTAAGGCGATGAGTCCGTCAGATACTTCCGGTTCCCAGTACGAACGACTTGGCGTCTTCCCGACGCTCGACACGGGAATCCGCCTTAGCGAAACGCAACTGTGGGACGAGTCCAAGCGGCCGACGAGGACGGCATCGCCAGCGGATGTGACGTACACCCGAATCGGACGCGCGGTCGGCTCGCACCTGATCGCCGTGCACGACCATCTGCGCCAGGAACTCGACCAGATCCGCGCTCTGGTCGAGAGCGTCGAGTCCGGGGCGGTGTCGCCCAGTGAGGCCATGGTCTCGTTCGATGAACTCTCGATCCGACAGAACGATTGGACCATCGGTGCCTACTGCGCGGCGTACTGCCGCATGGTCTCGTTGCATCACGGTCTTGAGGACGCCGACATATTTCCGCATCTGCGCTCCTGTGAAGAACAACTCGAACCGGTTATCGACCGGCTCTCCCTAGAACACACCATCATCCATGACGTCCTGGAGAATCTCAACGGCGAGTTGGTCGATCTCGTGGCCAATCCGTATGACCTCTCTGGACTCCGAAGGGCGATGGACATCCTTACGGACACGTTGCTCTCGCATCTCGCCTACGAGGAGCACGAGCTCGTCGAGCCGCTGGCGCGCTACGGCTTTTACGACGGTCAAATTCGCTAGGAGCGAACGGTTCGAAGTCGAAGCTCACGGTCGTGCGCGAATCCGAGAACTACCAAGCGAGGATGTCCGAACCCTCCTGGAACGTTCCGCTCGGCGTCGATGACCTTTTCGGCGAGATGTCTCTGCTTGACGGAACTCGCCGGAGCGCCCCGGTGACCGCCGAAGCCAACATGACCGTCACGGTGTTCGAACGCAATGAATTCTTTCGGTTGGTTGAGACATCGCCAGCGATAGCAATGAAATTATTGGCGGCCATGGCCGCTCGCCTACGTTCGGTTGATCAAGATCTCAAAGGCCGGCACACCGGAGACGTGTGATTGCGAACAGTCCGTTGAACGGATGTCGTCATCCACGAATATGGCGATTGAGTCGCCGAGACTCATCGAGTCGGACTGATCTCCAGAGGGCGTCGCGGACGTCACGCTGGTGAAGGTGACAGTTGAGGCCCGCCAACTAGTGAGAAGCCGAGGCCTCGGACGCCCGACGTACGCGGTGTCGAACCATCCGATCGAACACGATGCGGTGAAATGGTCCGAGCAACTTCCAATAAATGAATCCCGGCACCCCGCGGGGACGAAAGGCCGCCACTTGCTGAAGGGAACCCTCACGGATTCGGTAGCCCAACCACGCATCTCCGGGAAACCATCCTTCGCTGCGCAACACCAGTTGAGACTCGTCAATGTGGGCGACTCGCCACCAGTCGACGAGCGCGCCGGAGACCAACGCCTCGGGAGATTGTGGGCGAAGTTTCTCACCCACGAGGCGCCCGAGAACGAGTCGAAGCGCCCAGCCGGGTGCAGCGCCGTACCAGCTGAGAGTTCCGCCAATGGTCTTTAGGTCACGCTGGATTGCGTCTTCGAGGCCCACGGGGAATGCGAGTGAGGCGACGACGGTGTACACACCGTCGCGCTGGCCTTGGCGTCGCGTAAACAACGAATCGGCCACGTCTTTTTCCTGCTGATCAAGTGCCGTCCTCAGAGCGCCCTCGACGCCCATGGGCATGACGGAGAAGGCCTGTTGTGTTCGTGCACCGTTGACCACTACGACCTCCGTGACCAGGCTTTCGATGAGTGCGTGACTCACTGAGCGATCCACCGGTGTGACTAGATCGACCCAATATGACGACAAATGTGGCGTCAGCCACGGGATGTCAACAATGAAGCGCGCGTGAAGGCCGCGGGCACGGGCGTACTCAGAGATCATCTCGCGATACGTGGTCACTTCGGCTCCGCCAATTTCATAGACGCCAGGCGCAACGAAAAGTGACTGCTCGAGGTAGTCAAGAAGGTCAACAAGCGCAATCGGTTGAATTCGGGTACGCACCCAGCGAGGGCACACCATCGCGGGGAGGCGTTCGGTGAGGTAGCGGAGCATCTCGAAAGATATGCTCCCAGCGCCAAACACCACCGCAGCTCGAAGCTCCACTACGTCAACATCGGAACTTCGAAGGGCCGCGCCGACCTCGTGACGGCTGGAGAGGTGAGCAGAACTCGGAGCGTCACCGAGGGCCCCCACGTAGATGATTCGACCGACGCCGGCTCGTGACGCGGCGCGACCAAATGCGGTCGCGAGGCGGAGGTCGAGGTCTCGAAATGCATCGCCGTCGGCCATCGAATGGACGAGGTAGAAGGCGGCGTCGACGTTCGTCAGGGCACGAGCGGTAGCAATGTCGTCACCGAGATCGACCACGACGGTCCTCTCACTCGCCACGGCGGTCTTTTCCGACGGGTGAAGTGCGAGAACGTCGTGATTACTTTCTAGTAGTCGTACTGTGAGCGCGCGACCTACGAAGCCTGATGCCCCAGCGATTGCAATGGTCATCAGAAACCTTCCACCGAGGTATCACCATTCTCCCACGTTCGAATTGATACGGGTGTCGAGCGAAACGTCAACCCGCAGGTGGCATTTGAGGTCGTGAACATGATCGAGGTGTCGTGCCGGTGTTGAAGTGTTATGTACGCCTTGAGAAGATTGAGTTCTCGAGAGGCGAGGTTAAGGGGAGATAAGGCCTGCTTAGTTCGAAGCGGCGCGAAATCAATCAGCGACCGTTTGAAAGGCCCGGCACACGGCGGCCTTGCTGTAGGCGAAATGCGAGAGTCCTTACGTTGGAAGGCTCTGATGCGACTTAGTTGACGCGCAACCCCGCCATCCCGCCGTCCACCCCGAGTAGGGTTCCCGTCGTCGAACCGGAGTTCGGCGACGCCAGATAAATGATGGCGTGCGCAACTTCTTCCGCACTCACCAGGCGGCCCATTGGTTGACGATCGCGGAGCGCGGCAGCGGCGGCGGCGGGATCATCCGCCGCCTCGAGCAGCCGCTCGACCCACGGGGTGTCGGCGGTTCCCGGCAAGACGGCGTTTACTCGAATACCTTCTCGCACGTGGTCGGCAGCCATAGCCAGCGTGACTGATGCGACAGCGCCTTTACTCGCGGAATACAACGCACGATTCGGTAGCCCGACCACCGCGACGACCGAGCAGGTGTTAACGATCGCGGCGTGATCCGATCTCCGCAGGAAAGGCAGTGCCGCCCGACTGACGCGCGCGAGACCGACGACGTTGACGTCGAAGACGCGATGCCACTCCTCGTCACTGTTCGCGGCGATGTTACCCTCGGCGCCGATCCCGGCGTTATTGATGACGATGTCGAGAGCACCGAAGTGTTCGGCGATCAGAGCGACGGCGGCGTTGACTTGGTTCGAATCGACAACGTCACACACGACACCGAACACATGGTCGGAAACGCCTTCGACTGAACGATCCAATACCGCAACGTGCGCTCCGCGCTCGACCAGTAGCGCAGCGGCAGCGGCACCAATTCCGCTCGCGCCTCCCGTCACGAGTGCGACCAGATTGTCGAATTCGGTCATTTACGCTCCTCCGTTTAGATTCTTGGATCAATGTGCATCTTGGGACCCATACCCGCACCTTCGGGTCGGACGCCAGAGAGAATGTCGCTGATGCCGTCCAGTCCGACCGTCGCGGCGACCAGTTGATGAGGATCGAATGCTCCTGAGGCGTAGACATCTATGGTGCCGACGAGGCCGGGAGATGCGCTGAGTATGCCGACCGCCGTTACGTCCTTGAGGGCCATCTTCCGGTTGTCAATGAGACTTGGGCTACCCGCGAGCCCGACGTACACGATTCGCCCCGCCGGCTCCACGAGCTCCAGTGCCCTCGCCGGTTCGGTCGGTGAGTTGGTGGCGTCGATCACCGCGTCCCACGGAAGGTTCGGGAGATCCTCTTCGGTCCAGACACCGTCGAAACCGAGCGTCCGCGCGAATTCGAGTGACCGTGGCGAACGTCCCATGAGATGTACTTCGGCGCCGGCGGCTTTCGCGAACATCGCCACGAGGAGGCCGATCGTTCCCGGGCCGAGCACGAGCGCGCGATCGTCAATGGAAAGTTGAGCACCCCACACTGAGCGAAGAGCGTTGCCGCCCGGTTCGACCAAGGCCCCGAGCGCGTCGTCAACGGAGTCCGGGAGAGCGTGCAGAGCGGTGACTGGCATCGCCAACTGCTCCGCGAGCGCACCCGGGAATCCACCGCGAATACCAACCTCGAATCGGAAATCACAGACGTGTTGGTTGTTCCTCAAGCACCGCCGGCAGGTGCCACAGCCCAACATGGTGTCACCAGTGACCCGGCGATTGAGCCACGATGGTTCAACCCCGTCACCGACCGCCGATACCGTACCCATCCACTCGTGCCCGAGTCGCATCGGATACTGGGCGTGACCTTCATGGAGGTACGGCATCTGCCCGATGTAGAACTCGATGTCGGTGCCGCACACGCCGGCGCGGTGCACGTCGATAATGACGCCACCCGGGACGGCGATCGGTGGGTCGATATCCTGCACTCCGCATTCGCGCGGTCCGGTCAATACGAAGGCTCTCATCTCGGCGCGACAATGATCTGGCGCTGCGTGCCCAGTCCCTCGACACCGAGTTCCATAACGTCTCCCACTTCGAGCCAGACTGGAGGTTTTAGGCCCATGCCGACACCCGGCGGAGTACCGGTGTCGATGAGATCACCCGGCTCGAGCACGAGGAATTGACTGAGATAGTGAACAATGAAGTACGGGTTGAAAATCATCTCCGACGTGGAGCCCGTCTGGCGGCGCACGTTATTGACGTCCAACCACAGTCCGAGATTGAGGACGTCGTCGATTTCGTCCGGCGTCACCAGCCAGGGCCCCGCCGGATTGAAAGTCTCGCAGGACTTGCCCTTGGACCACTGCCCGTTTCTCTCTAATTGAAAGTCCCGTTCGCTCACGTCGTTGACGACGCAGTAGCCGGCGATCGAATCCTTCGCATCCTCGATCGAGTCAAGATAGCTCGTGCGCTTGCCGATGACGATGCCAAGCTCGACCTCCCAGTCCAGCTTGGTCGAACCCCTCGGAATTCGTACCTCGTCATTTGGTCCGATAATGGTGTTGGGTGACTTGGTGAAGAGAATAGGTTCTCGAGGTATCTCCTGACCGGTTTCGGCGGCGTGGTCTCTGTAGTTGAGTCCTACGCAAAGAATCTGGTGTGGGCGCGCAATAGGTGCGCCGACGCGTTCTCCCGCGAACCTCGACGTGGCGTCACTGGCAACCTGTGCAGCAATGATGGCCGGAAGCGTCCGCAATCCTCCCGAGCTGAAGAACGTCTCATCGAAGTCATGAATCGTCTCTGACAAGTCAACGTACGTTTCGTCAGTGAGACGAGCGACGGGCTTTTCAGAACCAACTGGTCCGATTCGCATGAGGTGCATTTAGTTCCTTTTCATTTGAGGGCGGAAGAGTTCCACGGCGTGGTCGGATGACCAGTGACACCGACGTCGGCCAAGAAGAGTCGTCCCGCATCCGGATAGTGCTCCAGACCTTGGGTATCGAGATCACGGTACGCCGTGGTGATGAGTAGAAGGTCCAAGTTTTCACCAACAAAGGTCACGCTGGATACGTGCGGCGCGGGGAGCCGCACGATGCTGCCAGGTTCTCCCGCTGGAGAGAACGATTGCACTTCGGCTTTCCCCCAAATGGCAATCCAGAGGTTCCCCCGGGAGTCGAGTGCTATTCCATCTGGATAGCCGCTGGCAATCTTCACGTGCGGGCGTCTCTTCCCGACTTCCCCGGTCGAAACGTCGTAATCGCGTACCCAAATGATCCCCTTCGCACTGTCGGTGCTGTACATCAGCGTTCCGTCGATTGACCAGGCCAAACCGTTGGAGATTGAAAGGTCCGTGTCAATCAAGCTCAGGGTGCCGTCATATTCGAGCCGTTGCAGGGTGTCTTGATTTTCGCGTTCGTCAAAGTGGTAGGTGCCGATCAGAAACCGACCCGCCGGATCACACGCGCCGTCGTTTGATCGGCTCGCCGTCCCAGAGAGAATTGAGGGCCCGTCCCGACGAGAGCCGTCGGTGGCTATGACGACGAGTCGATCCTGCGCTGCAACAAGGAGAGTGCCGTCGTCACCGGGAACCACGGCGCCGATTTTGTCGCCGATCTCATAGTGAGCCGACGTCTCGACCATCCCATCGCTGAGGCGACCGACGAAGACGTTGCCGACTTCGACGTCGACCCACAGGAGACGAGAATTCTGCGCGTCCCACACCGGGCTCTCAGCCACGACGTATCGAGCTGGCGACGCCGGTGTGGCGTAATAGACGCTCACTGCCGGCTCTCTTCAATATCGCCGGCGACAATTCTTCGGATAACAGAAAGGTCATCGAGGAGATCGTGGATCGTCGTACGGTACGCCAGCGCACTGATGCTGACGGCACCACTCGGGTCCGTCGGTGACGAGAGATAGACAGGTAGCGCCAGACAATTCACGCCGGGCTCATTCTCCTGGTCGTCAGTGCTGTAGCCGTGCTCTCGAATGAGTTCAAGCTGTTCGTGCAATTGCTCCGCGGTGACCGCGGTGCGAGGGGTCCGCTTCACCAGTTCGCGGTCTCCAATCCAGTTATTCACCGCTTCGACATTCGGCAATTTGAGAGAAAGGAGCAACTTGCCAACCGCAGTTGCGTGGGCAGCATTCCGACCGCCGACGGTGGACGTGAGGCGCATGGCGCCGAAGGCCGGATCCACTTTCGCGCGGTACACAATGTCGTGTCCGTCAAGTACCGCAAAGTGCGCGGTCTCTCCAAAACGAGCTGCGAGTCGGGCAAGAATTGGTTGCACCCGAACGTGGTCGGGCCTCAGTTCGTGATTGACAAATGCCAGGCGCAAAAATTCGTCGCCGAGCACGTAGTGGCCACGGCCATCTTTGTCAGCCAAGCCTGCTTTGCAGAGCGACGCGAGTGCCCGGTGCACAGTAGGTTTCGGGCTCGCCACTGCGCGAGCCATATCGTCAAGGCTCGCTCCATCAGGGAACTTTGCCAGCTCGACGAGAACGGCGAGCACGCGGTCCGAGCCCACGAGTCTGACTTCAGTGGGTTGGCGTACGGTGTCACCTAGGATCGTCATGATAGTCCATATGATATACACGATTTCCAATAAACGGAAGAAGAGACTGTGAGTGAGCAGCGGAGCTCTGAATGGTACGGCGGTACCGACCGCAATTCCTACATACATCGTGCTTGGATGCGAAGAGGCCTCCCGGAGAATGCGTTCGACGGACGACCGCATATCGCGATAGCGAATTCGGCGTCGGACCTGACGCCATGTAATGCCCATTTGAACGAAGTCATGGAGAGCGTCAAAGCGGGCGTCTACGAGGCCGGTGGGATCCCCCATAACCTTCCCGTCGTCTCCTTGGGCGAGACACAGGTGCGACCAACCGCGATGTTGTGGCGCAATATGGCGGCGATGGCGACCGAAGAAATGCTGCGCGCCAATCCGATAGACGGCGTTGTCTTGTTGGGCGGATGCGACAAGACGATCCCTTCTCTACTCATGGCCGCGGCCTCCGTGGATCTGCCCACAGTCGTCGTACCCGGAGGGCCCATGAAAACCGGAACCTTCCAAGGTGTGCCGCTGGGATGTGGCACCGACGTCTGGCGTCTCAGTGAAGAGGTTCGCGCGGGAACTCTGAGCGAAGAGCAGTTCCTTCGCAGCGAGTCGTCCATGATCAGCAGTAAGGGTCACTGCAACACGATGGGAACTGCGTCAACTATGGCTCTGCTCGCCGAGGCATTGGGAATGACCATTCCCGGATCCGCGGGCACGCCCGCGGTCGATGCCCGACTGCTGGAGAACTCATTTGAGACCGGTCGAATCATTGTCGAGCTCGTCAATGAGAGCCGTCGTCCGAGCACGCTCATCACGAAAGGGTCGTTCCAGAATGCGATCGTGGCGCTCGCGGCCATCGGTGGATCGACCAACGCGGTGGTGCACTTGCTCGCGATTGCGGGACGACTGGGCATCGACTTGGTTCTCGACGACTTCGACGAGATCGGCTCTGGCGTTCCCCTTCTCGTGAACCTTCAGCCGGCCGGAAGATTCCTCATGGATGATTTTTATCGCGCGGGAGGATTCTTGTCCGTGCTCAAGGAAGTCAAGGATCTTCTGGATTCGACAGCACTGACGGTCACGGGTAAGCCCCTTGTTGACTACCTCGAGAACGCACAGATCTGGGACCAAGAAGTCATCCACGTTCGCGAATCCCCGATAATTGCGGATGCGGGGATCGCCGTACTTCGCGGCAATCTTGCTCTCGGTGGCGCAATCATAAAACCAGCCGCGGCCACACCCGAACTTCTGTACCACCGAGGAAGGGCGGTGGTCTTCGACAGCATCGAAGATATGCACGCGCGCATCGATGACCCTGATCTCGACGTCGACGTCGACTCGGTGCTCGTTCTTCGGGGCTGCGGACCGAAGGGCTATCCGGGAATGCCCGAAGTCGCCAACCTGCCGATACCGAGCAAGCTTCTGGAACAGGGCGTACGTGACATGGTTCGCGTCTGCGACGGGCGCATGAGCGGCACCGCGTACGGAACCGTGGTGCTGCACGTGACACCCGAAGCCGCGGTTGGTGGATTACTGAGCATTGTCGAAACTGGGGACTGGATCATTCTCGACGTCGCCCAGAGACAACTGACACTCGACGTGCCTGAGAGTGACCTCGTGCTTCGCCGCCCGAGTCGAGCTACCACTGATGGGTTCGCGACGCCGACTCGTGGCTGGGAGCACCTTTACGTCACCCACGTCATGGGCGCCGATACAGGTGCGGACCTCGACTTCCTTCGAGGTTCAAGTGGATACGCGGTGACGCGTGAATCGCACTGACGCCGTCGTTCGCGCGTCAAATCAACTTCGCCATGTTGAACGTCCGACGATCGCTGCACGGGAGATGGCCGCCCCGGGCGCGGTGCGTTCGCGCTCATCGAACCGCGTCGGTCGAGCCCACGACCGATCTCACTAACTGCTCGCAGCGCGAGCAGTCGTGACGCCCGCCAGTACGGCCCAGATCAGGGGCTGCGCCGACACGACGGATTCAATTCGGTCGCTCTTTCGCTCGTGCGAAGAGCGTGCGCCAACTGGCTGCGGCGAGCACGATCAACGCGACTCCGGATACTGCGAATCCTTCGCGCGCGCCCACCGTCTCGCCCACGAATCCGACGAAAGGACTCGTGATCGGCTCGCACCCGGGTAGCGCCATCGTCCACGAACCCATGACGCGCCCCCGCATTGAGGCGTCGGCTTCGAAGAGCACGAGGGCGTTCGCTCGAGCGATGAACCAGATCGACAGGCAGCCCGTGACGAGCAATCCGCCGTATTCGAAGCTGAGGTTGGGAGCGAACGCCGTGGCGAGTACCGACAGCCCGGTGAACGCCGCGAGCGCACCCACTGATCGCCTCGTCGGTTGCGAGCCACCGGTCGCCGCGACCAGACCACCCACGATGCCGCCGACTCCAAACACGGACATCATCAGCCCGAAACCACCGGGGCCGAGATGAAACACCCTGGTCGCGAGCAGCGGCAGAGGCACGTTCAAGTTGAAGAGCATGCCCGACGCCGCGGCGAAGAAAAGACTCGTGCGAATGGTGGGGTTGACCAACGCGTAGCGAAGGCCCGCGAGTAGGTGGTCCGTGCGTGGCGCGCGATCGACGGGGAGTGGTCTCTCGCCCCTGCGCAGCACGAACAAGACGATGAGGGGGGGAACGAACGAGGCCGCGTTGACGAAGCAGCAGGCCGAGGCTCCCTCGAGGGCCAAAAGAGCTCCGCCGAGCGCCGGTCCGACCACGCGCGACACGTTCAATACGACCTCGTTCAAACTGATCGCGCTCGTGAGGTGATCGGTTCCTACGAGGTCTAAGGCATAGACCTGACGCGCGGCGGAGTCGGGGGTGCCGACGACGCCCGATGCGAACGCGAAGAGAAACAACATCCACACCTTCACGGCGCCGAGTGCGATCACGACCGCCAAGAGCGTCGACAAAGTGATGAACAAGCTCTGGGTCACGATGAGGAGCCGTCGTCGATTCGACCGGTCGATGAGGTTGCCGGACCAGGGTCCTCCAACCAACATCGGCAAGAAGGAGCACGTCGTCAACAGACCGAGATCAACCCCACTGCCGGTGAGGCGCAGCATCAGCCACGCCAGGGCCACCCCTTGGGTCATGGTGCCCGAGGCCGAGAGCACTTGGCTGAAGAACCACAGTCGGAATGGACGCACCGAGAGCGCACTGAAGGATTGCCGAAAGTTTGGTGGCCGGAAAGGAAGGCGGGCGTTGGTGCGGTGACGGTCTTCCCGCGCGCGACGAATCACCATCCTTATCGCCAGCGACGGCGCGAACGATTCATCCGGTGTCCTCTCGAGTAGATACGGCCAGGGCACGAATGGTTGGCGTACCCCATCGACGGCGACGAACGTCATTCCCCGCATCGATTCTGATGAATAAAGTAACTGAACTTTTGATCGGGTACTTTGCTCTTCGAAATCGTCTTCCACGGTGTGTCATTCATTGTGGGTGTGGAGCGACGGAACGAGAACTCGGCGAAGATCCAGTCACGGCGCCCTACGCAAGAACCCGCTCATACCGTCAACGACGTCGACAGCCGCCGCGATCGATTGAGGTCAAAGTGAGTTCGGCGTGGCGATGCGGGCCCGTCGGACCTCGGCGCGACTACTCGCGACTGAAGGGCACGCCGTCCGCGGCGGGAGGGCGTATGCGACCGACGAGTCCCGCCACCGCGGCGATCGTGATGATGTAGGGCAGCATGCTGATGAACTGTTGGGGGATGACCAGCTGGCTCAGGTAGATGTTGAGGTTCGCGCTGAGCGCGATGGTGAAGCCGAAAAGGAGCGACGCCATGAGGGCGCCGTAGGGGCGCCAGCGACCGAAGATCATGATGGCGAGCGCGATGTAGCCGTAGCCGTTCGTCATGCCGAAGGTGAAGTTCGTCCCGGCACCAATCGTGAACGCGGCGCCACCGAGTCCCGCGACGAATCCACCGAGGATGACGGCGCCGTAGCGCATCCGCGTGACGCTCACGCCCACGGTCTCTGCGGCGAGGGGCTTTTCCCCGACCGAGCGCACCCGCAGACCCCACCGGGTGCGAAAGAGCGCGATGTTGACGATGATGACCCCGAGGATCGCCACGTACACCAGGATGTTCTGATCGAAGAGGATCGGACCGACTATCGGGATGTGGGAAAAGAACGGGATCGCCCACACCGGAAGTGGAAAGGCGCCGTTGAGGTTCTGGTGCACGTCCAACACTTGGGACGTGATGAACTGCGTGACAGCCGTGCAGAAGGCCACGATCACAATGCCGACGATTATCTGGTTCGCCTGGTAGCGCAGCGACATGACCGCGAGGACCCAGCCGAGCAACGCTCCGAGGACGCCCGCGACGAGGACCCCGAGGAACAGCGAGATTCCTGTGCCGTTCATCGCGCTCGCGACCATGACCGATGACATCGCCCCAGTCATGAACTGGCCCTCGATGGCGATGTTGACGACGCCGGACCTCTCGCACAAGGTTCCCGACAGCGACCCGAAGATGAGGAACGTGGCGGCCGCCACGGACGCAGCGAGAATCCCGGTGAGCTGCAGATGCAGGCCCGACACGTTGGACCCGCGCGCAACCCAGATGAGAAATCCGAGCATGAAGAGCATGAGGCCGGTGTAGAGGAGGGGTGAGGCGCTGCGGTCGAGTCGTCGCCACGCGAGAATCCCTCCCGCGACCGTGGTGATGATACCGACGACGTACCCGGTCGCCGAATCCGGGATGGTCATCGTGCGCAGTGCCCCGTCGCTGTTGACGCCGAGCCACAAGACGACCGGCCACGCGATGAGATAACCGCCAACGATGACGAGGAAGTTGCGCACGCCTTTCGTGAACTTGATGCGCGCCGGGACGAAGGCACGGGCGCGCTTCGAGACCACGGGAGCGAGCAAGAGGAGTCCGATGAGAAGAGGGATGACCCTCACGGCACTTGTGATTGGCGGCATTGCCGACGAGCTGTTGTAGCCCAACTCGATCGTCGTCTGGAGCGCGGAGTTCGCGGCACCGAACCAGAGGACCTCGAGCAGGCCGATCGCGATGAGGGTGATGCCGTAGCCCAACGCGCGCTCGCGTGTTACCCGACGCAAGTTCTCCAGCGTGACGATCTCGGGAGCGGCAATCTCTGGGGCGAGGCTCATTTCGTCCAACCTCCCGAGGAGCCAGTGGATCGGAATCGGCCGTTGTCGGTGAGACGGAAAATCTCAACGATCAACGCGGGCGTCGCGACGCAAAAGACGACGACCGCCTGGATCACCTGGGCGAGGGAGTACTGAATATTGGTCGGGGTGAAGGCCTGCATGGCCTCGCCACCGGCGTACATCGCGCCGAAGAAGATTGCGCCGAAGAAGACCCCCCACGGACGGTTACGGCCGAGCAAGGCAACGGTGATCGCGTCGAAGCCGTAGGAACCGCCGAAGTTCGGCGAGAGGAAGTGGTCGACGCCCGTCAACTCCAGCATGCCCGCGAGGCCGCAGAGCGCTCCAGCGAGACACAACGTGATGATCGTCGTGCGCTTGGCGTTGATGCCGGCGGTGCGCGCGGCCTCGCCGTTCTGACCCACCATCAGTAGTTCAAAACCGGTCTTGGAGCGGTTGAAGAACCACTGGACGACGAAGACTGCTGCGAGCGCGATGAGGAAACCGACGTTCACGAGCAGTCCAGAACTGAGATGCGAGAAGAAGTAGGGCAGTTGTCCTGTCGGCGTCACCGCCTTGGAGGCGCCGTCCTTCACGCCGGGCCGGGCGAACAGATTCGTGATCAATAGGTAACCCATTAAGAGGACCATGATGTAGTTGCTCATCATGGTGACGATTACCTCGTGGGCGCCGGTGTAGGCCTTGAGGACACCGGCGAGGGAGGCGAGCAGGGCGCCAGCAATCATCGCCGCCACCAACTCGAAGGAGACCTGGAGGATCGGCGTCAGGTTCAAGCTGAAGCCGATGAGGCCAGCGATGAGTCCCCCCGCAATCACTTGGCCTTGTCCGCCGATGTCGAACAAATTGCTGCGAAAGCCGATGGCGAGGCCGAGGCCCGCGACGATGAGCGGCGTGGCGTCCTGGAGCGTCAACGAAATCGGTCCCAGGGCGTTCGCCAGATTGGCCTTGTTGGGATGGTCAAGGAGGAGCCGCATGGCGTGGAAGTTGAATAGTGAACCTTCGAAGAGTTGCTCGTAGGCGAACCACACGGTGTTGAAGTTCTGCGAGATCGTGGCACCCGGATGTGAGAAGAACGTGGCCCAGGAGTGCACCAGCGATGGGGTCGTCACGATGATCAAGAACGCCCCGATCGTGAGTCCGACGAGGAGCGCGAGTACCAGTACCAACGCCATGTTCGCGCGCCGAACTCGCAGAGCGATCTCGAGCAGCCGGCTGGAACGTGGTGTCTGGACGACGTCGGTCGTCATAGAGTCGCTCCGGTCACGGCCGGACGAGATCCGGCCATCAAGAGTCCGAAGTCCTCGCGGCTCGTGGTCGGTGCTACGACGTCCTGGATCATACCGTCGTAGAGGACCGCGACGCGGTCCCCGAGTGCGATCACTTCGTCGAGTTCGCTCGAGACGATCACCACCGCGACACCTTCGTCACGGATCGCGACGATCTGGCGGTGCATAAACTCGATTGAACCCACGTCGAGTCCGCGAGTGGGTTGGGCGCAGATCAGAACCTTGAGTTCGCGCGAGAGTTCGCGTGCCATCACGACCTTTTGTTGGTTCCCGCCCGAGAGGGCGCTGAGTGGCTCGTCCTCACCTTGGGCACGAATGTCGTATTCGGCGATGCGCTTCTTGCCGTTTTCTTGGATCGCCTTCAGCTTGCGACCCGACCACGACTTGTACTGGGGACTATCCAACTGGTCGAGGACGAGGTTGTCCGCGATCGACAAAGTCAGCACAAGACCATGACGTTGTCGGTCCTCGGGAACGTGGCCGACGCCTGCGTTGAGTACGTCGCGAACACTCCGGCCCACGAGCTCAGTTCCGTTCAATAACACCGAACCCGCAGTCGCGCGTCGCAGCCCGGTGAGCGCCTCGACGAGTTCGGTCTGCCCGTTTCCTTGGACCCCGGCGAACGCGAGGATCTCGCCAGCACGCACCTCGAAGGAGACTCCCTTCACCGCGGTCAAGCCCCGATCGTCCTGGACGAAGAGGTTCGTGACGTCAAGGACCACCTCGCCGGGGTTGGCGGGCGGCTTTTCGACGACGAGGTTGACGTCGCGACCCACCATCATGGTCGCGAGGGCTGCTTCGTTGGTCTCGGCGGGCGTCGTCGTGCCCACGACCTGACCGAGGCGCATCACGGTGATGACGTCAGCGATCTCGAGGACTTCTTTCAACTTGTGCGTGATGAAGATGATGGACTTGCCTTGTGACTTCAAGGTGCGCATGATCACCATCAGCGCGTCGGCCTCTTGCGGGGTGAGCACGGCCGTCGGCTCATCGAGAATGAGGATCTCGGCGTCGTGGCTCAGGGCCTTGAGGATCTCGACACGTTGCTGTTGACCGATCGGGAGATTCTCGATCGTGGCCGAGGGGTCGATGTGGAAGTTGTACTCCTTAGCAAGAGCGATGATGCGTTCCGTGGCGCTGCGGTGATCGATGAATGGCCACGGCTTGACGGGCTCACTGCCGAGGATGATGTTGTCGGCGACCGTGAAAACTGGGATGAGCATGAAGTGTTGATGCACCATGCCGATCTTGTGCGTCACGGCGTCTTTAGGATCGCGAATGTCAACGACCTCGTCGTTGATGAGTAGCTGGCCGCTGTCCGGCGTGATCATCCCGTACAGCACGTTCATTAGCGTGGTCTTGCCTGCACCGTTCTCCCCGAGCAGTCCGTGTATCTGTCCCGGCTCGACGATCAGATCGACATTCTCGTTGGCCGCGAGCGAACCGAAGTGCTTGGTGACCGCTCGAAGTTCCAGCTTCATGAATCTCAAACCTAATCGGGATAGAAAACACAGCGGGGGGCCGAGTCCGAAGACTCGCCCCCCGCTGTGGGTGTCAGTGGCTGTTGACTATTTGCCGCCAACTGGGATCTTGATGCTGCCATTCTCGATGCCCTTGGTGAGCGTCGCGACCTCGGCGATGGTGGCCGCGCTGTTCGCCTTGCCCATCGTGCCGTGGTCCTGGATGAAGGCGGCGCCGCCGTTCTTCAAGGTACCGATGTAGTCGCCACCGGCGAACTTGCCCTCAGCCTGCTCTAAGACTGCGGCTTTCACCGACGCCGTCACGCCCTTGGTGACCGAGTTGAGGAACAAGTTGCAGTTGGACGGGTCGTTGGTGCAGCCGTCCGTATCAACCCATTCGACGTTCGCCTTCAACGTGTGAGCCTTGTTCCACGTAGTCACTGCAGCCGTCGTGCCGAGGCCGTCGGAGCCGGCGACCGGGAAGATGGTGGTCGCGCCCTGGCCCAGGAAGGCAGTCGTGTCAGTTGCCGACGTGGTCTCGTCGGTGAAGGAGTTGATGAAGGTACCCTTCTGGGTCTTCTCGTTCCAACCGAGCACCGCCACGGGCACCTTTGGCTTCATCTTCGTGTTGTAGTACTGGACGCCGTCGTAGAAGCCGTCCATGTAGTAGGTCACGGAGCTGAACTGCTCACCACCGTAGGTCGCGACCTTCGGTGCTGCAGCGTTGTGCGCCACGGCGTACGCCGCCGCTTCGTACCCACCGAGGAACGCGTCCTGCTGGGTCTCGTAGGTCAGGCCCAGAATGTTCTTGGCTGTTCCCGTGTAGGGCTTCACCGCAACGCCGTCCTTACCAGGGCTTGAGTTGCCGTTGTCGACCTGGGCGAAGTGATCCTTCGGGTTCGCCTGCGCCGAGTTCCACGTGGCGTCGGACATCAAGAAGCCGACCGTGATGATGATGCTGCAGTGCTGCGAGACGAATGACGCGATCTCGGTCTCGTAGGTGGACTCAGTGCCGTCCGATGGCGTCGACTGATCCTCTTTCTTGATCTGCTTCGGTGCGACCGCTACTGCCTCTTTGAGCCCCAGGTAGGCCGAGGCGTTGAATGACCGGTCGTTGATGCCGCCGGTGTCAGTGACCTCGCAGGCCAACGTCTTTTTGTACGTCGTCGCGCTAGCTGAGCCAGCTGCGCCGATTGAAAGTCCCGTCAACAGCAGACAGGCGGCACTGGCCGAGAGAGCGATGCGCCCCACGCGGCCTCTTCCGATTGAAATCATTGCACTCCCCTTTGGATTTTGTGGACGGTTCTTGCGAAGCCGTTGACGCCTTGGACCTCTGTCCGAGCGTGAGCATAACAAGGAACTTCGAGACGCGGGGGTGCAGAGGTTCCGCTCTTCAGCGAACGCTGACGCCCGTTCCGTGACGGCGCCGAAACCGTCTCCCGGCTCGGCCCGAGCCCCAATCTTCCAAGACCGCGTCGATAACTTCACGGTCGACTTCTTCCAGATTGTCGAGCGCATCGCGATCTCTGTCTCCACCATGGACGAGATTCGGGGCCCCGGCCGACGGACATCTTGCGGGGCCGCTGGTTCGTTCTGGTGGCGATCATCCACCGCGCTCGTCAACTCGGCCCGAGCGAGTTTCAGCCATGGAATCAATTCAGATCGAGGCGTGGCTCGATTAATCAGGACCACCCATCTCCTTAACCTTCGTTGCGCTCCGCGTGGACGCGTAGCGGCTTCTGGCACGGGCGCGGTCGATAGAACATTCGGAGTGCGTTGCGCTTCTCTGTGCTGCGAGGGTCCTCATTCTCACCTCGAGGCTTCGCAAAAACTCACTCGCAAAAGAGTTTCGAAATGCTAGGGAGTGAGGTCACGAATGCCGAATCGTTCTGGACTACCCTGAGGTCAATGTGTGCGTACCTGTGCGGGGTCGCCAATTCTGGCCAATGAGCGATCACATTCCCGGAGTGTTCGACGAACTCCTTCAGCGCCAACATCTCCTACCGGCCTTTCAACCCATCATCGATCTCGCGACTATGGCGACCGTTGCCGTCGAAGCGCTGGCTCGATGGCCCCACCTTGACGTGGCCCCGGATGTCGCGTTCCAACAGGCGAAAGAACTCGGTCGGTTGGACGAACTCGATTCTGCCTGCCGCAATGCTGCGGTCGACGATGCGCTTGAACATGGCCTACCCGACGGATTCGCGCTGTTCGTAAACCTGGAGCCTTCAACAATCTCCGCTGAATCGGCTCGTCAACTCGTTGCCCGCACGAAGGGACAGATAACGATCGTTGCCGAGATAACTGAGCGTGCGCTCACAACGCGACCGGCCGAACTTCTCGAAGCGGTGCGCGCGCTCCGTGGGGCGAACTGTGCAGTCGCCCTTGACGACGTTGGTGCAGTTCCCGAGTCCTTGGCACTTCTTCCATTTATCTCGCCCTCGGTAGTGAAGCTCGATATCTCGCTCATTCAACGCTGGCCCGAAGTGGAGCAGGGAGCAATTCTCACGGCGGTCTCGGCCCACGCCGAACGAACGGGCGCATTGATACTCGCCGAGGGTGTGGAGACCGAACGACACCTGGAACAGGCGTTAGCCCTCGGGGCGACGCTGGGCCAGGGTTGGTACTTTGCGCGGCCGGGTCCCCTCGAAGACTTCGCGCCACCCACAGAATCTCTCTTCAAACCTCGACCGGTGCGTCCAGTTCCGCGTTCTCCATTCGCGGGCGTGGATTCTTCGGCGACACGCATTGGCCGAAAGGGCCTTCTTCTCGCCATTTCACGACACCTGGAGAGCCAGGGCTTGTACTTGGAAACTCCTCCCGTCGTGGTGAGTGCCTTTCAGAGCGCTGAGCGTTTTACTCCGGATACCGCCAAGCGATACTCACGTCTCGCAGAACGGTGTCCACTGGTGGCGGCATTGGGCGTCGGTCTAAGTCAAGAACCAGCGCCAGGCGTTCGAGGAGTGGAACTCTCCCCAGACGATCCGGTCAGTGGAGAGTGGGTAGTCGCCGTGATAGGAACTCACTACCTCGGAGCTTTGATTGCGAAGGATCTCGGGGATGACGACTCAACTACAGAACGAGAGCGACGCTTTTCGTTCATCGTGACGCACGATCACGAGACGGTATTGGCCGCAGCTCGGAGCCTTCTTGGGAGAGTCGCTCCATTCGACGGTTCGGATCCAAGCCGTCCATAGCGTCCTTCGCGGGCACCCCTCGCGTCAGAAAGTCAGAACTCGAACTTGAAATGGTTATTGGCGGTATCTGAGTTACTCGGGCGGTACCGTGAGACCGTGGGGTGAGGGTCCAATCCCGTACCAGAGGTATTCACCTGCGACCTCTCTTCCGATGACGAAGTCTGTTCTTTCGCGAGCCCAGGCCACTGCTTCCGCTAGCGATTCGTAAACTGGGGAGAACTCGAAACTTCCGTCGGGCTGCTCGACGTGGCCCGAATAGCGAATTGGCTCATCGATATTCTCCGGCGCTAAATATGCTTTCGCGATGGGGGTAGTCATGCTTTCTATGGCTAGCACCCCACAGCGGTTGCAGTTCAAACTCCTGTAATGGAGTGGCTGCGTTCGTTCGAATCTCTGGCAAAGTCCACGAGAGGGAGCGATTCGCACCGAAAGACACAGGGAATCTTCGTTATTGCTAACTCCCAAAGGGGATTAGAACCAGCGGACGCACCACTTCCTTTAAGTCCTTAGGACGTCGTTGTGAAGCTCACTATTTGAACGAATTGGATGCAAGATGGTCCTCGCTTTGGAAGTGAGGACCATCTTGTCCATTCACGTCTAACTATTCGCTCATGATGAGCGGATTGCTCAAATTCGCTAGACGCCGCGGCGACGGCGAAATGCAAGAACTAAACCAGCCAGTCCGGCGAACAGCACCAAGGCCGCTGCCGTCAGGATTACTCCACTGTCGGTTGACACTGCCGAACCACCGGCACCAGCTCCCGGAGCACCCGACGGTACGGTGGCTGTCGAAATCGAAGGAGCCGTTGGAGGAGAAACAATAACGGTTGTGTCGGTTGGCGAGATCAACGATGTCGTCGTGCTCGCCGTAGTGCTTGTTGTAGTAGACGTAGACGGCACCGTCGAGGTGGTCGTCGATGACCGCGGAGGCGGCGGCGTCGTGGTCGTGGAGCCTTCAGGCTTCGTCGTTGTTGTCGACGGCACGGTCGTAGACGTCGTTGACGTACTCGTCGTGGACGTTGTCGATGTACTCGTCGTGGACGACGGCACTGTGGTGGACGTCGTTGACGTACTCGTCGTTGTTGTAGACGGCACCGTTGTCGTTGTCCTCCACGTCGTTGTTGTCGTTGTCCTCCACGTCGTCGTTGTCGTTGTCCTCCACGTCGTCGTCGTCTGGCAGTGCGCGGAAACCGAGTTGCTTCCCTCGTGGTTTGTTGAAGCACTCGACGTAAATGCCGGAAGCGCAACGAGACTGAGTGTCACCACGGCCACAACTGCCACTGCGGATCGGAATCCCCTGAACAGCGGGGTAATTCTCGTACGCCACGTTCCGACAAACTCGCGTAAAGTGACTGCTTGACCGTCCCTGCAAATGATGCGCACATTCTTTGTCATGATTGTGAATCCAATCCGCCCCTGCACCCTCAATCTAAGCGGGATTTGCATTTTGTTGTCACGCCGTTGACCAGCGGTTGTGACTCCGTAGAGGTAGTCCTCGTGTATGTAGCAGAGTCAAATAGTGGCCACACGCGGTCACTTTTGGTCACTCGCGGACATCCCAAAACCCCCGAAATTGAGTGGTCTTCAGGCGAACAATATTCGCACCCCACCGGTGTGGTAGTTCAAACACCGGTTTGGGTCTGGCTGAAGTGGATTGAACGTCTCGCCAAGTACGTCAAGCGGAATGAATAGACGGGACTGTCCAGGGACAATGGACCGACTACTTACTTCCCAGTCGGGATTTGAAACTTCTGAGCGACAGAACTCCCCAGTTCGAGGGTGCAGGTCATGGCGACGTATGGCAGTGGGTCGATCGAACCGCCGTGAAGGGACTCAACGAAATTTGAGAATAGTGATGTGCTAGCGATTGCTCGTCGTCCTCATTTTCGCTTAAGTCTCGAGACGCTCCGGGGCTGGTCCGGTTGGGAAAGTTATGCAAGTCATTGCGGTGGCAATGTTCGTCAAGAACCCACCAACTGAAGGATTGCTTAGTAGGTTGCTTCTAGAACCGAGAAGTGGGGTGGGAAGTGGTGTCAACGTCATCAATGGGAGCGATCGTGGGCACCTACGTCTCAGTGCTCGTGCTGTTGAGCGTGCTGGCCAGTGTTGGAAGCATTGTCACGTACATCATCATCGTGGTGGCAAATCGGGCCGAGCCCGATCCGACGGGTAATCGCACCAGCGCCGTCTACCACGTGGGAACCGCGTTCATTGCTCTGTGGTTGGAGATCGCGGGGGTCATCACGATCTTCGTCACGCTGTTCAACCTCATCGGCGCCGGAAGCACAACCTACGTTTCGTCCGAAGTTCACCCACTCGGGGATTCGACCATCCGGGGGATCACCATCGGGCTTCTCCTATCGATTGTGGGTGGCTACACGGCGCTTACACACCGTTCGAAGGCGATCGAGTTGGCGGGTAGCGAAGAGGCAGAGGCGAGTCCATCGATGCGCGTTGTTCGTAGTTACGCTGCGGTCGTCAGTTTTATCAGCGTGATCGTCGTCGTCATCGCCTCGCTCGCTTTCGTGTGGGCCTTGTTGGGCCTCATCGCGCCAGGCGTTTATCAGGCCGGAGCTCGAACCGAAGATATCCGTGTGCTGTTGGACGAGGCGACAGTGTTGGCAGTCTTCGCGTGGGTCTTCTCGACTCACCGGCGTCTGGTGGGGGTCCGCTAGGCCCAAATAGAAGTTGGTCTATGCGCACTATCCGTTTTGAGCGCCAACATCAACGAATGTCTGTTCGAGAGCGGTCGACATGGCGATGCTCGCACCGTTGGTCACACTATTGGCCGTAAACCATCCACCAGCAAACTCAGCATGCGAGCAGCCTGGTCACGTTGCTCGGTTTCTCCCGCGACAGTCAAGATGCCAGCGAGAGTTGCAGCAATCGTCTCCGCGTCTGCGTCCGGCCGGATCTCTCCTTCCATTATCCCGGCGTCGAGGAACATACGTACCACCACAACCAACTCTGCTCGCATCTGAGCGAACTCGAGCCGTCCGGAAGAAATGATGACACGAAGCGTGTCGATCATGCCGTGCTTCGTGACTGCCCAATCGACGAATAGGTCCATCCATAAGCGCAACGCTTCTGTCGGAGGGTGCGTGGCCAGAAGCTCGAGAGCGCCCGTCCGCAGGTGGTCCTCCTGATCGTGATAGACCGCTTCCACCAGCGCTTCCCGCGTTGGGAAATGGCGATAGAGCGTGCCAATCCCCACCCCTGCCTGCTTGGCAATCTCCTCTAACGAGACTCGTTTCGAACTTAAACTGAAGGCTTTCGTGGCGACCGCAATTAGGTTTTGGCGGTTTCGTCGAGCTTCGGCAACTCGGGCGCGTGGTGGCTCTGAATCAGTGGGTGACATTGTCGCGGGTCCTGCCTCCTAAGGTAGACTGTACTTAATCGGAGGAGCCTCCGATTAAGTTGGTCCGTCGAGTTCGTGGTCACAACACGGTGCTGAAAAGCGGAGACTCGTCGTCTGTCTATTTAGTGCAAGTTGGAGGTAGGAGCGATTACGGGTGTACTGATTATCTTTGGTTATGGTCCAGGAATATCGCAGGCGACCGCAGAGCGATTCGGGCGCGAGGGCTACTCTTTGGCCCTGGTCGGACGAAGCGCTGATCGGCTCGCCGACGGAGTCGCCCACTTGAAGGCCCGTGGCATCGAGGCGTCCGCGTACGTGTCTGATGCCAGCGAACCGTCGAAGGTTCGATCGACCGTCGAGGCAATTCGAAGCGATCTCGGGAGCGTATCCGCTGTTCTCTGGACCGCCTTTCGAAGTGGAAGCGTCACGAATGTGCTGTTGACAGCGCCCGAAGATATCGAGCGAGCGTTCGACATCGGGATTAGGGGTTTGCTCACCTGCGTGCAGGAAGTACTTGAGGATCTGAAATCCAACCCGGGTGCGGCGATCCTGGTCGCCAACGGAGCGTTCGGTGAGCACAATTCTCAAGCAGATAAGTTTTCGAAGCTTCTTGAAGCTGACGGGGTTGCGCTTGAGAACGCCGCGAAGTCAAAACTCGTGGGCATCCTCGCCGAGCGTCTGCGCGAATTCGACATCTACGTTGGCGAGGTCATGATCGCCGGATCCGTAAAGGGAACGGCGACATCGACCCAAACAGCGATTGAGCCGACTGCGATTGCCGAGACATTCTGGTCTCTTGCGCAGGCCCGTGACACAACCAGGGCTCGCATCGTTGAGTCGGGCTTTGCGTGACCGAAGACTGTGGAGAGTTCCACGGGCACTAGCGAGCACCAATTGGGCACCAAATGGCGGACACTCACGGACACTCACGGTCAACAGCGGACACTCCAAAAGCCTTGTGATTGTTGGCTTTTTGGCGAATTTCCGTCGCACCCCCAACGGGATTCGAACCCGTGCCGCCACCTTGAAAGGGTGGGTGAAATCAGATTTAGGAAGTTGCGAAACTACTGATCAACGGCAGAATCCATCGATGGAGATTGCAGTCTAAAAGGGTC
>Ga0302267_10001832_pt1 | contig 26548 bp, 24 predicted proteins | sample III_Bog_E1_3_FD_194555 | JGI IMG/M metagenome (GOLD analysis project Ga0302267, IMG submission 194555) | Peat permafrost microbial communities from Stordalen Mire near Abisko, Sweden - III_Bog_E1_3 | ecosystem: Environmental > Terrestrial > Soil > Wetlands > Peat | place: Sweden: Abisko...
CTGCCGGTGCTCCCGGGTCTCGTGAAGGTGAGCGAGGTGCAGGCCGGCGCGATCAACCACGCGATCCGCATGACCGTGAACAGCTCGCAGCAGGGGTACATCCACCCGGCCACGCACGCCGCGGGGGACAACAACACGTCGCTCCCGCCCATGGGGTTGCGCCTTCGACTGCAGGCGAGCTTCGACACGTCGAAGTTCACGGGCGCCTCGCTCGTCGTGGTCACCGCATTGAAGCAGTACGGCGTCATCGTCGCAGACAACGGCTCGAGCTGGTACATCAGCGGCGACAGCGACGACAACTGGACGCCGCTGATGGACGATCTCGTCTCCCAGCTCGAGAACGTCCACGGCAGCGACTTCGAAGCCGTGCAGACGGGCTCCATCTCGACCGCCGGTCTCTGAAATGTGAGCGCCTGCGGCCGATCGCAACCTCGCGCCGCTCGGTGCGTCTTGCCGCGGTCCCTCTTTCGCGCGAGACGCTGAGAAAAATGGCCCCGTCCGGCAAAGCGAGTTGAGAACGCGAGCGCTCACTCACATTATCAGGGGCATGAGCAACGCCGTCGCAGCACCCCTTCCGCTTCACGAGCCGCCGCGCGTCCCCGGGCTCCCCCTCGTAGGGAGCTTGCTCGATTTCCGGCGCGACCGCTTCGGCCTCGCGCTCCGCATCGCGCGCGACCAGGGGGACCTCGCGCAGATGACGATGGGGTTCTTCGACCTCCTCATGGTGTCCTCGGCCGAGGGGGCGCACGAGGTGCTCGTCGAGAAGGCCGACGCATTCAAGAAGAGCGCAGGTCTCTCGATCTTCGCGCGTCCGCTCCTCGGCGACGGCCTCCTCACGAGCGAGCGTGAAGTACACAAGCGGCAGCGGCGCATGATGGCGCCGGTCTTCGCGCACAAGCGCATCGCCGGCTACGGCGAGGTGATGGTCGAGAAGGCCGAGATCGCCGCGCGCCGCCTCGCGCCGCTCGCGACGACCGACCTCGCCGAAGAGATGATGCGACTCACGCTCGACATCGTCGGCAAGACGCTGTTCGACACCGAGCTCGCCGGAGAGGCCTCGATCATCGGCGGCGCCGTCACAGGCGCGATGACGCAGATGATGAGCTCGATGGTGCGGCTCGTGCCGCTCCCGCCGTTCATTCCGACGCCGGGCAATCGACGGATGATGGGCGCGGTGAAGCAGCTCGACGACGTCGTGTACTCGATGATCCGAGAGCGCCGGGCCTCGGGCGTCGATCACGGCGACATGCTCGGAATGCTCCTCGCTACGCGCGACGCCGACGATCACTCCGCGCTGTCCGACGCCGAGGTGCGCGACCAGGCGATGACCATCATGCTCGCCGGCCACGAGACGACCGCCAACGCGCTCGCGTGGACGTTCTACCTGCTCTCGCGCCACCCCGACGTGCGCGAGCGCCTCGAGCGCGAGCTCGATTCGGTGCTCCACGATCGAAATCCAACGGTCGAAGATCTGCCGCTGCTCCCGTTCACGCTGCAGACGCTGAAGGAGGCGATGCGCCTCTACCCGCCGGCGTACGTGATCGGTCGTGCGGCGACGCGCGACGTGACGATCGGCGGTGCATCGGTCGAGAAGGGGAGGGTGGTGCTCGTCAACGTGGCCGCCATCCATCGTCGCCCCGAGGTCTTCGCGAACCCGGATCGCTTCGATCCCGATCGCTTCACCACCGAGCGCGAGAAGAAGCTCCCTCCGCAGGCGTACATGCCGTTCGGCGCCGGCCCGCGCGTGTGCATCGGCAACCACTTCGCGCTGATGGAAGGGCACCTGATCCTCGCGACGCTCGCCCGTCGCCTCCGGTTCGACCTCCTCTCGACGAAGGACATCGCCCCCGAGCCGCTGGTCACGCTGCGGCCCAAGGGGGGAGTGCCGGTGCGGGTCGTCGCGCGCGCGCCGCGGGTCAGCGCCTAGCGGGACGGCCGGAGTCGGCGCCTCCGTGCGCCGTCGAGGAAGGGGCGCCGAGGACGATCGTGTCGTCGATGCGCGGCGGCGGCCGGGTCCACAAGTACGTGAGGCCCAGGAAGCCGAGGACGATCGAGAGGGCGACGAGGAAGCGCGGCAGCGTCATCGGGCACGCATCCTAGGAGGTGGACGTTCTTCTTGGGGAAGATGAAATTCCATCTTCGGAAGTAGGACGTTCCTCTTGGGGAAGATGAAATTCCATCTTCGGAAGTAGGACGTTCATCATGGGGAAGATGGAGCTCCATCTTCCGAAGTAGGAGCTTCATCTGCGGAAGATGAAATTCCATCTTCGGAAGTAGGACGTTCATCTTCGGAAGTAGGACGTTCATCTTCGGAAGTAGGAATTCCATCTTCGGAAGATGAAATCGGGGCTCTTTGGACCCCTCATCTTCATCCGTTGAATCAATGACTTGAGCCTCGTCGTCCCGGTTGCCGTCCCCGATTTGGACGTGGGCCCGAGATCAGGGACGGCGATCGGGACGGAACCTCGTACCGCGACGCGCGACGAGCCCCACCGCGCCGAGCGCGAGCAGCGAGGCCAGTCTGCCGAGAGGCGCCGGTGACCCGGGAACACTGCAGCCGCAGGCGCCCTGCGCGCCGGGGAGCTGCCCGCCGTAGTAGTCGCGGCTCCCCACGACGGTTCCGCTGCCGTTGCCGGAGGTCGAGGCGCCGTTCCCCGTGCCCCCCTGCGTCCCCCCGCTCGAGCCCGACGAGGTCGAGCCGGCGCCGTTGCTCGTCCCGCCGCCCGCGCTGGTCGAGGAGCCTGCGTCGTCGGCCACCGGACCGTTCGGCGCGCTCCCGGGCGATCCGGCGTCGTCCGCCGCCGTGCTCGTGCCCGCATCGGGGGTGCTCGGCGTCGGGTGGACGAGCTGCGCGAGCGCGGACCCGTTGGGCGTCCCCCAGCCGGTCGGCCCGTCGTACCCGACCCCTGCGACGCACTCGTAGTCGTTGTTGCACGACGTCCCGCCCTGCGGGTCGTTCGTGCCGGAGGTGATGTCGAAGAACGCGGACGGGTTCTTGTAGGGGAAATCGAGCCCCGACTTTTCGAGCCCGAGCAGCACGAACGCCGACGCCACGACCGGCGAGCTCGCGCTCGTCCCGCCGACGACCTCCCACCCCTGATCGTACGTCGCCACGCCGGTCGCCGGATCCGCGACCGCCGAGACGTCAGACTCCATGCGCTGGCTGCAGTCGGGATCCGACTGGTAGCTCGGCTTGGCGATGAACGCGCTGCACCCGCTGCCGGTCGCGCCGTTGTTCGCGAAGGACCACGCGGTCTCGGCCCATCCGCGCGTCGAGCTCGACGTCGCCAGGCTCGTCCCGCCGACCGCGAGCACGAACGCCGAGGTCGCCGGGTAGCTCGCGCCGAAGCCGTCGTCGCCGGCGCTTGCCGTCACGAGGATCCCCGGCTGGTTGTAATAGGCCTCCTCGTCGAGGATCGACTGGTCCTCGCTGCCGCCATAGCTGTTGCTGATGGCGGACGCTCCGAGCTTCGCGGCGGTCGTGAGCCCGGCCTCGAAGTTGGCGTTCGACGTGTCGTCGTTCACCTCGACCAGCAGGATGTGGCAGTCGGGGCACACGGCGCTGATCATCTCGATGTCGAGCATGATCTCCCCCTCCCACCCGTTGGTCCCCTGGCCGTCGGTCGGCGGGTAGTTGGTGTCGCCGTTCTGGCTGACCTTCTGGAAGCAGCCGTTGGCCGTGGTGCATGGCGGGAGATTGAACTGCGCCCGATACGTACCGAGATCGGCCTCGGCGTTCGGAGCGTCGAAGGCATCGATGACGGCGACGATTTTCCCGTCGCCTCCCGACATCGGCAGCGCGTATGCCGAGTGGAGGTCCGATGGAGCGAACCCCTGCGGCGTCGCGCCGTTGGCGAGCGGTCTCCGGATGGCCGCGCCGGTCGCGTCGGCGACGACCTTCGCCATGCACCGCTTGTGGCCAGGGACGCGCCCGCACAGATCGATCGAGCGCACCGGCTGGATCCGCCCGAGAGCCTCCCTGTCGGCTCTCGCATCGCGGGCGGCGCTCCCGTCAGCCCACGCCGGGGAGCTCGCGAGGAGCAGCGCGGGCGCCAGACCCAAGAACCACGAGCGACGCCCTGCGCGATTGGTTTCCATCGTCGGCCCTCGCGTCTACAGATGACCTGGGAGCTACTGTAGGCAAGGGAAACACGACGCGAAATCCACTTGAATTTAGCGGGTTTGGAAGTTTCGGTGCCGCGTCGCGGGAGATGGATCGCGTGGTCATCCATGCGCGTGGCGAGGGAGCGGGCGCGCGCGGTCGAGCGCGTTACTCGTCGAGCGTCACGGTGCGCAGCACGCGGAGCGGTCGGGTGACCCGCTCGTCGATCGTCGTCTGGGCGAGCGGCTCCACGACGTCGCGCAGCGCGCGCACGTTGGCGTGGAGGTTCACCACGACCTCCGCCAACTTCCGGATCGTCGCTTCGTGCGTCGCGATCATCGTGACCATCGCGTGCACCGGGTTCGTCTCGTCGCGCGCAGCTCGTTTCGCCTGCCGCGGGCGCGGCGCAGCTCGTTTCTTCTTCGCAGCCATCGTCCTTCAACGTTCGCTTCCCTCCGCTTGCGCGTCCAGTTTTCGGGGGGTCGCCACCTGACTCGCGCGCTACTCGATCTGGATCGACGAGAGCCCACTTCGCGCGCGTCCGTGTCCGCTATTTTCGCAAAGTTCTTCGAACATCGCCACCCGGTCCCACTCTTGCTCAAGGGGTGGGCATGCACGCGAAGTCTGCTCCTTCCACGCTGGTCGCCGCCTCGATCGTTCTGGGCGGAGGGCTCCTCGTCCTCGCGTGCGGTAGCCCGTCGGCCCCCGCGTCGCTCTTCGGGCACGGCGCGCAGGGGGACAGTAGCAACGCGACCGGCGCCGACGGTGGTGCGGTGAACAACACAGGCGCCCCCACGCTCTCCGCCTCCGGCGTCACCGCGGACGACGCGGGCCCCGCGTGCGTCAACCTCCAGTGCAACCAGGTGGCATGCTCCAACGGGGCCCACACGACCGTGAGCGGCACCGTCTACGACCCTGGGGGGAAGAACCCGCTCTACAACGTCGTCGTCTACGTCCCCAACGCCCCCGTCGCGCCGTTCGTGGACCACGCGACCTGCGACACGTGCGCGGCGCTCTACACCGGCTCTCCGCTCGTCACCACGAGCACGGCGGCGGACGGTACGTTCACCCTCAGCGACGTCCCCTCGGGCACGAACGTCCCGCTCGTCATCCAGATCGGCAAGTGGCGTCGCCAGATCACGATCCCGACGATCACCAGCTGCGTCGACAACCCGCTCACCAACGTCGATCAGACCCGTTTGCCGAAGAACCGCACCGAGGGGGATCTTCCGAAGATGGCTGTCTCCACCGGCGGCTCCGACTCGCTCGAGTGCCTCTTGCAGCGCATCGGCGTCGATCCGGCGGAGTACACATCCGGGGCGGGCGCCGAGCGCGTGCACATCTACCAGGGGACCGGCGGCAACGCCGTCGCCGGCGGATCACCGGCGAGCCAGACGGGGCTCTGGGACTCCGAGGCCGACCTCGCGACGTACGACATCGTGATCCTCTCGTGCGAAGGGGGCGAGCACCCGGAGACCAAGCCCGCGACGTCGTTGGAGGCGCTGGAGGCGTACGCAAACGGCGGGGGGGCGCATCTTCGCGTCGCACTTCCACTACTACTGGTTCGAAGGGGCCGGCTCTTCGGCGGACTTCCAGAGCACCGCGACGTGGGACCCGGGGACGAACAACATCGGGACGGGGGCGAACAACACGACGAGCGGCACGATCAACACGAGCTTCCCGAAGGGGATCGCGTTCCAGCAGTGGCTGACGGAGACCAAGTCGCTCCAGTCGGACGGCACGCTCGAGATCGAGGACTCGCGGCAGAACGCGAGCGTCAGCCCGACGGTGAACACCGCTTCGCAGGCGTGGATCACCGACGCGACCGTCCCGACGATGACCGTGAACGGGAAGACGGGGCCGACGACGATGTACTTCGACTTCAACACCCCCATCGCCTCGCCACCGGCGTCGCAGTGCGGGCGCGTCGTCTTCAGCGACCTGCACGTCGGCGCGGCCGCGAACAACTACTCCGGCAACAACAAGGTGCCGACGGGATGCTCGACCTCGGCGCTGACGCCCCAGGAGAAGGCGCTGGAGTTCATGCTGTTCGACCTGTCCTCGTGCGTGACGCCCGACTCCACGCCCCCTGCGCCTCCGCCCCCCACGCCCCCGACGGTGAAGTGAGCGCAGGACCGCAAGCGCACCGTGCACGACTGAGCCGCTTGCCCGCGCAGGCCATGGCGCGGTACCCGTCTGCCGATGGGCATCGCCGGACCGAAGAAGCGCTCCTGGGCGCTGGTCCTCGTGCTGGTCGCGACGCTCGCCTTCCGCTGGCCGGCGATCGTGAACGCGACGGAGACGAACTCCGACGCGGCCGTCGTCGGCCTGCAGGCGATGCACATGCTGCGCGGCGAGCTGTCGAGCTTCCTCTGGGGGAGCGGGTACCAGACCTCGATCGACTCGGCCTTCGCGGCCCTCGTGTTCGGCGTCTTCGGCGCGAGCGCCCGCGCGCTCCTCATGTCGTCGCTGTCGCTGCATCTCGTGCTCACCGGCCTCACGTGGAGCACGATCGCCCGCCGGATCGATCCGTGGCGCGCCGCGATCGTCTGCTGGCCGCTCGTGCTCACCTCCAGCCCGCTGCAGACGTACATCCTCTACCCGCCGCGGCAGGCGTCGCTCACGATCGCCGTGGCGGCCATCTGGGCGCTCGACCGCGCCGCGGATCGCCGCGCCCGTGAGCTCGCGGCCGGGGGCGCGCTCCTGTCGATCGCCTGGTTTGCCGATCCGTATGCGCTAGTCCTCACCCCGTCGATCCTCGCGTTCGGCCTCGCTTGCGCGGTGGACCGAACGGGCCTGGACGCGACGCTGCGAAGGGCCGCGGCGCTCGTCGCCGGCGTTCTCGTCGGCGCCGTGCCGTTCGCGATGCTCCGCGCCAACCCACATGCGACGGGCGGGCAGCTGGCGCTCACGGCGTCACTCGCCGTTCATAACGGGCGCCTCCTCTGGGACGGCCTCCTGTGGACCATCGGAGCGCGTGTCTGGAGCGCGGGCGACGCGATGACGTACGTCCCCTGGGGGGGACCGGCGGTCGTGCGCGCTCTCGCCTTCGCCGGTGGAACGCTGTTCCTCGTCGCGATCGCGCTCGGTGGCGCGTGTGCGTTCCTTCGCCGTCTGCCGTGGGGCGTGCGGCGGCTCGCGATCGCCGGAGGGCTCGCCCTCCCGGTGACGCTCGCCGGGTTTCTCGTCTCGCCGATGGTCACGGATCTCTTCTCGGCCCGGTACCTCGCGGCCATTCCGCTCCTTGCGCCGTTCGCGCTCGCCCCGCTCGCGCATCTGCTGCGAGCCCGCGCTCTGACGCTCGCCATGCTGCCGAGCGCGTTCGCGTGCGGGCTCGCGGGGTGGCTCGGCTACGGCCCGTTCCTCCGCGACACTCGCGGAAAAGCGCTCGACGAGCTCGCCCTCGCGCACGCGCTCGAGATGAGCGGCGTGCGCTACGGGATCGCCGACTACTGGGTCTCGTACCGGGCGACCTTTCTCACGGGCGAGCGCTTGACCATCGTGCCGGCGAACCCCGCGGAGGATCGCTATGCACCGTACCTCGAGCAGGTCGAAGCCTCGCCGCTCGTCGCTTACGTCTACGACCCCGTGCGCTCACGCGAGTCGAGCACGTCGATGCGCGATCGCGTTCGTGCCGGGGAGACGCCGTTCATGCGCGACTACACCATCGTGCACGCCGGAAGACTGAGCGCGCTGGTCCTGCGACGGCAGTAGTCGCGCGGGCGAGCGCAGCTCAGGAGCTGGCGGGGGGAGGCGGGCGCTTCGACGGCACGGGGGCCGCGATCGCGTAGTCCACGTCGGCGAGGTAGCTCGCGGAGGCGTCCTCGAAGACGGCACGTGTCACGAACGCCCCGTCGCCGTCGGCGCGATCGATGGCGAGGATGCCGTTCAGGTGATCGATCTCGTGCTGCAGGAGCTCGGAGGTCGCGCGATCGAGCTTCGTCCATTCGCGCGTCTCGCCGTTCTCGTCGAGGAAGCGGATCGAGATCGATTCGTGGCGTCGCACGCGGACGAGCAAGGTCGGGAACGACATGCAGTCGTCCCACATCGTGAACATCGCGGGGCTATGCCAGGTGATCTCGGGGTTCACGAGCACCTGCGGCCCCTCACCGAGATCGAGGACGAGGACGCGCTTGGCCAACCCGATCTGCGGCGCGGAGATCGCGCGCCCGAAGCCGCGCTCCTCGCGAAACGACTCCAGCGCGCGCGCGAGAGTGCGCACCTCGCGCTTGAAGGTCGCGTCTTGCACGTCCTCCACCGCGCTTGCAGCCACGCGGAGCCGAGGGTCACCGAGCTGAAGAATGGCGGGCGAGATCGCGTCGGCGTTCATGTCCGAAGGTCTACCCGGAATCGGGTGATCGCGCCCGTTTTCGGCGAATCAGTGGGCGACGATCGAGAGCGCCTGCGCTCGCTTCTCGAGGTCGTCGAGCGCCTTCGCGTAATGCGACGGCAGAGCCATCGCGCGCCCCTTGCTCACGGCCTCGTTCAGCGCGGCGGCCGCCCCCGCGCGGTCCCCCTTCGCCTCGAGGATGTTCGCCTTCAGCGAGTAGACCCCCAGCGTACGTGGGCCATACACCAGAGCGAGCGCGCGGCCGATCGCGTCCAGCGCTTCGTCGTAGCGCTTCATGGTCAGGTACGCGCGCGCGAGGCGCGCGGGCGGGTTGTAGTCGCGAGGAAAGTCGCGCGCGGACTGCTCGAGCATCGGGACCGCACGTTCGGGCTCACCGAGCTTCATGTAGGCCGTGAGGCGATGCGCGTCGAACACGATGCGGGCCACGGGGTCGCTCGCGCGCTGTGCCTCGGCCTCCAGGTAGGCCGCCCATCCCGTCGCGACCTGCTTCGCCTCCGGCGCGCGCTTCTCGGCGTCGAGCGCGTCGACGATCGACTCGTACAGATCGGACCTGTCGTCGGCGAGTATCGGCTCCGCGTCGTTGGCGACCACCGTTCTGGCGCGCTCGATCAGGTGCCCGAGCGCTGGCTCGCGCGTCGCCTCGGGAACCTCCATCGCGCACCGCAGCGCCGTGGTCGTGGCCCGCCCGCCGCCGAGCGGGATCGACGGCAGCTCCCTCTCCGCCGTCGCCGCACACTCGGCGAGCTTCTTCTCCCCGACCAACCCATCCAGCTTCGCCTCGAGCGTCGCGGCGCCGGCCGGCAGCACCACGCCATTCGGGCGGTGCATCGAGGATCGAGCCCCCGCGAGGAGCGCCACGAGCTCGTCGGCCGTTGCCGAGTTCGCCCACTCGAGCACGATGTGGTCGCCCTCGGGGTCCACCACGTAGAGCGTCGGCCACGAGTGCATCGGATGGCTCGCGACCCAGGCGGCGTTCTCCGGCTTCTCGGTGTCGATCGACGCCCACGTGAAGTCCCCGGCGTGCGCACGCACCTTCGCGTCACGGAACGTGAACGCGCGCATGCTCAGGCACGTGTGGCACCACGGCGCCCAGGCGTCCACGAAGAGAGGACGGTGCGCCGCGCGCGCATCGGCGAGCGCCCGCGCGTAGTCGTCCTCGATGAACGTGAGCGCAGCGGGAACCGCCGGCGCGACGGCGTCGGTCGCCGTCACCGGGGCGCTCGGCGCCGCGGCTGGCGTCGATGCGCACGCCGAGAGCGACGCGAGCGGGATCAGGTGCCAGGCGAATCGGCGGAGGGAGGTGCGCATCTCCTCCCCATTTGCCACCGCACGCGCGCGCGCGGTAGCCCGAATCGTGTGCCCGCCCGTCGCGGCTCGGTCGTGCGCGACGTCGCCGCCGACGGTAGAGTGCGCGGCGCATGACCGTAGTTGCAGCCCCCTCGTCTGGAGCCAACTTCCGCGTCTTCGCCAGCGTGAGCCGGCTCCACATCATCGCCATCGCCGCGCTCGGCACCTTCACTTTCGGCTGGCTCTTCACGGGGCGCTATCCGTGGGGGCTCTCCGCCGTGTGCGCGCTCGACTGGTTCCTCGTGAACCTGCTCAATCGCGTCGTCGACATCCCGGAGGATCGCGCAAACGAGATCGTGGGCACCGACTTCGTCGCTCGCCACGCTCCCTCGCTGCGCGCGTTCGGCTTCGCGACGCTCCTCCTGTCCTTCGTCGTCGTCTCCGTGGCGTGGCCGATCGTCACCCCGTTCCGCGTCGCATTCCACGCCCTCGGTCTGGCCTACAACTGGCCGCTGCTCCCCGGGCGCGTGCGCATCAAGCAGCTCTACTTCTGGAAGAACACCGCGTCGGCGACCGGCTTCATGCTCACGTGCTTCGCCTATCCGCTTGCCGCGGCCGGAGGCGCGCTCGCGCACGGGATCACAGTCGGGACCATTGCCGCCACGGGCATCTTCTTCTTCCTCTTCGAGCTCTCGTACGAGGTCATCTACGATCTCCGCGATGCAGAAGGAGACGCCGTGGCGGGCGTGCGCACGTATCCCGTGGTCCATGGCGAGCGCGGCGCCGTGCGCATCATCGACGCCCTCTGCGCCTCCTCGGCGCTCGCACTCGTCGTCGGCTTCCTCACCCGCGTGGTTCCCTGGCGCATCGCCGTCATGGCGGTCGCGCCGGTCACGCAGCTCCTCCTCTACAAACGCTGGCTGCGCCGCGGAATTACCTCCGCCGATTGCATTCGAATCACCTGGCTCGGCGCGGGGCTCCTGCTCGCGTATCACCTCTGGGTCGTGCTCGGATTGCCGGGAGTGGGGTGAGTGATGCGCGCCATCGAGCTCTCATGCGCGGCGATCGTCGCGCTCTACATGTCGCTGCGACTGCGGGGCGCCGGCGACACGAAGAGGGCCGTCGTCGTGCGGCTGCTCGCGCTCTGTCTCGCGGCCTGGCTCGGCGAGGACAGCGTCATTCGTGCCTACGGCTTCTACTCGTATGCGCCGGGATGGTCGGCCTTCGTGGACCGCGTCCCGTTGCTCATCGTGGCCATCTGGCCCGTCGTGATCGACTCGGCGCACCTCCTCGCGCGGCGGCTCGCGCGCGGAGGCGCCTACGTGCCGCTCGTTGGCTTCGGTATCGTGCTCGCGGACGCCTCGCTCATCGAACCGATCGCGGTGCGCGCGAAGCTCTGGGTGTGGACGGCAACGCGCGCGCGCGCGTTGTTCGACGTGCCGCTGGTCGGCGTCGCGGGTTGGGCGTTCTTCGCGGCGGCCGCGATGGCGACCTTCGAGGCGTGCGAACGACGGCGAGCGCCGGCCTGGTGGGACGCAGCGGCGATCGTGCTGGCGCCGCTCGCCACGCACGTGGCGCTCGTCGTCTCGTGGTGGCTGGTCTTCCGTTGGTTCGGCGAGGCGACGCCGACCTGGACGCATGCGATCGTCGCGTGGTGCCTCCTCGGACCGACGACGGCCGCGGTTTGGCGCCTGCGAGCGCGAGTGCCGCTCGGCGCCGTGATGGCGCGCGCACCGGGGGCGGCGTTCTTCTTCGCGATCCTCGCGGCGACGGCGCGCGACCGCTCGGACCTCATCGCGTACGCGCTCGCCTTCGCGCCGCCCTACCTAGCCCTCGCTCTGCGGCGCGAACGCCCCGTCGTCGGCACGTCCGCGGCGCCGCTCGCGTCGGGCTGAACGCGCTCACCCCCCGCTTCGGACGCCCTCGCGTCGAGTCGGTGCGAGCTCGTAGCGTCGCGTCTCGCCGAGCCGGTCGAACCCCTCGTCATGACACGAGAAGAGGAGAATCTGCTGCCGGCGCGACGCGCGGTAGAGGATGCGCATCATCTCACCCTGTCGCACGCGATCGGTATTCACGAGGCAGTCGTCGAGCACCATGGGGAGTGGCTCTTCGGCGCCGAGCACCTCGGCGAGCGCGATCCGAACCAGGATGCTCACTTGCTCGCGGGCTCCACCGGAGAGGTCGTGGAAGTCCTCCTCCGTGTCGCCCGTACCGAGGCCGATGACGCCCCAGTTCTCGTCCATGCGCAGCTTGCGCCCCGGCAGTAGCGCCTCGAGGTAGGGGCGGGCGCGCTCGAGAACGGGGGCGACCAGACGCGTCTGTACTTCGCGGCGCGCGGCGTGGAGCGCGGAGGTGAGCTCGCGCGCAGCGAGCGCCCGAGCCTCGAGCGAGCGCAGCGTGACCGCCCGTTCTTCGCGCTCCGCCTCGGCGCGCTGCACGCGCTCATGGAGATCCTCGGCTCCATGGATTCGTACCGTGGCTTCCAGGTGAACGCGGCGCGCCTGCTTCGACGACCGCTCGCTCTCCAGTCGCTCGAACGAGCGCCGCTCCTGGTCGAGCTCGAGGCTCGCGTCGCTCAGGCGCAGGTTCGCATGCTCGGCGGCGAGCGCTCCCTCCACCTCGCGAGCCTCCAACCACGTCGTTCGTGCGCCGTCGACCGCAGCGGTGAGCATCTCCTGCGAAGGGAGCGCTTCGAGACGCGCGCGCACGGCCGCGTGCTCGAGGGTGAGCCCGTTGAGAGCGCTCTCGACCCGCGCGATCGCGTCTGCGGCGCGCACGAGCTCGGCACGAAGCGCGTCTCGCTCCGCCCGCGTGCGCGCCACTTCCTCCGTTGCCGCGGCGAGGCCGGCGTCCGTGTCGGCGATCGACGGAGCGGCTGCGTCGGCTTCGCCCAGAGCCGCGCGCGCTGTCGTCCTCGCGCGGACCTCGTCTTCCAGTGCATCGACCCCCTCGGGCGCTGCGTCGGCGAGCAACGGCTCCGCCTGCGCGAGCTGAGCCGCGAGCCCGGTGCGATGCGCGAACCTCTCCTCCGCCTCGGCCAGGCTCGCCACGCCCAGTCGTTCGAGCTCGGCCGCCATGGAGTGTCGCGCGGCCTGCTCCTTGGCTCGCCGCGCGTCGAGGTCTCCGCCGCCCGGCCTCACGTCCAGTGCGCCGACCCCTTCGAGAACGATCCGCGTCGGTGCGTCGCACGTCCACGTTCGCTCTTCTCCCGCGGCGATTGCGCGACCGTCCACGACCACCGCGCGCTCGGCCACGAAGCGTAGGGACGCCGAGGCTGCCGCGAGCGCTGCGCCTGCCTTGGCGAGTGATTCGCTCGCGACCCGGAGCGCGCGGATCTGCGTCTCGTCGACACGCGACTCGGCGAGCTGACTTCTCAGCGCGGCCACACGCGTCTCGTGCCCCCGCGCCCGCTCCAGTCTGTCCCGCGCGTCGCGCTCGCGTCTCGTCGCCTCCTCGAGATGACCTCGCCTTCGGGCGCGGAGTTGGTTCGCGTGGGCCGCTTCGAGCGCAGTGTTCGCCGCCTCGGCGCCGTTCGTCGCCTGTGCCTCACGCGTCACGAGGACGGAGTGGGCGGTGCGCATCGAGCGCAGCGTGGTCGTTTCGTCCTCGATGCGACCCGCGAGCTGCGCGAGCGTCGTGGAGAGCTCGCTCCGTTTCGACAGGGCCGCCGCTGCGAGGTCGCTCTGCATGCGCGCGCGCTCGACCTCTCCTGCCTGCGCCTTCAAGCGCGCCGCGATCTCCCCGGCGCGATCGGCGCGCGTCTTCGCGTCGTGCACACGCACGCGCTGCGCGCCGATGCGCTTGTCGAGCTCCGCCAGCTCGAGCTCCAACGTGGCCAGCTCGTCGGCTGCACCGTGGGCCTCCGCGCGCTTCGCCGTCGCCTGCGCGAGCGTCGCCTCGGCCTCGACGAACCGCGCGCGCGCCGAGGCCAGCTCTCCGGTCTCCTTGCCCGTCGCGGCCGTGAAGTAGCGCTCGCGCTCGCGCTCCGCCCTCTCGACCACGCGCTCCCCCAGCGGACCCGCGGCCACCTCGTCGACGTGGCTCGCGAGCACGTCCCGGAGGCGCGCGCGCGCATCGTCGTTCATGTGCGTCTGAGGCGCGTTCCACGCTTCCCCCTGCCGCACCCAGAGGAGTGGCCAGAGTCCGAGAAACTGGTCCACGTCACGGCGCCCCTGGATGGGCCTCGTCCCGAGGAGCTCGCGCAGCATGGTCTCGGCGTCCTCGTCGGTCCACGTCCGGCCGCCCCCTTCGAGCTTCGCGAACGCTTGCTTCAGGAACTGCTTTCGCACCGTCCACGTGGTGCCGCGCGTTTCGAAGCGCACCTCGACGTACGGCGCCTCCGCCCCGCCGTACGAGCGGAGTGCCTTCTTGTCCTCCGATTCACCTTTGTATTTCTCGAAGAGCGCGTAACGCAGGGCCAGCGCAAGGCGCGACTTGCCCGATTCGTTCGGACCCACGATCAGGTTCAGGTCCGGCGCGAGATCTGCGAGCTCGACGTGGTCCAGCCCCTTCCACGCGCGCACGGAGAGAGAGACGATCCTCATCGTCGGGCGTCCAGAAGGAGACGATGAAGCAACCGGAGAGCGTCCTCGGCTTCGCTCGTCCAACGAAGCCGTCGGCAGCGAGCGCGCGCAGGTCCTCGTCGCTGGGGCGATCGTGGAGCCCGCCGTCATCGACGCGCAGGTGCATGAGCGTTTCGCGCGCGGTGGCGAGGACGTCGTCGAGCTTCGTACGCCCGCCGAGAGACACGTGGCCCGCGAGCTCGACGCTCACGAGCGTCATCGACGGCAACGCGATGCTCCGGAAGAAGCTCGCGACCTCGTCGACCGCGGCGTCGTCCGCGAGATCGAAGCGGCGCTCGATCCAGAGCGTGCGGGCGACCGGAACCTCCTCGACGCGTGGCACGGCGCCGGGCGCGTCGATCTCCACGATAAGGACGTTCCCCGGTCTCTTTTCCTTGAACCGCGTCGCTTCGGGGGCACCCGAGTACCAGACGCGTGGATCGAAGCTGAGCGTGCCGTGCCAGTCGCCGAGCGCGAGGTAATCGTACCCCTTGGCGAGGATCGCGCGCCAATCGATCAGGTTCTTGGACTCCAGCCCGTCGGTGAAGTCGATGAGGGCGCCGTGGGCGACGGCGACGAGGATGGGGTCGGTCGCCTCGCGCCGCGGGAGCGCGCGCGTCGGGTCGTCGCGGTCGTGCCGCTGTCGAAGAGGGCAGGGGTGGAAGCGCGCGTGCGGGAGCACGAACGGAGCGTCGTCGAGGAGCGCGTGAACGTGATCGCCTGCGCGAAGCCGGCGGAGCGCGCAGTCGGGGGTGGCCGCGTCGTGGTTCCCCGGGAGCAGCAGAACGGGGATGGGGGCGAACGGCTTCATGGCATCGCGCGCTCGCTGGAGCGAGTCCTCGCCGATGGCGTTGTCGTCCAGGACGTCGCCGGCGACGACGACGGCGTCCACGTTGCGCGCTTTGGCGACGCTCGCGATCCGTTCGACGACCTCGAAGCGCTGGAAGCGCGCGACTGCGCCCGCGTCGCCGGGCACGAACGCGAGCTTGAGCCCGAGCTGCCAGTCTGCCGTGTGGAGGAAGCGAAGCCCCTTGGCCACGCGGCTACCGCCCTAGCTTTGCGAGGTCGACCGCGAAGCAGCGATCCATGACGACGCGAATGCCGAGCGCCTCCAGCTTCTCGGCGGCGGCGAGGTTCGCGATCCCCGACTGAAGCCAGACGACCTTCGGACGCATCGTCTCCGGAAGCTGGATGATCTCGTCGGCGATCGGTTCCACGAGCTCCGAGCGACGGAACACCTGAATGACGTCCGGACGCTCGCGGAGAGCGGCGACGCTGGCGAGTGCCGGCTCGCCGAGCGCCTCCCGGATCGTCGGGTTGACGGGGATGACGCGAATACCCCGCTCCTTCATGTGCGCGGGGACCGTGAAGGCCGGCGCTAGCGGAGCGCTCGCGTTCTTCATTCCGACGACCGCCACGAGCTTCGCGCTGCGAACGATCGACGTGACCTCGGCATCGCTCGGCTCCGTCCACGCCATGCGTCGAGAATTAGCACGACGGGACAGCCGAAGCGCCGGCACCCGCGCGGCCGGGCGTGCTTCATCCGAAGGAGGCCTCGACCGCGCGAACGTCCTCCGACGACAAGACGACCTCTGCCGCCCGCGCGCTGTCCACGACGCTTTCGACGCGGCGCGCGCCGGGAATGGGGATGACGACGCTGCTCTTGGCGAGCATCCACGCGAGCACCAGACGGTGCGGCGAGATCGAACGCTTGCGCGCCTCGACCGCGAGCCGACCGATGGACGCGAGCGAGCGCGCGCCGGTGGCGCCACCGAAGGGCGAGTAGGGGAGAAAGGCGATCTTCAGCTCCGTGCAGTGGTCGAGCACGCCGTCGCGCTCGACGGTGCGATCGAGCGGATTCCAGCGGTTCTGCACGCTGACGATCGGCACGACGGCGCGCGCCTCGTCGATCTCGCTCACCGAGACGTTCGAGAGCCCGACGTGTGCGATCTTCCCCTCGCGCTGCAGACGCGCGAGCTCACCGATGCTCTCGACGAGCGGCACCACGGGGTCGGGGGCATGAAGCTGATACAGGTCGATGCGATCGCGGCCCAGCGCTTTCAAGCTCGCCTCGCACGCCGCACGCAGGTGCACGGGCCGGGCGTTGCGCGTCCAGGCGCCGTTGGGTCGTTCGAGTCCCCCTTTGGTGGCGACGACGACGTTCGACGTCGGCTTTTCGCGGAGCGCGCGGGCAATGAGGCGCTCGTTGTGACCGATGTCGCGATCGTCGCGGCAGTACACGTCGGCGGTGTCGACGAGCGTGATGCCCGCGTCGAGCGCGGCGTGGATCGTGCGGACGGCGTCGTCCTCGCTCGGGCGTTCGCGGATCGACAGATACATCCCGCCGAGCCCCACCGCGCTCACCGTGAACCCGCTCGAACCCAAGGCGCGTGTCTTCATCTCAACCCCCATCCCATCCGTTTCGATCATCCAAGGCTCTTCACGTCTGCGTGATCACGGAACCCCTCGGCCCACTTCACGAGCGGGGCGGGGAGGGACCATGGAATCGAGACGACCTGCGCGATGTTCACGAGCGACGCGGCGCGCGCCGGCAGTCCTTCGAACCATGCCGTCGTCGTGAAGAGCCACATGTCCGCGACGCACCAGCCTGCGCCGGTCAGCGTTCGCGTCCCGCGCGACGCGGCGCGATCTGCGAGCACGTCGAGCGCCCCTTGCGCGCGCCCGAGCATCTCTTCCTGCACCTTCGACCAGGCTTCGTGCGTGCGCAGCGCGTAGTAGCGCGTGCCAAGATCGATGATCGTGTTGAGCGCGCCGTCGACCAGGGCGCAGATCTCGAGCGCCGATCGGAGGGCCGTCGGTGCGGTCGGCCATACGCGGGGCGCCGTCGGGTGCGCGGCGTCGAGGTAGTGCGAGATCGCCGTCGAGTCTCCCACCGCGCGCCCGTCGTCGTCCACGAGGACGGGGATGGTCCGCAGCGGCCAGAGCTTCCTCGCTTCCTCGTGAATCGAGGGCTCGGCTCGCGCGTCCTTCAAGCTCACCTCGAGCTTCTTGTGCGCGAGGACGAGGCGCGTGCGACGCGAGAAGGGCGACATCGGGAAGTGGTAGAGCGTGCGCATGGGCGGAACGATCGCACGCCGACCCGGCTCGCTTCAACGCACCTTCGCGGGGCGCTCTACTTGTCGTCGCGCGACTGGGTCGGGACGCGCCCGAAGTTCTCGCTCATGTTCGCGAACGTCCACGCGGCCGTCGCGAAGGCCGCGGCGGCCTGCTGGATCGAGGCCTCGTCGATCCGTTCGAAGGTGTCGTTCGCGCTGTGGTGCGAATCGAAATAGCGCGTGGCGTCTTGCTCGATATCGACGATGGGGACGCCGAGCGCCCGAAGCGGCGAGATGTCGGAGCCACCTCGCGCGGTGCCGTCCACGATCGTCACCGCGAGCGGCAGCAGGGCTGGGCCGACCGTGAGAAAACGTACGCGCGCGTCGGGGTCGCCGAGGTACTTCGCGTGGAGGGCGCGATCTCCCCCGGAGTCCGCCTCCATCGCGACGACGATCTTCTCCATCTCGCCCGCGTGCGCGCGTGCGTACTCCTTCTGCCCGTCGCCCGAGTTCTCCTCCGCGGCGAAGAGCACGACGCGCACCGTGCGCCGCGGCTTCTTCGGGAGTGCGCCGATCGCGCGCGCGGCCTCGAGCATGATGCCGCACCCCGCGCCGTCGTCGATCGCCCCCTGGCCGAGATCCCACGAGTCGAGGTGCGCGCCGAGCAGCACGACCTCGTCCGGGCTCGCCGCGCCGGCGACCTCGCCGACGACGTTCGCCGACTCGGATAGCGGGAGCCACTTCGGGCCGAGGTTCAGGGCGAGCCGTGCGCTGCCGTGGACCGCGAGGACGCGCTCGATCAAGTCGGCGTCGGGGACGGAGAGCGCGGCGGCCGGGAGCGCGGTCTTCGGATCCGTCTGTGCCGTCGTTCCGGTGTGGGGGAAGCGCGAAGCGTCGCTGCTCAGCGACCGAAGGACGAAAGCCACGGCCCCCTTCGTCTTCGCGACCGAGGGGCCGGAGACACGCGCGGAGATCGTGTCGCCGTACCCCCTGCCCTTCGTCGTCCGATCCATCTTCGCGTCGAGGAAGACGATCTTTCCGGCGACGGTCTTCGCGTCCGCCGCCTTGAGCGCATCGAGCGAGTCGAAGCGAACGAGATCGCCCTCGAGCCCCTTCGCAGGCGTCGCGCCGCTCCACCCCAGCGTGGTGATGCTGAGCGTCTGCTTCACGGGCGCGACGATCGACGCGCTCTCCACGCCCCGCTGCCACGTGTGCACTTTGACGGGCTCGGCGTGCACGTTGGTGAGGCCGCGCTCCTCCATTGCGTGGATCGCCCACGGGACGGCGAGCTTGTCGCCCGCGGAGCCCGCGAGACGGGGCCCCACCTCGGTGCTCAGCGACGCGACGGCATCGAGCGCGCCGTGCGACGCGAGGATCGCGCGCTGCAGCTCGAGAATGTCGCCGGCCGGCGGGGGGGAGGCCGGCGGACCACCGGCATCCGGCGCAGCGACCGTGACGCTCACCACCGGTGGAGGCGGTGACGGAGCGGGCGCCGCCGCGGCCGGCGGCTGCGGAGGTGAGCCACAGGCGGTCAGCAGGGCCAGAGAAGCGAGAGCCACGGCAGAGGTCACGCGCATGGTGGGCGTCGTAACATGCGCCCGACGATGGTGCGGACGAACTCTGCCGGGCGGCTTCGCCTCTAGCGCCGTCGGTCGGTGCCGGTGCGGCGTGCCGGGGCGAAGGCCGCTACGAGGCGTTCGCCGAGCTCGTCGCCAATCTCGCGTCGCGGGGCGCGCTCGCGGCGGTCCCGCGTGATCATGCGCAGCTCGGTCACGCTGTGCGCCAGCTGGCCCGAGCGGCGGTACATGATGTCGTGCGAGCCGCACACGACGACGCGCGTCCCGTCCGCGAGCTTGAGCGTGGAGAGTGCGCGCTCGTCTCGCTCGGCGCAGACGACGCACCCTTCGAGAGAGTCCCTTGAGGAGGAATGGATCGTGTTCACGGGCCGAGGATGGGGAAGACGTCTTCCGCGGGCCAAGTTCCGAGCGCCTAGCCCCCGCCGTGCCCGGCATGCGCGTAGCCGCCGAGGCCGTGCGCGAGGTAGTTCGGGCTCCAGATGGTGGGGGTACCGTGAATGCCGCCGAAGCCGCCGCGCGCGCGCTCGTAGAAGTCCCTGTTGTGCACGACGGTCATGCGCGGGGTGACGACGTAGCGGTGCAGATCGACGTCGAAGTAGAGCGTCGGGTCGTACGCGAGGTCGCGGTCCTTCGCGATCTCGGCGATGTCGACCATGTGAATCGTGATGCCCGCCGCTTGGTACGTGAGAAAGAGCGCGTTGAGGTCGTCCTCTTCGTACATGGCATCGTTGACGTCGGAGACGACGTAGACCACGTGCGTGATGCCGTACTGCCGGAGCTTCTCGGGCGTCGGGAAGTCGGAGGCGGAGAGCATGTAGCGGTTGTCGACCACGTCGTCTTCGATGGTCTCGTCCTTGTAGGCGAGCCGCCACGAGTCGAGCAGGAAGATGGGGCGCGCCGTGGACTCGTCGGTCACCGAGATGCGCGGCGGTTGGGCGATCATCGCGGCGAGGGTTTCTTCGGCGGGGACGAGCTCGTCCTCGAAGGGCCAGTTGTTGAACGTGGGGACGATGGCGACCGGCTGGCGGGCGTAGTTCGAGAGCGTCGAGCCGAAGGCCACGGAGGCCGCGCCGCGCAGGTCGATCATCCACATGGCGTTGCTGAGCACTCCGTCATGTGCGACCTGCTGCGCCGCGCGTTGCGCGAGCCGCACCTCGTCGAGGTCCTCGAACGTCGGGAGCGTGACCGTCTCGGGGGCGCCGGCGATGACCGACAGCAACGTGAGCTTCTCGTAGGCGGCCCACGGGTTCGACGCCGGGAGCTGCCATCGTGCGATGACGTCGCTCTGCGACGGAACGTGGCGCAGCATGGTGCGCGGGACCTGCGCGTCGAGCGCGTTTGGCGAGTCGGCCTGCGCGTAGGCGCGGTCGATACAGCCGGTCGCGAGGAGAGCCATCGTGCCGAAGTACGCGAGTGACGTCGTGCGTTTCATGCGGCCTCCGCGAAGACAGGGATGCAGAGAGCGTCGTGGCTCACGTGACTCTCCGGCGTGATGCGGGCGAAGTAGCCGGCGAAGCGGCCGTCCATCACGTACGCGCCGAGCGTCACGAAGCGGTCCCCCCACGGGGTCGGGATGGAGCGCTGCTTGACGAAGCGCTGCGCGATCCAGCTCTCCCCCTTCGCGCACGCGGAGAGGACGTCGCCGACGATGGCTCTCCACCCCTCGGCGTCGAACAGCTCTCCGACGTACACCTGATCGCCGACGCGACCGTACGCACGCTTCAGGACCCACGAGCTTCGCTCGGCGACGAGCTGTTCGCGCGAGAGTGTGGTCGCGTCGAGCGACGCCGGGATGAACGACGCGAGCGCCGAGCGCTCCTCGTCGTCGAGAGAGGCTTCGTGCGCCCAGGCGCGGGCGAACGAGAGCTTCGACTGGGTATAGATGTGGGCGAAGCTGGTGAGCGTTCGTACGGCGCCAGAGCGAACGGCGGTGATGACGTCGTCGACGTTCGACTGCCCTTCCATGTACTCCGCCGGGAAGTAGCGGTAGAGGGCGCCGATGCGCTCGCCGCGGGCGACGAGCTCGCCGCCATGGAGCTTCGGCGACGTCGGCGGGAGGAGCACCGCGCGAACGCCGTGCTTGGTGAGGAGGCGCTGGATGAGCGCGCACACCTGGAGGTCCTCCGCGTAGGCGGTGGCGTGCATGAGGCCCACCGCGCGCCCGTGGGCGAGCTGCGCCAACCTCCCCACGAGTAGATCGGTGACGCGCGTGGGATCGGTCGCCCCCTGGAAGCCGGCGGCGCGCGCGAGCTGCGGAAGGCCGAGCGCTTCGTTGTGGCCGCCTGGGCAGTCGGCGTTGATCTCGCACGCGCGCCACTCGCCGTCCTCGCCGAGCAGGAGGTCGACCCGGGCGAGCACGGCGTCGTCCCCGCTGGCATGGGAGGCGGCGGCCAGGCTCTCGACGAAGTGGGGGACGCGGTAGAGGGCGCGCTCGCGCTCGTCGTCGTGGGCGCGCGAGGCGACCTTCCCCACGACGCGCATCACGTCCTCGGCGGCCTTTACCGCGCGGAGGTGCAGCGCGCGGGGGAGGATGAGCGGGTGGACGTCGACGCGCCGCGCACCGGCGACGCAAGCGTCCCACACCAGGTACCGCTCGGCGAGCTCCCGCCGGAGCATCGGATCAGACAGGGGATCCCGGGGGCCGATGGGCCGGACCTCGACGACTTGGTCCATGTTGCACCTCGTGCCTCATGGGTAGAGCAAGAACGTCGCCACGTTCTGGACGCGAAAAGAGCCACGTTCGGCAACGCGATCGCGCCTTCGCGTCTCGTCACCCCGGCCCGCGCTGCGACAACCCGCCCACCCGGGCCGGCGTCGCTACCTGCGGGCGCGCTCCGGCTTGGGAATCTCGTAGTCGAAGTAGGAGGATGGGTCGCCGTGCTTTCCGTCCATGGCGGCGCGCGCCAGGTTGAACATCTCGCGCGCGGTGACGTAGTGGAGCTTCCACTTCTCGCCGTCGTTGAACCGGCGGCCGAGCGCCTCGTGGAAGGTCTCGATCTCCTGGCCGAGCATCACGGAAGCGTTCTTCTCGTCGGCCCCATGCGTATGGACCTTCACGAACACCCACTCGGGCCGCCCACCCACGCCCACCCCCTGGTCGACCCAGGTCTCGAGGCGAGCCTCGGTCGGCGGGTCGCCGTAGTCGAGCGCGCCGCTCTCGATGCGCGGGAGGTGCGAGCCGGGGCGTAGCGCGATGCCGAGCGGCCCCTCGATGAGGAGCAGGCGATCGCGCCGCGGTGTGCCCACCTGCACCGGCTCGCCGTCTTCGTACGCGCGGCGCCGGGAGACGTCTCCGCGCGGGTAGTAGATGCGGTTCACGATGCCCGGCTGCGACTGGTCGGGGGCGCTCGGGAAGGTGAGGTCGCAGTAGCAGCCGAGCTCCCAGAGGAGCGCGATCTCGTCATCGACGCCGCACCAGCGCCCGTCGCGGCGCGCGTTGGCCAGGCACCAGTTGCCGTGGATGAAGGCCCAGGCGCGCTTGCCGTCCTTCTTGGTAACGACGCCGTGGCGCTCCAGGTCGGTCAGCGTCTGCTCGAGCGACGCGCGGAGCGTCTCCCGGGTGTCGCCGCTGTGGTGCAGGTGCACCTCGACCTCGGCGAGGCCGAGCGCGGTCATCTCGGCCAGCGGCTCGACGAAGCGCGGGTCGTACTGCTCGCCGGGGAAGAAGTACGAGTGGCGCGGGGGACGGCCGTCCGCGTCGCGGAAGCGTCGCGCGATGACCGGGTAGCGCTCGCGCCAGCGGGCCACGCGCTCGAGGCCGGTGGCCATGTCCGCCTTGCCGTGGAGCGGCTCGTAGTGGTCGCAAAGGGCGAACAGCAGGTGGCGCGTGCCGTCGAAGCTCCGCTCAAGGGCGCGGGCTGCGCGGTCCTTCAGCCAGGCCCCCAGCCAGAGGTGCAGCTCCTTTTCGCCGATCTTTCCTAGCGGGCCCGGGAGCCGCGTCAGATCGACCCGCCAGAGGCTCATCGGCCGCGTGCGCCCGACGCCGTCTTCGGGTCGGCGATCGTGTCCCAAAGGATGACGCCGATGGTCTTGCGGTCGCCGATCTGCTTCACGGCCTCGCGCAGGTCGTTGCCGCGGGACCACTGGCTGCGGCAGACGAGGATCATCCCGTCGATCGCGTTCTCGACGACGTTCGCGTCGCCGGAGCCGAGCACCGTGGGGCCGTCCACGACGAGGAAGTCGTAGCCGCGCGAAAGGAAGCCGATGGCGTTCTGAAAGTGCGTGGAGTGGAGCGTCTCGGGGAAGACGGGCTCGGTCGTGGACTCGGCGAGCACGTGCAAGGCGGGGCCGAGCGCGGTCACGCACCACGGCTCCATGCTGCCGCGCATCTTGCGGACGATCTGCGCGCTGAAGCCCTGGCCGTCGGGGACCTTGAAGCCGAGGATGGTCGCGAGCGACGGGCGCTGGAAGTTCGCCTCGATGAGCAGGACGCGCGCGCGCTGCGATTCGGACAGGACGAGCGCGAGCTGCGTGGCGAACGTGCTCTTCCCCTCGCCGTCGCGCGGGCTGGTGATGCCGAACGTCCACATCCCCTCGGCGCGCTTCTGCTCGAGGCGGTGTCGAATCACGCGCAGCGACGCGGCGGCCTGCGGCGACGAGTCGCCGAGCATGACGAGCACGCCGGTGTCGGGAGGCGAGGCCCACGCCGGCACGACGCGCACCGGTGAGTCGCCGTGCGAGTGCGGAACGATGTCGGTCCGGTTGACGACGATGGTCTTCGACGGGCTGTCAGCCGACACGACTCATCTCCTTCGAGCCGGCCGCGGGTTGCGCGGGGCCCGGCTGGCCCGGAGGGCGCACCTTCGGGAGGACACCCAGGACCGGGATGAGGTGCATCGCCTCGACGTCGGCGGAGTCGATGATGGTGTCGTTGAAGAACACGCGCCCGAACGCATACGCTAGCGCGAGGATCACGGAAAGGATCCCCCCCATCATCGCGACCTTCGAGCGCCCCCCCTTCGACGGGTGCATCGGCAGGTATGCGGGGTCGATGACCATCATCCGGTCGCCGCCCGAAGACTCCGCCGCGTTCGCCGAGAGCTTCGCGCGCTCGAGCTTCTGCTTCAGGTCTTCGTGCTCACCGCGCGTGTCCTTCAGCGTGCTGAGGAGGCGCTGCCACTCCGTCTCCAGCTGGACCAGCTCGCTGGTCTCGGCGATCGCTCCGGCGATCGACGCGCCTCCGTCCGCGCTCGGGCTCGCCTGCGCGCGCCGGACCGCGTCCTGCCGCGCCGCGATGGCGCCGTTGATCTGGGCGATGCGCTTGTCGACGTTCGTGTCGGCTTCGCTCGTGTCGTACGGGTTCCCCCCGCCGGCCGAGCGGGCCGACGCGAGTGCGAGCTCCGCCTGGTGAAGCGTGCGGGCCGCGGCGTCGGAGGCCATCTTCGCGGAGATGACGTCGGGGTGCTCGTCGGTGAGGTGGGTGCGCTTCTCCGCCAGGTCGGCCGCGGCGGCCGCTGCGTTCTTCGCGGCGTCGTCGCGCTGCACGGTCAGCTTCGCGAGCAGGTCGGGGCTCGCGGGGCCGCCCCCCGGCGTCTGCGTCGTGGGGCCGGCCTTGCCGTCGTTCTTCTGCTCGGCCTCCAGTCGCGCCTTCTGCCGGTAGAGCGCCGCCAGCTGCGGGTCGCCCATCGTCTGCGCGGGGTTCGCCGGCATGTTCGGCATCAGCGGCATCGTCGGCTGCATCGGAGTGCCCGCGCCGGGGCCGAACGCCGTCGTCTTGGCCTCCAGCGCGAACTCCGGGTGCATCGTGAGGAACGTCGCCAGCGCCTTGTTCGCGGCCTGGAGCTCGTCGGCGCTGCGCTTCTCCTGCTGCCCGAGGAACTCCGCCTCCTGCTGCGCGGTGCCCAGGCTCGACTTGGTGAACTCCGTGATCATCGAGTCCGCCAGCGCCTTGGCCACTACCTGGGCGGTCTCCGGCACCTCGTTCTCGAACGAAATCACGTACGTCTCGCTGTCGCGCCCGCGGAAGCCGACGTGGTCCGTCATCTCGCCCACGGCCTCGATGAGCCCGCGCGACTCGATGGTCTTCGGGTACAGGTCGTACTGCTTGATGATCGATTCGAGCCGCGTGCGCGTCATGAGCACGTCTTTGAGCTTCGCGCCGATGCGCTGCGCCCGATCGCTCGGGGACTCTTCGTCGGGGCGGTCGCTCGTGTGGATCGCCGGCTTGAAGAGGATCGTCGCTTCGCTCTTGTAGATGAGCTTCACGCGCAGGGCGACGACGACCGAGACGATGCACCCGAGGACGATGATCGTGCTCGTGATCTTCCAGTGCACGACCGCCCGTTTGGCGAGCACCTTGAGCCGCTCGACGCGCTCGCGAGGCGAGAGCTCCGCCTGGGGGGCCGGGGGCCCGGGGGGCATGCTCGGAGGGAACGCGCTGTAAGGGGTTCGGTTGTTCATCGGGTTTCGCGGCGCGCCGACGGGGTGCGTCGTGGGGGGAAGAAGCGGGAAGCGGGGGAGGGAAGATTCGGGAGTATAGAGGTAGGAATCCTACCGGCAAAGGCGCGCCTCCCGGCGGAGCTCATGAAGGCTAGGATCGTGAGCGATCTCGGGCTGAACCTGCTAGGAGCTAGCGACCATGGCGACCCACCTCGTGACCGGCGGTGCTGGGTTCATCGGCTCGTCGATCGCAGAAAAGCTCCTGGCGCAGGGCGAGACCGTCCGCGTCATCGACGACTTCAGCACGGGCCGGCGCTCGAACCTCGAGTCGATGCTCGGCAAGCTCGAGGTCATCGAAGCGTCCATCTGCGACGCCGACGCTCTGAGGAAGGCGATGGTCGGCGTCGAGGTCGTCTTCCACGAAGCGGCCATCCCGTCGGTGTCGCGCTCGGTGGAGAACCCCGGCGTGTCGATGATGGTGAGCGTGCAGGGGACGACGCTCGTGCTCGAGGCGGCGCGCCACGCCAAGGTTCGCCGCGTCATCTACGCCGCGAGCTCCTCGGCCTACGGCAACACGCCGACGCTGCCGAAGGTGGAGACGATGCCGGCCGCCCCCCTGTCGCCGTACGCCGTCGGCAAGTACTCGGGCGAGCTGATGATGCGCGTCTACGCGCACCTCCACAAAATGGAGACGGTCTCGCTCCGCTACTTCAACGTCTTCGGCCCGCGTCAGGACCCGAACAGCCAGTACGCCGCGGTCATCCCGAACTTCATCACCGCGGCGCTCACCGGCAAGCCGCCCGTCATCTACGGCGACGGCGAGCAGACCCGCGACTTCTGCTTCATCGACAACACCGTTGGCGCGAACCTCCTGGCGGCGGCGACGGCGTCGAAGCTCGAGGGGCAGATGGTCAACCTCGCGTGTGGCGACCGCACGTCGCTGAACGAGCTGGCGCGCATCATCGGAGAAGAGACCGGAACGTCGCTGAAGCCTTCGTACCGGCCGACGCGCCCCGGGGACGTGCGCGACTCGTTGGCTGACGTGACCGCCGCGAAGAAGCTGCTCGGCTACGAGCCGAAGATCAGGATTCGCGAGGGGCTGAAGCAGACCATCGCTGCGTTCCGCGCCTTCACGCGCTAAATCAGGGAGCGTGATTCTCGATCAAGGCTCACGCCGTTCTGCGCGACCCTCACCCCCGCCAGCTTCACGAGCGGGGCACGCGCGCCCCTCTCCC
>Ga0302267_10001835_pt1 | contig 26518 bp, 6 predicted proteins | sample III_Bog_E1_3_FD_194555 | JGI IMG/M metagenome (GOLD analysis project Ga0302267, IMG submission 194555) | Peat permafrost microbial communities from Stordalen Mire near Abisko, Sweden - III_Bog_E1_3 | ecosystem: Environmental > Terrestrial > Soil > Wetlands > Peat | place: Sweden: Abisko...
GCGAAGCTCACCCGGTCCGCCAGACCAATCGCATTGGTGACGGCGACGCTAATCGGATCGTTGTACCCGGCAAGGAGGGTCAAGCCACTGGCCGACGACGTAAGGCTGAAGCTCGGCGCAGGAATGGTCACCACGATTGTTGTGGTACTCGCAGTTGTCCCAGAAGTTCCCCTGATCGTTATCGGGTATGTTCCAGCAACAGCCGAGGCGCTCGCCGTCACGGTCAGCGTAATCGGGCTGGTTGCACTGGCAACGGGCCAATTGAGTTGAGTTGTCACACCCGCCGGCCCGCCCGAAACAGCCAGGTTCACGTTCCCGTTGCTCAACCCAACCGGGTTCACAACGCTGATTACACTGCTGCCGCTGCTCCCACCAACCAGAATCGTCAGAGCTTTTGCCGAAGCCGAAAGGGTGAAGCTTGGCACCGGAATGTTCACGCTTATCGCCGCGGTGCTGGTCAGATTTCCTGACGTGCCGGTCACGGTTACGGTGTAGTTTCCCGGAACGGCCGCGCCGGTCGGCGTGAATGTCAATGTACTCTTCCACGGGCTGCTCGGGCTGTTGAAGCTCGCGTTTACGCCCCCAGGAACTCCCGAAACCGAGAAATTCACGCTTCCGCTAAAGCCATTCTGATCCACCACATTGATCGTGCTGCTCGCACTGCTTCCCCCATCCAGCAGGGTGAAGCTTGTCACAGAAGGCGATAGACTGAAACCTGCGGTGGCCGGAGCCGTGGCGTGGGTCGTCGCTACGGAAAGCAGGCAGCTCGCGATCAAGAATATCAGCAAAAAAGGAAGCTTGAAAATAGGTGCCTTCTTGCGAGAAGTGAAAGACATAAATGCCATATTGGTTCTCCGTTTAGCCGAAACAGGAGCAAAGATTGAACTGTGCTCTACCCGGTCCATCGGCGCTCGGTTGCCGACAATTAGTAATTCCTTATTGATAGTAACTTTCTTGAGTACACCAAAGTTACCACTTTAAGGTGCGATATGTGGCCCATTAGTGTTGGTTACCTATCATTTCAGGCTTGATTGATTCTTGGATATAAAATCGCTAAACAATATTAAATAAATATGTTATCGGTGCATTGCGGGTCGAAATCGCGCCTTCCCGGTCAAATTGGATGTGTGCGAGTCGAGGTTACCTCACCCAACTCAATGTTACCTATGTGCGTAGTCCAGCCTTGATTGCAAAATGGACCGGGCGCCTCGCTCCGAAGCTGGGGAAGGGAAGCGTTACGGCATCCCTGATGAATCTGCCCATCGAATATGCCTCCGCCAAACGTCGCCGCAAGTCCGGAACCCCCACCCAAAATCCAGAATTCCTCTAGCGGTGCTCTGCGGCAAAGGGTACCGGACGCTGTAGATCTCAAACCTCGTTCGAATCCACATCTCTCGCGGTGTCAAACCTCAACGTCCGCAACAGCAGAACCAGACCAAATGAACACGGCCATTACCCCGCGCCGAGTCCTCCGCCGAGCGGTCCTTTGATGGAACTTTCCTTCCATTTTCCCCTTCGAATATGCAATTCATTGCGCATTCTCGTTTTCCACAGGCTCGTAACCAATACATTTCAAGCGAAAACATATGAAGAACTTTAGAAAATTGCTGGTAATGTCACTGACGGTTGTGGCTTTCCTGGTTGCTGGTACTGCTGCCAAGGCCGACGCCTACTCAATCGCCATCAACATGGATGCACCGCTTCAGAGCGGAGCCTACGGAGATGTACTTTCGTTCAAAGCGGACCTGGTCAACACCGGCGACAATGCCGTCACCCTGTTGGGCGACGACCTTACACTGACCGGCCTGAGCGCGACGGATGACTTCTACACCAACGCGCCCTGGACGATCGACGTCTCCGGCACCTCCGGGGATATCCTCCTGTTCACCGTAGACATCCCGAATGGAACGCCGTTTGGCGCCTATTCCGGCGTGCTCGATATCTTCTTCGGCGACTCGGAATACAACCCGATGGGCTACGCAGCCGAAGACTTCGAGATCGATATCACCCCCGAGCCGGGCACCTGGGTTCTGCTCGCCACAGGCCTCCTGCTGTTGGCAGGCCTGATCCGCTACCGCATGCCGAAACCACAACCACTCACAATCGCCTAAAGAGTCATTCAAGGCTCGACCAACTAACTTGGAAGGCACCAAGAGAGGCTCCCGCGCAATGCGGGAGCCTCTCTTTTGATTCGAGGAAAATCAAAATCATTTCTGAATCGCTTTCGTATTGTATGTACAAAGAAGCCAAGGCTATTAGCGGGTCGTTGACCAATCTAGATATCCCAGACGATCTGCCGCAACAAGTTTTGAATTGTACGTTGGGCTTGCTCAAGAACATCATCAACCCGCCAGGTTTAAATTTGTTCTGAGTGCGCGTGGCCTGAAGGCCGTAAACGAGGGCTTCAGCCGATTTCGTGACCCGGCAAAAAGACCGGAAGACGCGCTTCGTCAGAGCCGATTCAGCCCTTCCAGTCTGACGGGAGCACAGAGGCGCTCGAATGAGGGAGAATGGTAAAGCTTAGAGTTTTTATTTCTTGGTGCTTCTGCGATCTTTCCGTGATACTCGTCGCGGCCGCTGTTTCGACGGCTCGGAGTGAGATTCACAGCCAAGCGCACTTTGAAGTCTTTCGAACCACGATCGTTCCGCTGTTGTTCCTGGTCGTTGCTTGCGTTTACGGAACAGCCTGGTGGACCATATGGAAGAGAACGCGCTCCGGGAGAGAACGGGGAATCGCCGCGAGCCTTATTAGTATGCTCGTGTGGGTTTCTATATCGCGCTTCGCGTGGCACATGGTTGAAAGATGGTTTATTTCTGTGTTCTGGGTTCCAACGTTACTGGGAGTCGTGGGAATAATCGCATTCTCGACGCCAAGCCGGACGGATGTCGTAGGCGCGACTGAACGATGACCTGAACGCCGCATATCTGAGTTTCGAGAAGTGAGGGGACTTCGAATACCTCAACCGCCGCAGACGCCAAAGTTAACTATTCGTATGATTCGCTCGATAGGCTTACGACAAAAGCCACGCCCGAAGGAACTCTCAGATACACCTATCGCGCAACTGCAGGTCCCGGCTCGTGTTTCGAGTCGGCAATTTCCATCGGTTTTGAAGTGCCAGAGGCATGCAGAAAGGTATCGACCTCGATGGGGATGATGCCGTAGCCCAACTGCTCGGCGCCGTTCTTGACTCGATCAAGTTCAGGCATGGCGGATTTCCCTTCCTCGCATACATCCAACTCTGCCAGGGCCAGCCGCGATTCCACCTGCGGGTAAACCTGCTCGTGTTCGATGCTCAACTTCAAGGAGCGTCGGAAATCGGTATTCGCCTTGGAATACTGACGGCTGAACAGGCTCACATAGCCGCGCTGCAGGATCATCTTTTGAAGAAAACCTCTGGTCAAGGAGGCATCTCCCCGAGCGAACGCTTGCTGAATGGCCTGATTCGCTTCCTTTAGTCTGCCCTGCCGAGCTTCGGCTTCCGCCAGATCGGCGTAGGCATCCGGATCACCGGAGGTCCCGACGCGTGCCACGGTCTTGCTCAAGTCAATGTTCTGCCGAGCCAAAACCTCAGCCTTCGCCGGGTTTCGCACCATCTCGAGGCGAATCATATCCCAGCGCACCTCGTAGACCTGCATTCTTCTGCCAATTGCGTTCATGGTGGCCAGAGATTGATCGAGCATGAGAGCAGCCTGGTCGATCTTTCCCTCCCGGAAGAGAGTCCCGGCAAGGCAATCCCGAACGATGGCAACCCGGTCCGTTTGCCCAAGGGCTTCATAGGCCTGAATCGATTGCATGAAGCTTCGCTCCGCATCCTGGATATTGCCCCGCCACGCTGCCACGATGCCGAGATCCTGCAAGCGGTTGGCGATTCTGCTCCGATCGTGGGCGGCCTTGCTCAAAGCCATCGCCTTGAGATAGTAGGCCTCGGCCTCATCGTAATGCATGGTGCCCATGGCCGCATCTCCAAAGAGGCTGAGGACATTGCCCTCTTCCGCCACGTTTTGCGTATCGTGGTAAATGGCCTGAGCCTGACTGAAGAGCTTCAAGGCCGGGGCAAAATCTCCTCCATTTTCCGGACCTACATACATGCGGACAGTGCCCAGCAGGGTGAGAGAATAGGCGATGCCTGCCTGGTCGCCGATCGACTTGTTCAAGCTCATCGCCTGCTGAAGAAGTTGCGCTGCGGTGGGCGCATCGTCTTTGTTGAAGGCCAGCAGCGCCTGGTGATTCAGAGCATCGGCCATGCCGCGCCGATCGCCGATCGCTTCATATTTCTTCCCGGCCAAACGCCACAAGCGCAGCGCTTCGTCCCAGTTGTCCAACTTGTCGTCCGCGTTGGCTTGACCCATGAGCGCATCGGCCACCATCAGGTCTGAACCTTGCGCCGCGGCGCGGCCTTCGGCGCGGATGCAGGCCGCAAGCTCTGCTCGAAAGTCAGAGATTGCCGAGTCGGCCGAAGCCTCAGCCAAGTCGACTTGAGGACTTGGCTGTGCGGCCTCATTCCTGCCCCGCAATGTGCGCAAGGTTGCGAGCGCAAGCTGGCTGTTGCTCGCATGGATCTGAGCCTTGGCCAGTTTGAGGCCGTAGTCCACGTTTTCCGGATCGAGATGAAACAGCCTTGTGTACGCATTGACCGCTGCCGGCCATTCGTTCCTGGCCTCGGCATCCAAGCCTTCATACTCAATCTGTTGCTCGGGAGAGAGGTTTCTTGCCAAATTCCTGGCGTGCAAAGCCTCATCCTGACTTCGCTTCTCGTATCCAAGCTCGGCCCACGCGTCGGAAAGAGCAGCGTGCGTGGGGGCGTGCTGGGGCTCAATCTGGGCGGCTTCGGTGAGCAGCGCGCTTGCTTCCTGCGGCTCAAAATGCCGCAAGGCCGAAGTACCCTCGGCATAGAAACGAGCAGCCGTAAGACTCACCGGAAGCGTAGCCCGGAGATAGGTCATGGATTGGCTTGAAAGCTGCCTCAAGCCGAGTCTTTCGCGCAGCGAGTCGCCGGCATTGACAACGAGTTGAGAGATATCGCCTTTGGGTCCGATCACCGTCAGGGAATCACCGCTCTTCTGGTCCCGCATGTTCTTCAGGCAGACATCCAGTCGCCATCGCTCTGCTGAATCGCCATTCTTCATTGCCGAGAAGTCCCCATAGACAACCATGTCTGCGTCGAATGCCTGGCGCGCCGTTTCAAGCACGTGCGGGGGCAGAGCACCACAGCCATTCCCCGCTGTTCTCTCCAGCAGAGTGGGGCTCTCACCCCCCTGAACGATCTCGAGTTCGCCTCCCGCGCCAAGGTCGTTCGAGAGCCACTCCACCACGGAGTGCGATATCCATGCATCCTCGGTGGTCGCCGCAACATCTCGGATGCCGAGGATCAGCACCACTGGGCGGCTGCGAGCTACAGCGCCGGCCGTGCGGTGGGGCCACCAGGCAAGCAGGGAGACTGCCAGGATCAGGCCGGCGGCCGCCACGAACGCGGAAATTGTCAAGAGGGGCTTGAAACGCGCACTCTTTGTTGGGGATGCCGGCAGCAGATCTGGGTGAAGTGTGGGGATTTCCGCTATGAGGATTCGGGCCGATAGTGGAAGTTGATTCTCGGGCAGTTGATTCCCGGGGGCATCCGGCGCGCCCGAACACTCCATTGTGACTTTACCCAGGAATCGGTAGCCGCGGCCCTTGAGGGTCTCGATGTGGCGTGGCTTGCCCGCATCCTCATTGAGGCTGGCGCGGAGCTTGGCTACTGCCTTGTCGAGCCGCCTATCAAAGTTGCCTTCCACCTCTCCCGGCCAAAGCGTGGCGATGACATCTTCCCGCGAGACCAAATCCCCCTTGGCCCGGATCAGCATTTCGAGGACCCTGGCCGGCTGGGTCTCCAGGCGCAGACGTATTCCGTCTCGGGAGAGTTCGCCTGTTCTCAGGTCGAACCCGTAAGCGGAAAACCTGGCGCGCTCGCTGCCTTTTAACATTGCAGCCATCCTGAACTGAGACTTTCGAGTGGGGGAGGAGGGACACCAGTATTTCAAACAGGTTGTTGCTTGTCAATCATTTGCACGGGAAGGTTTTGGGAAGGTTTTATGGGGTTGCATTGAGTGGCAGGATTTGGAGAATATAGGCTGGTTGTCTTCCCCGCTCAATTATGGATGGGTGCGGCGCACCCCGCCCCTAAGCCGGACGAATATCTGATAAGGGAGACACTCCCGTCCCTTGGCCCGTAGAGAGTGGTTTCATGTTCGAGCTTTTCGTTCATTCGCAGTTACTGGAGGGTATCGATGCGGAGTTTGGTCACCCATACTGAGTTGTTGGATTTGCAAGTTGCAGCCACCTGGGCCCAGGCCGGCGAGCCCTTTTCAGCGCGGAGTCCGCGCGCGGCCTTTGCGGCATTTTGGCGGCTGCTGGCCTGGCAGTTGTGCCGGGCAGCAGCGTTGCTGGCGACGATGGGCCTGGCTTGCGGCTCCGTGGCCACGGCGCAGGCGCCGCAACTGTATAACTGGACAACAGCAGTGGGCGGCAGCTCGGTGTTCGGGCCGGTCTCTATGGCCTTGGATCGCAGCGGCAATCTTTATGTTGTTAACAATGTAGGCAGCAGCGTTATCCCGGGAGTGACGGGATCTGTTTACAAGATTCCGGCTTCGGATCCGACTTGCTCTACGCCGGGCGATTGCATAAACATTGCTCCCAGCTATGATTCCACCTACTACCTGTACGATCCCGATCAAAATTACAGGACACCAATTGGTGTAGCAGTGGATGACGCCGGGAACGTTTTCATTCAAGTGGCGTACAACTACACAGGTAACAACACCTTCGTCAGAGTGCCTTCCACCGACCTGACCTGTTCCACGCCAGGCGATTGCATAGAAACCCCGCTCACCGGCTATGACCAGGGGCCTCTGGCTGTGGATGGCAGTGACAGTGTTTACTTTTCTGGATGTTTACCGAACGATGGCGGGTGTGGGGTCGTTAAATCTACGCTTTCAGGCAATACCTACACCTCAGCCATGCTCTTTTTCACCTACGATGAAATCTGGGGCACCGGCAACCAAGTGACGGGTATGGCCGCGGATGCGAGCGGCAATCTCTTCCTGTTACTGGGTGGAAGCCTGGTGGAGTATGCGCTGTCCGGAGGCACCTATACCCCGACCACCATCATCCCCAGCAACTTTCTCGGTCCTCTATTTACCGTGGCGGTGGATTGGAGCGGAAATATCTACGTGAGCGGGCAATCCGGATTATGGAAGTTCACGCCCTCGGCGGGTGGCGCCTATACCCAAAGTTCTGTGGGTCCGGGCGACATCAATGCCTTCACCGGAGATGCCAGCGGGGATCTCTATATCGGGTTTCCATACGGCGGGGACTATCTGTACGAAATTCACACCGGCCCGGTAAATTTCGGCGCGGTACAAGTAGGCGCCACCAGCCCAGCTATCCAGTTGAATTTCCTGTCGCTGGACTGGAACGGCTACGGCCCTTCGGGTCCCTCGCCCGTGTTGACTCAAGGAGCCGCGGGCCTGGATTTTATCCCGGCAACAAACGTCGGGTCTCTCAATGGATACCCGGCATACCCCAGTGGCTACCCGGACGGTTCGTGCGGCAACTACTACCAATCCAACCCATGCTACGTTTATCTGCAATTCGCGCCCACGAAGCCTGGGGAGCGCCAAGGCGCTGCCGGTGTGCTTAACAATAGCGGCGCGACCGTTGGAACCACCCTCATTCAAGGTATCGGCGTATCTCCCCAGGCCGTGATTTACCCCGGCACGCAAAGCGCGCCCTACACCGCCTCGTCCAACGGCCTGAGTGCGCCCAGCGGCCTGGCACTGGACGGATTTGGCGACGTCTACATCGCCGACACCGCCAACAACCAGGTAATTGCGCAGGTAAGCAACGGCCAAATCGCGGTGGCAAACGCAGCCACAAATGGGCTGGCGAGTCCCGCGGGCATAGCTTTGGATGGCAATGGCGATGTCTACATCGCTGACTCCGGCAACAGCCGCATTGTCGAGGAGATTTTATCGAACCCCGGCGGAACGGCGATCGAACCCGGCAGCGGCTACAGCTACACGCAGGCTGCGCTGACCACCAGCGCCTTGAGCGGGCCCAAGGGCGTTGCCGTGGATGGAGCGGGCGACATCTACATCGCCGACACGGGTAACAATCGCGTGCTGATGGAGACGCTGGCGGGCGGTGCCTACACCGAGACAACGCTAGGCAGCGAACTGGCCGGGCCGGACGGGGTGGCCGTGGATGGCAGTGGCAATGTCTACATTGCCGATACCGGAAACGGGCGCGTATTGAAGGAAACGCTGTCAGGCGGCGTCTACACGCAGAGCGAGGTGGCCGGCGGCTTGAGTGCGCCGCAGGGAGTTGCGGTGGACGGCAGCGGCAATGTTTATATCGCCGACACCGGCAACAACCGCGTGCTGATGGAGGCAAATTCGGGCGGCGTCTACACGCAGATTCTGGCAGCCAGTGGATTAAATAGCCCCGAAGGCGTGACGGTGAGCAGCAGCGGCAATGTCTACATTGCAGACACCACCAATCAGAGAGTGGTTCTGGTGGACGTCTCGGATCCGCAGACGCTGACCTTTTCCGCCACAACGCAGGGCAGTAGCAGCAGTCCGCAAACGCTGACGCTGGTCAACATTGGCAATGCGCCGCTGTCGTTCGCGGTTCCGGCAAGCGGAAATAACCCGGCCATCGGCACTGACTTTTCGCTGAGCAGCAGCGGGTCCTTCGCTTGCCCGGTAGTAAGTTCCGGAGCGGCTGAAGCGGGGACCCTTGCCGCAGGCGCAGATTGCGAGTTGTCGATCAGCTTCGATCCGACAACCACAGGCGCCCTGAGCGAGTCGATGGTGCTGACCGACAACAGTCTGAATGGGACCAACGTTTCCCAGACCGTAACCTTGAACGGCGATGCGCACGCGATACCCTCCATCAACTGGCCAACGCCGACTTCCATCACATACGGCACCGCCCTGAGCGCGACGCAGTTGGATGCCACAGCAAGCGTTGCAGGCACCTATTCCTACAACCCGCCCTTGGGAACTGTGCTGACTGCGGGGTCGCAGACACTGACGGCGACATTTACCCCGACGGATGCGCAGGACTATACGACCGCAATGGCGACCGTGACGCTGCAAGTGACGCAGGCAACGCCCACCATCACCTGGGCGGCTCCACTGCCAATCACCCAAGGCACGGCGCTTAGCGCGACACAACTGGATGCCATTGCAAGCGTTCAAGGAACGCTCGTCTACACCCCGGCATTGGGAACTGTGCCGGCTCTTGGTTCGCAGACACTTTCAGTCAAGTTCACCCCGACCGACACCGTGGACTACGCCGCCGTTACGGCCAGTGTGACGCTGACAGTGATCGCGCCGGGATCAACTCCAGCGCAGCCTGCTTTCTCTGTGGTAGGAGGAACGTACCCCACAGCTCAATTGGTGGCGATTACCGATGCGTCCCCCGGGGCGACGATCTACTACACGACCAACGGGAGCACGCCGACGACAAGCTCCTTGATGTATGCGGGACCGATTCCGGTAACGGCATCGGAGACAATCAACGCCGTGGCCGGGGGCGGCGCATATAACTTGAGTTCCGTCGCAACTGCAGCCTACACGCTCACTGGCATTACTCAGATCATTTCGACAGTGGCGGGCGACGGTGCGGCGGGCTACAGCGGAGATAACGGTCCCGCAACCAGCGCGGAGCTGAACGGACCCTATGCCGTACTGGCCGACGGGAGCGGTAACTTTTATATCGCCGACTACTTTAACTCTGCGGTGCGAAAAGTGACCTCCACGGGAAAAATCACCACGATAGCCGGCAACGGGACAGCAGGCTACAGCGGGGATGACGGACCGGCCACCAGCGCCGAGTTATCGGCGCCGGCTGCCTTGGCTCTCGACAGCAGCGGGAATCTCTATATTGGCGACAGAGGAAATAACACTGTCCGGAAGGTTACTCCGGCGGGAATCATCTCTACGGTGGCCGGGAACGGCACGGGTGGGTCTAGCGGAGATAACGGCCAGGCAACGAGCGCGCAATTGAACGCCCCGTACGGCTTGGCATTCGACGCGATCGGCAATCTTTACATCTCCGAATACTCTGGCCAGCGGGTGCGAAAAGTGACGCCCGCGGGAACGATCACGACGATCGCCGGCAATGGCGGAGCAGGCTATAGCGGAGATAACGGCCCGGCCACCAGCGCCACGCTGAATGGTCCCGATGACATCGCAATCGACCTGAGCGGTAACCTGTACATCAACGACGACCTGAATTCGCGAATCCGGATGGTCAGCCCTTCCGGGACCATCACGACGATTGTTGGAAATGGTGGCTCGCCCGGCAACGGGGATGGCGGCCCGGCAATCAGCGCGACGCTAAACCAACCCCATGGCGTAACGGTGGATGCCAATGGCTTCTTATACATCGCGGACACCTTTAGCAACCGCATACGAAGGGTGGACCAGTTCGGAACCATCACCACGGTGGCGGGGAATGGCCAGAGCAACGGCGGCGACGGCGGCCCAGCATTTGACGCGGGCTTGAACCTTCCCACCAAAGTTTCGGTCGATGCCGTGGGCAACTACTATATAGCGGACTTATTTAACTACCGCATACGCAAAGTAACCGTTTCAAGTGTGCCGCAGGGTGGGGCTCCAACCATCAACTGGCCCACGCCGGCAGCCATCTCCTACGGCACAGCGCTGAGCGCCACGCAGTTGGATGCTACGGCCAATGTGCCGGGCACGTTCGTCTACACGCCCGCATTGGGATCTGTGCTGACCGCGGGCACGCAGACGCTGTCGGCGACGTTTACCCCAACGAATACCGCCTATTACGCGACGACAACGGTAACCGTTACGCTGCAGGTGACCCAGGTAACGACCACGATCTCCTGGACTCCTCCGACAGCGATCACCGGCGGCACGGCGCTCAGCGGGACGCAACTGGATGCCACGGCAAGCGAGCAGGGAACGTTTGTCTACACCCCGGCAGCGGGAACCGTTCTGCCGTTTGGCGCGCTGACGCTCTCGGTGACCTTTACGCCCTACGACGCCGTCGATTACACCACGGCTACGGCCAGCGTGCCGCTGACTGTGCTCGCGCCGAGCGGGGCCGTGCATTTGAGCGGCTACCAGGTGACGACCAACATCACCGCGGGCAGCGCGGGCTACAATCCGCAATACATCGCTGTTGACGGAAACGGAAACATCTTTTTCACATGTTATGCCGGCAACCCCGCCCCCCCGTGCGAGAACGAGGTGATTGAGTTGACGCCGTCCGGGGGCACTTATACCGCGAGCGTGGTGATAGCAAATGTTCCGATCCCGAGCCCGAGCGAAGGGATTGGGGGGATCAGCGGGATCGCCGTGGATCAGAGCGACAACCTTTATATCAGCGACGAAAACGTGATCCTGAAAGAGACGCTCTCAGCAGGCAGCTACACGCAGAGCGTGATCGCCTCCCCGCCACCCACGTATGAAGGCTTTACGGCTGTCTCTGTCGACAGCAGGGGCAATGTTTATGCCCTGAGCGGCGGCTCCGTGTTCGAGGTCTCGCCATCGGGTGGTGGATATGCGTTGAGCATGATCCCATATTCAAATCCCATCAGCCCTGGTTCCCCTTACATCAGCCCGTCTATGGTGCTTGCGGATGGGAACGGCAACATCTACATTTATGCGAACTCGTACGAGGGCTCTCCCCACGGGCCGTTTCTAGCGGAGGAATCACCCTCGCCGGGCGGCTATATCCAGACTTCATTTACATCGAGCATTCCGCAACTCGGGGTGAGCGCTGACGGTGTCCTGCATACGTTGATCCGTCCCGACACACTGGTCACGCCATATACCCAATACGCAGTCGACACAAGCGGAAACATCTACAGCACCGAAGGCGGTCCTGTCTATAAATCGACGATGTACCCGGCCTTCTCATCCGCCGCAAACTTTGGCGACGTTGCGGTGGGCAGTTGTACGGGCCCTTTGGAAGGCACGAGCTGCAACACTACGCCGTCTGCTTTCGCCCAAATCATGGTGTCTTCCATCTTCACCTTTGACTTTCCGGGAACTTTGGGCAACTACTTGGTGGATACGGGAGGGGATTTCGGTTGGGTGTACTCCAGTTCATGCACGAACCTCACATTTACCGCTGGGCAGACCTGCGCCATGGATATTGCGTTTTCTCCAATCACTTCCGGGGTCCGGCATGGCGCGGTTTACCTGGCAGACAGTGCAGGCAATACCCTTGCCACGGGATATTTCCAGGGGACAGGTGTGGCCCCGGGGGCAGTGATTTACCCCGGAGTGCAGAGCGTGGCCTTCAGCGCCGCATCGAGCGGCCTGAGCACGCCGGGCGGGATGGCCATTGACGACAACGCCGACCTCTACATTGCCGATACGGCAAACAATCGGGTGGTCGCGGAGCCTAACCTTGGCTCCGATTGGTTCTCCCCGCAAGTTGTTGTCGCCAGCGGCCTGTCGGGCCCCACAGGTGTTGGCGTGGATGGCAGCGGAGCTGTGTTCATTGCCGACACCGGAAACAACCGCGTGGTGAAGGAAGCGCTCGCCGAGCAGCAGGGCCTATGCATCAACGGCACTTGTGCGCCCCCAATCTACACGCAGAGCATTGTCGGCAGCGACTTGAGCCAGCCACAAGGCGTGGCCACGGACGGAGCCGGCAACGTCTACATTTCCGACACTGGCAACAACCGCATTCTGCTGGAGACGCCAACATCATCTGGCTACACGCAGAGCGTTCTGGTGGAGAACGGATTGTCGAGCCCTACAGGTATTGCTGTGGATGGCAGCGGGGATCTCTTTATCGCCAATGCCGGCAGCGGCGAGGTGGTCGAAGAGACACTCTCCGGCGGCATCTACACCCAGAGCACCGTGGCCAGCGGATTGAGTCAACCGCAGGGAGTGTCTCTGGACGCCGCAGGCGACGTCTACATTGCCGACAGCGGAAACAACCGGGTGTTGCTGGAGACGCCTTCAAACGGCGGGTATGCGCAGATGGTGATTGCCAGCGGATTGAACAACCCTCAGTCCGTCCTCATGAATGTATACCCCATCTCCCCCAACCATGTGTCTGGCTACGGCTTCATTTACATTGCCGACAGCAATAACCAACGGGTGCTCCAGGTGGATGTAGGCGATCCGCAGACGCTGAACTTCGCCACCACGCCGGTGGGCGGCGTGAGCAGCGACAGCCCGCGGGCGGCGACTCTGCTCAATATTGGCAACGCGCCGCTGCAGTTCACCGTGCCTTCGGCTGGAAGCAATCCAAGCCTGGCGGACTTCTTTGGGAATGGCTCTGGAAATATTGCTTCCGCCTTCACGCTCAATAGCGGCGGGGCCGGGGATTGCCCTGTGGTGAGCGCCGGCGCGCTGCAGGCGCCTATGCTGGCCGCAGGCGCAACCTGCCAGTTTTCGTTCAGCTTTACGCCGAATGCGTTAGACCCAGGACAAGCCAACGTCCAGGCGGACACGATGTCCCTCGTAGACAACTCGAACAACGGCTATTTTTATGCCTACTCAACCAAGCAGGCTGTCATTCTAAGTGGCAACGTCATTCCAGGGACGCCCACCATCACCTGGGCGCCGCCAACGGCAATCAACTACGGCACAGCGCTGAGCGCTACGCAACTGGATGCCACTGCCAATCTTCAAGGCACATTGGTCTACACACCGGGATTCGGAGCCGTGCTGGCCGCGGGCACGCAGACACTCTCGGTGACGTTTACGCCGAATGACACAGCCGACTACACCACCGTGACGGCGACCGTGCAACTGGTGGTGAATCCGATTTCGGTTGCGTCGCTTTCAGCCACCAGCCTGTCGTTCGGTTCGGTGTACCTTGGCTCGTCCAGCAACTCGGGGACGGTGACGCTGACCAACCCAGGCGATATTGCACTGTCCATTACCAGCATCGCGTTGACTGGGACGAATGCATCTTCCTTCGTCTTTGCGAACAGCTGCGGAACTAGCCTGGCCGCGGGAGCCAGCTGCACGATCCATGGGCATTTTGCGCCGGCTGCAACAGGCGCGCTCACTGCGGCAATCACCATCACAGACAACGCCAGCAACTCCCCCCAAACCATCGCGCTGAGCGGAACTGGCGTGGAGCCGCCGGTCACGCTATCGGCCACCAGCCTTTCTCTTGGATCGGTGTACGTCGGCTTGTCCGGCAACTCGGGGACGGTGACGCTGACCAACACTGGAACTGCGACGTTGTCCATCACCAGCATTGCCGTCACAGGCGCCAATGCGGCGTCGTTCGATTTCGCGAACAGCTGCGGAGCAAGCCTGGCCGCGGGAGCCAACTGCACCATCCACGGCCACTTCGCACCCACCAAGACCGGAGCATTGACGGCGTCCGTCACCATCACCGACAGTGCCGTGACTTCTCCGCAGACGATCGCGCTGAGCGGCACAGGACTCGCGCCGCCAGTCACTCTGTCGGCCAGCAGCCTCTCGTATGGCTCGGTGCCTGTGGGTGAGACAAGTGGATCGCAGACGGTGGTGATCACCAATGTTGGGACCACGACATTGTCGATCACCAGCATCGCTGTAACCGGCACCAACGCTTCCTCCTTCGTCTTCGCCAACAGTTGCGGAACCAGCATTGCCGTCGGCGCCAACTGCACCGTCCACGGGCACTTCGCGCCGACAACAACCGGAGCGCTCACGGCCGCCATCACCATCGCCGACAACGCACCGACATCTCCGCAAACCATCGCTTTGAGCGGGACGGGCCTGCCGCCGCCAGTGACTCTGTCGGTCTCAAGCCTCTCGTTCGGTTCAGCGACAATTGGAACCGCAACTGCATCGCAGTATGTGACTCTCACCAACACCGGAACTGCGACATTGTCGATCACCAGCATTGCCGTGACCGGCGCTGACGCGTCTTCCTTCGCATTCGGGAATAGCTGCGGCACGAGCCTGGCAGTCGGAGCGAATTGCTCCATTCACGGTCATTTCGCTCCCGCCAAGACAGGCGCGTTGACGGCAGCCATTACTATCACCGACAGCGCCGCAACCTCTCCGCAGACCATCGCGTTGAGCGGCACTGGCGTGGCGCCACCGGTGACTTTGTCGCCCACCAGCCTGGCGTTTGGCTCGATCACCGTGGGTGAGACAAGCGCGTCGCAAACGGTCACGCTCACCAACACCGGGACTGCGGCTTTGTCGATTACGAGTATTGCCGTGACCGGTGCCAGTGCGTCTTCCTTCGTCTTCGCGAATAGCTGCGGAACGAGCCTTGCAGTCGGCGCGAATTGCACCTTCCACGGCCACTTCGCACCCACGAAAGCCGGCGCAATAACGGCGGCTATCACCATTACGGACAGCGCCAGCACCTCTCCGCAGACCATCGCTCTCAGCGGCACCGGTTTGTCCTCGGCTCCGGTTACGCTGTCGGCAACCAGCCTCGTCTTCCCGGCAACCGCGGTGGGCAGTTCCAGCGCGTCGGACTACGTCACCATGACCAACACCGGAACGGCCGCGTTGACCATTACCAGCATCGCCGTCACCGGCGCCAACGCATCTTCCTTCGTCTTCGCCAACACCTGCGGAACCAGTCTGGCCGCAGGAGCCAGCTGTTCCATCCACGGCCACTTTGCCCCCACCGCCACCGGCGCGCTCGCCGCCGCCGTCACCATCACCGACAGCGCCACCGGGTCGCCGCAGACCATCGCCCTCACCGGAACGGGTCAATAAGCATTGCGGGCGCGCCGGGAGCACTCCGGCGCGCCCGCATTCCTCACCATCCCTATCTACAAACAAAAATAACGTCTTGTCTGTCACAAACATTCGGCATGCCCCACCTATTCGGTAGCGAGCACGTTGCCCTTGCAACCTGGTAACCGCATCTCTCACTTCCCGCCCTTGTGGCAGATTGGGAGCAGCCGGGACCGGTCAGGGATACTGCCCAGCCGAATTGGAGATCGTCGCCATGCCCGTCGCTTTGAACGCAACCCTGACTGCCCTGAAAACCTCCGTCCGCTCGTTCCTGTCCGGTACTCGTCTCGCCTTTTTGCTGATCCTGCTCGCGCCCCTGTTGCACGCACAAGTCAGTTTCCAGGGCGTTCAGACCACGCTGGCAAGCGGATTCAAATACCCCGAATTCATTGCCGTGGACCGCTGGGGAAATGTCTATATAGCCGACACAGATAACGAGGCGATCAAAGAGATCCTCGCGGTCAATGGCAGCATCCCTGCCAACCCGACCATCGTCACACTCGCCTCAGGGCTGAGCAGTCCGTCCGGCGTTGCTGTGGACGGAAGCGGAAACGTCTATTTCTGCGGGTATGCGAACAGTACGGTGAATGAGATTCTGGCCGTCAATGGCTCCATCCCTTCCAACCCGACCATCCGCCTGCTTGGCTCAGGGTTTGATTCTCCAGACGGTGTTGCTGTCGACGGAAACGGAAACGTCTTTGTCGCCGATTACCTCAACTCTGCAGTCAAAGAAATCCTTGCGGTCAACGGCAGCATTCCTGCCAGCAATCCGACCATCAATACCCTGGGCAGCGGATTTGTACGACCCTCTGGCGTAGCAGTGGATGCGAGTGGGAATGTCTATGTGGCCGACAATTCCAAAGCTTCGATCATCGAAATTGAGGCGGTCAACGGCGTCATCCCCACCAAAAACCCGAGCATGGTCCCGTTGGGCAGCGGCTTCTCCGCTCCCGAAGATGTGACTTTGGACGCTCATGGCGATCTTTTTGTGGCAGACTATGGCAACTCTGCGGTCAAAGAAATCGTTGCAACGGACAGCAGTGTCAAAACGCTGGGAAGCGGCTTCGTCGGCCCGTGGGGAGTGGCTGTTGACCTCAGCGGTAACGTGTTCGTGTCCGACCTTGACAATGAAAACGCCGTCGAACTCGCCCTGGGCAGCATCAACATTGGTTCGCAACCCATCAGCCCGGCCGGCGTCGGCGCAACCCTCCAGTTCAGCATCGCCACTGGCACCAACGTCGGCAGCATCGCGGTAACCACCAGCGGTTCGCCAAACCTGGACTTCACACTCTCCGCGGGCAGCGACTGCACTACTGGCGTGTACCAGACCGATTCCGTCTGCCAGGTCATCGCCGGTTTCAGTCCGAAAGCCGCGGGCCTGCGCGAAGGCGCGGTGGAGTTTTTCTCCGGACCCAACTCGACCGGTACAGTTTTGGCTTCCTTACCCATCTACGGCAACGGAATTGGCGCGCAGCTCGCCTATACCCCCGCCGTAGCATCCGCCATTGATCCGGAAGCAGGCGGCATACAACTCAGCCAGCCCACGGATACCGCTGTGGATGGGGCCGGAGACCTGTTCATCGCAGACAGCAACAACAACCGCATCGTCGAAGTGCCAGCCAATGGCGGCACGGCGAGTTTCTTATACCCCAAGCCGGGCGGCGTGCCCTTGGTGTTTCCGCAGGGAGTTGCCGTAGATGGGGCCGGGAACGTATACATCGCGGACTCGGGCAACGCCCGGATTGTCGAGGTGCCGGCCGGCGGCGGTCCGGCAACCGCGTTCCTCTCCGGCCAGGTGGCCAACCCGCTTGACCCCGCTGTGGATGGGGCGGGAAATCTGTACATTGCGGATTACGTCAACCAGCGCGTCGTTGAAGTTCCTGCCGGCGGCGGTTCTCCACTCGTGATCGCTCCCACCGTGAACGGCATCAGGATGGGCTATCCCACCGGCGTGGCCGTGGACGCCGCCGGGGACCTGTTTATCTCTGATTTCAGCAACAACCGGGTCATTGAAATCGCTGGTGGAAGCGGGGCAGTCCTTGCCATCGCGCCTACCGTACACGGCGTGGTGTTCACTTATCCTTACGGCCTGGCGGTGGACGCCGCCGGAAATCTCTTCGTAGCCGAGCAGAACAACAATCTGCTGATCGAGGTGCCGGCCGACGGCGCCCCTGCCATCGACCTCACCCCCACCATCAACGCCCTCGGCTTGAATGCTCCCAGCGGCATCACTGTGGACAGTTGGGGCAACCTCTTTGTTGCCGACTTTGGAAATAACCGGGTTGTCGAACTGCAGCGCTCCAAAGCGCCATCCGTGGCCTTTCCCACCGCAACCAAAGTTGGCGCGACCGACACCGCCGACGGCGTAAAAACCGTCCAAATCCTCAACATCGGCAACCAGAACCTGGAATTCACGGGCCTGAGTTATCCAGCCGACTTCTCCGCTTCCAGCGCCGACATTAACCCCTGCACGGCCTCTTCCAGCTTGCTTCCCGGTGAAAACTGCGATCTGCCCATCGAGTTCACTCCCAAAACTGCCGGTTCGCCGTTGAAAGAGAACATTCAGCTCACCGATAACTCGCTCAGCCTCACCCCGGAAACGCAAACCGTCGGCGTGTCCGGCACCGCCACTGCGGCTTCGCCGGTTGCCCTGTCTGCTACCAGCCTCTCGTTCGGCTCGGTGAACGTGGGATCGACCAGCGCTTCGCAATATGTCACTCTTACCAACAAAGGAACCTCGGCGCTCACCATCAGCAGCATCGCTGTCACCGGAACCAATGCTTCTTCGTTCGTCTTCGCCAACACCTGCGGAACAAGCCTTGCTGCCGGCGCCAACTGCACCATCCACGGCCACTTCGCGCCAACAAAAGGCGGCGCTCTCACTGCTGCCGTCACCATTACTGACAGCGCCGCCGGCTCACCCCAAACCATCGCCCTCACCGGCGCCGGCGTGGTACCCCCTGTGACTCTCTCAGCCACCAGCCTGTCTTTTGGGTCGGTGACGGTAGGCTCGGCAAGCAACTCCCAGGTGGTCACGCTCACCAACACCGGGACCGCCACGCTGACCATTACCAGCATCGCTGTCACCGGCGCCAACGGATCTTCCTTCGTCTTCGCCAACACCTGCGGAACAAGCCTTGCTGCCGGCGCCAACTGCACCATCCACGGCCACTTCGCTCCAGCCGTCGCCGGCGCGCTCACGGCTTCCATCACCATCACCGACAGCGCCACAACCTCGCCGCAATCCATCGCCCTCAGCGGCACCGGCGTAGAACCTCCGGTAACCCTCTCGACCACCAAGGTCTCCTTCGCCGCCACCAAAGTCGGAACCTCCAGCAGCTCGCAATCCGTCACCATGACCAACACCGGCTCCGCAACCCTGACCATCGCCAGCATCGCTGTCACCGGCGCAGACGCCTCGTCTTTCGTCTTCGCCAACACCTGCGGATCCAGCCTCGCTGTAGGGGCCAACTGCACCATCCACGGCCACTTCGCCCCCACAACCACCGGCGCACTCACCGCAGCCGTCACCATCACTGACAGCGCCGCTGGATCGCCGCAGAGCATCGCCTTGAGCGGAACCGGTCAATAATCCAGGTCTGGATGGCCGAGCGCCTCTCTTCGCCCGCCGCCCAGGCAACCATTTCAAGCGGAATACCCTGCTCGATCGGCGGGCCGTGCAATGCGGCCCGCCGCGCTGCCTGCCACGCCGCTGCGTTCCCCTCGACCCCCGCGCAAAGAAGATAACGTGAATGGACAAATTCAAGAAAAAACGACAGAATCCGTCACAATCCAATTCGGGAATCCACATGAACAGTGCATATCACGCGGATAGTAAGCAATCGCAGTGATATGGAGGACGACCATGGATTCCATCCAGAAGCTGCTTCTAGCGACCCTTTCCCGCCTTTCCCTGAAAGCACACATTGTGTTTGCAACCGATGCCGCAATCCGCCGCCAGCCAGCCCGTTGCCTGCGCCCGGCCTCAGCCCTCCTGATGGCACTCACCCTTGCCTTCGCATCGGCAGCCACCGCCCAGACCGCCCACTTCGTGACCGCGGAGCAGGTTGTCCAAGACACATACGGCGAGGAAATCTTTGCAGGGTCTTCTATTGGAATGGCCGTGGATGCAGCCGGGAACATCTATATCGTCGATAGCCCCAACCATGTCCTTAGAATGGCAAGCCCATCCATCAACGGCTACCAGAACACAACCATCGCTTACGGCCTGAACGCTGAAGGCGTCGCGGTCGACCAGCACGGCAATGTCTACATCGCGGACACCGGGAATCAGAGGCTGCTGAAGGAGACTTTGTCCGGGGGTGTCTACACGCAAACTTCCATAGGAAACGGTACTTTGATCCCCGAGGCGGTTGCCGTGGATGCGGCCGGCAACGTGTTTGTCATTCCGAACGATGGGGGTTCGGTCTTCAAGTTAACCCCCTCGGGGTCCACCTACACCCAGTCCACGGTAGTTACCGGCTTGAATGGCGCCAACTCCATCGCGGTGGATAGCAACGACAACCTGTACATTGCGGAGTGGAACCAGATCGAGAGCCTGATACTGAAAGAGACCCTTTCCGCCGGCGGCTACGTCCAGTCAACCATCGACAGCAACATAAATCTGCCCCAGGGAATCGGAGTCGACCAAAGCGGCAATGTCTACGTCGCGTCAACCTACCCGGCAATGGTCACGAAAGAGGTACCCAACGGGTCTTCCTACACCGGGACCCCAGTTCCGACAGTCAGTACGTTATACGCTCCCGCGGCGGTTGCATTCGACTCCACCGGCAACCTTTACATTGAGGAGGATGGGAACGTAGGCCAAGGATTTATTTACAAGGAGATGCGCGCCGCCGGCAACTTCGGCTCGGTCAGCGTCGGAAACGCCAACCGGGAAATCGGCGTGCTCTTTCAGTTCGACACCGGCGGTGTGCTGGGCAGCGTGAACTCTGTCACCGAGGGTGCCTACAATCTTGATTTCATCAATGGCACCCAGAGCACATCCACTTGTGTCGCGTCGGCCAGGTTCTCCGCGGGCGACCAATGCGCCGCCTTTGTCAATTTCGATCCCACTGTTGCCGGCTCCCGCATCGGCGCGGTGAATCTCAAAGACACTTCCGGCAACACCTTCGCCTCTGCCTATCTCGCTGGCACCGGCGTCGGCCCCCAGGCCAACTTCCTCGTCGGCGGAGTCCCCGGCACACAAAAGATCGTCCCCTATTCCAGCATCGGCGAGTCGTCCCCGTATGCGGTTGCCGTCGATGCAGCCGGCAGCGTCTACATAGCCGACTCCAACAACAACCGCGTCCTCAAAGAAACACTCTCCGGCGGCGTATACACCGAATCCCAAATCGGCAGCGGCCTCAATTCTCCCGCCCAGGTTGCTGTCGATGGCCTCGGCAATGTCTACATCGCCGATACCGGGAACGGCCGCGTTGTGAAAGAAACGCTGAGCGGCGGCGTTTATACCCAGAGCGAGATCGACAACGGCTTCTCCTCTCCAAACGGCGTCGCGGTAGATGCCGAGGGCAATGTCTACGTCGCTGATACCCTCAACGATCGCGTAATCAAGTTGACCCTCTCCGGAAACTCCTATTACCTGGGCATCCTTCCCACCAGCGGCCTCTCCACGGTCTTCGGCCTGGCGGTTGACCTCGCCGGCAACGTCTACATCGCCGACACCGGAAACAACCGCATCGTGGAGGAATCTCCCTCCGGAACAACCTACACCCAAAGTGTTGTCGTCGGCAGCCTCAATGAGCCCTTCAGCGTCGCCGTCGATGGCTTCGGCAATGTCTTCATCGCTCAGTTCAACAGCCCCACCATCCTCCGGGAATCCCCCGTCGCAGGCGGAGGTTTCTCCCGCCAGGAGCCGGCCACAGGCAGCCTCAACGCTCCCTATGGAATCGCCGTCGATGGCCTGGGCAATGTGTACATCTCTGACGTCGGCAACAACCAGGTCTACAAGGAAGACTATGCCGACGCGCCCTCCATCGCCTTCGACCCAACCAACGTGGGGCAAACCAGCGCCGACTCGCCCTACTACCTCGTCCTCGAGAACATCGGCAACGCGCCCATGCTCTTTCCCGCTCCTGCTACAGGAACCAACCCCAGTATCTCGTCGAATTTCTCGCTCGACGGTACCGTCAACTCCGCCTGCCCAGCAGTTGCTGCGGGCGCAGCCAATCCTGCATCGCTCGCCCCAAACTCCCTGTGCACGCTGGCCGTCAGCTTCTCGCCAACCACAACCGGGTCTCTGAGCGGCTCCCTCGTTGTCACTGATAATGCACTCAACGCCGCTGCCCCGGCATACACAACACAAACCATCGCCCTGTCCGGCACCGGCCTTGGCAGCGGTCCCACAGTGTCTCTCTCCGCTACCAGCGAGCCCTTCGGCAGCCAGCAGGTCGGCACCGCAAGCGCCTCCAGATACATCACCCTCACCAACACCAGCGGCGTCGCGCTCTCCATCACCAGCATCGCCGTCGCCGGCACAAACGCTTCGTCCTTCGTCTTCGCCAACACCTGCGGAACCACTCTTGCCCCAGGCGCCAACTGCTCCATCCACGGCCACTTCGCGCCGGCCACAGGCGGAGCGCTCACCGCATCCATCACCCTCACCGATAACGCCGCCAACTCCCCCCAAACCATCGCCCTCACCGGAACCGGCGTCGAACCGCCCGTGACACTCTCCGCCACCAGCCTCACCTTCCCCGCTACTTACGTCGGTTCCACCAGCGCCTCGCAATCCGTAACCCTCACCAACACCGGAACCACGGCACTCTCCATCACCAGCATCGCCGTCACCGGAGCCAACGCCTCCTCCTTCGTCTTCGCCAACAGCTGCGGCAGCAGCCTCGCAGTCGGTGCCAATTGCTCCATACACGGCCACTTCGCCCCCACCAAAGGCGGCGTCCTGACCGCATCCGTCACCATCACCGACAACGCCGCCACCTCGCCCCAATCCATCTCCTTGAGTGGAACCGGTGTCGTGCCTCCTGTTGGCCTCTCCGCCACCAGCCTTTCCTTCGGCTCGATCGACGTGGGTGCGACGAGCGGTTCGCAATCGGTGACCATGACCAACAACGGAACCACGACGCTCACCATCACCGGCATCGTTCTTGAAGGTTCCGATGCATCCTCCTTCGTCTTCGCCAACAACTGCGGAACAAGCCTCGCCGCAGGAACAAATTGCACTATCCACGGCCACTTCGCTCCTGTCGCGACTGGGGCGCTCACGGCAACCATCAAGATCACTGACAGCGCCAGCACTTCACCCCAATCCATCGCGCTCAGCGGAACCGGCTTACCCGTGGCTCCGGTAACTCTGTCATCCAGCAGCCTGAACTTCCCCGCAACAACAGTGGGCAGTTCAAGCAGTTCGCAGTCCGTCACCTTGACCAACAACGGAACCGCGACGCTGACCTTCACCAGCATCGCTGTCACCGGCGTTGACGCATCCTCCTTCGTCTTCGCAAACAGTTGTGCGACTACCCTGGCCGTTGCAGCGAGTTGCACGATCCATGGGCATTTCGCACCAACTTCCAAGGGGGCGCAGACGGCCGCAATCACAATCACAGACAATGCATCAGGCTCGCCGCAGAGCATCGCGCTGACCGGCACTGGGCAGTAATGGCGGTGACTCTGCAACTTAACCCACAGGTGTTGACACAGCCCAAGGGCGCGGCTTGAAAACGATGCGCGATAGCGTCTTTTAACATGCACTATCCGATTGCGCTCTCAAGATTGCGACCTCGTCCTTCGCGCGCCTCCATCTGTTTGCTCTCCATCAGGAGGAGACTGAATGGCCCCGGCGCTTCAAGCAGCCAGGGCCATGCTGTTCCTTCCTTCGCTCCGCAGTTGGCACCCGATACCGACCAGCCACAGAGTCTGGCCGCACGACTGCTTGTTGTCCGCGACCTTCAAGTGCTGTTGTAATGCGCCTATTGCCCGGTCCCGCTAAGTTTGAAGCTCTCCGGCGACCCCGGAGCGCTTGAGGTGACCGTTACGGCCGCCGTCATCGGCCCTGTTGCAGATGGCGCAAAATGCCCATGAATCCTGCAACTCGCCCCAACCGCCAGGCTAGACCCGCAGTTATTAGCGAAGACGAATGACGAAGCATTCGCCCCGGTGAGTGCGATGCTCGTTATCGTCAATCCCGCACTCCCGCTGTTCGTCATCGTCACCGTCTGAGACCCGCTCGACGAACCAACCGCAGTCGCAGGATACGAAAGGCTGCTCGCCGACAGGGTGACCGGTGGCGCCGAACCCAACCCAGTCCCGCTCAATGCAATATTCAGTGGCGACCCAGCAGCACTGTCACTAATCGTAACCGTCGCCGTCAACGCCCCGGTTAACAAGGGCGTCATGTGCCCGTGGATCGTGCAACTCGCCCCCGCCGCCAGGCTCGTCACGCAGTTGCTCGCAAATACAAACGAAGACTCATCTGCGCCCGTCACAGCCACGCTTGTAATCGTCAGCGCCGTCGTTCCGGTGTTAGTCACCGTGACATACTGCGACGCGCTCGGATAGCCAACCCCCTGCGACCCAAACGATAAGAAATAGGCCGACAAAACTATCGGCCCCTCGCGCCCTGTGCCCTCAAGCGCAATCGTCTGCGTCGCGCCTGCCACATTCAGGCTGTTGTCTGTCAGCACGGCGCTGCCGGTAATGGCGCCGTCAGTTTCAGGCTTGAAGTCGATGGCCAGGGTGCAGCTTTCTCCTTCCGCCAGCGTGAACGCCGGCGAGGAACCAGAAGTGGTCTGTTTGCAGGTCGAACTGCTGTCCAACAGGAAACTCGCGGGCAAGCTCGGATTATCGCCAACGCTCGGCAGTTGGAAAGTGAGAGGTTTATTGCCGTCGTTGAACACCGTTACCGTCTGCGGACTATCACTACTTAGTGCTCCCACCTGCGTCGAAGCAAAGGTTAACGACGGCGCGTCGGCATAGTCCAACTCATGAACAAAATCGTATTGTGCTGCGATAAACACATTTCCACGCTCGTCAAGTGCAATCGCATAGGGGCTGGGGGACCACCTGTAAAGCGTAAGGACCTGGCTGTACCCGCCCGCCGCCAGAATCTCCTTCACCGCATTATTGTAAAAGTCGGCCACAAACACGTTTCCACTCGCGTCCACCTCCAGGCTATCTGGACCGTTAAATCCGGTAGCAATCGTCTTGATAGTTGGCGAGGCCGGAATGCTGCCCTCCACTGCTACGATCTCATAGACCGCATTTGCGCCTTCATCGGTGACGAAAAGGTTTCCGCTCCCATCCACTGCAATGGCCGACAGGGTGCTGAAGCCGCTTGCCACAGGGTTCACCGTTGTGTACCCGCCCGCCGCCAAAATCTCAGAAACTTCAGAGCCTGACACCACGAAGAGATTTCCGTTCCCATCCACCGCGGTGCCCGTCGCCAAAAGCGTTCCCAAGCCACGAGGCGTGGAGTACCCGCCTGCCGCAAGAATTTCAAAAAGAGAACCGGCTGTAACAGGACCGGGTTCAGATTCGCTTGGACTCCAATTTGGATAGCCGGCGACTACGAGATTTCCGCCCCCATCAACCGCCAGAGATGTGGGATCGCTGATGGGGCCGTTAAGGACTTTTGCCGTCTTGTATTCGTCTGTCGCCAAAATTTCCACCACTTCAGTGGAACCGGATTCGTTGGTTAGTTGACTCGAGAAGATGTTCCCGCCCCCATCCACTGCCACGTCATTCGGTTCCTCGCAACACAAGGCTAACCCTAAGGTCAACTGCGCACTTGGCTGATAAACGCCCACCTTGCTGCTGTTGGCAAACACCGTCTGCGGCCCCACACCGATTCCCTGCACATACGTTGTCGCCAGCAGCGCACTGGAACTGGTCAGCAACTCAACCGCCCCATACCGCGGCCCCGGATACCGCGGTTTGAATCTCACATGGACCGTGCAGGTCGCCCCCACCGCGTAAGCGGTACCTGGCGTACAAGTGTCGCCGCCGGCATCGTTGAAATCCAGATTCGGAGCGCCCTTTGTGAGAACGGCGATGCTCCCCAGCGTGCCGGCGCTCTGCACAGTCACCCTAACCGCAGTCGTCGTGGTGGTCCCTATGTCGACCGACCCAAGGTTCTGCGCACCAGCGACCGCCGGCAGAATTGCCAACCCGACTAAGCAGGCCGCCATTTGCACACCCCTGAACGCCACAGAGCCAACGCGATTCAAGTGAATGTCCATAATCATCCCTTCCCAACGCGGTCTGCCCACAAAGCCTTCAATGCCAATGCGCTACGGCCTGAAATATCTAAGGCCGGTGTGGAAAAACCTCGCCGCTCACCCTGGCAGCGCGATTCAAGCTATCACGCAAACCGATCGCGAAGCCAGAAATTTCTAAGTGATATCGGAGGAAACCCGGGGACAGACGGGATGTTCACCGCTGCAGCATGTGAAAAGGCAGGCGGACGTCGTTGACCCCCCAGGGCAAACGCATTTTGAAAATCGATCGAACCACTGAATGTGCCTTCCGGCAGGCCTGCAACCTGATCCCCCATTCCCCATCCAAAAAAAAGCAAGCCCCTCCTCCAACTGACCTTAACTAACCTGCTTAAATCCAACAACTTCCACCCACGCCACATGTGCAGGCAATTAACCCCTTTTGGCGCACAATCCTTGTAGAGGTGTTTCGCATGCCAAAATCGCCCAGCAAAACGCAACCCGCGCCCTCGCCCTCACCAATTCCATCGCCCCGCCTTTGCCCCTGTTTTCCGATTCCTGATCCCTGTTTTTCCGGCCTTCAAACC
>Ga0302267_10001836_pt1 | contig 26515 bp, 21 predicted proteins | sample III_Bog_E1_3_FD_194555 | JGI IMG/M metagenome (GOLD analysis project Ga0302267, IMG submission 194555) | Peat permafrost microbial communities from Stordalen Mire near Abisko, Sweden - III_Bog_E1_3 | ecosystem: Environmental > Terrestrial > Soil > Wetlands > Peat | place: Sweden: Abisko...
CGCGGTCGGTTCCGCGCGCGCCTTCTCCATGCCCGCGGGCCAGGCGATCCTTCCGAACCTGGTCCCGCCCTCGGAACTCGGCCCCGCCGTGGCGCTGGGATCGAGCACCTTCCATGCGGCCACCATCCTCGGGCCGGTGCTCGGAGGGTTCCTCTACCTCCACGGACCGGATGCGGTGTATTCCTCCGTGCTGGCCCTGGACCTCTTCGCCTTCCTTTTCCTGATTTCCACCTCGACTCGGCAGGAACCGGCAACGGTGGGGTCGGGAAGCCTCCGGAAGGTGTTGGACGGATTCCGGTTCGTCCGGTCCCGCCCGATCGTTTTCGGAGCCATCTCCCTGGACCTGTTCGCGGTCCTCTTCGGCGGGGCCACGGCGTTGTTGCCGGCGTTCGCTCGCGACGTCCTGCACACGGATTCCGCCGGACTCGGGTTCCTGCGGGCCGCTCCCGCCACGGGTTCGGTGATCGCGACCGTGCTGCTCGCCTCCTTTCCGCTCCGTCGCCGGATCGGATGGTGGATGTTCGGGGGGGTCGCCCTCTTCGGGGCGGCCACGGTGGGATTCGGGCTTTCCTCGAGCTTCGTCCACGCCCTGGTGTTCCTTTCGCTCCTGGGGGCGGGCGACATGGTGAGCGTCTACGTGCGCCACATCCTGGTGCAGGTGGAAACGCCCGACGCCATCCGCGGGCGGGTGAGCGCCGTGAATTCCGTGTTCATCGGCGCCTCCAACGAACTGGGGGAGTTCGAATCCGGCTTCACTGCGGGCATCTTCGGTCTGATCCCGGCCGTCGTGGCGGGAGGTGTCGCGAGCTTGGTCGTATCGCTCGGCTGGGCCGCGTGGTTCCCTCCGCTCCGCGGTCTGGATGCCTTTCCGGAAGGCCCGACGCCCCTTCCCGAAGCCGAGGTCGACGACCTCCTCGCGGAAGGGGCTGCGGCGTGAACGGGAAACATTCCCTTCCGAACCCTCTGCCACCGTGGTCCCGGGAGGGCCGGCCTCCCTTCGATTTCCGTCTGCCCTTCACATCCTGAAATCCGAACCTTCCACCAGAACCCCTCTTCCGGAGAATCCAATGTCCCATCCGATCCCCGTCCAGACCGTCGCTCCCGTCCTGACACCCGACCAGTTGGTCGCGGTGCAGCATCGCAGGTATTCCACGAAGAAATACGATCCCGCCCGGACCATCCCTGCGCCGCTCTGGGACGCCCTCGAGCAGACCCTCCAATATTCCGCGTCGTCCACGGGCATCCAGCCGTGGCGTTTCCTGGTGGTGGGCAAGGAGACGCGACAGAAGTTGTTGGACGCGTCCAACCACAACCGGGGCATCGTGGGCGACGCGTCGCACCTCGTGGTCTTCGCGGCCCGTCGGGAACTGGTCGCAGCGGACGTGGAACGCCACGTGGCGAACTTCATCGCCGTCCGCCACCTGGAGGGCGATGCCGCCGAAACCCTGCGCCAGCGCCAGCTGGGTTTCCTGTCGCGCGTGCCGGCGGATTTCGATTCCTTCCAGTTCTCCGCGTACCAGGTCTACATCGCCCTGGGGAACCTCCTGACCTCGGCGACGCTCCTGGGACTGGATTCCACGCCGATCGGGGGCTTCGAACCGGCGGCCTACGACAGGATCCTGGGATTGGACGCTACTCCCTACCGCAGCGTGGTGCTCGCCACGCTGGGCTACCACGCAGCCGACGACGCCAACGCGAACGCCGCCAAGGTGCGCTTTCCCATCGAACAAGTCATCCAGCACGTCTGAACGGAGATCGAACCATGGGATATCCAACCGTATTTCCGACCGGAGTCACCCTCTACCGGCCCGAGTTCGCCTGGAGCGGCTACACGTTGCTGCAGGCCGCGGATGTGGGTGCCTTGCTCATCGACCCCCACGGCCGGGAGGTGCAGCTCTGGAAAGGGCTGCAGGGCTTCCCCAACAAGCTGCTGCCCGGCGGGCAGGTGCTGGGAAGCACGGGGCAGCGGGATCCGCGCTTCGCGGTGCAGGACCAGTGGGACCTGGTCCAGGTGGACTGGGACGGCAAGGTGGTGTGGAAGTTCGATCGTCTGGAACAGGTGCGGGACGGCGGCCAGGAGCCGCGGTGGGTGGCGCGCCAGCACCACGACTACCAGAGGGAAGGCAATCCGGTGGGCTACTACACGCCCGGCCAGGATCCCCTGGTCGATCGCGGGAACACCCTGATCCTCGCGCACCAGGACCTGCACGATGCGGCGATTTCCGACAAGCTCCTTCTGGACGACCGCATCGTGGAGGTGGACTGGGACGGGAACATCGTCTGGAGCTGGAGCCCCCACGAGCATTTCGAGGAGCTGGGCTTCGACCCTGCGGCCAAGGCCGTCCTGCGCCGCGACCCCAACATCAGGCCGTCCGGCGGCGGGATCGGGGACTGGTTGCACATCAACTCGGTTTCGCACGTGGGACCCAACAAGTGGTACGACGCGGGCGACGGTCGATTCCATCCCGACAACATCGTCTGGGATTCGCGGGAAGCGAACATCATCGCCATCACCTCGCGCGCCACCGGCAAGATCGTGTGGAAGCTCGGACCGCGGTACGACGGCACGCAGGCCGAACGCGACCTGGGCTGGATCATCGGACAGCACCACGCGCACATCATTCCCCGTGGTTTGCCCGGCGCGGGGAATCTCCTGGTTTTCGACAACGGAGGATGGGCCGGGTACGGCGAGCCCAACCCCGGATCCCCCGCCGGCAGGCAGAACGCCTTGCGGGACTATTCCCGGGTCCTCGAGATCGATCCGACCACCCTCGCGATCGTCTGGCAGTACACGCCCAAGGAGGCGGGATTCGTCGTGCCCCTGGACGCCGCGCGCTTCTACAGCCCTTTCATCTCGAGCGCCCAGAGGCTCCCCAACGGGAACACGCTCATCACGGAGGGTTCGGATGGTCGCATCATCGAGGTGACGGAAGACCACAAGTTGGTGTGGGAATACATCAGCCCCTACTGGGGGAGCGGCGGTTTGGGGCTCAACCTGGTCTACCGCGCCTACCGCTATCCCTACGCATGGGTGCCGCAGCTGCCGAAACCCGTGGAGACGCCCATCGCGCCGTTGGACAAGACCACCTTCCGTGTTCCGGGTGCCGCGCCGCTGGGCCGCGATCGCGTCGTGGAGATCGGTGGGGCGCAGACCAGGCGCGAAGATCCTGACTTCTGCGTCATCGCCGAGCCCGGCAAGGGGTGAGGGAATCCGGAGCACTCGACGCGGGAGACCTGGGGCGATCCGCTAGAGCTTGGCGGGCAGATTCCCCAGCCGTTCCGCCGCCTCCCGCAAGGTGGATTCCCTGCGCGAGAAGTGGAAGCGCACCAGGTTCTTCACGGGCCTCTCGAAGAACGAGCTCCCCGGCACAGCCCCGACTCCCACCTTCTCGGAGAGGAAGGTGCAGAAGGCGATGTCGTCCAGTCCGGTGTGGGAAATGTCGGCGAGCAGGAAGTATGCGCCTTGCGGCGTCAGGGCCTTCAGGCCGGCTTCGCGCAGCGCGTCCACCAGGATGCCGCGGCGCAGGGAATATTCGGCGGCGAGCGTCTCGTAGTAGGAGGGAGGTTGGCGCAATCCCGCCACCGCGGCGATCTGCAGCGGGTGCGCGGCCCCCACTGTCAGGAAGTCGTGGACCTTGCGCACCGCATCGGTCCAACGCGGTGCCGCCCAGACGTAGCCCAGCCGCCACCCGGTGATCGAATAGGTCTTGGAGAGGCTCGAGCAGGTGAGGACGCGGTCGCGCAGACCGGGCAGGGCGGCCATGTGGGTGTGACGAAAACCGTCATAGACGATGTGCTGGTAGACCTCGTCGGTCACGGCGACCGCGTCGTATTCCTCCAGGAGCGCCCCGATGGAAACCAGTTCCGCGCGCGAGAACACCTTGCCGCAGGGGTTGGAGGGATTGCAGAGCACCAGCGCCCGGCATCCCTTGTCGCGGAACGCGGCCCGCAGCTCCCCGATGTCGAAGTCCCAGTCCGGGGCGTGCAGCGGAACGTGCACAGCCTCCGCGCCCGAAAGGATCCCGTCGGCGGCGTAGTTCTCGTAGAAGGGGCTGAACACGGCCACGCGGTCGCCCGGGTTGAGGATGGCCATGAGGCTCGCGAGCATGGCTTCGGTGCTGCCGCAGGTGACGGTGAGTTCGCGGTCGGGATCGATTTCCAGCCCCGTCTCGCACCCGATCTTCTCCGCCAGCGCGGTGCGGAATTCCAGGGCGCCCCAGGTGTTCGCGTACTGGTGGTGGCCACCTTTCGCGAGCACCTCCCCCAGCGCCGCACCCAGGAAGGGCGGTGGATCGAAGTCGGGGAAACCTTGGGCCAGGTTGATGGCGCCGTTCTTCTGGGCGACGCGGGTCTGTTCGCGGATGACCGATTCCGTGAAACGGCCCACTCGATTCGCTGGCTGCATGGATCCTCCGAAGTCCCGGAAACTTACGCTCGTCTCGACGGGGTGCGGCTAACGCGGCACCCGGAAGGTGGAGACGTCGATCTCCTTCACGGGTGTTTCCTCGTGGGGCGTTCCCGCGGGGACCCAGTCGTAGGGGACGGCCTGGGCGCGGTAGATCAGGCTGCCCTGGAAGGCTTTCGCCCCCGCCTGCGATTTTCCCAGGAAGGGATTCACGTATTCCCAGACCACCTCTCCGTCGGCCGTCACCTGGAACAACCGTCCATCCATCCCTTCGTCGATCAGGGTGTTTCCGTTCGGGAGCCGCTGCGCGTTGCTCACGAAGGAGCTGAAGAAGCTCCAGACCGGCCGACCGGAATTCTCTCCTGTGTACTCCCACACGATCGCCTTCTTGACCGGATCGATCTCCAGGACGCGCGATCCGGCGTAGATCCCCAGCGACGCCGGCGGGAAACCCGCTCCGCCCTGGTCGTCGAACACGAGCAGGTTTCCCGCCCCGGGAAGGCCCTTGGCGATGATGTGGGCGTTGTGCTGGCCGGAAAGCTGGTCCACCGGCCGGGGGAGATCCTTGCGCAGGATGCGCTGGTCGGGCGAGAACTCGCTGCCGGGAAAATAGGGGCCCAACCGCCACACCACATTTCCCGTCTGGCGGTCGATCACCACCACGACATTCCCCTTGCGGGAATCGATGATCAGGTTGTCCGGGGAAAACCGCTTGTCGCCGGCATCGAACCACTTGTTGGGTCCCACCACCTGGAGGTCGTTGATCTCCAAAAATCCCCAGATCTCCGGCGGATTGCGCCGGATCCGCTCGCGCAGGTAGTCCAGGCCTTCCTTGGAGAACCCGAAATCGGCGAGATGATCGCCCGCGATCCAGCTCCAGACCAGCTTGCCATCGGGGGAAACTTCGTAGATCGCCTGGTCGCCGATCACCTTGGGGCCGAGCTGCGGCACGGCCCGGGGCACGGCGACCAACAAGAGCGTGTTGCCGTTGGGGAGCCGCGCCCAGTCGTGGTTCTGGCGGGCGAGCCCTCCCGGAGCCTGGGTGCCCCACTCCCAGACGGTCTTTCCGTCCCAGTCGAGCTCACCCACGGTGCGGTTCCCGGAGATTCCCGCGGCGTCTCCGGCGCTGTCCGAGACGCGCAGGAGCACGTGTCCGCGCTTTCCACCCACCAACTTGGGGTCGATGACGTTTCCCGGCGCGCCGGGGTGGTCCCAGACGTGGACTTCGTTCCCATCCAAGTCGATCAGGTGCGTCTTTCCATCGGGCGCCGTGAACGAGACGAAGCTGTTGTAGGCGCGGGTCGGGTCGTACAGCGTGGTGCCGGTGGGGTAGATGCGGGGGGAGGCGATCACGGTACCGGAGAGGATGGCCACCGCGGCAAGCGAAGTCAAATTATGTCTGGACTGGTTCGGCATGGATCAGTTCCCTGCCTGAACGCGGTAGGTGGAAAGGTCGGGAGCCTTCACGGGCTTTTCCGCATGGGGCGTCCCGGCCGGGACCCAGTCGTAGGGAACGGGCTGGGCGCGGTAGACGTAGTTGCTGAGCGACGTTTTCCCGTTGCGCAGGTACAGCGGCGCGAAGTGGGGATTCACGTACTCCCAGACGATCTCCCCGTCCCGCGTCACCTGGAAGATGCGGCCGTCCATGCCCTCGTCGATCAGGGTGTTCCCGTTGGGCAGGCGCCGTGCGCTGGAGATGAAGGCGCTGTAGAAAAGCCAATTGGGCTGGTTGGAATTGGACGCGTCGTACTGCCAGACGATTTCCTTCTTCACGGGATCGATCTCCAGGATGCGGGAGCCGTTGTTCAGTCCGATCCGCGCGGGGGGGTAGCCCGCGGGTCCTTCGTTGTCGAACACCAGCAGGTCGCCCGCGCCGGGCAGGCCTTCGGGAATGATGTGGGCGTCGTGCTGGCCGCTGGTCTGGTCGATGGGACGGGGGACGTTCTCGTCGAGGACGGGTCGGAGCGGGGCGATGGCCCCGAAGCCCGCGCCGCCGGTCGCGCCGCCCGCCTCGTAGTCGGCGCCGATCCTCCACACCACGTGCCCCGTCTTCTTGTCGATGATCGCCACGAAGTTCGCTTCCCGGGAATCGACCACGATGTTGTCGGGATCGAAGCGCTTGTCTCCGGCCTTCGCCCACTTGTTGGGTCCGATGGGCTGCATGTCGTTGATGGTCAGGAAGCCGTGCCCCTGGAAGCCGTTGGCCAGGACCTTGCGCAGGAGGTCCAGCCCTTGGGGCGAGATGCCGAATTCCCGGATGTGGTCGGAGACCACCCAGGTCCACACCACCTTTCCCTTGGGGGTCACCTCGTAGATTGCCTGGTCGGCGATGGGCTTCTGGCTGAATTCCGGGATCACGTGGTTGAGCGTGCTCACCACCAGGGTGTTGCCGTCGGGCAAGCGGTTCCAGTCGTGGTTCTGGAGGGCCGCTTTGCCGGGAGCATCGTCGCCCCAGGTCCAGACGGTCTTGCCCTCCCAATCGAGCTCGCCGATGCTCTTGTTGTCGAAGATGCCGTTGAAGGGTTGGGGCGTGGTGTCGATTCCCGACAACTGCACCAGGATGTGGCCCTTCTTCCCTCCGGTCGTGGCCGGGTCCAGGATCTCGCTGGGGAAGCCCAGCTTGTTCCACACGTGGACCTCGTTGCCGTCGGGATCGATCAGGTAGCTCTTCCCGTCGGTGGCCCCGTACACCACGTAGGTGGGCCAGGCCTTGGCGGTGTCGTAGATGGTGGTGCCGGTCGGGTAGACGCTGGGTGCCGCCTGGGCCGCCGCGGCCAGGAGGCCCGTCGCCAAGGCGATCGTCGCCGGGTTCTTCGATGTGGGTTTCATGTCGCGTTGCTCCTCCATGTGGACGGAAAATGTCATCAAACTTCCGGTGCGTGGCCGGGGATCCGGTCCAGGACCCTTGGCGCGTGGAACGGATTTCGCCATCCTCAGACCCCTTGTCCCAGCTCGATCTCGAAGGCGCCCAGTTCCCGCCTCTTCCGATCGTCCGCGTCGTAGGAGCGGGTGGCCCAAAGGACCAGGGCCAGGGCGGCGCCCACGCCGATGGAGAGGGAGATGACCATCGCGGACCGCAAGCCCAGATGGTCGGAAAACAGGCCCGTGAGGGCGGCGGCCCAGAAGGCCACGATCCCCTGGGCCAAGGGGAGGAAGGATTGGCAGGTTCCCCGGAACTGCGGTGGAGTGAGGTCCAGGCTCGCGGACACCAGCGATCCCCAGTGGGCGGCCATGAAGAACTGGGCGATGGCGGCGATGGCCACCGCCGCGGAGTAGGGGAACCACCGACCGGATCCGAGGAAGAGGACCAGGTGCAGGACCAGAAGGAAGGCGAGGAAGGCGAGGGCGGACAGAAGTCGTCCAGTGCTGCGCTCCAGGACCAGCCGATCGCCGATCCAACCGCCCACCGGGGGGCCGAACCCGGCCACGGCCACCGAGACCAGGACGGCCGCTCCGCCCTGGCTCAGGGAGATGTGGAAAGTGCGCACGAAGAAGGTGGGCGCCCACACGCCCCAGGAGATGGTGTAGAAGGCCACGGGGAGCTGCGCGGCCAGGATCAGGAGAAGGGTCTTGTTCCGGCGGAGATAGGCGATGGCTTCCCCGAAGGTGGGCCGGACTTCCACCGAACCGAGATCCCTGCGGCGCGTACGGTAGTCCGGAGCCCAGAGAATCAGGAGTGCCAAGACGAATCCTGGAATGGCGAGGATGCCGAAGACGTGCCTCCACCCGTAGTGTTGGGCGATGTATCCGGCCAGGGCGATGCCGAGTCCGGCTCCAACGGGCTGGGCGACGTTGAAAAGTCCCACCATGAATCCACGCAGACGCCTGGGGTACCAGGCGGCGATCAGGGCGTAGCCCGCGGGATTGTAGCCGGCTTCCCCCACGCCGACGGTCAGGCGGGCGGCCAGGAGGACCGGGAAGGAGCGCGCGAATCCGGCGCTCCACGTGGCGAGACTCCAGAGGGTGGTCATGATGGTGATCATGCCCTTGCGGCTCCAGCGGTCCACCAGGGCGCCGGAGGGAATGGCGAACAAGGCCAGTCCCAGGTATACGATCCCGCCCAACCATCCGGATTGCGCGTCCGAGAGCCGGAATTCGGTCTTAAGGAAGGGGAGAATGGCGCTGACCAGGAAGCGGTCGGCGAAGTCGAAAGCATAGATCAGGGTGATGACGCCGAACCAGAAATGGATCTTCGGGCCTGGAGACGGCTCCGGCAGACCTTCCAGGGAATCCAGGCTCTCCTTCGCCGGAAGCCCGATCGGCGAAGTCGATGGCGGTGGATCGGCTACGGAGGTCATTTGTGGTCCCGTTCGGTGAAAGCGGACTCGGAGCTGGCGTCAGAGGCTCGGAGGTTGTTCATCCTATAAGTCTATTAAAACTATGTTTTAAATAGACGGTTTAGAATAGACCCATGGTGCGCTGACGCCCAAAACGCAGCGCATCCCTCCAAGGAGACGCCCTCCCGCCCTAATTGGTGGACTCAGGCCAATCCGAAGAAATCCGCCAAGGCGTCCAGGTCGGGAAGGCGCACATCGGCGAGCTTGGATACCGCGTGGTCCACCGGTTGGAGGTCGGGGATGTAGGCGACGGAAAGCCCCGCCGCGCTCGCGGAGAGGATCCCGTTGACGGAATCCTCCACGGCCCAGGTCCCCCGGGGATCTTCGATGGCCAATCGGCGCAGCGCTTCGCGGTAGATTTCGGGGGCGGGCTTGCGCTCGGCGACCTCGTCGCCGAAGACCGTCGCGTCCAGCAGATCCAGGAGCCCCGCGATCCGCAGTTCGGGATGGGCCAAATCCCTGGTGGTGGAGGTCGCCAGACCCACCGGCACGCCGTTCTCGCGCAGGCCGGTCAGGATGCGTCGAGCACCGGACTTGACGGGGATGCCCGTGCGCGTCGCGGTCTCGTGGAAGATCTCGCGGCATCGGCGCTGGACGGCCTCGAAGTCGTGGTCTGGGCCGATCGCCTCGCGGAAGATCTCGAGCGTCCGGTGGGGATCCGAGCCGATGGGCAGGATGGCGGTGGCTTCGTCGATCCGGACGCCGTGCTCGGCGAAGGCGGCGATCCAGGCCCGCACTCCGATGCGTTCGGTGTCCAGGAGGATCCCGTCCATGTCGAAGACCACCGCCCGCAAAGGAGGAATGGGCACTGGGCCAATCTACCTCGAATTCGGCGCGGTCAACGGAGCGCGGCTTCGGCCGACCTGGAGGTCCACGGGTCGCCGACGCTGTCCGCCGAACCCGAGACGGAATCCCTCGAATCGGGACCGGAGGTCTCCGCGACGGAGGGCGAGGTCTCCTCCGGAAGCGCGCCGCCGTCCTGGCGGTTCCAGAGCTGGAAATACGCGCCTTTGCGGGCGAGGAGTTCCTTGTGCGTGCCGTCCTCCGCGATCCGCCCCCGGTCGAACACCAGGATCCGGTCCAGGTGCGCGATGGTGGACAGGCGGTGGGCGATCACCACGACGGTCTTTCCCGCCATGGTGCGGTCCAGGGTCTCCTGGATGGCCTTTTCGGTCAGGGAATCCAGGCTCGATGTGGCTTCGTCCAGGAGCAGGATCGGCGCGTCCTTCAGGATCACCCTCGCGATGGCGATGCGCTGGCGCTGGCCGCCGGACAACTTCACGCCGCGTTCGCCCACCTCGCCGTCGTAGCCGCCCACCAGGGCCCGGATGAACTCGTCGGCGTGGGCGGCGCGGGAGGCCGCGGACAGGTCCTCCTCGGAGGCCTCGGGCCTGCCGTAGCGGATGTTCTCCCCCAGGGTGCGGTGGAAGAGGGTGGGGTCCTGGGGGATCAGGCCCACCTGCGCGTGCAGGGAATCCTGGGTGAACTCCCTCAGGTCGGTTCCGTCGATGCGGATGCCACCCGCCTGGATGTCGTGGAGACGCAGGAGGAGACTGACGAAGGTGGATTTTCCCGATCCGGACAGTCCCACCAGACCCACCCGCTGTCCCGCCGGGATGGTCACGGACAGATTCCGGAACACCTCCGCGCCCTGGTGGTAGCGGAAATGGACACGGTCGAATTCGATGGCGCCGGCGCGGATCTTCCGCACCGCGGCGCGGGGTTCGTCCACCAGATCCAGCGGTTGCAGCAGGGCGCGCACCCCGCTGCCCACGTTTCCCAGGGACTCGAAGAATTCCAGGAACCGGCGACCCAGGTTCCGGACCTCGGAGATGACCAGCAGGGAAAGGCTGACCGACATCACGAACTGCCCGACTCCGATGGCCCCTCGGCTCCACAACCAGACGGACAGGGAGACGATTCCCGCCTTGAGCACGGCGGAGGCGGCGAACTGGAACAGGCGCACCTTCTCCATGGCGTGGTTGGCGCGCAGCACGTCGGAGAGTTCGCTTCCGTAGCTCGTGTTCAGGCGATCCTGTTCGTGGCCCAGCCGCGCGAACAGCCGAACGGCCAGGTGGTTGGTCACGGAATCCACGAGCTGGCCCACGGTGCGGCTGCGGGCCGTGGATGCCTTGGCGGCCAGGGGCTGGGTCCGGCGGGCCAACCGCAGGGAAAGCACGACGAAGACCAGGGACCAGATCCCGACGAAGGCCCCGAGCCAGCGATTGGTCGCGGCCAGCAGCACGTTGGCGACCACGATCACGATCGCGATGGGCCAGAATTCGGTGAGGGCGGCGAAGGTCACCTGGTTCACGCCGTGCGAGGTTTCGGCCACGCGGTGGGCCAGGGCTCCGGCGAAATTGTCGGTCAGGAATCGGTGGGAATGCCGATGGAGATGCCGGAACAGGGCGCGGGCCACGTACTGGCGCTGGCGGGGCGCCATCTGGAGCTGCAGGAAGGAACTGGTGCGCCCGAAGACGAACTCGCCCAGGCACAGAGCCGCGAAGAAGGCCAAGGGACCGTACAGCGAGCGGAGGATGTCGCGGGGATCCCCGTGGCTTCGGGTGACGCCCGTGATGATCTTGCCCAGCGCGACGGGAAGGAGGATCCCGCAAACGGCGCCTCCGGTCTCCCCGGCGAAGATTCCCAACAGCCAGTTCCGAAAACGGCCTTGGCTGACATGCCAAACGAACCCCAGAGGGGAGAGGTTGGATCGATCGGGAAGGTTCAAGTAGGCGGGAGCCTCCTCGTCGGTGGTTCTTCCCAACAAGGCCGACAGGACGGAGGATCGATAGGTGCTCATTTCAATAAAGTCTATCGGACATATCAACTTATCAATCGAGATCAAGAATCTGTTGCGATCGGAGCAGCGCCAAGGAACCCGCCGGAATCAATGCACCCGAAAGATGGCCAGACCGTCGTGGCCCTTGGAGCCCACGGTCTGGATCACCGTGGCGTCCACGCGCTTCTCGGCGGCGAGCTTCTCCAGGAAGGTGCGGATGCCCCGGACCCGCGTGTCGAGGTCTTCGGGGTCCAGGATCTTTCCCTCCCGCACCACGTTGTCGGCCACGATCAAGGTGCCGGACCGCGAGAGCTTCAGGGCCCCGTCCAGGTAGCCGGCGTAGTTCTCCTTGTCGGCGTCGATGAAGACGAAGTCGAAGGGCGCGGTCTTCTCTTCGACGAGGAGCCGCAGGGTCTCCAGCGCGGCGCCCACCCGGATCTCGACCTTTTCCGCGACCCCGGATCGTTCCAGGTTCGCCCGGGCGGTGCGGGCGTGCAGGGGCTCGAACTCGAGGGTGACGAGCTTGCCTTCGGCGGGCAGCGCCTTGGCCAGCCAGGTGGTGGAATAGCCGCCCAGGGTTCCGATCTCCAGGATGCGCTTGGCCCCGACGGAGGCGGCGAGGATCTGCAGGAGCTTCCCCTGCAGGGCCGACACCTGGATGGCGGGAAGACCCGCTTCCAGGCTTTCGCGCAGGTTCGCCTCCAAGGTGGGATCCGGGGACAGGAAGAGGGATTCGAGATGGTGGTCGATCTTCGACCAGGATGGATTGGACATTTTCCGGTCTGCCTTCCGATGTTCGGTTCGACGATGCCGCCGCCTCGGCGCCGGTCTCGATCGGGAAAGCTATGCAACCTCCGCGATGGAGCGGAAAGTCCGTTGGCTCGTGCGCAGCATGCGCGTCGCATTGCTGCATCCGCAACAGGGAAAGGGCGACGGCTCCTGTCCGGGTCGGTCCGGAAGGACTGGCCCGGGATGTGCGTCCGGTTCCGGTCGAACATCCCATCGACCCTCTCGGCCTGTTCCCTCCCGCGATGCGGGAGGATGGCCAAGGAGCATCCATGACCACTGTCGCGAATTCGATCCGCACCGGGGCCCGCGCCCGGGAGACGCTGTCCACCGATGTCCTGATCCTCGGTGGTGGGCCCGCCGGGACCTGGGCCGCGGTGGAAGCCGCCCGCCAAGGTGTGGGAGTCGTCCTGGTGGACAAGGGATTCTGCGGGACCTCGGGGGCCGCGGCGCCTTCGGGCAACGGCGTCTGGTACGTGGCCGACGAACCGACGGCCCGCGAGAGCGCCAAGGCCAGCCGGGAAGCGCTCGGTGGATTCCTCCAGGACCGCGCCTGGATGGACGCGGTGCTGGACCAGACCTGGTCCAACGTGAACCTCCTGGCGGATTGGAACTACCCCTTCCCCCGCGACGAGGACGGAAAACAGCGTCGTGGTTCCCTGCAGGGACCGGAGTATCTGCGCCTGATGCGCAGACAGGTCTTGGCGGCCGGTGCGCGGATCCTGGACCACAGCCCGGCCCTGGAGCTCCTGGTGGACGGGGACGGGGCGGTTGCCGGGGCCCGCGGGTATTCGCGCGTGCGCGAGACCGACTGGGAGGTCCGCGCCAAGGCGGTGGTGGTCGCCACGGGCGGATGCGCCTTCCTGAGCAGGGCCCTGGGCTGCAACGTTCTCACCGGCGACGGGTACCTGATGGCCGGGGAGTTGGGCGCGGAGTTGTCGGGGATGGAATTCTCCAACGCCTACGGGATCTCGCCGGTCTTCTCGTCGGTCACCAAGACCGCCTTCTACCGATGGGCGACTTTCTTCGACCACCGCGGCGAGGAGTTGGAGGGTGCCAGCGGCCACCACCGCTCCAAGATCGCCAAGGCCCTGCTGGAAGGCGCGGTCTACGCCCAGCTCGACCAGGCGCCCGAAGACCTCCACGCTTCGCTGCGCGCCGCGCAGCCCAACTTCTTCCTGCCCTTCGACCGGGTGGGAATCGATCCCTTCCGCCAGCGTTTCCAGGTGACCCTGCGGCTGGAGGGGACGGTGCGCGGGACCGGTGGATTGCGCCTGGTGGACAGAAGTTGCGCCACCACGGTCCCTGGACTCTTCGCCGCCGGCGACGCGGCTTCGCGGGAACCCATCTGCGGGGGATTCACCGGAGGCGGGAGCCACAACGCCGCATGGGCCTTGTCCACGGGGGCCTGGTCCGGGCGCTCCGCTGCCCTACACGCGCTGTCCAGCCCGGCACGGTCGGGCGCCGCCACGGGAGGATCGGAACACCGCGAATCGCGGAAGGGTTTGGTCTGGACCGCGGACGCGGTGATCAAGGCCGTGCAGGGGGAGGTCTTTCCCTACGACCGCAACTACTTCCGGTCGGGCCCGGACCTGGACGGCTCCTTGGCGCGTCTGGACAACCTTTGGCGGAATCTGGCGAAGCCGGCGCCCGGTGAGGATCCGGTGCGGATCCACGAGGCCCGATCCATGCTGGCCACCGCGCGCTGGATGTACACGAGCGCGTTGTCGCGCACGGAATCGCGCGGGATGCACAAGCGGACCGACTTCCCGGCGCTCGATCCGAACCAGCAGCACCATCTGGTGGCCCGAGGGGTGGACTCCATCGAGCTCTCCTCCCGGTCGGCCGCACGCGCCTATCCGCGGGAACTTCTCGAGAAGGCCGCCGCATGATCGAGTTCCTCAGCACGGCGCTCTGCACCTCTTGCAACCGCTGCGTCTCGGCGTGCCCCACCGAGGTGTTTCGGGCCTCGCCCGACGGCCCACCCGAGATCGCTCGCCAAGGCGAATGCCAGACCTGCTTCATGTGCGAGCTCTACTGCCCGGCCGACGCCCTCTACGTGGCGCCCGACGCCGACCAGATCCTGGGCCTCTCCGAATCGGAAATCTCCGCCAAGGGGCTCCTGGGCGGCTACCGCAAGGCGGTGGGATGGACCAAGGGGGCAGAGGAGGTCCGTTTCCAGGATCTGTCCTACAAGATCTTCGAGCGGTTCTAGCCGCGCGTCCCGGTCTTGGCGATATCGCTGGATTCCGTCGGATACAACCTTCTCTCCCCTCCAAAACATCCACGAAGGATTTCACATGCCCTCCCGAAGCTCCGTTTCCCGATCCCTGGTCACCGCCCTGGCGTTTCTCGTCGGGGTCCTCGCGCCAACAGCCCACGCCAAGTACGACCCGAAGCTGTTGAGGATCGGATACCAGAAATCGGCGGCCACGCTGGTGCTGCTCAAGGGCGACGGCACCCTGGAGAAAAAGCTCGCTCCGCTGGGAATCGAGGTCAAGTGGGTGGAGTTCCCCGCCGGGCCGCAGCTCTTGGAGGGACTCAACGTGGGCTCCATCGACTTCGGCTTCGTGGGAGAGGCTCCGCCCATCTTCGCGCAGGCCGCCGGGGCCGATTTCGTCTATGTGGGCTACGAAGGGGAAGCGTCGGCGGCGGAGGCCGTGCTGGTCCCGAAGGGTTCTCCCCTCAAGTCGATCGCCGACCTGAAGGGCAAGCGCGTGGCCCTGAACAAGGGCTCGAACGTCCACTACTTCCTGATCAAGATCCTGGAGAAGAACGGACTGAAGTATTCCGACGTGGAGGTCAGTTTCCTCACTCCCGCCGACGCCCGGGCCGCCTTCGAGAAGGGTGCCGTGGACGCCTGGGTCATCTGGGATCCCTTCGGAGCCGCCGCCGAGAAGCAGATCGGGGCGGTTCCTCTGGCCGACGGCGTGGGCACGGTGAAGAACTTCCAGTTCTTCCTGGCCGAGCGCGAGTTCGCCAAGTCGCGCGCCGACGTGCTGAAGATCGTGCTGGACGAGGCCAACACCAAGGGCAAGGCCATCGTGAAGGACAAGAAGGACGCCGCGGCCAAGCTCTCCCCGCTTCTGGGACTCTCGCCCGACATCCTGGAACTCTCCCTCTCGCGCTACGAGCACAGCTTCTACTCCATCGGGCCCGACGCCCTGGCCTCGCAGCAGAGGATCGCCGACGCCTTCGCGGACCTGAAGCTCATCCCCTCGCGCATCAAGGTGACCGACGCGACCCTGGGGAAGTGATGACGAATTCCGTCCAATCGACGCGGAGCCTGCCATGAAGATCCTCTGGTTTCTGCCCACCCACGGCGACGGACGGTACCTGGGGACCACGGAAGGGGCGCGCGAGGTGGGCTTCGACTACCTGCGGCAGATCGCGCAGGCCGCGGACGAACTGGGCTACCACGGAGTCCTGATCCCGACGGGGAGGTCTTGCGAGGATCCGTGGGTGGTGGGCTCCAGCCTGCTGGGCTTCACCCGCCGTCTGCGGTTCCTGGTGGCCGTGCGACCGGGATTGCACCAGCCGAGCCTCGCGGCCCGCATGGCGGCGACCTTCGACCGTTTGTCGGGTGGACGCCTCTTGGTGAACCTGGTGACCGGGGGAGACAAGGCCGAGCTCGCCGGAGACGGAGTCGATGCCGACCACGCGTCGCGCTACGAGGCGGCCTCCGAATTTCTGCGCATCTGGCGCGAGATCCTGGAGCGCAGCCACCGCTCGGAGTCCTTCGATTTCGAGGGCAAGCATTTGTTCGTGAAGGGCGCGAAGCTCCTCTATCCGCCCATCCAGACACCGCACCCGCCGGTCTGGTTCGGTGGCTCCTCCGAACCCGCCCTGGACCTCGCCGCCGAACAGGTCGACACCTACCTCTCCTGGGGCGAACCTCCCGGCGACGTCGCGGCGAAGTTCCGGGACGTGGCCGCACGCGCCGCCTTGAGAGGCCGGAAGGTCCGTTTCGGGGTCCGTCTGCACGTGATCGTCCGGGAGACCGAACAGGAAGCCTGGGCCGAGGCCGACCGCCTGATCAGCCGGGTGGACGATGACACGGTGGCGCACGCCCAAGCCACCTTCGCGAAGATGGATTCGGAGGGACAGCGACGGATGTCCGCGCTCGCCGCCAGAGGGCGCTCGCGCAGCCGGGAAGCCCTTGAGATTTCGCCCAATCTATGGGCCGGGGTGGGTCTGGTGCGCGGCGGAGCGGGGACCGCACTGGTGGGGGATCCCGGGCAGGTCGCCGCCCGGTTGAAGGAATACGCGGAGGCCGGCGCCGAGGCTTTCATCCTCTCGGGCTATCCCCATCTGGAGGAGGCCTACCGGTTCGCGGAGCTGGTCTTCCCGCTCCTTCCCCTGGAAGGCGCAGGTCCGGGAGTCCTCACTGGACAGAAACTGGCAGGACCGTTCGGGGAGATCGTGGCCAACCAGCACGTTCCCGCGTCGCGGCTCGAGGCCGTCCTGCGATGAGCCCTCGCCCGACCCACCCCGTCCTCGGGACGGTGGCCCGGCGGGCATTGCCTTGGCTCTTGCCACTGGTACTGCTGGCGGTCTGGCAGTACGGCGCCTACCGGGGATTCGTCTCCAGCCGCGTGCTGCCCGACCCCCGGGCGGTATTGCGCTCCGCCTGGGAGCTCACGCTCTCGGGGGAACTTCCCCACCACGTGGCCGTCAGCGCGCGACGCGCCTTCCTCGGCCTCGCGATCGGTGGCGGCCTGGGCCTGGTCCTGGGGATCTCGACAGGAACAGTCCGCGCCGCCGAGACTGCCCTGGACACGTCCATCCAGATGATCCGCAACATCCCCGCCCTGGCCACCATCCCGCTGGTGATCCTCTGGTTCGGGATCGACGAATCGGCGAAGGTCTTCGTGGTCGCTCTCGGGGTGTTCTTCCCCATCTACCTGAACACCTTCCACGGCATCCGTTCGGTGGATCCCGGATTGATCGAGATGGCCAGGAGCCACGGAGTGAACGGATGGCGGCTCCAGCGCCACGTCATCCTTCCCGGGGCCCTTTCGTCCATCCTGGTGGGACTGCGGTTTTCGCTGGGCCTGATGTGGGTCCTGTTGGCCGTCTCCGAGACCATCTCGGCCAACGAGGGGATCGGGTACATGACCATGAACGCCCGCGAGTTCCTGCGCACCGACGTGGTGCTCCTGGGGATCCTTCTCTACGCGTTCCTGGGGAAGCTCGCCGACTGGGCGTCGCGCCTCCTGGAGCGGTGGCTGTTGCGGTGGAACCCGGGATTCGCCACGGCCGGGGAGCCGGGATGACCGTTCGACGGCATCTGATGGAAACCGTCCACAGCAAAGGAGTCCGCCTCTCCCTGCGGGGGTTGAAGAAGTCCTTCGGCTCGAGGGAGGTCCTGCGCGGGATCGACCTCGACCTGGACGCGGGCGAGTTCGTGGCCATCGTGGGGCGCAGCGGATGCGGCAAGAGCACGCTCCTTCGTCTGGTGGCGGGATTGGATTCCCCCGACCGCGGTCTGCTCTTGCGGGACGACGCCTGGGGAGATCCGCTCCACGACACGCGGTTGATGTTCCAGGAACCGCGGTTGCTGCCCTGGAAGCGCGTCCTGGACAACGTCGCCGTCGGGTTGGCTCGGGAGGGGCGGGAAACCGCCCGAAGCACCCTGGAACGGGTCGGACTCCTGGATCGCGCCGGGGATTGGCCCTACCGGCTTTCGGGAGGACAGCGGCAGCGCGTGGCGCTGGCGCGTGCGTTGGCGCACCGTCCGCGGCTGCTCCTGCTGGACGAACCGTTGGGTGCGTTGGACGCCCTGACCCGGCTGGAAATGCACGCCTTGATCGAGACCCTCTGGTCGGAGTCGGGCTTCACCGCACTGCTCGTGACCCACGACGTGGCGGAAGCCGTGGCCCTCGCCGACCGCGTGGTGGTGCTGGAGGAAGGCCGCGTGACGCTGGACCTGCGCATCGACCTGCCGCGTCCCCGGTTGCGAGGCGACGCCGAGGTGGCCGCCTTGGAAGAGCGCGTGCTCCGCGCCATCCTGGGGAGCGGAACATCCACGGCCCAAGAGGATTCCTTCGCGGGAACCGGGGCGCTGGAGTCGGTCCTCTCGAGCTGAACCGCCGAACCGGCGACGATTTGCCTATCTCACCGAAACCACTCGCGAACAAGGAACACCGAACATGCCCATGCCTCCACTGCTTCCGATCCTGGATTGGGAAGCCATCTTCCACAAGGGACTCGAATGGTCCGCCTGGATGGACATCGCCGGAAAGCCCGCGAACCGCGAGGCCCTGGAGAAGACGCTGACGGAAATCGTCCTGGAACCCAGCGTGCGGGCGTTCGTGGCGAACCTGCCGGGGAAGGTGCACGTGGTGGCCATCGCCGAGGACTGGTGCGGCGACGTGCGCCGCCACGCGCCCGTGCTCCAGGCCCTGGCCGCGGTGGGCGACCGCCTGCAGGTGCGCTACGTCTCTCGCGAGATCGGAGCCGATGCCTTCCTGCGCCACCTCACCAACGGGGGCGAGGCCATCCCCAAGTTCGTCTTCCTGAGCGAGCGCTTCGTGGAGTCCGGCAACTGGGGCCCAATGCCCTCGGCCGAACGCCGCATCGTCGCCCGTGGCAAGGCGGCGGGAGACATCGCCGGTGCGCGCGCCCTGGTGGCCGCCCGCTACGCCGCCGATCCGAAGAAGCTCGACGTCCTGCGCGAACTGCTGGACCTAGTCGACGTGGCCTCCACGGTGGCCGTGTAGCGACCAACGTCGATTCCTACCGGGGCACCGGAAACCGCAGGGAATCGTCCATCGCCTGGTACAGCGCCTCCACCGTGTCCGCGAGCGCGAGAACTTCGTGGAGCCGCCCCGCCAGGGATTTGCCTTCGCGGGCGGCGAGCACCAGGTCCCGGAAGTCCTCCGGAACGAGGCCTTCCGAGATGAAACCGAGCAGGAAGCCGTCGTACACGCCTTCCGGGGTGGCGGGCTCGATCTCCTTCACCACCAGCAGCATCCGGCAGGCGTGGAAGAGGATTTCCTTGGCGACGGATTCCGTCCCGACCGTCGGATCCACCGCGGCCCGTCCGCGGGCGATGGTTTCCCGATCGATGTCGATCAGGTCGAACAACCCCGCCGAACACTCGGCTCCGCCGCGTGTGGGGCTGAAGGGCTCCGCCGCGCCCCAATCGAAGTAGGGCGAGGCGTCGGCGTCCCATTCCGGAATCTCGGCGAGGGATTCCAGGATCGCCTTCGCACGCGATTCGCCTTCGGAGTCGAGCCATTCCGCGAACCCGGAACGTCCCGATTCCTTCCACGCCGAAAGGACCAGGTGGACGAATTTCGGCAGGTGCTTGGCCGGGATCTGGCCGATGTCCCGCGCCAGACGGGCCTTTCCGCGACCCAGGATGCCGCCGACCACGACCCGGTAGGCCGGGTACATGCGCTCGCCGCGACGACGCGCGGCGCCGAAGAACCCGAGGTCGGCGACCATGTGCTGGGCGCAGGAGTTGGGGCAGCCGGAGATGTGCACCCGCAAGCCCGCGAAGCCCGCCTGCGCGAGTCCGGACCGGGCGATTTCCTCCCGCACGGCGCGCACCGCCCCCTTGGGCAGGCAGAGGCCGAGTTTGCAGGTGTCGGCCCCGGTGCAGGCGACCACCTCCTCCACGCCCCCCGTCTCCGCGGCCAGGTCCACGCTCCGGAGCAAGGAATGGACTTCGGGGAGACGGCCGGTCGGAATCCCCACCAGGACGATGTCCTGGCGCATGCCCACACGGAGCGCGCGTTCCCCGAAGGAGGCGAGGCCGCGGCCCAGTGCGTGGGCCGTGCTCGCGGACAGATCGCCCAACAGCACGGGGACGCGCACCTCTGCCGTTCCCGTGCGCGGATGGATCCGGACATTGGCCGCCAGCCAGCCGGGGAACCCGATTTCCGGTGCGCTCGGCGGGGCATCTGCATACTGGACCACGTCCGCCGCCACGGGCTCCAGGGGCTCGAATCCGCGGCTGCGCTCCGCCTCGATGGCTCGGTCCAGATGCTCCAGCAGGCCTTCGTCCCCGAAGCGGTCCCGCAAGAATCGCAACCGCGCCGCGCGCTTGTTGCGGCGGTTTCCGTTGGCGTCGAAGAACTTCTTGATCGCGGTGGTGGCCAGGTGCAGTTCGGAGGCGGGAAGCCAGGCGCGGAGCAGGAGCGCGGGACGGGGTTTGCCGCCCAGCCCGCCGGCCACCCAGACCTCGAAGCCCGGCAGACCCGCCGAGGAGACGACGGGGAAAAAGCCCAGGTCGTTGAACCCGGCCATGGCGGTGTCCCGGTCGGAACTCGAGAAGGCGATCTTGAACTTGCGGGGCAGGTTCCAGGAGTCCTTCTCGCGGATGATCCGCTCCACCAGCGCGTCGGCCCAGGGCCCCACGTCGAAGAGTTCCTCGGGATCGTGGCCGGCTTCCGGGGAGACCAGCACGTTCCGCACGGTGTTGCCTCCTCCTCCCCGGGACGAGAGGCCGATGGCTGCCAGGTCGCGCAGCAACGACGGAATCCGTCCAATCGCGATGTCGTGGATCTGCACGTCCTCCCGCGTGGTGAGGTGCAGGAAGGAACTCCCGTACCGGTCGGCCAGGTCGGCGAGAGCGGATAGCCGGGTGGGGGAGACGGCTCCTCCGGTGCAGCGGATCCGGCACATGTAGGTTCCCGGCGTCCGTTGTTCGTAGATCCCGAAGGGAACCCGACGGGTCTTGAGGATCCCCGGGTCCAGGTGGCCGGCTTCGAACTGCCGGATCGCCTGGTCCAGTTCGTCGATCTCTCCATGGAGCGAATCCGGGATGGTATAGGGCATCGTGAACGTCCGCTCGGGAAGAAGGAAAGGGTACGCAAAATCAGAAGATCAAAGGAGCCTTTACTATAAATCTAGTGATCATACAGGCCGGATATGGAATGCCGAAGACTGCCCGCGACTTCCGAGAAAAAGGAGGGGGATTCCACGGAGTCCAGCACGACGCATGGGTCGTGCGAGGACGTATGCCGATAAAACCTATCTTTTAGATCGTCTTAAGGAGGGACCCTATGCCTTGCCCACTCGCCGGATACCGGATCGATGAAAAGGCGGCTCGCGTCGTGGCGGGCTTGGTCCTGTTGCTCGTGGTCGCGGCCCTTTTCCTTCCCGCGTCCTGGGCGCGCTTGGTCTACGTCTTCCTCGTGCTCGACTTCGGTGTCCGGGCCTTTTCCCGTCCCCGCTGGAGTCCCCTGGGTCGACTGGCGGGCGTGGTCCTACGCGCCGTGGGGGCCGCTCCCAGCTTCCGGGATGCGGGACCCAAGCGGTTCGCCGCCCGGATCGGACTCGGCTTCGCGCTTGCGCTGCTGGTGTTGACAGGTCTTGTCCCGACGGTCGTGGTTCTCGTGGTCGCGGGAATCCTGATCCTCTGCGCCGCGCTGGAATCGATTGTCGGGTTCTGCGTGGGCTGCCAGGTCTGGACCGCCTGGTACGCGATCCGGGATCGCCTGTCCGGGCCGGGGAACCCGGAATCGTAAAGCAGGCGGGTCAAAGACAGTATTTGACCAACAGCGAGCCGAGCAGGATGGAGAGCGAGACCAGCAGGAAGGCGCGCACGAGCCCGGCGCCCCGGCGCAGGGCCAGGGAGCTGCCGAGCTGGTTTCCGGCGATGTTGGCGATGGCCAGCGGGATCCCTGCCGCGAGGAGCACCTTGCCGTGCGCGGCGAAGATGACCAAGGCGCCCAGGTTGGACGCCAGGTTGAAGAACTTGGTGGTCCCCGAGGCCCGCACCCAGTCCAGCCCCAGGAAAAGCGTGAAGGCGAGCAACAGGAAACTGCCGGTGCCCGGCCCGAAGAACCCGTCGTAGAGCCCCATGGCCGCGCAGACCGGCGGAACGACCAGGGCGAGCATTGGCACTGTGGGCTCCGATCCACCCGACGGCGATGGCTTCCGGGAGAGCGTGGCGAGCACCGCGAAGGGAAGCAGGAACACCACCATCCGACCCACCCACCGCGGGTCGAAGGCGAGGATCGCCCGCGACCCGAGCATGGAGGCCGCCAAGGTGAAGACGATTCCCGTCAAGGCGATCTTCCAGACCACCTTGCCGTGGCGGATGTAGTTGACCAAGGCGGTGGCGGTCCCGAAGGTGGAGGCGAACTTGTTCGTGCCCATCGCGACCTGGGGCGGCAATCCGGTCAAGAGCAGCGCGGGCAGGAGCAGGAGTCCGCCGCCACCGGCGATGCTGTCGATGAACCCCGCCGCGAAGGAGACCGCGGTCACCACCGCCACCAGCCAGGGCTCGAGGTGCATGACCTGGTCTACCGATCGACCGGGGAACGAAGAAACTCCAGGACGGTCGCGTTGAACACCTCCGGCCTCTGGAGCGGCGCGAAGTGGCTGACCACCATGACATCCGCAGAGGAGGGACCGCGCATTTGCGCCGGGGAGACGCCATCGGTCGAGCCAGAAGGATTCGAGCTTGGCGATTTCGTGAGGCGCAAGCGGCTGGATGGTCTACTCGTCGGCATAGATGTTTTTCCGGACGATCTGCATGAAAGGCTTCGCGTCCGGGATGTTTTCGAATCCAAGTCGTGTGTAGACCCGATGGGCGTCCTTGGTGGCCAGCAGGATGCGGCGGAATTTCCGGACTTCGGGGAGGTCCAGGAGCTCGGAGACCATCCGGGAGGCGATGCCTTGGCCCCGATGCTCTTCGAGCACGTACACGTCGGCGAGGTACCCGAAGGTCGCGTGGTCCGTGACCAGACGGGCGAATCCGATCTGCTCGCCGGTCTGCAGGTACGCTCCGATGGTCAAGCTGTTCTTGATCGCGATCGCGACCGTCAGCCGAGGAATCTCCGGGCTCCAGTAGCTCCTGGTCAGGAATGCATGGATCGACGCGAGATCCAGTTTCGATGGATCCAGGGATAGGCTGTAGCGAGAGTTGAATGGATCATTGTCCATCGTTCCAATCCTTGCTTGGCTGGCATCGTGGCGAATCTAGCAGCCTCGTGCGCCGGCTTCGGCGGCGATCCGATCCATCCGCTTCCCCGCGTGGGAGAAGAAGCGCTGGAAGCCGCGGCACAGGTAGTTCAGGCCCGGCTCGCCTTCGGGGGTGCGCACCAGGCGATTGCGCGGGCACTCGCCCCAGCAGTCCTCCAGATGCTCGCAGCGGCGGCACTGGCCGGGCAGGGTGTCCTTCTTGTCCATCCCGAACTTCACCTGGCGGCGGCTGAAGGAAAGGTCTCCCAGGTCCAGGTCCAGGATGTTCCCCTGCTCGTGCTCGGGGTACACGAAGTGGTCGCAGGAATACAGCCGGCCGTCGTGCTCCACCGCCAGGTTCTTGCCGCAGAATTCGCTCGTGATGCACATCTGCGATCCCAGTCCCAGGCGCCACGAAGCCATGCTCTCGAACCAGTTGACGAAGACCGTCCCGCGGTCCTTCTCGTCCCATTCGTCGAAGACGGCCACCAGGAACTCGCCCCACTCCCGCGGATCCACGCTCCAGTCGGTCACGACGGAATCGGCCGCGCCGGGGCGAGCTTGTGGGCTGTCGACCAGCGGAGCGTTCGCGTGGCGGTCGGGGGCGGTGGAGAGGAAATCCACGGCTTCCACCACCGGCGTGAACTGGATCTTGGCGGCCCCGAATTCGTCCACCAGGAAACGGTAGACCTCCAACGGGCGGCTCGCGTTGGCGCGGTTGATGCAGGCCAACGCGTTGAACTCGACCTTGTGGCGTCGCAGCAGGCGCGAGGCGGCCCAGACCTTGTCGAAGGTCGGGCGCCCGCCCTTGTCCAGCCGGTATTTGTCGTGCAATTCCCTCGGTCCATCGATGGATAGGCCCACCAGGAAGCCGTTCTGCTTCAGGAACTTGGCCCATGCCTCGTCCAGCAGCGTTCCGTTGGTCTGCAGGTCGTTGAGCACTTTCTGTCCGGCTCGGGCATGCTTCTTCTGGAAGGAGAGGGCCAGCTGGAAGAACGAGATCCCGAGCAAGGTGGGCTCGCCGCCCTGCCAGGTGAAGATCACCTCGGGTCCGGCGTGGGCGCGCAGGTACTGCTTGACGTAGGCTTCGAGGACTTCCGGCGACATCCGCGGGATGCGCGGCTGTTCCAGCAGTTCTTCCTTGCCCAGGTAGTAGCAGTAGGCGCAGTCCAGGTTGCACTGGGAACCGGACGGCTTTGCCATCACGTGGAAACGACGTCCCGCCTTGGGGACGTCGTAGCGTGGGTCGAATTCCGTCAGGGTTTCGGGGCCGGCCGGGGACGATTGATCAGGTCGCCCAGGTTTCCGCCCGCCGCTCCCTGCACGTCCAGTTCCACCTGCTCCACCTTCCCGTTGAACGGGAACGGGGCGGCGTAGCCTTTGCCCGCGGGCCCGCCCAGGTCCTTGCCCACGTCGAAGGTCTCGGTGATGGAGGCTCCGCCCGTGAAGCGGGCGATCCGGCCCTTGGCGACCTGGGTTCCGTTGACGGAGATCGTTCCGACGCCGCCGCGCAGCGAGGCGGAGAATGGCGATCCGCCCGGCGTGGCAGGCGCACCGGTGTCGGCGACGTATTCGTAGACGATCGTGGACTTGCCCGGGGGCAGGATTCTCTCGGAGCGGATCAGGTCCCGGACCTGGTTCCACGAGTTGTTCTCGTACACCAGGTGCCCGTCCTTGGCGTACAGGACGAACCCGCCGTAGCGGCCGCCTTCTGCGAAGATCACGCCGTCGGCGGTGCCCTTGACATCCACCTGCGCGGTGAACACGTGGCTCTTGCCGTCCAGTTCCGGAAAGTGTCCGGGAGGGATCCGGTCCACGTCACCGCGGTAGATGAACTTCGAACGTCCCTTCAGCGGACTGGGCGCTCCCAGGGGGATTGGGAGGAGCGGATAGACGTCGTACTTCCGCGCTTCCTGGTCGAAGGCGGCCTGGAGTTCGGCCAGCTTCTGTGGATACTTTTCGGCGAGGTCGTTTGCCTGGCTGAAGTCCGAGTCCAGGTCGTAGAGCTCCCATTTGTCCTTGGCGAGGTCGTTCTTCCAGATCGCTCCGATGTTGGTCGCCAGTTCCCAAGGGGTGTAGTGCCGCGCACCCGCCCACCAGCCGTCCTTGTAGATGCCGCGGTTCCCGAACATCTCGAAGTACTGGATGTGGTGGGTCTCGGGCGCCTTGGGGTCGGCGAAGGTGGGAACCAGGCTGGTGCCGGCCAAGGGCTGTTGCTTGACCCCGTCCACCGATTCCGGGAACTTCACGCCGGTGGCTTCGTAGATGGTGGGGGCGATGTCGTTGACGTGCGAGAACTGGCTGCGGATGGCGGCGGACTCCTTCACGTGTCCGGGCCAGGAGATCACCAGTCCGTCGCGCACCCCGCCCAGATGGGAGGCGATCTGCTTGGTCCACTGGAAGGGCGAGTTCGTGGCCCAGGCCCAGGCCACGGCGAAGTGGTTGTCGTAGAGTGGGCCGCCCAGGTCGTCGATGTGCGGCTGCTGCTGGGCCGCCGTCTCCTTCAATCCCCGGAACCCGGCGAAGTTCTCGTCGGAGCCTTCAAGCCCGCCCTCGGCGCTGCCGCCGTTGTCCCCCGCGACGTAGATCACCAGGGTGTTCTCGGCCTTTCCGTCGGCCTGGATGCCGCGCAGGAGGCGGCCGATCTCGTAGTCGGTCTGGGAAACGAACCCGGCGAAGACCTCGGCCTGCCGGGACAGTACCTTGCGGTCGGCCGAAGACGTGGAGTCCCACGATTTCAGTCCGTCCGGGCGCGGCGTGAGCTTGGTGCCCGCGGGGATGACGCCGAGCTTCAGTTCGCGCTGGTACGTCTCCTCGCGCAACTTGTCCCAGCCCTGGTCGAACTGGCCCTTGTACTTCTCGATCCACTCCTTGGGCACGTGGTGAGGGGCGTGCACGGCGCCCGTCGCGAAGTAGAGGAAGAAGGGCTTGTCGGGATCTTCCGCGTCCTTCTCGTCCAGCCAGCGCAGGGCGTGGTCGACAAGATCCGTCGTCAGGTGGTATCCGGGGGTGCGCGGCGCCTCCACCGGCACGGTGTTCAGGTACAACTGGGGCTCCCACTGGCTGGACTCGCCATAGAGGAATCCATAGAAGCGCTCGAAGCCCAGGCTCGTGGGCCAGTGGTCGTAGGGGCCGGTGGAGCTGATCTCCCAGAACGGGGTGTTGTGCCACTTGCCGAACGCCGCGGTGGCGTACCCGGCGCGACGGAGGACTTCGGCCACGGTGACGGCGTCCTTGCGCCATTGGGTGCTGTAGCCGGGATACCCCGAGGGGATGTCCGCCAGA
>Ga0302267_10001843_pt1 | contig 26457 bp, 28 predicted proteins | sample III_Bog_E1_3_FD_194555 | JGI IMG/M metagenome (GOLD analysis project Ga0302267, IMG submission 194555) | Peat permafrost microbial communities from Stordalen Mire near Abisko, Sweden - III_Bog_E1_3 | ecosystem: Environmental > Terrestrial > Soil > Wetlands > Peat | place: Sweden: Abisko...
GTTCCGCAGCCATCTTGTGCACCGGCCCAATAAATGCGCCCGGCCCACCCCCAACCATCCCCATCCGCAACTTCCGCGACTCACTCATATTTGCTCCCGTTGCATTTCGAAATATCCGCACCTTATCCCTGCGCCATCGCCCGCTTCAGCCCCGGAGCCAGAGTCCGCAGCAGCAGCAACGCCACCAGGTACGCTGACCCGGAATAGAGAAACAGCGGCACATAACTATGCGTCAGTTGCAGAATATTCCCCGCCACCGCCGCAAAAATCGCTCCGCCCAGCGCGCCTGCCACCTGCCCAAAACTCACCACGGTTCCCACATACGCATGAGGGAACATATCCGGCACCGTCGTAAACAAATTCGCAGACCAACCCTGATGCGCGCTCGCCGCAAGGCTCAGTAAAGCCACCGCGCTCCATTCCGAAGTCAGCCCGCCCGCAAATCCAATCGGCAGCACCAGCAGCGCGCATGTCAACATCGCCGCCAGCCGCGACTTCTTCAAGTCCAGCCCAAGTCGCTCATAGCCGCGCGGCAACCACCCCCCGCCCACGCTGCCCACAACCGAAAGGTTATACACAATAATCAGCGGCAATCCGATATGCGAAAGGTCCAACTTGAATCGCGAATTGAAGTACGACGGCAGCCAGTAAAGATAAAACCACCACACCGCATCCGTCAGAAACTTGGCCAGCGCAAAACCCCACGTCTGCCTGTAAGCCAGCAGCTTCCACCACGCCAACTCCGGCCCCGGCGGCGGCACAATCACCGCTCCACGCGTCCACTCCATCGACTCGCGCGGTGTCCGGTACTTCAACGACCACCAAAGTATCCACGAGGCGCTGAATAATCCCGTTGTCAAAAACGCATAACGCCAACCAAAGTGCAGCGCCACCCATGGCACCACCGCCGGTGCCAGAATCGCTCCCACGTTCGCACCCGAATTGAAAATCCCCGTCGCCAGCGAGCGTTCCTTCGGCGGAAACCATTCTGCCGTCGCCTTGATCGCCGCTGGAAAATTCCCGCTCTCTCCCAGCCCCAGAAACACTCGCGCCACGCCGAACCCAAACACCGAAGTCACCAGCGCATGCCCCATCGCCGCCAGACTCCATAGACCCGTCACAATCGGGTAGCCGCGGCGGCATCCGAGCTTGTCCACCAGCCGCCCCGCAAAAATCACGCCAAACATGTATGCGAACGAAAATGCGCTCACAATGTAGCCGAACTGCTGCTCGCTCATGCTGATCGACTGCTCAACGGTCGGCCATCCGGGGAACAGCGGCGCCAGGTGAATCGAACTCTGCGCCAGCACCGGCTTCAGAATCCCCAATACCTGCCGGTCCATGTAATTTATGGACGTCGCCACAAAAAGCATGGCGCACACCGTCCACCGCCCCGGCAGCGCGGGAGGTTCCGCAAATACTTCAGTACTCTCCACCACATCCTTCATAGCACTCCCAAGATGGCCGACCGCCCGCGCACTCCGCGCTGTTGCTCTTAGCTGACCACTAACCACTAATCACTAACCACTGCCTCACCGGTTCACTCCGCTTGCCAAAAATCCGCCATCCACCGCAATCACTTCTCCGGTAATAAACGTAGCGGCTTCCGACGCCAGAAAAATCGCCGTCCCTGCCACCTCCCGCGGTTCTCCAAACCGCCCCATTGGAGTCCTCATCAGCAGTTCCTCTCCGCGCGGCGTGCCCATAATAATTGGCGCAGTCAGTTCCGTGGGAAACAATCCCGGCGCAATCGCATTCACGGTCACACCGCGGTGCGCCAACTCAATCGCCAGCACCCGTGTAAACGCCGCAATAGCCCCCTTGCTTGCCGTATATGCGGCCACCTGGTAGAACCCCACAAACGTGCTGAGCGAAGCAATGTTCACAATCCGCCCATACCCGGCCGCAGCCATCGTCTTGCCGAAAATCTGGCACCCGCGCAGCGTCCCCGTCAGGTTGGTCTCAATCACGCGCGACCAGTCTGCCTCATCCACTTCCAGCGTCGGCCCCTTGTGCGTAATCCCCGCCGCGTTCACCAGGATGTCCACCTTGCCAAACTCCGCCAGCACCGCATCATGCAGCGCCTGCACCGAATCCCGATCCGCTACATCGCTCGTCACCCGCAGCGTCCGCCGCCCCAGCGCCTCAATCTCAGCAGATACAGACTCCACAGCCGCCGGTCGTCTTGAACTGGCCACCACATCCGCGCCCGCTTCCGCCAGGCCAAGCGCGATCGCATGGCCCAGTCCTGTCGTCCCGCCCGTGACCACCGCAACTCTGCCGCTCAAATCGAACAGGCCTCGGCTCATCCGTCTAATTTCCCTCTGACCGCTCCGACGCAGCCGTGTCATTAGTTGGAATTCACAACAAATTCTTTCTAAAAACGTTCAAAAATCACCTGAGATCGCGACTCTCCGGCCGCCGCACCTGCCCCAACGGGCCAATGCACATCTCGCCATTCAGGTCTGACCTCATCCAACCAGAAACCTTATCACGCAGCACGCTTATTTCCGAACCCTAGCGCGGCGCACGCCCTGATTACCGGCCAATGCGGTAAAGTGTCAGTGAAAGCCACGCGCCACCCATGAGCGACACCAACCCATCCCCGGCGAAAATCACGTGAATCCAGACCCCGTCTTGCGCCTCGATAATCGCCACGCCCTCGTCACCGGCGGCGCCAGCGGCATCGGCGAGGCCACCGTCAAGGAGCTCGCCCGCGCCGGCGCAACCGTCTGGATCGCCGACCTCAACCTCCCCGCCGCCGAAGCTCTCGCCCAGGCCATCGGTCCCGCGGCACACGCCCTCCCACTCGACGTCACCAGCCCCAAATCCATCGAAGCCGCTGTCGCCCAGCTCACCCGCCTCGACATCCTCGTCAACAACGCCGGCATCGGCCACGTCGGATCAATCGAGACCACTGAGCCTGAAGACTTCGACCGCCTCCTCAACGTCAACGTCCGCGCCGTCTACCTCGTCACTCGAGCATCCTTGCCTCTACTACTCGCCGCCGGCAGCAATCATTCCGCAGTTGGGACGATTGTCAACATCGCCTCCGTCTCCGGCCTGGTCGGCATCAAGCAGCGCTTCGCCTACTGCACCAGCAAGGGCGCCATCGTCGCCATGACCCGCCAACTCGCCGTCGACTACCCCAAAACCCTCCGCGTCAACGCCATCTGTCCCGGCACCGTGCAAACCCCATTCGTCGAAGGATATCTCGATAAATTCCACAAGGACACGAAGGAAGAGACCCGCGCTGAACTCCGCGCCCGCCAACCCATCGGCCGCCTCGGTCGCCCCGAGGAAATCGCGTCCATGGTCCGCTATCTAGCCTCCGACGAAGCCGCCTTCATCTCCGGCTCCCTCTTCACCATCGACGGTGGCTGGACCGCCGCCTGACGCCATTCCTCATTTCGCGACTTCACTGCAGTTATGGAGCCCAATGAAACTCGTATCCTTTTCTCTCCTCGATCCCCCACTTGGCGAGGGGAACATACGCCCCGGCTTTTTGACCAAAGATGGCAGCCGTGTAATCGATCTCAATCATGCTCGATATTTCGCTGCCATCCAGCTCGTTCGAGTCGGTCATACCGGCCAATACATCGATGATTCGTTCCCATCCTTTCCAATGGAGGAAGTGCGCCTCCATGCCCCTCTCCTAGATCCGCCGCGCGTCTTCGCCATCGGCCTCAACTACCGCGACCACGCCATCGAATCCGGCATGGCCATCCCCACCACCCCGGTCGTCTTCTTCAAACTGCCAACAGCCATCATCGGTCCCTGCGAACCCATCGTCCTCCCCAAAAACTCCACCCAGCCCGACTACGAAGCCGAGCTCGCGTTCGTCATCGGCAAAGGCGGCTACCGCATTCCCGCCTCCGCATGGCACGACCATGTCTACGGCTACACCATCGTCAACGACGTCAGCGCCCGAGACGTGCAATTCGCCAGCTCGCAGTGGTCCATGTCCAAGAGCTTTCCAACCTTCTGCCCCATTGGCCCCGCCATCGTCACCGCGGACGAAATCCCCGACCCGCATAACTTGCAGATAAGTCTCTCCATCGACGGCGAGCAGTTACAAAACTCCAACACCCGCGAGTTAGTCTTCAAAATTCCCGAACTAATCGAGTACTTATCCTCAATAACTCCCCTGCTCCCCGGCGACATCATCTCCACCGGCACCCCTCCCGGCGTAGGCCTCGGCCGCACCCCGAAACGCTGGCTAAAACCCGGCGAAACCGTCACCGTCACAATAGAGGGGCTCGGCTCTCTAACCAACCCCGTAGTCGCTGAATAAATCCGCCGCTCCCGTCACCTCTATCATTTGAATTCCGCCTCAATCCAAGCTAACTTGCTAACCCGCCAACAGAAAAGGCCCCAACCGGGGCCCTTTCGCTAACTCGCTGACCTGCTAACTCCGCCAACTCCGCTAACCGCCTAACTCCGCTGCTTTATGCTCCCCACCAAACCATGCATACAGCGCCACTCCTGCAAAACAAGCCACCGGCACCAGGTAAGCCGCCTGCAGTCCCTTCGTATCGGCCAGCACACCCATCACCTTCGTCAGCGCCGCTCCGCCCAGAATCGCCATCACCAGCAGCGACCCAGCCGTCTTCGTCTTATCCCCCATGCCCTTCAGCCCCAGCGCAAAAATCGTGGGAAACATGATCGACATGAACAGGCTCGTGGTCAGCAAGCATCCCGCTCCCAGCCAGTTCACTTGGGTAATGGCCACCAGCCCCAGCGCGACATTCACAACCGAGTAAACCCCCAGCAGAGTTCGCGCCTCAAAATGCTTCATCAGCCAAGCCGAGCCGAACCGACCCACCGCAAATGCCGCCAGCGTCCCAGTCAGCATATAGCCCGCCGCCTTGTCGCCCACTCCCGTTGCCTGCTCCACATAGTTGATGAAGTAACTCCAAGTCCCCACCTGCGCGCCCACATACAAAAACTGCGCCGCCACGGCGAGCACAAAGTGCCTTTGAAATAGCGGCACATGCCGCGCCGGACCCGCATCAATCCGCGAAGCATCTTCCCCGCTCACTTCGGGAAACTTGGTCAGCCCCACCAGCACGGCCCAAAGCAGCGCAATCGCTCCCAGCACAAGATAAGGCGCAACCACGCGCAGTGTCTCTGTATGCAGATAAGCCTGGTAAGTCCCCGCCGCCTGCATTGCCGCAGTCTGTTCGTCGGTCAGCTTCACACCTGAAAAAATGAATACGGTCCCCAGCAGTCCCGCAGTTATGGACCCCAGCGGATTAAACGCCTGCGAAAAATTCAGCCTCCGCTCGCTCGACCCCGAAGGCCCCAGTTGCGCGATGAACGGATTCGCCGCCGTCTCCAGAAACGACAACCCGCTTGCAATCACAAACAGCGCCGCCAGAAAAAACACATATAGATTCGCCTGCGCCGCCGGCCAGAACATCAGGCACCCCGTCCCCAGCAAAACCAGCCCCGTCACGATCCCGGTCTTATATCCAAACCGCCGCATCAACTGCCCCGCAGGAATCGCCAGCAGAAAATATCCCAGATAAAACCAGATCTGCACCCCAGCCGCATCCGAGCGATTAATGTTGAACGACTTCATGAACTGCCGAATCAGAATGTCGTTGAGATTGTTCGGAATCGCCCAAAGAAAAAACAGCGCGGTGACTACCAGAAACGGCACCAGCCGTCCCGCAGGAATCAGCGGTGCTTCAATGTCATCCCCCAACCGAGTTCCGCCCGATCCAACCGGCCCCGTAGAAATGCTCAACGTTCACCCCTTAACTGATTCACCCATTCACTTCAGCGATTACTTGCGAACACCCTTTCTACTTAATCCGTACCCTACATGGCAAATTCCGCTCAGACGGCGTGCACCATCCGCGACAATGCGCCTATCATTTTCATTGGGACCTGTGATTCTTGGAATAGCGCCCGCATGGACATCTCCCTCGAAGCCGCGCGCAATTTCTATGCGCAAGACCTCCGCTCCGCCGCGCGCATAACTTCACCCGCTCTTTTCGCCGCCTTCGCATCCGTGCCCCGCGAGCGCTTCGTCGGCCCCGGCCCCTGGCGCATCCTCGGTCCGGACGGCTTCTTCACCACTGACAACGCGGACCCGCGCCACGTCTACCACAACGTCCTCATCGCCCTCGACGAGGCCAAGTCCATCAACAACGGGCAGCCCAGCATGTGGGCCCGCTTCTTCGACCAGCTCGCCGTTGAGCCCGGCAACCATATCCTCCACCTCGGCTGCGGCACCGGCTATTACACTGCCATCCTCGCCGAACTCGCCGGCCCGCAAGGCAAAATCGCCACTATCGAAATCGACCCCAATCTTGCCGAACGTGCCCACGTCGCGTTAGCCCCCTGGCCGCAAGTCACAGTCCTCCATGCCGACGGCTCCACCGGCCCCTTCGACCCCGCCGATGTCATAGTCGCCAGCGCCGCCGCAACCCATCCCCCGCCATCCTGGCTAGCCGCCCTCAACCCCGGTGGCAAGCTTCTATTTCCCCTCGCGCCTGAAACCGGTGCAGGGGCCATGGCTCTTCTCACGCGCAAGAGTGCTAACAACTTCGCCGCCCAGCTCAGTTACGGAACCCTCTTTATTCCATTCACGGGAGCCTGCGATCCCACCATCGCCGCCCAACTCGCGGAGGCCCTGTCTAGCGATCAAGGCAAGCCCGCAAGATCCCTCCGCCTCGACCCGCACGACAAGGACGACACATGCTGGCTGCACAGCGAAATCTTCTGCTTCTCCAACCGCGAGCCGAGCCGGACGTAGCCTCAAAATCCTAAATCCGTGCTAGACTAGACCTAGTCAAGTCAAGGAGGGCAGTAATGCCGACTCTCACTTCCCCTGTCCAAACCGTCAATATCTACGAAGCCAAAACGCAACTTTCCAAGCTCGTCGACCTGGCTTCGTCAGGCACAGACGTGGTAATTGCTCGTGCCGGAAAACCAGTGGCCCGCCTCACTACTCTCGACAAGAAACAAAAACGCCTCACGGGGTTCGGTGCACTCAAGGGAAAGGGTTGGATCGCGGATGATTTTAATGCGCCTCTTCCAGACGATCTCCTGGCCCAGTTTGAGGGCCGGTAATGCGTCTGCTGATCGATACGCATATTTTCTGTTGGTGGTTTTATGAACCTGAAAAGCTTTCTCGCGAAGCGTTACTGCTAATGAATGAGGCTGAGGAGACGTTTGTCTCATCAGCTTCCATGTGGGAAGTTGCAATCAAAGTCCGCTTGGGCAAAATGAATGCCGATCCAAAGGAGCTCTTCGATCAAATTGAGGCCAATGGCTTCCAGGAGCTGCCTGTCTGGTCTAGACATGCACTCCTTGTCGCGGCCCTTCCGCTGCATCACACCGATCCCTTCGACCGCCTGCTGATTGCTCAAGCCATGAGCGAGCCATTGCATCTGCTGACAGCCGATCCGCAATTCAAGCAATACAGCGAACTGGTCATTGTGGTCTGATTCGGAAGCATGCTCGCAATTAGAAAGCGCATGCATCACCTGAAGAGAGAGCCCATGTGGAAGAAGCTCAAATCGGCATTGAGGCTGAATCAACCTCCCGAGTTGACAACGCTGTTCTCCCCGCAAGATCCGGACTCCCTGACGGACTACCAGAGGGCATTCACCGCTCCTCCCACCTCGTACTCGAACGAATATCCCAACATCCCCAAACCAAGAGCGCTCACCGAGCTCGACCAACTGGCGGCGCGATGGGCAGCCGGGGAGATTTGGCCTGAGAAGATGCCGGGGATGGCCGCAGACCTTCTCGAAGCTGGCATGGATTCACCATCCATGCGCAGGCTGGCTGGCGAAATGCACGTGCGGCGGATCGCGGATGTTCAAGAAATTATTGAGAAGATGTTCCGCGAGTTAAGCGTAGAACTGCCTGGGTCTAACATCGCAGCGAAACACCAGACCAGTATCCAGATCGCCCGTGAAGTCATCGCGGGCATGCGCAACCCCTGGAAAGCTGCTGCGGAACTTGATCGGCTCTGGTCCTACGAAATATGGAATCACAAATATTTGTGCGGCATCGCTCAATTACTCGACGCGCTCGATTACGCACCCAGTTCCCGCGGTGATCTTCCAAAACTCACGGAGGAGCTGATCGCCCTCTTTGCAGAGCTTGCCGCTTAAGCCGCCGCTTTCCCTTTTAGCTTGGTCGCGCGTACAAAAGGAGCGCCCTACAGCACCCCAGCCAGCCACTTCCCCGTATGCGACAGCAAACACCCCGCCACATCCTCCGGCGTTCCCTCCACCACAATCCGTCCGCCGCCTTCGCCGCCCTCGGGACCCATATCAATCACCCAGTCCGCACTCTTGATCACGTCCAGATTATGCTCAATCACAATCAGCGACCCGCCCCCGTCAATCAGCTTGCGGAACGCCGTAAGCAGCTTCGACACATCGTCGAAATGCAGTCCCGTCGTCGGCTCATCAAGAATGTAGAGCACCCGGCTCGCCTGGCTCGGCTTTGCGTTCGCATTAGCCGCCCGCACCTGCGCCAAATGTGCCGCCAGCTTCACGCGCTGCGCCTCGCCGCCTGATAGCGTAGTGGCCGACTGCCCCAGCCGCAGATATCCCAGCCCAATCTCGTCCAGCACCGCCAGCTTTTCCACCAGCCGCGTCTGTCCGGCGAAGAACCGCAGCGCTTCTTTCACCGTCATCTGCAGCACTTCGTGAATGTTCTTGCCCTTGTACTGCACCTGCAGCACCTTTGTCTGGTAGCGCGTCCCGTTGCAGTCCTCGCATGGCAACTCCACATCCGCAAGAAACTGCATCTCCACCGTCACCGTTCCGTCGCCCTCGCATGTATTGCAACGGCCCCCAGGCACGTTGAAGCTGAAATGCCCGGGCGTCAGGCTCAGCCGCTTAGCCTCTGGCTGCGAAGCATACAGCTCACGCACCAAATCAAATCCCTTGATGTACGTAATCGGATTCGACCGCGGCGTCCTGCCAATCGGCGTCTGGTCCACCAGCACCACGTCGTTCAGCCGCTCCACCCCAGTCAACGACTTGAACACAGACGATGGGTCCGCTCCATCCGTCTGCCCCAGCGCCCGCGCCACCGCCCGATACAGCACCTGGTGCACCAGCGTCGATTTACCCGACCCCGAAACCCCCGTTATCGCCACCAGCATTCCCAGCGGAATCTCAACATTCAACCCATGCAGATTATTCGCTTCCGCACCCTTCAGCACCAGCCGTTCCCTGCCCGGCTCCCGCCGCCGCGTTGGCACCGGAATCGAAATCTGCCCCGACAAATACCTGCCCGTCAACGAGTTGGGATTGGCTTCAATCTCCGCCAACACCCCTTCCGCCAGCAGCTTCCCGCCAAACTCCCCAGCACCCGGCCCCAGATCCAGTAAATGGTCGGCAGCCCGCAGCACGTCCGCATCGTGTTCCACCACAATAATCGTGTTCCCCAAATCCCGCAGCTCTTCCAATATCCGAATCAACCGTGCCGTGTCCCGCGTATGCAATCCGATCGATGGCTCGTCCAGCACATACAGCGCCCCCACCAGCCGCGACCCCAGCGAAGTCGCCAGCTGAATCCGTTGCGCTTCCCCGCCACTCAATGTCGAAGCCAGCCGATCAAGCGTCAGATACTCAAGGCCCACCGCATCAAGGAAACCAAGCCGCTGCCGCACCTCGTGCAAAATCGGTCCGGCAATCTCTTCCTGCATCGGCGTCAGCTTCAGCCCGTCAAAGAATTCCTTCGCCTGCGCAATCGTCAGCCCCGTCGACTGGCAAATGTTCTTCCCATTCAGTCGCACGCTCCGCGCCTCAGCCCGCAGCCGCTGCCCTCTGCAATCCGGACACTCCGCATACCCGCGATACTTGCTCAGCATCACCCGCACGTGGAGCTTGTACTTCTTCTTCTCCATCTGCGCAAAAAATCCAAACACGCCCGCGAAGCTTCCTTTACCCCGCAGCACCGTCTCCCGCGCCGCTTCCGGCATCTCCCGCCAGGGCACATCCATCGGGATGCCAAGCTCCGCCGCATTCTTCTTCAGGTCCGTAAACCACGTCCGATACTTGGGCCGCTCCCACGGATCAATCGCTCCCGTCGCCAGAGTCAATCCCTTGTCCGGAATCACCAGGTTCATGTCGAAGTCCACCGTGTTCCCAAAACCCTGGCAACGCGGACACGCCCCAAACGGATTGTTAAAGCTGAACAGCCGCGGCTCCGGCTCCTTCCCCGGCCTGTGACAGCTTTTGCATTCGTACGCACCGCTGAAACGGTACCGCCTCCGCTCCGCCGCTTCATCGCGTGGAACGTCTTCGAAGGTCACCTCGCTCGCCTCGCGATACGCAATCTCCGTCGCATCCACAATGCGCGCTCGATTCTCGGTGTCTACAACGATGCGGTCCAGCAACACAAACACCGGCAGCGTGAAGTCCAGTTCCAACAGCGATTCCGGCGTAGAAAACTCAACAATGTTTCCTTGCTGATAAAGCCGGTTGAATCCCTTCGTTCTCAACTCCGTCAGTCGCGCCTTCAGCGTCTGCGTGTGCAGCGAGTCCCCGCCATTCGCCACCGGCTTTGCCTTCACCGCAGCCTTCCCGGTGACCTTCAAAGCTCGCCCCGCAGGCTTCGCCGTCTTTACCGCGGCCTCCGGTTCCACTGTCGCCGTCACCACCGGGAACAGCGCCTGCAGTCGCGTTCCCTCGCCCAGCGCCATCACCACCTCAGCCACTTCGTCCACCGAGTCCCGCTTCACCAATCCATCGCAGTAAATGCAATGCACAGTCCCGCAACGCGCGTACAGCAGCCGCAGGTAGTCGTAAATCTCGGTTGCCGTCGCCACAGTCGACCGCGGATTCCGTGTCGTGTTTTTCTGCTTGATCGCAATTGCCGGAGCCAGCCCGTCGATCAGATCCACATCGGGCTTTTCAATCCGTTCCAGAAATTGCCGCGCGTACGCCGAAAGCGACTCCACATACCGCCGCTGACCCTCCGCATAAATCGTGTCGAACGCCAGCGACGACTTCCCCGACCCGGAGACCCCGCTGACCACCGTCAGCTTTCCATGAGGAATGTCGCACGATATGTTCTTCAGATTGTGCGTCCGCGCCCCGCGGATCACGATTGCGTCATTTGCTAGTTCAGTTGGATTCAAAGGGAAGACACCGGTTTAAAGTCGTCCGGCCGTGTCCCTGTCCCCTCTGCGAGGCTAAAGACGCAACCAGCCATTCTTTATTATAGGGCGTACCGCACCCGCGTTTTTCACCGGCCGCCCTCGTTCCGTCGCACATACAACAAAGCGGCAGCGAACTCATCGGTCCGCTGCCGCCTCCTCTATCTCAACATAACCAATAATCGGCTTTTCGCTACATTGCTGACCGCAACGCGTCGAGCGCACGGTCAATGTGCTCAGTCGCACGCTCGCGCAGCCCTTGGTTTTGCGGCAAATCGTGCCCGCGATTCACATCCTCTTTCGCCTCGTTCAGCAGCTTGTACGCCGAGTGAATCGGCCATCCCTCGCTGCCGCCGCTTTGAGGCGGAGGCGTGTGCCACGGATTTTTGCCATCGTCCATTGCGGCAACCTTGATGTCGTTGATCGCTTTGTCAATCTGCTCGATTGCGCGATCCCGGTGGCCCGCATAGGCTGGCCGAGTATCGTACTGCAGATAAGCACGAGCCGAACGCAAGTCGGAAAGTGCGTGAAGATACGCTGGTCCTTGGGCATGCGCCGAAGTTGCCGGTGCCAGGAATACGAGAGCAAGCAGCGCGAGAGCTGCCGAAGGGAGAAGCTTCAGAATACGCATTTTCTGTCCTACCGTCCTTTTGGGGGAGTGGATTTGCTATGGCGCAAGAATACTACCGTGCCCTCCCCGCTGACTAGGGGATTGTCACCGGTTCTCCCGCTTTTCACATGGCTCACCGGGCTTTCACAAGCCCAGTAATCGGGGGCATCCTGCCGCTATCCGCGCACACTGATCAATCGGCGCCTGAATGGAAGAATTCAAAATCGTCGGTCACGGATTCGTGCTCGCTCAGGATCCGAAATTGCTCTCAGGCCGCGGCGATGTATGGATATGCTGGCTCGAGCTCGCGCCTGGACGCTGCTCCCCGATCCAGGACACCGGCCAGGCTCATCACCACCTGCGAGGCGCATGCCGGGCACTGCACCGCGCAGTTACTCACGCAGTTGCAATCCGGACAAAGATAGGCGGATGTCAGAGGGAAATGTTCCATCATCGGGTAAGTCAACTTCATCGGCTCACCTCATTGCGGCAATGTGGATAGCGACACAGCATTGAATTCAAGCGAGGTCGCACTCAATCCGATGCAGAGATGCCCTCGCAAGTTGCCTCACGCGCGCCCATCCCGCACCTTTTGGGTAACGCCGCAACAGACCTGAAAACCTCTGTGCGGCGTCGCCCACTGTAACTCGATTACTTTGTGAACTGTCTGCCGCTCGTCGTGTCGAAGTCTTGCTCCGTCTTGGCTGCCTTGTGCGCCGCCTTGTTGGCAACGTCATCCAGCTTCTTCTCAGCTTCGGCGTCAGTCTGTTCCGGCCTTATCGGTACGAAGGTCGGCTTCTTGTCCACCACCAAAGTCTCGTCCACAGGAATGTTTCCAATCGTTGTTTCGGGCATCGCCATGTGCATCATCTCCTGGCCTGTTTCGATGCCCTGTCCAACCGTGAAGATGTATCGTGTCCACCCGCGGTATCCCTCCAGCCCCTCGGTCAGGGGATCAGCATGGAATTCCTTTTCCAGGTCACATTCAACCTTCCGCTCCAGCACGCTCGCCAGGCCCATCAGCACGCCCGATGCGCATGCCGGGCATTGCATCGAGCAATTGCCCACACAGTCGCAATCCTGGCAAAGATACGCTGAAGACAGGGGAATATGCTGCATCATCTCGAGAGTCATGGATTTACTCCGGTTATGGGTGGGGAGGTAAGAGCGTTCGCAGTACCGGCCAACAATCGCTCTTACCCGTTTGCATTTTTCTGATCAAGGCCATTTGCCGCTCGCGGAATCTTGCTGGGGAAGTTCGCGCCAATCCGGTCCACTGGCGCTTCCGCGTGCTGCGCATTGCCCATCCACTTACCATTAACGGGCGTGACTCGATTTATCCTTTCAATTTCCCGGCTTTTATTCGCATTCACCATCAAAGAACGCGCCCCTCTTGCTTGGCGCGTCTGTCCATTCGCTTTTAGGGCGCCAACCGATTACTCCCAGCAACCCGCCCATACCAAAGCCCCGAATCCTTCACTGTCCGCTTCTGGTCTCGAAAATCCACATAAGTCAACCCATATCTCTGGCTATAACCATCCGTCCACTCGAAGTTATCCATCAAACTCCATGCATGAAACGCTCTGACCTTCGCGCCATCCGCAATTGCCCTCGCCAACTCTGCCAATATCCCTTTGAAAAACGCGGTCCTTCGCTCATCCGGAACCCGCCCGCCTTCCTTGTCATAAGGCGTATCCATGTAGCAGCACCCGCACTCCGTAATCTCAATAACCGGATGGTTATATTCGCGCGAAATCTGCGTCACCAGGTCATAAATCCCCTTCGGCCAAATCTCCAACCCCGCATGTGTCAGCGGTCCTTCCGACGGCATCACCGCATGAAACCGCGTGTAAGGATCGCGCCCATTCGTATCTCCCGTATCCGCCTCAATCTCCGTCCCGTAATGCAGCGCGCCCTTAGAACTTCCAGTCTGCCCCCCGCCGGCATCTGCAACAATCCTCCGTGTGTAATAGTGGAACCCCACCCAATCAAGCGGCGCCTTCATCAATTCGTTGTCGCCCGCCTTCACGCCCATCTGCTCATAAGGAGGCTCACCCGCAAATGCCTTCGGATACTCGCCCTTCAGCGCCGCATGCAGAAAGAACGTATTGTTCATCGCGTGGTACCGCGCCGTCGCCGCAACATCGGCCTCACTCTGCGCCTTTGGATACCCCGGCGCCATGCTGTAAGCCGATCCAACCGTTGCCTTCGACGACCCGGCCTTCAGTGCCCTGAAGCTTTCTCCCTGCGCCAGCGCCACCGTGTGCAGCGCCTTCAAAAAATCCCCAAACCTCGCCCGGCTCGGCGGATGAATCCCAATCCCATACCCGTAGTAGGTAAACGCCCACGGCATATTGAACGCCGCCCACACCGTAATTCGGTCGCCCAATTCCTTCGCCAGTATCCCCGCGTAGTCTGCAAAATATCCAGTCAGGTCGCGGTTCGGCCACCCGCCCTTATCCTCGGCCCACTGCGGCAAATCCCAGTGATACATGGTGCAGAACGGCCTGATCCCAGCCTCCAGCACGGCATCCATCACGCGCTTATAGTGATCAATCCCCTTCTGATTCGGAGCGCCTGTCCCCTCCGGCTGAATCCGCGCCCACGAAATCGAAAACCGATAGCTCTTCTGGTTCAGCCGCTTCAGCAGCGCAATGTCCTGCTTGTACAAGTGATAGTGATCGCAAGCCACATCCCCCGTATCGCCGCCCTTTACATGCCCCACTCCATGCGCATACCGGTCCCAGATCGACTCGCCCTTCCCGTCCTCGTTCCACGCCCCTTCAACCTGGTAGCTGGCCGTAGCCATCCCCCAAAGAAACCCCTCAGGAAACCGCGCCCCTTCAATCTCGCCGACCGGCACGGCTCCCGGAACATCCTGCGGGATCGAAGCAGCCGCAGCAACCGTCCCCGACCCCAGCACCGCACCACCCGCAGCAGCAATCGAGTTTCCCAAAAACCTGCGCCGATTCATAAGGACGCCCCTTTCCAATCAGGCGTCCAAGGTAGCACCATCCCCACTTGCATTGCCATACTTCTGCGACCAAACCTGCGCGCAACTCGCTACCCCCAGCAACCCCAAGCCGTAGCGTCGCATCCCCCTTATAGGCCCTACTCTCGCTTCCGCAAACAGCAACACGTTCAGATTCGAAATCACTCCAGCAACGCCTAATGCAACCCGTCCAGGCATGCGTTCAGCCGGTTCGCTCCGAGTAATGTTTTTGCCGGGAGCTCCACATCATGAAAAGCTCTACAACGCCAGCCAAGGGGCTCGCTTCATCCAAGCCGCGCAACAATGCAAGGGTCTGGACGCGCAAAATGACACTCTGGACCTTGTGTCTAACCACGGCAATTGTCCTACTGGCGGCACTTGGCGCTTACTTCATCTCCGCCAATTGGCCCTACCGCTACCGGAAAATCCAGCCCATGCTCGAAGAAGTCCTCGCCAGTAACATAAAAATCGGCCATTACCATCGCGTCTATTTCCCCAACCCCGGCTTCATGGCCACCGACATCACGCTCACCCGCAAGTCCGCCGCCGGCCTTCCGCCGCTAGGCACTGCGCAGAGCGTCCTGCTTCAAGGCACCTGGCTCGATCTGCTGATGCTCCGCAAGCGTGTACACCTGGTTGATATCACGGGCCTGCACGTTGTCATCCCGCCCATAGGCAGCGACGCCAATCACAAAGACTTTCCCGCCGGAAGCAGCGCCGACTTCGCTGGTCCCACAGCAGCCATCGAGCAACTCCAAATTCACCAGTCCACCCTAGACATCATGCGCAACGACGGCAGCCGCTTTTCCTTTCCCATTCAGGAGCTCACCCTCCGCAATATGCAGAAGGGTCAGCCCATCGCCTACGAAGTCGATATGCGGAACGCCAAGCCCTCCGGCCGCATTCTATCCACGGGAAGCTTCGGGCCGATTACTCCCAACAACCTCGGCGCCACGCCGCTATCGGGCGATTTCAACTTCTCGCAAGTCAACCTGCGGGATCTAGGCAACATCGACGGGACGCTCTCTTCCAAAGGTCAATTCCACGGAACCCTGGCCGCCATCGATGCCTATGCCGCTTCCAACACCCCCGACTTTGCCGTCGACGGCGGCAAACCCACTCCCGTCGCCGCATCCATCAAATGCACCATCAACGGCCTGAACGGCGACATCGTCCTTCATGCCATCGACGCAACCACGGGAGCAACCACCATCAAGGTTCAGGGCGGCATCGTTGGCTCTCCCAAGGTTGTCGATGTTGACATTGTCGCGGCCGGCCGCGTGCAAGACATCCTGCGTCCCTTCATGCACCAGCAGATCCCCCTCGCCGGCAACATCTCTCTCCACAGCCATGCGCATCTCGACCCCGCCGGCAATGGAATGCAGTTCCTTCAGCGGCTTAAGGTCGATGGAGCATTCGATGCTCCCGCTGAGCGCCTTACCAACAACGCGACTGAACAAAAGCTCTCAGACTTCAGTCAGCGCGCCCAGGGCATCAAGGCCCCCGCACCCGATCCAAACTCAGCCGGACAATCTGCAAGTTCTTCCGGGGACCAAGACTCATCATCGGATGCCGTATCGTCGCTTAGCGGGCACGCCAAAATACGCGATGGCGTCATCTCCACACAGCGAATCACCTTCCAAACGCCCGGCGTTGCAGTTGATCTCAACGGCACCTTCAACCTCCACAACAGCGCCGTCAATTTAACCGGCAATCTCAGCATGCAGTCCGACATTTCCCACACCACCACGGGCTTCAAGTCGGTACTCATCAAACCGCTGATTCCATTCTTCAAAAAGAAAAACGCCGGCGCCGTCATCCCCATCGCCGTCACCGGAAGCCCAGGCAAATACAAGGTCACGCAGAATCTAGCTCACACCAAGTAGCGCTTTCTGCCGAAGCCGCCCCGCAATCCCCCATTACCCCGCTCCCCGTTCTGCGTCCAACCTCCAGCGCTCAATTTAGACTGGTAGCTGAGGTATCGCTTGCTTCGTTCCGCCATTTTCATCCTGCTCTTCGCTTCACTCCCTGCCTTTTCGCAGACTTCCGCTCCCACTCCGGAACCCCAGTCCCCCGCGACCGCCCCAGCCGCCGCTCCCCAATCACTCGCCCCGGAAGTCGCCGAAGCCGAAGCCGCCATCGCAACCTCCGACTGGAAATCCGCCGCGGCCAAGCTGACCCCCTACATCGCCGCCCACCCAGCCGATCCCCGCGCCCTCTTCGACGCCGGCTACGTGGCCGACGCCCAGAACCGCCTCGACGACGCTGTCACACTCTACCGTCAGGCCATCGAGGCCGACCCTAAATCCTTCGAAGCCCACGTCTCCCTCGGCCTCCTTCTCGCCCGCCAGAACAAATTTGACGACGCCCGCCCCGAACTCGCCCTCGCCACCAACCTCGACGCGGGAGAAGTTGGCCCTCTCGCCAAAGCCCGTGCCTGGCGCGCCCTCGCTCAGATTGATCGCAACGACGACCCCACCGAGGCCTCCAACGACCTCCTCGAGGCCCTCAAGCTCTCTCCCGAAACCCCCGACGATACCCTGCTCGCCGCCGAACTTGCCGAGAACGCCGGCGACAACAAAGCCGCCCAGGCCGCCTATCGCCGCGTCCTCGCAGCCGATCCCAAATCCGCCCCCGCCAACGCCGGACTCGCCCATATCCTCATCGCTGCCAACCAGTTTCCTGAGGCCGAAACCCTTCTCCGCGCCGCCCTCCAGCAAACGCCGGACGACCCCGCTCTCACTGCCCAGCTAGCCTCGGTCCTGGCCGCCCAGGACAAAGCCGAAGCCCTGCCACTGATCCAGAAACTCCACGACGCTCACCCGGAAAACGCCGCCATCACCCGCATGCTGGCTGAAATCCTTTCCGAGGCCGGCGACGTATCCGGCTCCGACCATTACTACGTTGCCCTGCTCGCCAAGAGCCCCAAAGACCCTGACCTTCTCGTCGCCCACGGACAAAACCTCACCCGCCAACTCCGCTTCGCCGAAGCCTTCGCCGCCTTTGACAAAGCCACCCAGATCGACCCCGCCAGCGCCGACGGTTGGGCCGGCCTCGCCTTTGCCGCTTCCAAAACCAGCCAGCCTTCTATCACACTGCACGCCCTTACCATGCGGTCAAAGTATCTTCCTGAGGTCCCCTCCACGTATTTCCTCTGGGCAACATCCTACGATTCACTGCACCAGAAAGAAGCGGCAGTCACTTACTACCGTCATTTCCTGGAAGCATCGGCAGGAAAGTTCCCAAATCAGGAATGGCAGGCTCGCCAGCGTATCGCTTTGCTCACCAAATAATCTCCCGCTGCGCGATCATGCTATTAACAGAAGCGGTCCCGGTTTCCCATCTGCAACTTTTGTGCGGGGAGATCACAATTTTTTTCTTGCGTTCTCCGTTAAAATGCGCGATAGTCTCGGCTTAAGGATTCCAGACGGCTTCAGCGGAGGTACATCATGCGGGTTCGTGTCTCTATGGCAGTCCTCGTCCTCCTCACCGCGACATCCGTCCCGGTCTACGCCTCAGGTTTTGACGACAAACCCTTCGATCAGCAGAGCATGGATGCGCTCGTCCTCAAGATCAGTCAGGCGCAGCCCCGTGAGCAGTACTTCCTCTACGCCCAGCTCATGCACCAGATGACCGAGGTCAGCCTCCGTCAGTACAACGCGGGCGACCAGGAAAAAGCCACGGGCATGCTGAAAGAGATCCAGGCCCTGGCCCACAAAATCCACCTCACCATGGCCGACGACAACAAGCGCCTCAAGGATTCCGAGCTCCTCCTCCGCCACACCGCCTTCCGCCTATCCGAGATGCTCCACAACAGCAACTTCGAAGACCGCGAACTTGTCCAGGAGACCCTCGCCCAGGTGAACCAGGCCCAAAGCGAAACCATGCTCCAGGTCTTCCGCAAGTAGCCTCATCGCTCGGAGCCCAGCTCCGGCAGCTACTCGTCGAGACCACGCTTGTAGAGATTCCTGGATCCAAGCGGGACAGCGAACGAAACCGGCAGGAACCGGGGTCACCAGAACCCAAACAGTCCATTGCGCATCCTATAGCGAGCGTCTATCATTACGGAAGACGGGCGGAGGACTCATGAGGCAACAAACCATTAACGTGATTCAGGCCCTTCTGGATGGTTTGACAGGAGCCGGCTTGTTCCAGCGACTTCGCTACCCAGGTTCTCCCCGGTTCGCCGTGGATCCGCGGTCTGCTTCGGATATTCTCGCTGAGACACCTTGGTTGAGCGAGCGCTTCGTCCGGTCGGCCGCGAACGACAAATCGTCCACCGTGGTTATGCTCGCAGGGAGAAGGTCGTACGTTGAGCCCGAGACCCACACCCACGGTTAGAGAAAACTCCCCCCTTGGAATCGTACCTCCGCCGGAAGTGCTCGATCTGTTTCAGCGCTTCGGACCTCAGGCGCCCATGGAAGTTCTTCGCATGTGGCGGGCTCAGCATCAGGCAAACTTTGTCTACGCAACGGTCGCGCTAGTCATCGCCGGGGCCCTGGGACTGGGTCTGATTGGCGGCTATGTCTTCTTGGTGATGCAGGGCCACGCTACCGCGGCCGGGGTGCTGCTCGGAAGTGGAGCTCTCAGCATGGTGGCAGGGTTCCGGACCGTTCGCCTCCACCGCGATCGGTAGCTTTGGCGCATCCCGGCCACGTGCGGATGTGTGGAAATGAATTGTGAAGTCCAACAGAAGCTTCTCTATATCCTGATATCGCTTCCAATCTCGCGAAGCGCCGCGCTTCGACCTCCCCACCTTCCTCCCCTCCAACTGAATGTGATTCAATAAACCCGTCGGAGCACAATCCCAAAAATGCGTAAACGGACCGCACTCCTCGTTCTCCTGCTTCTCGCCCAGCCCCTCTTCGCCCAAAAGGACAAGCGCGAACCCCTCACCGAAGCCGAGATCGAACAGATCCGCGAAGCCGGAATCGTTCCCAACCAGCGCATCGAACTCTACACCAAATTCCTCAATGAGCACGCCGACACCATCAAGAGCCTCACCGTCCGCAAAAAGACGGACGCCCGCGCCCAGCATCTCGACAACGAGCTTCAGGACTTCACCGCCCTCATGGACGAGCTCGGCTCCAATCTCGACACCTACTCCGACCGCCACGCCGACATCCGCAAGGCCCTCAAGCCCCTGTCCGAGTCCACTGACCGCTGGCTCAGCATCCTCCATGCCCTCATCGGCGAGCCCGGCTTCGACCTCGCCCGCAAAGAGGCCATCGAAAGCGGCGAAGACCTCACCGACCAGGCCAAGCGTCTCTTAACCGAGCAAACCGAATACTTCAAAGAGCACAAAGACGAAGCCAACCAGGAACGCGCCGAACCCAAATCAAAACCAGATGACAAGTGAGGGAGATGACAGGTTACAGATGACAGTTGAGTGCCGAATGCGGCTCACTGCACCGTAACGAGCGAGTTTTCTGTTCCGTTGCTGCCGGAATGCGAAGATTGACTTTCGTGGTTCTCAGTCAAGTGCACCCTATATATAAATTAATAAACATGGCAGTTACCTGCCATCGACGCCCCAGCAAAGCAGACAATTTCTCTTGACAGCGTGCGCGAACTCTCCTAAGGTAAACACACCCCTTTCGTATTAAGAAAACGGGGCACCTCTTCACTTCCTTTCACTCTATACGCCTCTGTCTTTGGCTCTGAAACTCACCGTTCCATGCATTGCTGAGTTCAAGCCGCGCCGTGCACGGAATTGTTTCTTTCAAAAAGCAAACACTCAGAGGAGACCCCATGAAAGGCACTTACCTGTCGTGCAGTGTCCTGGCTATCTGTCTTGGTTGTTCAGTCCCTGGCCTCTTAGCTCAAAATATGTCGCACGAAGAAGAAGTGGTACGCAACGCCTATGCGAAAGTCGAGCTGTTGTGCTCACTCAAGCCGATCACCCAGGCAGGCATTTCACAAATGAGCGGAAGCGAAGTCGACCAGCAACTTATCGGCGATAAGGTGAAAGAGGCGACACCCAGTTTCGAGCTGACCGATTTCAACGCCGGGAAGGTCGCAGATATCGCGGACGAACCATGGAGGCAGTTTGTCACACCGCCCCCGCCAGGAGAGAAAGTGTTATGGGGGGGCCTAGTAACCTTACCTTTCTCCGACAATGGCAATCTCACCCAATGGCAAGCGGCGGAAGTAAGATGGAACCCGGGCCCAACCTATTACGACCCTGATGAAGTGAGACGCTTGTTTGATCGTAGCGTGCGAGAGACCATCAAGGAAGGCACTCCCTACTGGTCAAACACCCCAGTCACCTATACGCGGTACGCCTCGTTTACCGTCAACGCAACCTTCCAGGGGCATTCAAGCGGCCCGCACAAAGCCATCTTCTTCTTTGGCACGGATAGCCACGGTATGGAATCCATTGCGCTGAACGACCTTATCAGCGGTGTGCAACCGCTGTGGGATGGGATTCAATCAACCCAATACCCCACAGGGCTCCTTCGCAGCAGCCTTCGGGACACGCCTACCGTAGCTTCCTGGACAAGAGCGAACGATATGCCCACGGCAAGCTGTGCCCCGACAAAGGGAGACGACATATGTTGTTCCCATGGGCGTTGTGGCATCTCTGTTGCCAATATGAATCGTGATCTGTCCACCCCCTTGCCCCAACCCAAAAAGTCAGGAGGGCAGTAATGAGATCGACACTTATCCTAATCGCGTTCCTCGGCATCCAGGCATTTGCCCACTGCCAAGTAGTGCAGCTAACATGTGCTACCTACACAAATACTCTCGGGCCATTCGGGTTTGTTGACTCCGATGCACAGCAGCACTATAACGGCGACCATTCAGATTCCGGGAGTTTGAACTCAACCTGTAGTTACGCTGGAGCAAATAACTCGGGGGCTTGCACAACGACTTGTACGACTAGCGTTCCTTACACGGCGCTGGACGAAGGTATCGTTTATGTCTACACTCACAACATTCAATCAGCCGTAGTTCAAGGAACTGCCACTGAGGCCCAGGCCACAGGTACCATTCAGTGCGGAGCGCAGTATGTCGCTGCAGTCCGTTCTTGCCCACTCCCTTTAGGCTGTGGCTTTTCGGTAACCATAAACGCCGCACCATCAGGGATTGGGGGAACTGTTATTACAACGGCGACTCCGCTATGGTCCAGCGTGACTCACACCTACACGAACAACTGCGTTCCTAAGATCGCGCCCGTGTGCGCCCCCGACCCGCCAGTACCGCCAACCGATCCCACTGGCGATGGGCCGACTGGTTGGTACGTATGGGACCAGTCTTTATGCGAATGGGTCTGGCATCGCGACGGTTCGACGCCCATCCTCATAGACACCGACGGATCAGGCTTCCACTTGACCTCAGCAGCGATGGGAATCAAGTGGGACTTTTATGGAAACGGCCATCCTGTCCAAATTGCGTGGACCGCGCCTGGGAGCACCAACGGATGGCTAGCCATGCCGCAGGATGGTCAGATTACGAGCTCTCGGCAGTTGTTCAGTAACGTAGCGGCGCAGGCGGGAGTCACTGACGACGCGCAACTGAACGGGTTCCGGGCATTGGTGGGCTACGACACAGACGGCAATGGGGTAATCGATCACAATGATAACCCCTGGTGGCAACAGTTCAGGGTTTGGATCGATACGAATCACGACGGCGTGGCTCAGCCGGATGAACTGCATACCCTGGATTCGCTGGGGATCACGTCGATTTCGCTCAAATATGAAGCTAGCCCAAAGACGGATCAATATGGGAATGCTTTCCGCCTGAAGGGTACGCTCGGCGCCGACAAGGGTGACCCCGTCAAAAGGGTAATATATGACGTAACACTCACAAAGAAATGAAATCCTCCCACATGGTTCTTTCCAGGACTTCGTATCATTGCGCTGGATGGCCGCGGAAACGCGGCCCCGGTTCGATCCGGACGACCCTAGCCGATTTCGAGCTATTTCATCCTTTTCGCTCCCCGTCCATTCAATACGCTCCCCCCTCCCCGCTGCTCTTGGGGTTTCAACTGTAATCTGCCATCTGTACCTTGTAATCTAGAGCAGTGTCCCCCGACTTCGCCCCCATCTTCCAGGAAGAATACCGCGCCCTCCGCCCCCGCGCGCCCATGCCGCCGATCTCCGTCCGCTTCCGCCGCTTCACTTCCCTCAACACCACCATCCGCCTCCGCGAAGGCCAGATCCACGTCAGCCTTTCCGACCTCCTCGAAGGCGCGCCCGAATCCGTCATCCACGCCATCGCCCACATCCTCATCGCCAAGCTCTACAAAAAGCCCATCGACCCCGCCCACAATCTGCGTTACAAGCGTTTCGCCTCTTCCGCCGCCGTCACGCGCCAAACCGAGCTCATCCGCGGCGCGCGCGGCGCCAAGCGCTTCACCGGCCCTGAAGGCCGCTACTACAACCTCGAAGCCGTCTTCGATTCGCTCAACACGCGCTTCTTCGGTGGCATGCTCGGCCGTCCCGAACTCACGTGGAGCGAGCACATGGCCAAGCGGTCGTTAGGTCATTACGACGCCGCCCACAACACCATCGTCGTCAGCCGCGTCTTCGACCGCCCCTCAAGTCCGCGCTATGCAATCGAGTACCTGCTCTACCACGAGATGCTCCACCTCAAGCATCCAGTAAAAATGCGTGGCCTCCGTCGCTGCGTCCACCCCGCCGCATTCAAAGCGGAAGAAGCCCTGTTCCCCCAGCTCAAAGAAGCCCTGGCTTTCATCAAGCGCCTCTAGCTCCGTAACGAGGAATCCATGACCCCGCCCACCACAGAAAAACCCCGCTGCTCCTGGGCCACAAGCGACCCCCTTTACCGGGCCTATCACGACCAAGAATGGGGCGTTCCCGAATATGACAGTCGCGCTCTTTGGGAAACCCTCATGCTCGAAGGCTTCCAGGCCGGCCTCTCCTGGATCATCATCCTGCGCAAACGCGAAACCTTCCGCAAAGCCTTCAAGAACTTCGACCCCGCCAAAGTCGCCCGCTTCACTGAGGCCGACATCCTCCGCCTGTTACAAGACCCCGGCATCATCCGCTCCCGCGCCAAAATTCAGGCCACCATCAAGGGCGCGCAAATCTACCTCGACATGCAATCCTCCGGCGAAGACTTCTCCAAATGGGTCTGGGGCATGGCCGGCGGCAAGCCCATCCAAAACGACGGCACGCTCCCATCGCAATCCCCGCTGTCAGAAGAAATCTCCAAGGCCCTGAAAAAACGCGGCTTCAAATTCGTCGGCCCCGTCATCGTCTACGCCTGGATGCAAGCAGTCGGCATGGTCAACGACCACGCGCCCGAATGCTTCCGGCGAAAGCAAGTGAAGTGCTAGCACTGCTGTCAATGCTTGCAATGACAGCACGCTCGCGCTAAGCTAATTTCATGGCGACGATCACCATTCGCAATCTCGATGAAAAGGTCAAGCGCCGCCTCCAGGTCCGCGCTGCGCTCAACGGCCGCTCCATGGAAGCCGAGGCCCGTGAACTGCTTTCTGGCCAGCTTGCAGACGGCCCCACGAGGCCCCGAGTAGGCCTTGGCACTGCCATTCACAGACGCTTTGCAGCATTGGGTGGCGTCGAGCTCCAAATTCCGCCACGTCAGTTCTCCACTCGCCCGCTTCCAAATTTTGACGAATGATTCTGCTCGATACGAATGTCATTTCCGAAATGATGCGGCCAAAACCGGCACCTGTCGTTTCCGCGTGGCTCGACCAAAATCCGGAAGAGGATCTTTGGACTGCCTCCGTTGTCCTGGCAGAATTGCTCTCCGGCATCGATCTCATGCCTGTGGGCCGCAAGCAAAGTGCGTTGCGCGAATCCATTGAATCCATGATCACCGAGGATTTTCGCGGCCAGATTCTCAAGTTTGATCTGCCTGCAGCGCGCCACTACGGACGAATCCTCGCATTACGCCAGAAGATGGGCCGCCCCATCAGAGAAATGGATGCCCTAATCGCCGCCACCGCTTTAGCGAACGGCGCAACTCTGGCCACCCACAACATTTCCGACTTTGAAAACTGTGGTGTCCAGCTGGTCAATCCTTGGTCATAGATCCAGCAATGAAATAAATCCCGCCCCGTTAAGCCGCCGCTCGCGCCTTAACCGGCTCCGTCACAGTCCGCGTAGCCGCCCACCAAATCAGCACAATCCCCGCCACCACGCTCCCCGCGCTGGCCAATTGCGCATTCGATAATCCCCAAACAATCTTCGGGTTCCGCCGCACAAATTCAACCAGAAAACGCGCCAGCCCGCTCAGCACCAGGTACTCGCCCACAATCGCGCCCGTCCCGTGCGGCTTTCCGCCTCGCCGCCAAAGCCACCAGCCAATCAACAACCCAGCCGCCAGTTCATACAGCGGCGTCGGATGAACCGGGACAAACGTCGGCTCAATCCCTCGCGGAAAACTCATTCCCCACGGCAAATTCGTCGGAATCCCGTAGCAGCCATCCCCTGAAAGGAAGCACCCGATCCTGCCAATCCCATATCCGATCGCCGCTGCCGGAGCTGCCAGATCCAGCGTCCTCAGCCCACCGATCTTCGCCCACCAGCCCTGAAACACCAGCGCGGAAATCCCAAACAGCAACCCGCCGAACCACGCAAACCCCGCCGTATCCCAAAGCACCCGCCAGCCCTGCTCCTGAAACTCCATCGGCGTGTCGATCACGTGCCACAGCTTGGCGCCCACAATTCCCAGCACCGCGGCAATCGCCACCATCCCCACCGCGTCCCCGTCCAAACCGGCGCGCTTGAAACCCCGGTCCATCAGGAAAGCCGCCGCCACGCAGGCCAGCCAAAGCATCAATCCGAAGGTCGGCACATTCAAGTGCCAGATGTGCAAAAAAGGCAACATATCTCTTCAAGTATAGACGTTACATCGGCCCCGATTGATGCTCCACCCATCGCGAAGGCCCAGAATCCAGGCCGCTCCGACGGCGCCTGCCCGCATTCGCAATTTTGAATGACGATCCCTATCCCATCCCGCCCCATTCGCGCGATACTGTCTGCATGGCCACCTCTACCTACCAGGACCTTGAGATCCTCTACACCCGTCAACAGATAGCCGACCGTGTCGCCGAAATGGGCGCTCAAATCTCTCAAGACCTCAATGGAGAAAAGCTTGTCATGGTGGGCGTGCTCAAGGGTGCGGCCATTTTTCTTTCGGACCTGGCCCGCTCCATCCAGGCCGACGCCACCTTCGACTTCGTCGCCGTCTCAAGCTACGGCAAGGGACAGCGTTCCTCCGGCGCCGTCAAGCTCATCAAGGATCTCGACGAGCCCATCGAAGGCAAAAACGTTCTCATCGTCGAAGACATACTCGACACCGGCCTCACCCTCGCCTACCTGCGCAAAATCTTTCTCCAGCACCACCCCAAAACCCTGCGCATCGCCGCCCTGCTTGACAAGCCCTCGCGCCGCCTCGAGCACATCGAAGCCGACTACACCGGCTTCTCCATCCCCAACCTCTTTGTCATTGGTTACGGCATGGACTACGCCGAGCGCTACCGCAACCTGCCCGACATCTGTCTAATGAGTCCTGACCATCCCGAATAGCGTTGGAGTCGCTCGTATGCCCAACCAATCCGCCCCCCACCCGGAGACCGAAAGAATCCGCAAATTCCTCGTCGAGGCCTACCAGGACTTCAACACCCGCCGCATGGAAGCTGTCCTCGCCCGCATGCAGCCGGACGTTGACTGGCCCAATGGATTGGAAGGCGGCCGCGTTCAGGGGGTGGACGGCGTGCGC
>Ga0302267_10001851_pt1 | contig 26413 bp, 27 predicted proteins | sample III_Bog_E1_3_FD_194555 | JGI IMG/M metagenome (GOLD analysis project Ga0302267, IMG submission 194555) | Peat permafrost microbial communities from Stordalen Mire near Abisko, Sweden - III_Bog_E1_3 | ecosystem: Environmental > Terrestrial > Soil > Wetlands > Peat | place: Sweden: Abisko...
AGATCTGTGCCACCTGCCACGCGCCTGACGTGGACCTGGAGGTCCACGCGACAGCCGGTCTGGAGACCGGCGCTACCTTATCGTGCAGGAGACCGGCGCTACCTTATCGTGCAGGAGACCGGCGCTACCTTATCGTGCAGGAGACCGGCGCTGCTTTATCGCGCAGGAGACCGGCGCTACCTTATCGTGCAGGAGAGCGGCGCTACCTTATCGTGCAGGAGACCGGCGCTACCTTATCGTGCAGGAGAGCGGCGCTACCTTATCGTGCAGGATACCGGCGCTACCTTATCGTGCAGGATACCGGCGCTACCTTATCGTGCAGGAGACCGGCGCTACCTTTGTCGGGCAGGATGTGGATGTGGACACCTGCGAGCTTGGGGTTCGAGGTCTCCCACCCATCTGCAGAAAGCGCGGATGGGGCACCTGGGTGCATGGATTCCCCGGTCCCCAAGAGCGAGGGAACACCACCCCACGGACGAAGACCTGTTCGAGGGGACCCTGGAACTTGGGGACCCGCGTCGAGTTTGGTTCATCGTTTCCCCATGTCTCAGAATCGAGACCTGGGGCACCACAAACTTCAGGGGTGAGCGGTTAGGGGCTGTTCACGCCGCTTGGGGTAGTGTGAGCAGGCCCTAGTTATTTGCCCGCTGTGCCGTTAGCATGGAGTCCAGGATCTGCTCCGAGACCTCCTTGACCGCGCCCGGCGAATGCGACAAGAAGAGCGTGTTGGTCTTGTCGCTCTCGCCGATGGACTTGAGCGTGTCAAAGTACTGCGTGACCATCACCAACTGCATCACGTCCTTCGACGACGCGCCATCGACCACCTTCTGGAATTGCTCGATGGAGACTTGCAGGCCTTCGATGATCGCCTTGCGCTGATTGGCGATGCCCTGGCCCTGCAGCGCCTTGCTCTCGGCCTCGGCCTCGGCCTTCTTGACGACGAGAATCTTTTCCGCTTCGCCGCGGGCGTTGGCGGCCACCTGCTCGCGCTGCGCCGCGTTGATGTCGTTCATCGCCGACTTGACCTTCTGGTCGGGCACGATGTCGGTGACCAGCACGTTGACGATCTCGAAGCCGAAGGTGGCCATGTCGGCGTCGAGTTCCTGCTTGACGGCGGCGGCGATCGACGACTGCGAGGCGAAGACCTCGTCGAGCGTCATGCCGGGCACGTGTCCGAGGATCACCTGCTCGACATAGCTTTTGATCTGCGCCGTCGGGTCGGAGAGCTTGTAGTAGGCGTCGTAGACCTTCTCCGGGCGCACGCGATTCTGCACCGAGATGGGGATGGTGACGAAGACGTTGTCCTTGGTTTTGGTCTCCATGGTGAGCGAGATCTGGTTGACGCGCAGACTGACGATGCCGGCCACGCTGTCAAAGAAGGGCCGCTTCCAGTTCAGGCCGGGATCGGCGACACGCAGAAACTTGCCGAAGCGGGTGATGATGGCCACCTCGGCCGTGTTCACGGTGAAGAAGCTGCTGAGCAAAATGATGAGAACGATGAGAGCCAAAACTCCCACGAGGATCAGGAACATCGGGTCCATTGAAAGCCTCCGTTGCCGGTTTTTTCCGAGCAACCGAGGATTATACGCGAGCGCAGTTGAGATGCGATGTGCGCCGTATCGGGCCTCAGGAATCCGAAACGCCGTTTGCATCCTGGCGGACGGTTCATGGAGCGAACTTCCGCAGTCAGGCTTTGCCGGGCGCCAAAAATTTACAAAAAAGTTCTTGCGCGTGGGCTGATAAATAGGATACAAATGGTCTAGTTGGCGGCAATATGTGACGTAGATCACATTATGTCTTCCCTTTTTCTCTTGATCCGGCGCGGCATCTCTCTGATACGCCGGGGGCTCAATTGGCTTGTTGAGCAGGCAGGAGCCTGCTGTCTTTGGATGCCGGGGCCGGTCCCGGCCTTTGCGGAGTTTGACGCATATGTAGCCCTTTACAGTTTCACGCAACGCTACCTTCCCTGGAGGAATGATGTCTTCTCTCAAATGTCTTGGTGTCCTAGCGACAGTTTTGTGCACAGCTTCGATGGCCTTGGCCGCGCCTGTATCAACCAATATTTCAGCCTGTGTGAATACATCGACCGGCGCGGTGCGCATCGTAAGTTCCACCTCGCAGTGCGTTGCCGGTGAAGTGGGCACAAGCTGGGCGGTCGTCGGCGCGACGGGCGCAACCGGGGCGCAGGGACCGGCGGGACCGCAGGGTCCGGCTGGAGCGGCGGGTGCACAAGGGCCAGCCGGCCCGCAAGGCCCGGTTGGGAATACAGGAGCGGCGGGCGCAACCGGGGCAACGGGTGCACAAGGTCCTATCGGGTTGACCGGGGCAGCGGGCGCAACAGGCGCGCAGGGACCGGCGGGACCGCAGGGTCCGGCAGGAGCGACGGGCCCGCAAGGCCCGGTCGGGAATACAGGCCCAGCCGGAGCGACGGGAGTTACTGGCGCAACCGGGGCATCCGGCCCCGCTGGCTCGACGGGAGCCACCGGTTCAACGGGAGCAACGGGTCCGCAGGGACCGGCGGGGCCGGGATTGGGGCCCGACTCGTTCAGCACATTGCTTGTCTTCGGCAACGAAGGCCCTCCATCTGTCGCCGGCGCTCTCTACTACTTCACACCCGATGGAGCAGTAACCAGTGGTTATGACACGCAGACCGCGATCTCCGGCTCCGCTGCCGCCAACTTCTTGACCGCTCCGGCCTCCTGCACAATGAAAGCGCTGAATCTTGCCGTGAACAACTACTACTCTACGGGCTCCGACACAACCACCGTCACGGTTTATCTGAATGGCTCGGCCACTTCCATGACTGCCAACGTCACCACGGACGGCAACGGAGCCTCCGCGAGCGATACAACGCACACCTTTGCGGTCACGGCTGGAGAAACCCTTTCCGTCGGCTTCAAAGAGACAAATATCAATCCCTACAACAAGATTTCCATTGAGCTGATCTGCCAGTAAGCGACCGGAAGCCTTCTTTCGTGAAGAGCAATCCTGGTTGCAATGACACCAACTCAACACTCGCTTAAGGAGAAGAGGAATGTCGGATCCATTTGTCGGTGAGATCAGGATGACGGGGTTCAACTTTGCGCCTACTGGCTGGGCGTTGTGCAATGGGCAGACGATGTCGATCTCGCAGAACGCCGCGCTGTTTTCGCTGCTGGGAACCACCTACGGCGGCAACGGAGTGAGCACCTTCAATCTGCCCGACCTGCAGGGGCGCGTTCCCATCCATCAGGGCAACGGCGCGGGTCTGAGCGTGTATGTGATCGGCGAGAACGGCGGCGCGGAGAATGTGACGCTGTTGAGCAACAATATGCCGATCCACAATCATCTGGTGAACGTGAACAACGCGGGCGGCACTAGCGCCGATCCCACGAGCAAGATACTGGCCGAGACCTCCAACGGTGAACGCACGCCGGTTTTAACCAACACTTATACGACGAACGCGGCGACCGGCACACTGGCGCCTACAGCTGTATCCACCGCTGGCGGCAACGTGCCACACACGAATATCCAGCCCTTCCTGACGGTGAATTTCATCATCGCTCTGGTGGGGATCTTCCCCTCGCGCAACTGACACAGGGCGGCGGTCGCGCTGAGCGGCCGGCGCGCTCCATTCACCTGAGAATGCACGGATGAATCCGAGTTACGAGGCAATTCCGGCCAATTGTTCCCTCCGGCGCGCGCGCGCGGAGGACGATGAGTTTCTGCGGCGGCTCTTTGCCGAAACACAGGATTCGATCCAGGCCTTCCGCATGAATCCGGTGCTCTTTCAGCAGTTGGCGGAGATGCAGTACCACGGGCGCCGACAGAGTTATCAGGCGGAGCATCCGCAATCGGTGGATACGATCCTCTGCGTGCACACGGAGGAGGTGGGCGAGCTTCCGGTGGGGCGATTGCTGGTGGACTGCCGGCCCGATTGCTGGCGCGTTGTGGATATTGCTCTGTTGCCTGGCTACCAGAGAAAGGGACTGGGAGGCTGGGCTCTTGCCCTTTGTATGCATAAGTGCGGCGAGGAAGCGGGACGGATCAAGCTTTCGGTCCGGCCCGGGAATCCCGCCCGCCGGCTTTATGAACGGCTGGGCTTTCGCTTGATCCATGGAGATTTGCTGACCGTGGAGATGGAAGCGACCGTGCGTCGCTCCGCGGCTGCATTGCCGCGGGAGATGAGCGAAGCCGCTCTCGTCCAGCAAACGATTGCCTGTGTGCCGAGGGGAACGATCGGCCACTCCTCTCAGACGGGTTCAATGCAGTTGTCCTAAATGGTAGTAAAGTTCAACGCCATACAGAAACGGAGGCCGCCGCGACGGGCGGACTCAGGAGGCAAGAATGAAAAAACAGTCGTACGTACTTCTGGCACTGGCTGCGGCACTGGCGCTCTCACCGATTGCCCGGGCCGACGACACCTTCGACTTCAGCTTTACCGACGGCAGCGTCTCCGGCTCGGGAACGCTGTCGAGCGCCCCCGGCAACTATGAGGGCTCGCAGATCTGGCTGCTGACCGGCGGCAGCGGCACCTTTACCGATGGCACGAACTCCGGCACGATCGCCTTGGTGGGGAATCCGAATTATCCGTTTGAAACGACCGTGGTGGAGACCGATCCGTCGTTGAACTTTGCCTACGACGATCAGCTCTCGCTCTTCGTCGGGCTCGCCCAGTACCTGACAGTAGCCGGATTGTACTTCGACTTCACCGGCACCTTCGGCAGCCTCGATCTGAATATCTATCAGTCGGGCGGCGGTCCGGGAAACGACGGCTGGTATGAAGGCAACAACGGAAACGGCGATACGAACGGCACGTTCTCGATTACTTCGTACGATATTTTGCCGGACGAACTTCCGCCGACGCCGGAGCCGGCTTCATATCTGCTGCTAGGCACGGGGCTGCTGGCGATGACGGGCCTTGTGTTGCAGCGGCGCGCGGCCCACGGCCGGGCATAGAAGTGCAATAAGCGTTGCCAGCAACTCCTCCTTCGGATGGAAGGGCGCGTAGATGCGCCCTTTTGCCGATCAACTCCTTGGAAGAAATACGCGGGCCGAAGGCAGTTTTTGTCGATCCGGCCGTGGCCGGGAAGAGGAAGGCTTCTTCGGGCAGGTGGCGCATCCCTCATTGATTGGTTGTCGAAGCTGGGTTGTAGTGCATCTGCTTCCTCTGGCGGCTTGGAAGCCGCCAGTAGCGCCGGTCTGGAGACCGGCGCTACAAGTGAACGCATCTCATTCCGGATTGCTCGGCTGTCTGGCGGAGCCTGGCGTGAGCATGATTCTTCTGTGGGCGAAGTCGATGCCGAACTCCGGCTGGGCGCGCGAACCCGCGATGTGGATGCCGACCTCGGTTCCCACGCCCATCTTCTTGAAGTAGCGGTCGGCGGGCGAGAGCAGCAAGCCCTTCCATCCGCCCACCATCTGCGAGACCGAGGCCTCCATCTTGGCCGTGCCGTCAAAGGCGAGCGCGCCGCCCTCCATGCCATAGGTTCCCGCCAGATTGATCCGCGCTCCGGGCACGGTGAAGACAAGCGCGGGCAGCGTGACCACGCCGCCGGCAATCTGGAAGGGACTTTGCATGGCGGAGAGAATCGTTTCGGGATCGGTCGCCTTGAGATCGTCGGGGCGTCCCTGGCCGCGCAGGCTCAGCTCGGCGATGCGCCCCTGAATCTTCGAGCTCGCAAAACGCGCCCCGCTGAGCGTAAAGCGCCCGTCCATCTTCATGCGTAGATGCACGTGCTCAGGGCCGGGGGGAATCTGAACACTCGACATTACCTGCACATCGCCGGTCATCAGCACGCTGCCCGAGCGGCTGGCCAGGCGGAGAAAGTCCTCGATGCGTCCACGATCCACATCCACGGTGAGGGCGATCTGGTGCCCGCCCAGTTGCGGCTTGCCCGGCTGAGTGGCTTCAGCCGTCTCCGCGACGCGCAGAACCGAACCTTGTACAAAGAAGTGCGAGCGGCCGAGCGTGGCCTCCACCTGCTGCAACCGCGTATCGCCGTTTGTGCCGTCTACCTGCGCATGGAAGCTGGTCACGAGCGGGAGCGGCGAGCCTAAGTGAGTGAGGCGGAAGTCGGGCACGCGCGTCTCGCCCACGACGTCGAGATCGCGCAGCGTGCCTCGGTATTCGCCGGTGGAATCGAGTGTGCCGGCGATGTCCTTGAAGTCGCCGAGATCGGCCTTCTCCAGCGTGTAGCTGCCCTGGATGGAGAGGTCGCCGAGATCCGCCGCTTGCAGCGCGCCAAAGCTGCCGCTGGTTTTGATCGTGCCCCTGGGCCGGGGATTGGTCAACTGAGCGTCGAATTGGATGGCGCCGCCGGAAGAGATGCCGGCCAGCGCGAGGTGGGCGATTTGAACCTCGATTGGCAGCTTGCCCGGCTTGTCGGTCTCGAGGACCAACTCAGCGCCGTCGCACTCGATCCTGTCGACCTGGAAGCTGACCAGCTTGTTCGCACTGCCCGGCGGGGGAGCGGCGGCGCGGTCGCCCGCGCCGGGGGCGGGCGGGAGGGCGGCATTGGTTTCATCCGGCTTGGGCGCGTGCGAGCGCGGCGGCAGATGCACGCTCAAGCCCTTCAGTTCGACGACCGAGAGGTGAATCGGCTGGTGAGGATGGAAGCGCAGAGGGGCATGGAAGCGAAAGGAATCAAGGCGGACGAGCGGCTCGGTTTGTGCGCTCTGGGTGTTTGGGTAGATGCGCAGGCCAGAGCCTTCGGCCTGGATGCCGTCGATCAGCGAGAGGCGAAAGCCGTCCAGCTCGACGCGGGCGTGGAAGCGATTCTCGAGCGCCTCGACGATGCGCGCTCGCAAGTAAGGCTGGACGCGGTGCAGCAGGAGAGGCACAACGCCGGCAGAGAGCAGAGCAATGAGCAGCAGAGCAGCCGCAGTCCACTTGACCCATCTGGTCGATGATGATGATGGCACAGCCAACCCCGTCCCCCGATCACTCTATTGTTGCAGAAGCGATGCGGAGTCGAGCGATAACCCAGTGGTGGGCAAGCGGCGAAGGGCTGGAGAGCAAGGTTCCGCACGGCTGAGGTTGTCAATCTTGGTTCGTTTTTTTTCTGGTTTGTTTGGTTTTTTAAGGGTATGATAGGTAAATCTTGGGTTTGAACCCAACTTTTCACTTGACAATTATGGTTCATCTCGTTGATCGTAGCAACTATCGTGGTGCTGAGAAGCATCGCGGAGGCCCCGCTCTGGCGCTCCGCCCACCACCCATGGCGACCACACCGATCAGCTTGGAAGGCAGCGAACGCGAAGTTGTGCGCTGCTCGTACCCGGAGTGCACCCTCATTCAATTCAAGACAGTGAGCGGCCTGTGCCGCCGCTGCCATCGCCCGCTGGAGATCGAGGAGCCGGTGCGTCCGGGCCCGGTGGCGGTGGAAACTCACCCCGTGGAGCCATCGTCCGAGGCCGGGCTCAAGGTTGCCGGCCAGGTGAAGGAGATCCGCCGCGCGCGCCACATGAGTCAGCGCCAGTTGGCGGGCCGGATGCTGGTGCCCCGCACCTACATTTCAAAGATAGAAAACGGCAAGGCGATTCCCACGCTGGGCTCTCTGGACCGGCTGGCGACGGCGCTGGGCGTGGACGTGCGCCAGTTAGTGAGGGACACACGCAGCCAGCGGGACGACGAGGTTGCCTCGATCTTCGCCGATCCGCTGCTGGCCGAGATCGCCGCGCTGCTGCCCCAACTGGACTCAATGCATCGCTCGCTGATCTACGGCGCGGCGCGCGATATGGCCACCGGCCACCGGCGCATCGCCTGAGGATTGCCTGCGCCGCGCTTAGGCTAGAGAGTCCGAGGCGCGGCGGCAATTGCAGCGCGGCAATTGCAGCGCATCGATGCTTGTGCTACGGTCTGAGAATGCAGCGTTGTTGCATGCAGCCGGCTGCCGCGCCGGAGTTGATGAAGAGGCACTATCTTGGTTCCATCCCCCATCTTGCGCATCGATGAACTCTCCACAGAGGAGCGCGCCGTCTACCAGACGCTGCGGCCGGAGACGATGCCGAATCACGTGGCCATCATCATGGACGGCAACGGGCGCTGGGCCGGTCATCGCGCACTGAAGCGCTTTGTGGGCCATCAGCAGGGCGCCAAGAGCGTGCAGATGGTGATGGAAACCGCCTCGCGCATCGGCCTGCCCTGGCTTACGCTCTACGCCTTCTCCATCGAGAACGACCTGCGCCGTCCGCGCGCGGAGGTCAACTTCCTGATGCGCCTGCTGAAAAGCTATCTCGAATCCAACGTGCAGCGCATGATGGACAACAACGTGCGTATCCAGTACATCGGGCACACGCAGGAACTGCCCGATGAGGTTCAGGAGAAGATGCGCTGGGCCGAGCAGACCACGGCGCGCAACACCGGAACCACGCTCACGCTGGCTCTGAAGTATGGCGGGCGCACGGAACTGGTGGACGCCTTTCGCGGTTTATATGCGGAGATGCAGGCGAAGCGCCAGAGCGTGGAGAGCATCACCGAAGAGGCGATCAACCGCCATCTTTACACGGCGCATATGCCCGATCCCGACCTGCTGATCCGCACCTCGGGCGAGATGCGGCTGTCGAATTACCTGCTCTGGCAGATCGCCTATACGGAGATTTATATTACCGAACTGCGCTGGCCGGATTTTCGCGGCATCCACCTGCTGGAGGCGATGGCCGACTACCAGCGCCGCGAGCGCCGCTTCGGCGGGCTGAGCGAGAATGTGGGCGAGGTGGAAGAGAATGCCGAATGCATGCCGATCGTGGCGGGTTGATTACCTCGGTTCACTTTTGCTCGACATTTTCTGGACGAAGGCGTAGCCTCGCTGCTAGTTTCTGACGAAGAAGGTGACGTGAGGGATCTTTCATTGGAAAACTCTACATTGGAACCGGCAGCAAAGACGGCGGAAGAAGCGTCCCAGCCAGCAAAACCGGCTGCCCGCGCGCGGCGTTCGGCCGAGCAGTTGCGCTTCCGTCTGAGGGAAGCGATGGCGCAGCGCGGCGGCTCGGAGGCCTTTTTGCATTGGCTGCGCTCAGATGCGGGCAAGCAGGCCTGAGAAGCGCGTGCTGTTGGAAGCAACTGAGATCGACTGCGGACGCGAGGCGGATGCCGCAAAAGGAATGCGGGAGAACCTTATGATCGACGAGAAATTCAAATCCAGCCAGGAGGATGCCGCCGCCCGCGCCCAGCGGCTGGCCGTTCTGATCCGCGTGCGCATCAAGGAGCAGATGGCGCAGTCGGCCGGCTCACAGGCTCTGTATTATTGGCTCTGCGCGGACGGGCAGAAGCCAGCCTGAGGCCGATTCTGCCCTGACAATCCTCACTTCTTCCTTGTCGCCTTTAGGCCATAGACAGAGCCGTCTGCCAATACAACCAACCCCCTGACGGTGTATTCTCTACCCTGGATGAAACGGATCTTCACGGCTCTTATTCTGATACCTCTGGTTCTGCTCCTGGTCTTTCTCGGGCCCCGGTGGCAAGCGCTCTTCACTCTGGCTGTGGCCGCAGTGGCGGCCCTGGCGGCGTGGGAGTTTCTCGGCATGGCGGAGAAATCCGGCGCCACGCCGCCGCGCGTCGCAGTAATTACGGCCATTCTGCTGCTGTTTGCCGGCAACTACAACTGGCCCAGCCAGACCGGCGCGCTGCTCGGCATTCTGAGCCTGGCGCTGATCGTCTATTGCACCTTTACCCGGCCGGTCGAACAGATGCTGCCCGATGCCTCGACCTCGATCTTCTGCTTCTTTTACATCGGCATGACGCTTGTGACCGTGCCCGGCCTGCGCGAACAGGCCAACGGCCCCTCGCTGGTGGCCTTTCTGCTGTGCATCGTCTGGGCGGGCGACATCGCCGCGCTCTATGTCGGCCGCGCCCTGGGCCGCCACAAGATGGCTCCCGCGCTGAGTCCCAACAAGAGCTGGGAGGGCGCGTTCGGCTCGCTTGCCGGCTCGCTTCTGGCTGCCGGAGGGCTGCTGGCTCTGGCCGGCCTCTTTGAGAGCTGGGACAAGGTCTGGCTCTCCTATCCCGAAGACCTGTGGTACTGGCTGAGCCTCGCTGTGCTGATCAACTTTGCCGCGCAGGTGGGCGATCTGGCTGAGTCGGCGCTCAAGCGCTCGGTCGGCATCAAGGACTCCGGCTCGCTGCTGCCGGGCCACGGCGGCGTGCTGGACCGCATCGATGCATTGCTGGTCGCCGCACCCGTGCTGTGGTATGCGCTGCTGATTCACCAGTGGTTCTAAACAGTGGTCAGCGAACAGTGGTCAGCGAACAGTGGACAGTGGACAGAAAAATTCTTCCCGGTCCCGGCTACTTGTATATTTACAATTTTGTATTACAATTAAGCCGTGAGGGATTTCCTGTTTGAGTGGGATCCGGCGAAGAATCTCTCGAACCAGCGCAAGCATGGCGTGAGCTTCGAGGAAGCGGCTCAGATCTTCCGCGATCCACACTTTTTATCTTGGAAAGATCGCGTTCACGATGGGGAAGAACGCTGGCTGGCTTGCGGCATGGTCGAAGGCTTGTCCTTACTGATTGCCGCGCACACCGTCCGCGAAGAACTCAACGACGGAAACGAAATCGAAGTGGTTCGCATCCTTTCAGCCAGACGAGCAGAACCCAAGGAAAGGCGACGCTATGAACAAGAAAATGGTTAAATACACACTGGATACTTTGCCGCCGCTGACCGATGCGCAGCGAGCAAATCTGAAGGCGCTTGCGGCACGGCCCGCCTGCGAGATCGACACCAGCGATATTCCCGTGCTGAGCGACGCGGAGTGGGCAAAGACCAAGCGCGTGCGCGGCGAGCTCTATCGGCCCGTCAAACAGATCGTCACAGCGCGTTTGGACGGCGATGTAGTGGAATGGCTGAAGTCGCACGGCAGGGGCTATCAATCGCGCATGAACGCCATCCTCCGGCGGGAGATGCTGTCGTCGGTCAAGTAACCGCCTGCGGTAAAATCGGCGCATACTATCTGAAGAGGGTTTTCCATGCCGCAAACATCGATTCTCGTTCAGCTCGACTCAGCGGTTCAGGCGCGTCTGGCGGCCTTGGCCGATGATCGCCAGCAACCTGTCTCCGACGTGGCGGCTGAAGTGATCTCCATGTACTTTGCGCCCGATAGTTGGGAACACAAGCACATTCGCGCGGGTTTGGCGGAGTTGGAAGCCGGACAAGGCGTCTCGAATGAGCGTGTGATGGAGTGGCTGGATAGTTGGGGCACGGAGAATGAATTGCCCGCGCCGAAATGATCGTTCGCTGGTCTCCAACCGCGGTCTCGGACCTTAAATCTATCCGCGAATACATCGCACACGACAGCCCCTCGGCAGCACGCAAGGTTGCCAATCGAATCAAGGAGTCCGTCAACCGTTTGATCCACTTCCCCTTATCCGGCAGGGTGGGGCGTGTGTCGGGAACCCGCGAATTGGTCATTCCTGGAACTTCCTACATCGTGGCCTACAGAATTCAAGGCGCCGAGGTGCAGATTGCCTCAGTGCTCCACGGGAGACAGCGCTGGCCCGATTCCTTTTTGTAAAATTAACGGAGTTCCATGAAAAAACTCGCTATTCTCGGTTCCACCGGCTCGATCGGCACAAGCACGCTCTCGATTGTCGAGCAGTTTCCTGAGCGCTATTCGGTGGCCGCGCTGGCCGCCGGGCGCAACATTGACGAAGCCTTTGCGCAGGCCCTGCGCTGGCGGCCGCGGCTGGTCTCGATGGCCACGGAAGAGCTGGCGGATGCGCTCGCCAAACGGCTGAAGGACAAAGGCGTCAGCGGCATCGAGGTGGTCCACGGCACCGCCGGGACCGTGGCCTGCGCGACGCTGCCGGAGGCGGATTTTGTGGTCTCGGCGATTGTCGGCGTCGCGGGCCTGGAGGCCACACACGCGGCGATCGTGGCTGGCAAGCCCGTGGGCCTGGCCAACAAGGAGTGCATGGTGGCCGCCGGTGAGATCCTGACCCGCGCGGCGCGCGAGCGCAACGTTCCGATTCTGCCCATCGACAGCGAGCACAACGCCGTCCATCAATGTTTGAGAGTCGGCGCGCATGCAGAGGTGAAGACCATCTGGCTGACGGCCAGTGGCGGGCCCTTTCGCAAACTTCCGCTGGCCGAGTTCGCAGTCATTACACCCGAGCAGGCGCTGAAGCACCCCACTTGGGTGATGGGCCGTCGGATCACAATCGACTCGGCGACGATGCTGAACAAAGGCCTGGAGGTGATCGAGGCCTGCCGGCTTTTTGACGTGACGCCCTCTCAAGTCCGCGTCACCGTTCATCCGCAATCGACCGTCCACTCGATGGTGGAGTACGTGGACGGCTCGATCCTGGCGCAGATCTCGGTGACCGATATGCGCCTGCCAATCCTTTATGCGCTCGCTTACCCGGAGCGGCCCGCCTCGACACTGACCTTCGATCTGGCCGCGCTCTCGCATCTGGAGTTCGAGCCGCCGGATCTGGAGCGCTTTCCCTGCCTGCGACTGGCCTTTGAGGCCGCCGCCAAGGGCGGGGCGCATTGCATTGCGCTGAACGCCTCGGACGAGGTCGCGGTCGAGGCATTTCTCGAGCGAAAGATCCCCTTCATGGGCATTCCGCGTACAATTGAAAGGGTGCTGGCCGCAACGCCCGAGGCACACCCGGAGACGATTGCCGAGGTGCTTGGCGCCGACGGCGAGGCGCGCGCACGGGCACGCGAAGTGCTGGCAAATTAGTTCTCGGTTCTCAGTTGTCAGTAACCGGGGCGTGAACTGAAAACTGCTCACTGACAACGGACAACTGTTTTATCGAGGAAATAACCTTACACATATGATCGATTTTCATCGCCTGTTTGCCGCCATCGCCGCCATCAATGTAGCCGATCTGCTGATCACCGTGGTGGCCTTCATTGTGCTGATCGCGGTCATGGTGATCGTCCATGAGTTCGGCCACTTCGCCGTCGCCAAGCTCTGCCGCGTGCGCGTTGAGGCCTTCAGCTTCGGCTTTGGGCCGCGTCTGTTCGGCTATAAATACGGCGACACGGATTACAAGGTCTGCGCGCTGCCGCTGGGCGGCTACGTCAAGATGTCCGGGGAGAACTTTGCCGAGTTGAGCGACGCCGCCGCGGGCACGGCCACCGTCGCCCCCGTCAGCGATCCCGGCGCGCTGACCGCGCATCCCCGCTGGCAGCAGATGCTGATCGGCGCGGCCGGTCCGGTGGCCAACTTCATTCTTGCTTTTGTGTTGATGGTTGTCTATTTCAACTTCGTGAACGAAGTGCCCGCCGTTGAGATCAAAGACACAGTCATCGAGTGGGTTGTTCCCGGCTCGCCCGCGGCGCAGGCCGGCCTTCAGCCGGGCGACATCATCCGCCGCTTTGCCGATGCCGCCAATCCCGATTGGGAGGCGGTCTTCTCGCAGCTTTCTCTCAATCCCAACCAGACGCTTCCGCTCACCGTCGAGCGCCAGGGCGCGATTGTGCCGCTCTCGCTTCACATTCCCGCCGCGTTGCAGGGCGACGATGTGGCGGGAATGCTGCCGCAGTACACCTCCGGCCCCATCGGTGTTGTGGAAGTTCAACCCGATACGCCGGCTGCGCAGGCCGGCCTGCTCGCAGGCGACGGCATTCAATCTGTCGATGGCCACCCCTTTCATACCGTGACCGCGCTGCTGGCGTATATGCAGGACGGTCAGGGCAAGCCGATCTCGCTCGTTGTTGTGCGCAACGGCATTGCCCTCGCGCCCATCATCACTCGTCCCATCAAACTCGATTCCGAATGGCGACTGGGCTTCCGGCCGCAACCGCCCTCCTATCGCAGTGAACCGCTGCCGCTGAAGAGCGCGGCCATCAGATCAAAAGATTTTTGCGTGGATAACTCGATGCTTTTGGTCGAGGTTTTGCAGCGCATCTTCACCCACAAGATCGCCGCATCGAGCGCCCTGGCCGGGCCATTGGGCATTGCCCGCGCCGCAGGAGACGCGGCGGAGAGCAAGGGCTGGGATTATAAATTCAAGCTCGCATCGGAGATCAGCATCAATCTGGGCATCATCAACCTGCTGCCCTTTCCCATCCTCGACGGAGGGATGATCCTGTTCCTGCTGATCGAGAGCGTCATCCGCCGCGAGATCAACATGGCCGTCAAGGAGCGCATCTACCAGGTGGCCTTCTTCCTGATCGTGGCGCTGTTTGCCTTTCTTATCTTCAACGACTTTGCCAAGCTGCCCATCTTCGCGCATCTGAAGCAGTGAGGCAATTCGCAGGGCGAAACCCGCAACCTCTTCAAACGTTTACACTGGAATCGTGGAAGAAGCACAGCAACCCGATCCCCGGCCAGCCGGTCCCGCACTTCGTTTTGTGGCGGCGGGGCTGATTGTGCGCGGCGGCGAGGTGCTGATCGGCCAGCGCCGTCCCGATCAGCCGATGGCGCTGCTTTGGGAGTTTCCCGGCGGCAAGATCGAGGCCGGCGAAAGCCCTGAGCAGGCTCTGGCACGCGAACTGGACGAGGAGCTGGGCATACACGCCGTCATCGGAGCCCGCGTCACCCGTGTCCGCCACAACTATCGCCACGGCGGGGCCGTGGATCTGCAGTTTTTTGCCGTTCATGAATTCACCGGCGAGATCGAATGCCGCATCTATCAGCAGGTGCGCTGGGTGCGGCTGGAAGATCTGCCGGAGTACGATTTTCTGGCCGCAGACCGCGGCCTGATCCGCGATCTGGCTGCTGGAAAGCTGCTCTAATAATCATTAGTGATTCTTATTGATTTAGCGCGGGCGAGGACGCCCGCGCGACAGCCGGTCTGGAGACCGGCGCTACAGGTTCTTGCCGCTCCCGGCAAAGGCTTCGATCCAACGCTCCAGAAAAGCCAGCAGCTCGCGCGGCGGGCGCAGCCAGATCGCGGCGGCTGTTTCGCGCTGTTTGCTTCGGACCAGCACGCTCAACCCGCGCGGGCCGAGTTTGTTGATCGAGCGGAAGGCGCTCTCGTCGCTGAGGTCGTCGCCCAGATAGGCAGCCGGCGCGCTGGGGGCCTCTTCGGCCAGGATCGCCTCGACGGCTCCGCCCTTGTTGCGGCCGACACGCAGCTCGAGGCCCGCATCGAACTCCAGCAGCGCCAGGCCCTCCATCAGGGCCAGCGGCTCGAACAACTCACGCGTCTGCCGCTCGATCCCGGCCTGCCGGTTGCGCGAGAGTCCGCGCCAGTGCATTACCACTCCGTTGGCCTTGTCTTCGAAGAGGCCGCCGAAGGCATCGCGCTTCAGCTCTACTCGCAGCTCTTCGAGCCTGGCCTGCGTGGCTGCCGGAGCCTGCTCGAGCACGCGGTGGCCGTCGGGATAGAGCCGCTCGGCGCCATGCAATCCCCAGACCTCGATGGGCGTCGTGAGCGCGAGCATGGGGGCGATCTCGGCGGCGGGACGGCCGGTGATGATGGCCATGCGCGTGCGGCCCTCGATCTGAATGCGCTCAAGCAGCGGGCGCAGCCCCGCCCAGGGACGCGATTGAAAGCGATCGACGCGAAAGGGCGCCAGCGTGCCGTCGTAATCGAGCAGCAGCAGGGGGCGCGCCTGTGGAGTAAAACAGTGAAAAAAGCTATCCAGTCGTGCCGCCGCCTCTGAAGTCAATCGATGCTCTCTTTCTTTTTCAAGTTTATCGTGGCGGAGATCTTTCCGATCCTTGTGAGCACGAGATCATTTCGTGCTGCCCCTACGGGGCAGCGATTTTACACCAATCTCTTTCCCAGGGTTGCGCTTCGCTTCACCCTGGGCTATTTTCGTCTCCTCCCTTCGGGAGGCATTGCGTCGATGGAATCGATTGACGCAGAAAACTGCGCAATCATCCGTCGATCGGATTCATGCGATTGATCGGGAGAATGCGATCTCCGATCACAGCCTCTCACTCCGATGCGCTATTCTGTCCAAGAGAGTCGAGAGCACAACAACCGCAGATAGGCAAAGGCGATGGCGATTCAGAGAATAGAGACAACCGCCAAGAATCTCGTCCTGACCATACAGGATTACTCCCTGTTCGCGTGGCGCGCCTTCACCAACCTCTATCGCCCGCCGATCTACTGGACCGACTTTCTGATGCAGGCCGACATTATCGGCTTCGGCTCGCTGTCGATCGTGATTCTGACCGGGCTGTCGACGGGCGGCGTGCTGGCGCTGCAATCGGCGGCCACGCTGTCGGCCTTCGGGGCCACAGCCGTCACCGGGCAGTTTGTCTCGCTGACGATGATCCGCGAGCTGGGGCCGATTCTGACCGGAGTGATGGTGAGCGGGCGCAACTCGAGCTCGATGGCCAGCGAACTGGGCTCGATGGTGGTGACCGAACAGATCGATGCGATGCGCGCGCTGGGCGTCGATCCGATGCGCAAGCTGGTTACGCCGCGCATCTTCGCCTCGATTTTTACGCTCTTATTCCTGACCATCGTCTCGGACGCCTGCGGCATCGCCGGCGGCGGCATGGTGACCGTCTTCATGAACCACCAGAACGGGCTGCAATATTTTTCCAAGGCCTGGGAGTCGCTGCGCTATCCGGATATCATACAGGGACTGGTGAAGCCGCTCTTCTTCGGCTATGTGCTGAGCTCGATCGGCTGCTTCTATGGCATGAGAACCACGGGCGGGACCGAGGGCGTGGGCCGCTCGACGATTCAGGCCGTGGTGTGGGCCTCGGTGACGATCATCTTCGTCGATTTCCTGCTGACGCAGGTGCTGCTCACGCTCTTTCCGCCGCTATGAGCGAACCCTTGATCCAGCCCGTCCCACTCGCTGATCCGCCTGCGGAGAGCGAGCCGGTTGTCGTCTTCAAGAATGTCTCGATTGCCTTCGACGGCCCGCCAGTATTGGAGAACGTCAGCTTTTCCATTGCGCCGGGCGAGACGCGGATCCTGCTGGGCCCGGCGGGCGTGGGCAAGAGCGTGCTGCTGAAGCTGGCCAATGGATTGCTGCGTCCGGACGAAGGCAGCATTCTGCTCTTCGGCGAAGAGATCTCGCATATGCCCGAAGAGGAGCTCTTCCCGCTGCGCACGCGCGTGGGCATGGTCTTCCAGGAGGGCGCGCTCTTCGACTCGCTCACGGTGCGCGACAACGTCGCCTACCAGCTGATTCAGGAGCGCGTGAGCGACGAGGAGATCGACCGGCGAGTGCGCGATGCGTTGCGCTTTGTGGAGCTGGAGGAGACCTTCGATCTCTATCCGGCCAGCCTCTCCGGCGGTATGCGCCGCCGCGTGGCCATTGCGCGCGCCTTCATCCGCCAGCCGGAGCTGCTGCTCTACGATTCGCCGACCGGAGGGCTGGACCCGCTGACCTCGACGACGATCATCGAGCTGATCGTCAAGGAGCGCGACGTCTGCCAGACGCCCTCTCTGCTGGTGACGCATCGCCTGCAGGATGCATTCCTGCTCTGCAATCACCGCTTCGATACCGCGAGCGGCCACATGGTCCCGCTGCCCAAAGGGGTGACCGATGACGGCACGACCTTCCTGATGCTGGAGGAAGGCAGGCTGATCTTCGACGGATCACTACATGAATTGGTGAGAAGCCGGAATCCCTTTGTGCGGGAGTTTCTGGCATAAAAAATCAAGCAGAAAAAGGTTTTGCAGAACTCTCATTGCGATCGTCCCATCCCGGCTCGTCCGTCCCGCTTTGCGGAGGTTGCCGTAACGTCAGTGGTTCCCTTGCATCCATTGCGCGGCGGAGCAGCTTAAAGTGAAGAGATGAGCGTTGCTTCCTCCCTTGTATTTCTTACTCGTCTGGCCGCGCGTGGCGTGGCCTGCGTGCTCTCGTGCCTGCTGGTTCTGGAACCTTTGTCCGCGCAAACGGCTACTGCTCCGGTTGCTGCTCCGGCTGCCGCGGAGCCATCCACGGCGAAGACGCCGGCGCAGAAGCCTGCGGCACATTCGACGCAGCCTGCGGCTCGCTCTACCAAGCCCGCGGCCCACTCCTCCAAAAAGCCTGTCAGCCCGGCGCTGAGGGCGGCTCGGCGGGCGCGCACGGCGCGGATACGGCTTGCCTTCCAGGCCTCGGCCGAGCTGCGCCCGATGGCACAGCAACTGGCGACGATGCGCTCTCCGGAGGCCTACGCGGGCGTGACCAAGTACGCGAAGAAGGCTACCGGCGAGGCTGCCGCGGCGGCGTATCTGGCGCTGGGCCATGCCTACCTGCTGGACAAGCGCTACGGCGAGGCGATCGAGAACTTTCGCCTGGCGCGCAAGGCCGGCATGGAGCTGGCCGACTATGATGACTTTCTGAATGCGCGCGCCAACCATGAGGTGGGCAGCGAGCAGAGCGCCGAAGGGCTGCTGCACGGCTTTGCCCAGCGCTATCCGGAGAGCATCTTTGCCGCCGAGGCGCCGGAGCTGGAGGCCAGTGTGCTGCTCGGGCTGAAGGATGCGGCCGGTGCGCAAAAGGTGCTCGGGGCCGCAGCGGAAAGCTCGGCAGCCGGCCGTCCCGGCTATCAACTGGCGCAGGCCGAGGTGGCCTATGCGCTGGGTGAAGCGCAACAGGCCGAAGAGCTTTACAAGCGGCTGCTGCTGGCTCATCCTCTGGCCGCCGAGGCGGAGATTGCGCGCGCCAAGCTGACGGCGATGGGCGCCGAAGGCAGCCTGACAACGGCCGAGCTGCGCTCGCTGGGCGACGCTTACTACAACGCAGGGCGCTATGAGCTGGCGAGCGAGCAGTATCGCGCGCTGGAGCGCCACGCGGGCCTGGAAGCGAGCGCTCGCGCGGGCTTTGCCGTGGCCGCAGCCGCCTGCGACCTGAAGCTGAAGCGCCTGTCGACGGCGCAGGTCGAGGCTCTGTCCGACACCGCGGACGAGAATGGCGCGCGCCGAATGTATCTGCTGATCGAGCTGGCGCGCAACCGCGCCGATCTGGACGAGCAGAAGCGGCTGGTGGCCGAGATGGAGCGGCGCTTTCCCGAGAGCAACTGGCTGGCGGAGGCTCTGTTCGACAGCGGCAACACCTATCTGCTGAAGCGCGAGTATCCGCAGGCGATCGCCTACTACAGCGAATTGGCCGCGCGCTTTCACGAGAGCAAGCACGCCTCGGCGGCGCACTGGAAGGCCGGCTGGCTGAGCTATCGCCAGGGACTCTACAGTGACGCGGCGCGCCTGTTCGACGAGCAGATTCGCCTTTTTCCCGCAACCGAGGAGGCGGTGAGCGCGCTCTACTGGCGGGCGCGCCTGTATGAATTGCAAGAGCACAAACCGGCCCTGGCCGCGGCCAACTATCGCGCCATTCTGCGCGCCTATCCGCACTACTTTTATGCGCAGATGGCCCGCCAGCGGATGGCCGCGCTGGGCAATGCCGTTGCGCCCGCGCCGCAGCCGCAACTGGATCGCATTCAGCCGCCGCCTCCGCCGCAGTTGGCCGAGAGCTTTCCCGTCGACAGCCCGCATCTGGCCAAGGCCCGGCTGCTGGCCAATGCCGGACTGAACGATTACATCCCGCAGGAGATCGCCGCCGACCCGGACTCCGCCTCGTGGAGCGCGCTGGCCGAAGCGCAGATCTACTCGTCTTATGGCGATACGTATCGCGCGCTGCGCGCCATCAAGCACGCGCTGCCCTCGGCCGCCTCCGCCTCGATCCAGTCGATCCCGCTCGCCTACTGGCGCATCCTCTTCCCCAAGCCGTACTGGGAGACGATCAAGGCCGAGGCGGCGAAGAACAATCTCGACCCCTATCTGGTCCTGGCGCAGATGCGCCAGGAGTCGGAGTTCAATCCCAACGCCATCTCCAGCGCCAATGCCTGCGGGCTGCTGCAACTGCTGCCCTCGGAGGGCAAGCGATTGTCGCGCGAAGAGGGGATTGGCAACTACCAAAGCTACCAGATCTTCGATCCGGTCACCAACATCCGCATGGGCACGCGCTACCTGAGCCAGACGCTGAAAAAATTCGGCGGGGTGACCGAGTACGCGCTGGCCGCTTACGACGCCGGCGACAGCCGCGTGGCGGATTGGCAGGCTGCCGGGCCGTATACGGGCATCGACGAGTTTGTCGAATCGATCCCCTTCACAGAGACGCGCGGCTACGTGGAGAGCATCCTGCGCAACCTGGAGACCTACAAGGCCATCGACGTGGTGGCCGCGGTGCAGGGCAGAGCAGCGCCGGCGGCGAACCGCTGAGATTTCCATTCTCACGCGCCAATCTTTGTGGCGAATCAAGAGTGCGCCGCCTGCCCGAAGAAGCCTTCATTTTTTGGTTCAAAAGGACTGATTTCTGGCTCAAAAGTGCTGATTCTGGGCCAAAAAACGGGCAAAATTGGGGGTTTGATGTTACTGATTAGTTAACATTACCTAAATGCAAGCGGTTGATTATGCATAAGTTAATTCCAACGGACACGCCAAAAAGTGGTTATCCACAGGGTGGGGGGGGGGGTGCGGCGAAAAACAGGGAACAGGGAATAGGGAACAGGGGAGGTGCGCGGGCTTTTGCTGCTGGGAGTTCGGTTGCATCGCCGATCCTTTCTCCTGGGTAGTATGCGGTAGGGGTTGGTAATTCTCTGCAAACCCTGGAAGAAAAACGGCGGAATAATATTCGTGGCCTCCCACTCATCCACGATAGAACTGTGGATGAATGGGCACTGGGTTTCTTGGCAATTATTGATCGGGCCAACTGCCCACCCGACCGTGAAAGAATATGGGCTGGTTGATGTCGTGGTTCCCACCCTTCCACAAAAACGTGGAAGGATGGGGCACCCAATTTTATGGTTTAGTTAAGGGTGCGCCACCCGCCGGCGGTGAGCCGCTGAGATTGCCATCCTCATTGTCGTAGACTGAATTCATGGCGACGGGCGCAGGGGCGGAGATCTCGATCGGGAAAAAGTGGCTGGCCGCAGCCGCAGCGCGCTGGAGCGCGCAACTGCGCACGCGCGAGGATCAGCTGTTTCTGCTGCTCTCTCTGCTGATTGGCGCGTTGACCGGCCTCGCCGTCGTGGCCTTCATCGTTCTGACCGAGCGGCTGGGAATGCGCCTCTATCCGCCCTCGAGCGCCGCCTGGAGGCGCGTGCTGGTTCCGGTGAGCGGCTCGCTGGCGATGGGCTATCTGCTCTATCGCTTCTTTCCCAATGCCCGCGGCAGCGGCGTTCCGCAGACCAAGGCCGCGCTGTTTGCGCGCGACGGCTTCATCTCGCTGCGCACGGTTCTGGGCAAGTTCTTCTGCACCGCCGCGACACTGGCGAGCGGCATTCCTCTGGGGCGCGAGGGGCCTTCGGTGCAGGTGGGCGCGGGCATCGCCTCGGTTCTTGGCCGCTGGCTGGGCCTGCGCCCGGAGAAGGTGAAGTCGCTGATCCCGGTGGGTGCGGCCGCCGCTATCGCCGCCGCCTTCAACACGCCGATGGCCGCGGTTCTGTTTTCCCTGGAAGAGATCATGGGCGATATGAACGCGCCGATTCTCGGCTCGGTGGTTCTGGCCTCGGCCACCTCCTGGGCGGTATTGCGCCTGCTGCTGGGCAACAATCCGCTCTTTCAGGTGCCGCAATATACGCTGGTTCATCCGATCGAATTCGCCTTTTACGCGCTGCTGGGCGTCGCCGGGGGCTTTCTCTCCGTGGCCTTCACAAAACTGCTGCTCACGATGCGCCGCTTCTTTCTGCATCTGCCCCGGCGGACGCAGTGGTGGCATCCGGTCGTGGGCGGTTTGACCGTCGGCCTGATGGGCTGGTGCGTGCCCCAGATTCTCGGCGTCGGCTACAGCTACGTGGGCAATGCGCTGAACGGTTCGATGGCGCTGAAGTTGATGCTGCTGCTGGTGGCGCTGAAGCTGATCGGCGTTACGGTCAGCTATGCGAGCGGCAATGCGGGCGGCATCTTTGGCCCCAGCCTCTTTCTGGGCGCCATGCTGGGCGGCTCGGTGGGCGCACTCGCCCATCATCTGCTGCCCGGCTACACGGCCACGCCCGGCGCTTATGCGCTGGTGGGCATGGGCGCGGTCTTTGCCGGCATTGTGCGCGTGCCCATGACCTCGGTGCTGATGATCTTTGAGATGACGCGCGATTACGCCGTGATTGTGCCGCTGATGATCGCCAACCTGACCAGCCTGTTCATCGCGCGCCGCTTTCAGAAGCAGCCGATCTATGAGGCGCTGGCGGATCAGGACGGCATTCATCTGCCCACGCCTGCCACGCTGCATCAGAGCGGCCAGCGCACCGTGGCCGAGGTGATGCGCCGCTCGCCGGAGACGCTCGCCGCCACAATGCTCGTCCGCGATGCCGCCGTCCGAGTGCGCTCCACGCCCGCGCGCCTGTGGCTGGTGAGTGAGAACGAGCGCTTTCTTGGCCTGCTGACGCGCGAGGCCCTGGAGTGCGCGCTGGTGGATGGCCGCATCGATCTGCCGCTCTCAAGTCTCGTGGAGACGCATCACGTTCCCCATCTTCATCCCGATCACGCGTTGCATCTAGCCTTGGAGCGCATGAGCCACTCCCACCTCGATCTGCTGCCGGTCGTTCACCGCGCCGATATTCATAAGCTGGAGGGTGTGGTGCTGCTGCGCGATCTGCTGGACTCTTACGGCATTGGCGTTCTCACGGCTGAGGAACCAGCGGGCGCGGGCTCCTTATGATAACGGCTATGCTCTAGAATGCAAAGAGAAAGAGAATCAACGGCGGGGCAGGGAAGTGGCTCGCCCGCGCCCGGATGGCGAAATTGGCAGACGCAGCGGACTTAAAATCCGCAGGGAGCAATCCCATAGGGGTTCAAGTCCCCTTCCGGGCACCAAATAAATCAATAACTTACAGGTTTTACAGCCTCTCCAGAATTCGTTCACTATGCTCAAACTATGCTCGAACTCAAAAAGTTTGGGTTGGCGTTCCCGCCAAGCCTCCGCTCCTGGAAGGCATTTTCGTTACAGCCGGATTACAGACGACGGGGTGCGCCCGATCGATGCCACATGGACTCTGCCTGCTAGGCAGGGCCGTGGGAGTGCCCGCCGTCTCACCGCTCAGTCCCTCGGTTTCCCGTGGCGTGGCGACTCACTCTGCTGGAAAATCTCCTCCGCCTTCTGCATCCAATTTCAGCAGATTTGACCGAAGAACAGATCGGCCCCACCATCCTCCGACACGCTCGCGCCTGATCGCAAGCGTACATTTACGCCTTTCCCTGAATGAGGAGGAACTTGCTATGGCCACAGCGCCGACACATCCCCGAAGGCTGCTCCGCACGAAACAGGCAGCAGAATATCTCTCGATGAGCGAATGGAAGCTGAGACGTTTGATTCAGGATGAGATCATCCCCTTCCTCCAGGACCAGGAAGGCGGCCCCTTCCTCTTGGATTTGCGCGATCTCGATGCCTATATCGACGGCAACAAGCACCATGTTGGAGACGCTATCGACTGGCGACCGATTCCCGTCGCGTCGGTTACGGCTCCTCAGGCACTTCAAGCCTTGCGGAGGGCCAAATGAGTCGCCCCCGTGGGTCTGGACGAATCTACCAGCAGAAACAAAGCACGATTTGGTGGATACAGTATTACCGAAATGGCAAGATGTACCGGGAATCCACCGGCACTACGGACAAGAGAAAGGCCACGCGAATTCTTGGCCACAGGCTCGCCGAACTCTCCACGGGGACGTTTGCTGGCCCTGCTGTGGAGCGGATTCGGATCGCAGAGCTGGCCGAGGACTTCTTGCGCGACTACCGGATCAACGGAAAGGCTTCGATCGACGACGCTGAAGCACGGTGGCGCTTGCACCTTGAACCGTTCTTCGGACAGGTTCGAGCTAGTGCAGTGACCAGCGATCTTTTGGATCGCTATGTGGACCACCGTCAGCAGGAGGGTGCCAAGAATGCGACGATCAATCGGGAACTCGCGGCCATGAAGCGTATGTTTCATTTGGGGCACGCTGCGACGCCGCCCAAGCTCTTCTACATCCCTCGATTTCCGCGGCTTGCTGAGAACAATATCCGTCAGGGCTTTCTGGAAGATGGTCAATACGAGAAGCTCCTTGAGTCCTGTCCGGAGCTTTGGTTTCAGGCGCTTATCGAGGCGGGATGCACGTACGGATGGCGCATCAGTGAATTGTTGCGACTCAAGGTCAATCAGGTAGATATTGAGCACAAAGTCATTCGCCTGCATCCCGGAACCACGAAGAACAAAGATGGTCGAGAGGTCACGATGACCCAATCAGTTCACGATCTCTTTGTGCTTTGCGTCGAGGGGAAGAGTTCAGAGGATCATCTATTTACTAGACCAAGCGGGAAGAAAGTAAGCGACTTCCGCGGGACGTGGGAGAAGGCGCGTGTCGCGGCAGGTGTGCCCGGCTTGCTCTTTCATGATCTTCGCCGCACTGCCGCACGAAACTTTCGGCGCGCTGGGATTGCGGAAGGCGTCATCATGAAGATCGGCGGATGGCGCACTCGCAGTGTCTTTGAAAGATACGCCATCGTTTCACAAACCGACGTTCAGGACGCTCTAGAGAAACTGGAAGATAGCCGCCAGTCTTCAAGACAAAAGAGAGCAGCAAAGGAATCGGAGAATAGTCAGATCGTTCCACAGGCCAGTTGAGGGCGGATTCGATTCCGCGGGGCGCGGTTTGGGCCAAAGACACTTGCTGCGGGAAGGTCATCCCATTTCAATTTGACCGAGTTGGCGACCTGTACGATCCTGTCCCTGGTAAGTGAGGGGGCAGGATGTTTGAATCGTTCGACGAACTGATGGAGCGGCTCAAGGCGACCGGGTACTTCATCGATCCGGTGATGGTACAGGTCGTCTATCTGGCCGCGAAGTTGCAGAAGCCGCTGTTGCTAGAAGGGCCTGCGGGGAGCGGCAAGACGCAACTGGCCGTATCGGTTGCGCAGGCGGCTGGGACGCATATCGAACGGCTGCAATGCTACCGCGGGGTCACTGAAGACAAGGCGATTGGGCGCTTCGACGAGAGTCTCCAGCGGCTTTACATGGAGTTCTCGAAGGGGAACGGAGAGAGCGGGAGTTGGCGGGAGTTGCAGGCGAACCTCAAGGGACGCGATTTCTTTCGGCCTGGACCGCTCATGCGGGCGCTCGAATGCGAGAAGCCATGTGTGCTATTGATCGACGAACTTGACAAGGTGGATGAGGGTTTCGAGGCTCTGCTGCTGGAGATTCTGTCCGCCTGGCAACTCTCGATCCCTGAGTTTGGGACGGTAGAGGCCAAGAGCATTCCGTTTGTGGTGCTCACCAGCAATGAGGAGCGGCGGCTGGGCGATCCGATCCGGCGGCGCAGTTTGTATGTGCGGGTCGAGCATCCGACGCCGGAGCGCGAGGCGGAGATCATTGCCAGCCGCACACCAGGGGCTGGCATCGAGTTTCACCGCGAGATCGCGGGCATTGCCCGCTCGTTCAGAAACTATTCGTTGGAAAAGCCACCATCGGTTTCGGAGATGATCGACTTCGCCAACGCGCTGCGCTTGATGGGCAGCGATCATGTGACGGAAGAGCAACGGGACGTATTGCTTCCATTTCTGGCAAAGACCGAGAAGGATCGCCGCCATCTTCTGCTGCGCGAGGGATTTCAAAGTTTGCTGGTCGATGGGGCGCGGTATGCGCAGGATCTCGATCCTTCAGGAGGCGCGGCGTTATGAAATGGTTTCTTGCGCTCTTTCTGTTTGCTCCAATTGCTGGCTGGGCGCAGGCAAACACAGCTCTTGCGGAGAACTGCGTACAGCACTACGCCAGCCATTACGGCGTGCCTGCGGAGTTGGTTGCTGCATTCATTGATGTCGAGTCGCGTTGGAATCCGCGTGCTGTCTCCAGCAAGGGCGCTCTCGGCTTGATGCAACTGATGCCAACGACTGCGCGGCGCTTTGGCGCATACCAGCCCTTCGACCCAGAGCAGAACATTGCGGCTGGTACGCGCTATTTGACCACGCTGATGTGGGAGTTTCACGGCGATCTGAGGCTTGTGGCCGCAGCCTATTATGCAGGCGATCGATGGGTCGGCAAGCGGCAACTCGACTACAACAACCCGGATGTCATAGCTTACGTCGAATCGGTTCGACGTCATTATGTGGCGCGCAAGCTCGCTGCAAATTCATTGCACAGGAGGTAACTGAAAATGAGACTTCGCTGGTTTTTCCCTTTCGCAGTGCTGCTTCCACTGCGTTTGTTCGCTGCCGATAACGCCGTCAAGCCGCGCGTTGCGACGATCACCATTAACCCGTCGGAGGTTATCACGTTGCACCTGCGACCAGAGTTCGAGTCGACGATCCATATGCCGGAGGAGATCACGTCGGTGATTCTTGGCAGTCCCGGTTCCTTCAAAGCGGAGCACAACGAGGGCGAGCCGGAGTATGTGTACGTGAAGCCCATCACGAAAGAGGCCGCTGAATCAAACCTATTGATCGCGACGAAATCCGGCCTGCATGTGACGCTGGAGTTGATCAGCGATGAAGTTGGCGCGAGCGGGTCTGCGCTGCCGGTTGACTTCTTGATTGAGTACCGCACATCCAGGAGTTTCCTGATCGCTGGCAGTGCAGGCGCGGAGCACACGAGAGTTGAACCCACAGGCATCGCGTCG
>Ga0302267_10001853_pt1 | contig 26399 bp, 9 predicted proteins | sample III_Bog_E1_3_FD_194555 | JGI IMG/M metagenome (GOLD analysis project Ga0302267, IMG submission 194555) | Peat permafrost microbial communities from Stordalen Mire near Abisko, Sweden - III_Bog_E1_3 | ecosystem: Environmental > Terrestrial > Soil > Wetlands > Peat | place: Sweden: Abisko...
CTTGGGCCCCATCGACACGGGCGGGGACGTGATCGAGTACGGCGCTCACTTCAAGACGCCCGGAGAGGGGAGCCGCATCGCGCAGATCCGCGCCGAGGAGCTTCTCGTGGGCCGCACCGTGTTCGATGGCAAGAGCGACGTCCAGACGCTGCGGGCGGGCGTTCGCTTCAAGCTGGATGGTCACAGCCGCGCTGACGGCGCGTACCTTCTGATGGAGGTGCGCCACTCCGCCAGCCAGCCGACGCTGGGAACGGGGATGGGGACGGAGGCGACCTACCAGAACACGTTCGTCGCCATCCCGGCCCAGACCACGTTCCGACCGGCAAGAGTGACGCCCAAGCCCCGCGTCCACGGCGTGATTAGCGGCACCATCGAGTCCGAGGAGAAGGGCCAGTACGCAGACGTGGACGCTCAAGGGCGTTACCGGGTCCGCTTCCAGTTCGACACCGGCGACGCGCACCACGGCAAGGCGTCTCGACCGATCCGCATGGCCCAGCCGCACGCCGGCCCCGGCTATGGCTTTCACTTCCCCTTGCGCGACGGCATCGAGGTTCTCCTGACCTGCGTCGACGGAGATCCGGACCGCCCGATCATCTCGGGAGCCGTTCCCAATCCGGTGACGCCGAGCACGGTCGCCGACGGCAACGGCAAGAGGAATGTGATCCGCACCGGCGTAGGGAACGAGATCAACATGGACGACACCGAGGGCAGCTCGCGTATCAAGTTGAGCGTGCCCTACGCGAACACCGTCCTTCAGCTCGGCGCTCCCGAGCATCCCGGCAAGGGCGCGCTGCTGACGACGGGTGAGAACGTGACCATCTCGGCCGGGGGCTTCATCACTCAGGACGCCAAGACGAAGTTCGACCTTCACGCCGGCACGTTCATGACGTTCAAGGCCGACACGGAGCTGATGGGCCTTTCGCCGAAGATTACCTTCATCGCGGGTGCCGAGTTCTATGCCTACGCTCCCACGGTCGACGTGGTGGGGGACGACACGACGGCCAGGGGAACGGCGATGCTGCACCTCCTCGCTGGGAACGCGGCGAACATGGAGGCCCCGTGGGTCGACATCAACGCCGGGACCAAGCTCCGTGCCGGCAGCCCCAACGTGGAGATCAACGGCACCGCCACGATCATCGTCACGTGCGGCGCGTCGATCACCATCAAAGGCGGAGGCGAAGTGAAGATCGAGGGCAACCCCGTTACCATCAAGGGCAGCGTCGTCAACGTCACGGGCGGGCCCATCAACCTCAACTGCTGAGCGAAGGGGCCCGCTGATGTCCGAAGATCAGATGGACGAGGAGATCGAGGGGCTCACGATCGAACGCAATGGCGAAGTGATGGCTCACGTCCAGCACTTTGGGCGGGCCCAGGAGCTGGAGGTGATCCAGCGGCTTGGGCTGACCGAGAGGCAGTGGGTGGTTGCCGGCGCGGCCTGGATGAACGCCCTCGTCGAGGAGAGCATGCGCGAGGAGCAGGCGCTCTCGCGGCGCTTCTGCGTTGCGTTCGCAGAAACCAGGGCACGGCTCAAGCGAGAGCGGCCCACGCTGCCATCGCTGGGCACGCTGCACAGCGAGAGGCAGGTCGCGACCATCGCCATGACGGAGCTGGAGCCGGCTCCTGCCCCGACCCCAGCTCGACCCCTGGAGCTACCGACCTACGAGATCGCCGCGCGGGCACCCGATGCGGCTCTCCTTGCGTCGACGGATGTTCCGGAGAGGCGATGGCCCAGGTTGGTAGACGTCCAGGGAGGGTTCCAGACCGCGGACGTCGACATCACGGTGTTCCGGGGCCCGCCGCTGCCGTTCGCCCTGGGCGCCCCGCCGCCAGCGTTCTTCGCGGCGGCGGACGCGGTGCGCGGGCAGATGCGAGTTCCACCTGCGAACGCAACGGGCCACGAGACGATGGTTCTGCCGGCGATGGACGCGTCAGCGCTGAAGGACGCGACCGAAGCCGGCGATTGCGACACTGTCGATACCGGGCGCGCGGCGCTGACCATAGAGCAGTACGCCGCGTTCTGTGCCGAGCTCGCCGTTTTTCCAGGCGGTGCCGGCGACATCTGCCGAAAGTATGGGGTCGCCGCGCCAGTCGCCCGCGCGGCTCTCGACGATGCGTTCGTGCGAGAGTTCCAAGCAGACCCGACCACACACAGCCGATGGCGGGCGCTCGTCGAACACTACAAGAGCTGGTATCGCGGACAAATCCAGAGATGATGGAAGGCCGTCCACAATGGACGAGTGCAGTGGCAAGAGGCGACCGAGGGGCATGGCACGCAGGCGAGCGGCGGTGCGCATGAAGCTCTTCGATCTCAAGGGCCGCCAACGCTGCACTGCGACGGACACGAATGCCGGGCGACGGACAGGCGCGCCCTCGTCGAGTGCGGCTGCGAGGGGGGCGGGCGGTAGAGCTGCTCGTTCAGGGGGAGCCTGACGTGATGGACGAGGCCGACACCCGATGATGTTGCGTGTGTGGTTGACAACTGCTGGACAGCCGTGACGCGAGAAGTCGAACGCAGGTGCACCTGCTGAATGGAAAGACAAGGAAGATGAGATCGAGAACATCGTTCGTTTACCTTGGCGTGGCTCACGCTACGCTAGCGCTCCTGACGCTCGCGATGGCCTGCGGCAAGACCTCAAGCTCCGGTGGCTCGCACTGCGTGGCGCTGTCGGGGTGCTGCGCCGCACTGAGCTTCCCGGCGGCGGAGGTGCCCAGCTGCACCGTTGCCGTAAAGACGAACAACGACGGCGTTTGCCAGAGCAACCTCTCGGCCTTCAGCTCGCTCGGGTACTGCATGTCGACGGCGGGCAACGGCCGCTCCGGTAGCACCAGCTCCGCTAACGGCGGCTCCGGTAGCGGTGGCTCGAGCCCTGGCAGCTCGACCAACGGTAGTTGCGGCAACGGCGGCTCCGGCGACGGCGGCAGCGGCGGAGCCGGTGGCGGCAGTTCGGGCAACGGCGGCAACTCGAGCAACAGCACCAGCTCAAGCAGCGGTGGCAGCTCAAGCGGCGGCCCCGTCATCCAGAGCCTCACCGCCAACCCGCCTTCGGTCACTCCCATGGGGACGACCATCACCGCCATCGTGGCCGACGGGGTGTCCCCCGTCGTGGGGGGGACGCTCACGGACAAGGTCTCCGGCACGACGTTCGGCGTGTTCAGCGGGCAAGGGGCGTTCGCGTACTCGCTCACGTGGGCCGCCCTTTACCAGGCGAACGCGATCGACTTCCCCGCCGGAGGGTCCGAACCCCGTGTCGTCACCGCGCGCTTCTTCGACAACAATGGGCACACGACCTCGCAGAACTTGACGCTGACCTTGGAGTGCGGGTCCTCGAGTGAGAGCCCGTGCAGCGATACGTGCAAGGATTTCATAACCGACTCGGCCAATTGTGGGGCCTGTGGCACGACATGTACGAACTCCGTCGTGTGCCAGCAGGGCGGGAGTGCGTGCGCCTGCCGCCGGGGGCACTGCTCCGACACGGTCAACTCAGAGATGGAGGCAGGGGCATCCTGTGACGCCGTGTGTCAGAAGCTCAGTGCTCGGTGCGTCCCGAATACCTGCCCCGGCTTTCCGACGTGCGCGCAGGATCGGGACGGCAACAACGTGGCGCGCTGCGACAGTTCCTCTCCCCTCCACACCTGCTGCTGCCAATAGCAACCCGACGGCCCACGCGTTCACGCCGCCCGCCGAAGTGTTCCTCGAACGAATGGAGCTGGGCGGTGCGCTCATCGAGCTGACGCGGATCCTCACGGTGCCGAAGGGCGGCCTCGGCTCCGGCTCGTGCTGAGCTTGAGCAACTCGCGCAGACCAACGACACGACGGCCCCGGTGTCGTCGGCGACGGCAGCCGTGGCGGACTTGGCGGACCAGTGCGCGGCTCTCCCCGTGCCAGTGTGCGACGCGGGACTTGGCGTGCGTATAGTTGACGCCACGCACTTGCGAAGGGACGAACAAGGCGATGGCCAAGCGCATCCAGATGACATCCACGCAGGCCGAGACAGCTCGGCGCATCCTCGCCAGCGCAGACGGTCTGCTTCGACCCTACCCGGGTGGCTACTGGACAACCGTGCGCGACGGGCGGCGGGAGGCGTGGTGGACCCGGATCCTGACCGTGCGCGCGATGCAGGCTCACGGATGGTTGGAACGCTGCCGCGAACGCCCTGAGTCATGGCTCGATGCGCGAAGGCTGACCGAAGCGGGCAAGGCCGCACTGGTGCAGGTCGGCAAGATGCCGGGCGACGCAGCGGACGGGCTCCAACGCTGCTCGTCCTCCTCGGGCACCGCGTCTTAGCTTAGGCCGGCGGCGCCGGCAGCTCCTGCGCGGGGGCGACGCCCCCGGGAGGTGTGCGATGTTCGAGAAGCCAGGCGCCGCATTTGCGCTTGCACTCTCGAGAAAGAAGTTGGCGCGGGCTCCTGCGCGGCGACGATCGTGGCGAGCCTGGCGCCGACCGCGAGCGCCGTGACGCTAGGCGCGGAGGTTGCGCCGCCGCCGACGTTGTACGCGACGTCCACACCGCGGCCCTCGGTATCAGCGCACGCGGCGCCGGTCTCCCTCCGCGAGTCATCGTTCGGCACCAGGTAGAGGAGGTCGTCGTCCGCGAACCGGTAGAGCCGCTCCTCGTGGTGCTCGTGCCGTCCGGGGAGCACCTCGCCCTCGAGGCGGCTCTCGCCGGCGAGCCGCGCCCCGAGCTGCGCGCGCACTGTCAAGCGAGGTGGTCGAGAGGTGGCGAGCCGCCGCCTATGTCGCCGAGATGCTCGCCGGTGCCGCTGTGTTTCGAGAACGGCGAGCACGTCCGCGCACGCGGTAGCCCTTCGCTGGCTGGTCAATGCTCACCGCTGAGGCCTCGCTCGCGCCTCTCGCGGACAATCGTGTGGCGGGCCTCTTGACTTCGAGCGCGCTCCAACTCCTACCGTGGCCTCCGTCGCAGCGCCGCCGCGGATGGTGGCGGCCAAGGATCCCACCATGCACACTCGCAAGCTCGGTCCCCTTCAGGTCTCTGCCCTCGGCCTCGGCTGCATGGGCATGAGCGATTTCTACGGCCTGCGTGACGAGGCCGAGTCGGTCGCCACCCTCCATCGTGCGCTCGAGCTCGGCGTCACGCTGCTCGACACTGCGGACATGTACGGCCCGTTCACCAACGAGGAGCTGGTCGGTCGCGCCATTGCCGGCCGCCGCGATCAAGTGGTCCTTGCCACCAAGTGCGGCATCGTCCGCGACGTCGCCAACGCTGCCTCCCGCGGGATCGACGGCAGCCCCGCCTATATCCGCGCGGCCTGCGATGCGAGCCTGCGACGCCTCAAGGTCGATGTCATCGACCTCTACCAGCTCCACCGCGTCGATCCCAAGACACCCATCGAGGACAGCGTCGGCGCGCTCGCCGACCTCATCAAGGCGGGGAAGGTGCGCGCCATCGGCCTCTCGGAGGCCGGCGTCGACACGCTGCGCCGCGCCCACGCCATCCACCCTCTGGCCTCGGTGCAGACCGAGTATTCGCTGTGGAGCCGCGACGTTGAGGACGACGTGCTCGCCGTGTGCCGCGAGCTCCGCATCGGCTTCCTCGCTTACAGCCCCCTCGGCCGTGGCTTTCTCACCGGCCAGATCAAGCGCCTCGAGGATCTCCCCGCAGACGACTTCCGCCGCGGCTCCCCGCGCTTCCTGCCCGAAAACTTCCAGGCGAACCTCGATCTCGTCGCCAAGGTGGAGGCGCTCGCCAGGGCCAAGGGGATCACGGCCTCCCAGCTCGCGCTCGCCTGGGTGCTCGCCCAAGGCGACTTCATCGTGCCCATCCCCGGCACCAAGCGCCGCCGCTACCTCGAAGAGAACGTCGCCGCCGAGGCGCTCACCCTCTCGGCCGCTGACCTCGCCAACCTCGACGCCGTGATGCCGCGCGACGCCGCTGCGGGCCTGCGCTACCCGGAGGCCAACATGCAGTTTCTCAACCGGTGAGCGCGGTGCCCCACGCACCGCAACCCGCTGCGCCTCGAGCCGAGACCACCGGCGGCCTGACCATCACCCAGGCCGCCGCGGCCACCGGGGCGAGCGCCCACACGCTTCGTTACTACGAGCGCATCGGCCTCATCCGCTCGGTGAGCCGCGCGCGCAGCGGACACCGACGCTACGGACCCGAGGATCTGCGCTGGGTCGAGTTCCTCCGCAAGCTCCAGGCCACCGGTATGCCCATCCGGCGCATGCTCGCCTACGCCGCCCTCCAGCGGCGCGGCGACGCCACGCTCACCCAGCGCCGCGTGCTGCTTGAGGCGCACCGCAACGATGTCGCCGCCAAGCTCGCAGTGCAGCAGGGCCACCTCGCGGTCATCGAGAAGAAGGTGCAGCGGTACCGGGCTCTGGAGCGAGAGGCCGTCCGCAAGCCCGCGTGAGGCTGACGTGACGGCCCCCGCGAGACCGTTCCCCCATGCCAAGCACCACCTCCGAGCAGCCGTGTCGAAGGTGGTGGCGCCGTAGGTGTCGCCAGGCTGGACGGACTCTGCTAGCCGAAGGAGAGACGCTTGCGGAGCCAGGGGTGTTCTTGATGACGGCGTACAGCTTTGCGGGTCAGGTTGTCGAAGCGGGAACGAGGCAGGGGCTCCCAGGGCTGCGGGTTGAGGCTTGGGACGCGAGCCATGCGTGCACGGACCTCGTATGCGCCGCGTTCACGGACAAGGCGGGCTTGTTCACGCTCACGCTCGACGACGGAGTCGTCCAAGACTTGTTCCTCTCGCGGGTGGCGACGCTCTACTTCAAGGTGTTCCGCGAAGGGCGCGCGATAGCCGACACGAGCAGCAGCCTTCTCTGGCGGGTCCCAACGGGCGACGCCGGCGGCCGCATCGAGATCCAGCACGGCGACCACGCGATCTCCAAGCACGAGCCGGCGCCGTTCACGGTGCGCGGCCAAGTGCTCAGCACCTCAACGGGGCCCATGCCGGGGGTGACGGTCAAGGCGGCGCACAAGACGCTGCGGTCGGAGATCGCGCTTGGGGGCGCGCTGGCGGATGCGGCGGGCCGTTACCAAATCCGCTACTCCTCGGCGCCGCTGGAGGCGTCCGGCAAGGCGCGCGCGGACCTCGTCCTGCACGTGTTCGACGCGAGCGGGCACGCGTTGGCGGACTCGCCGGTCGTGTTCCAGGCGCCGGTGACGGCCACGATCGACGTGACGGTCGGGCCCTCGGCGTATGCGGGGCCGGCGGAGAGCGACACCATCCTCGCCGTCTTGACGCGGACGGCGGGAGACGTCGCGACGTCGGCGCTTAGCCAAAGCGATCAGGCGTTCCTCGTGTCGGCCGAGGGTCTTGACGCGACGGCGCTTGCCACGCTGGTGGCCGCGGCGCAGCTCGGACAAGAGACCGCGCCAAGCGGAACGGAGCTCAGCGCGAGTGCGCTCGCCCTGTACGCTGCGGGGCGCGGCGGGATCCCGCTCACGACGGCAGGGCTCTTCCGCGTACCTCCGGCTCGCCTCCAGGCAGCGATCACCGCCTCGGTGGCCGCGAACATCATCCCCGTGACGACCGGCAGCACGCCGGGCGGCCTCGCCGCGCTGGTGCAGCAGGTTGCCATCGCCGCAGCCTTGGTGCCGAGCCACGATGGGCTCGTCGCCACGACCGGCGACGTCCTCGGCACGGTCGCGTCCGACGCGCCGACGCAGCAGGTTTTCCTCCAGCTCTACCTGGAGCGCACCTCGACGAGCCAATTCTGGGTCGGACTTGCTGCCAACGCGTCGTTCTCGCAACCAGGCCGTGTCGCCGCGTTCCAGCTCGCCTTCGACGTTGCCGACACGAGCCAGCAGCATCTGCCGCTCATCAAGGCCATCGTGGTCGGGCAGGTCGCAGGAACGACGGTCACTCAGTTGCGCGACCTCGCCCGCCTCGACGCCTCGGATTGGAGCGCGATCCTCAACCAGTCGTACGGCGGCACCGTGATCGGAGCGCCGGCGAGCATTCCAGGGGCGACGCTCGCGGACAAGATCGGGAACTACGCCGCCACGCTCACCACGACGCTGGCAACACGGTTCCCCACGCCCGCCATCGCAGGGCGCCTTGCGAAGCTGAACCGCCCGGTCGACGCGGACCTCGTCACGTTCTTCGCGCAGAACCCGGACTTCGAGTTTTCATCGACCCGGGTCGCGGCGTACGTGGCCGCAAACCCGCAAGCGACAGCGGGCCTGAGCCAGCCGGCGACCGCCGTGCAGGCGCTTAAGGCGCGGGAGCGGGTCTTCAAGCTCACGCGGACCTTCGAGCAGAGCGATCCGCTGATCCTGGCGGGGATCGACTCGGCGAGGGCGGTGGAGTCGCTCGGCCAGACGGCGCTCTATGCGCAGTTTGGGGGCACACTGGGCGCAGCGGCCGTGCAAAGTATCGTGAACAACGCGTGCTTCATCACCGCGGCGGTTGGCGTGCTGGCGGCCCGGCACAGCGCCCAGTTCAACCCGGTCCTGATGCGCGGCTTGCCCACGCTGGCGCTCACCCAGCCCCCCGTCCTTCGCCGCCCCTCCGGTGCCAACCCGCCTGCCGGCTCGTCAGCGCCGCCCGTGTATCTCCCGCCGCCGATGGCCGACTGGCAGGCGCTGTTCGGCACGGTCGACCTGTGCGTGTGTGACGAGTGCGCATCGGTCTACGGGCCGGCGGCCTACCTCGTCGACGTCCTCGACTTCCTCAACAGCCTGCCCTCGACCGTGACGTACACGAGCGGCACGCAGACGCTTTTCTACAGCGCTCGGGACTTGCTCATTGGTCAGGGGGCCTCGACGAAGGGGTTCTCTCTGGTCGGCCGGCGGCCGGACATCGGACACCTCCTGCTCAACTGCGACAACGCGGACACGCCCGTCCCCTACATCGATCTGCTCAACGAGGTCCTCGAGTACAAGGTCGTCGCCATCACCGGCCAGCCGTTCACCTTCGCCGACGGTGCCGCGACGACGGGCGAGGCCGCCGACCTCTCCACCACCCGCCAGGTCCTGCCGGCCGAGCTCCCGGCCTACACGACCGCCTACGCCACGCTGGCGACGACCTCGTACCCGTGGAGCCTCCCGTTCGACCGGGCGGCGCAGGAGGCGATGGCTCACCTCGCGGCGCTCGGCGTCCCAGCGCCGACGTTGATGCAGACGTTCCCCCCTCCCGCGCTGGTGAAGCCCCCTGCGCCTCCGGCCAACCCCGCGGCGACCGAGGCTGCTGCCGAGATCGCCGCGGTCACCCTCGGCCTCCTGCCACGGGATCGCTCCATCCTCGTGGGGAGACCCCTCGGCGGAGGGCCGGCAAGCCCGGGGACCGACTGGGGCCTCACCACCACGACGGGCTGGGAGACGCAGTTGCTCGTCGTCGGCACCTTTCTGGAGGCGACGGCGCTGCTTTACGCGGATCTGCTCGAGCTCCTCGACGCCTCGCTCTTCACCCCCTTCCTTGCGGCCGGAGTGGCGGGGCCGACGGTCACGCTCATCACGCCGATGCCCGGCGGGTCGGATTGCGACCCGATGAACCTCCTGGTCACGGGGCTCGACGCCACCAAGCTCGCCCAGCTCTGGCCGCTCGTGCACCGGTTCCTGCGGCTCCGCGGCAAGCTCGGGGTGACGACGACCGAACTCGACAAGGCCATCGCGCAGTTCACGCCCACCGGGCAGATCGCGTTGATCGACGACGCCATGCTGGAGCGGCTGTCGGTGATGATGACGATCCGGGCCCAGGTCGGGACCTCGATCCTGGAGATGCTGTCGTGGTGGGGGCCCGTCGACCGCCGGCCGAGCGCGCTGAGCAACCAGCTCTCGCTGTTCGGGCAGACGTTCTTGAACCCAGCGCTGTCGAACGCGGTGGACGACGAGAGCGTGTTCGTTGCGCTCGCCAACCCGGCATTGACCTCGAGTTCGCCGCTCGCCGGCACGCCAAGTCCCGCGCTCGCCGATCACGCGGCGCGGGTGGCAGCGGCGTCGCAGCTCGTGGGGAGCGACTACGCGCTCCTCACCGACACCGTGACGAGCCCGGTCGCGCTCGGCCTAACGAGCGAGCTTGCGGCGACCGCACTCCTCACGCTGGACGCCGTCTCCCACGTCTTCCGATTCGCTTCACTGGCGCGGGCGCTGAAGCTCTCCGTCGGTGACCTGCTCCAGCTCCGCGCGCTGTCGGGCATCGACCCCTTCAGCGCCGCGGACCTCACCCAAACGACGTCGTTCATCGCGACGGTGCAGCAGGTCCAGGGGTCCGGGTTCACCGTGCCCCTGCTTGCGTACCTGGTGCGCCAGCTCGCACCAGTAACCACGCCGTACGCGCTGCTCCCCGCCCGGGCGGCGAGTTTTCTCGTGGATCTGGCGCCGCTGCTCACCAAGATCGTCGCGGATACGACGTTCGCCGCCACGTCCCTCCCCGGGGGCGATCTCACCACCGACGATCCCACCGGCGCCCTCACGACCAAGGCCCTCGGGACCATCTTGCCGCACCAGCAGCCCGCAGGAGTGCTGGGACCCGACGTGGTCAGCGCGCTCCAGGCCCTCCAGGCGCCCACGACGGCGAGTGTGCTGACCGCGTTCTCCTTCCTCGGGACGACGCTGGCGACCCAGCTCGCGACCGATGTCGTGGCGGCCACGTCCATCGAGCAGCGCTACGGCTATGCGGGGCCCCAGCTCTTGCTCTACCTGCGGCGAACCCAGAGCATCACGCTCGTCGAGCGCAAGCTCGCGGCGGCCCTCAAGCTCGACACGTCCATCGTGAGCGGGCTGCTCGAGACGTGGCTCCTGTCGAGCCGCACCGGCCCCACGACGCTCGCTGCCATCGAGGACTTCCTCCCGGCCGCGACGCCCGATGGAGGCGGCCCCGACCTGACCTTGTGGGCCACGACGACCTACCTCCGCCTCCAGAAGGTGGCGGCGCTCGTCCTGACGCTGCGCTTCACCGCGGTCGAGCTGCCGATGTTGTTGCCTCCGCCGGTTGGCCAGGGGTTCATCGACCTAAACGCGCTACCCGCCACGCCCGGGGTGGTGGCGCCGGTGAGCACGGCGCTCTTCGGATCGTGGCAGCGGCTCGTCAACGCGTGCGCCGTGAGGGCGCGGCTGCTCGGCGGGCCCACCGCGCTCTTCACACTCATCGCCCAGGCCGTCGCGGCCCCCTCGCCCGCGCCGCCGGCGTTGCCCCCCCCGCCGCCCGCGTCGTTCCTCGCCAACCTGAGCCAGGCGACCGGCTGGTCCAACGCCGACCTCACCGCGCTCACCACGTTCTACGGACTCACCCTCGCCGACTTCCAGAAGGAGACGGGGTACGTGACGCTGGCGAACGCATTCGACGTGCTGACCCGGCTTGGGGCCTCCGCCGCGAGCGCGATGGTCTGGGCCTCGTCGTTCTTCGTCGCCATCGACAGCACGTTCTCGAACTACTCCACCGCTGCGTACGACCCGGGGACGGCCACCGCCATCAAGATGGCTGCCAAGGGAAAATTCGACGACGCCGACTGGCTCACCGCCGAGAAGCCGGTGAGCGACGAGCTACGGGACGCGCAGCGCGCGGCTCTCGTCGCGTACATGCTCGGCAACACGACCTACGTTCCCAGCCCGGGCGCGAGCCCGGTGAAGCGCTACATCACCGACAACGACCTCTACGACGACCTCCTGGTCGACGTAGGCACGAGCCCCTCGGTCGTCACGTCGCGGCTCAAGCTGGCCATGGGATCCGCGCAACTCTTCGTCCAGCGCTGCCTCCTCGGCCTGGAGCAGGTCACCCTCCAGACGGCGGATGCGGAGAACTGGTCGTGGATGAAGCGCTATCGGGTGTGGGAGGCGAACCGCCAGATTTTCCTCTACCCGGAGAACTGGATCGTCCCCGAGCTGCGCGACAACAAGACCGAGCTCTTCAGCACGTTCGAGAACGCCCTCTCGAAGCAGGCCGTGACGGCCGAAACGGTGGCCGACGCGTTCAACACCTACCTCGAAGGGTTCCTCGATCTCTCGAACATCGAGATCGTGGGCACCTGCTACCAGCCGAATGCCAATGCCTACGGCGACGACATCCTGCACGTCATCGGCCGCACCCGCGGCACGCCCCAGGACTTCTATTACCGGCAGCGCATCGGCCTCCAGTACTGGACGGGCTGGGAGAAGATCACCGCCAGCATCGACGGCACGGTCGTCTTGCCCGTGGTCTTCGAGCACCGGTTCTTCCTTTTTTGGCCGATGGTCACGATCGCCAACGATCCAACGGTGGGGGGTGGGACGGTTCCCGTATCAGGCGATCCGGTTGCCGCCGCATCGCAACACGTGGAGATTCAAGTCGCCTGGACCGAGCGCAAGCATGCGCAATGGACGGGGAAGAAGCTCGCTCTCGGAACGATCACCGCGGAGACCGAGCTCTGGACCGATCAACTCCTCAACATCTTCAACTTCGATCCCGACGACGCGATCAGCCGTTCGCTGCTGTTTGATACCCTCGCCGATGAGTCCGCCGGGACGATTCGCGTTCGGGCGGCGGCGGTCAATCCCTTCAACGGGCAGTTCATCTACGTGGGCGAGGCCGACTGGAATGTTTGCGGGGAGACGGCCACTTGTCAGACGATCCCCTCGCCGGCAGGCGTGTACAATCCCGCCTTTCCGGCTGGCACGGGTCCAAGCGACAACCAGCCGTTGTGGATCCTCGCGGTGGAGGAGGCAGCGGGGTCGGGGAACACGCTCGCCGTCGATCCGAGCGCAATGACCAACGGCGTACCGAGCGCCGTGCAGGTCGGCGCGCCACCCGATGCGACGGACGACATCCTGAAGAGCGTCCCCACTCCTTACTCGCTGGTCTTCTCGCGACAAACCAACCAGTTCTCGTCCGCGTATCCGTTCTTTCTCAAAGATAGCACCGCAACGCTCTTCATCGAGGAGACCAAAGTCTCGAACCTTACGGGCCTCCCGACGGCGGGGCGTCTGTTCGACTGGCCGACCCTCGGTTACCGGTTCGACCCGCATTACCAGCCGTACGTCTGCACTTTCATCCAGACGCTGAACCAATACGGGTTCACCGGCGCGCAGCGATGGTCGAATCAGGTCGTTACCTTGCAGTCGCAGAGCATGCCGCTCTTCACGGGAACCAACCCACCGTACAGCCCTGCGAACAACGTCGTGCAGCCCTACCCGGTGGCGGATGTAGACTTCCGTTTCAGCGGGGCCTACTCGGTCTACAACTGGGAGACGTTCTTCCATATCCCGCTGATGATCGCGACGCGGCTCAGCCAGAACCAGCAGTTCGAGGACGCGCACAACTGGTTCCTCACCATCTTCGACCCGACGGCGCCCGGATCGGCACCGGCGCCGGGTCGGTACTGGAAGGTGCGCCCCTTCTGGGAGAACACCGACCTCTCCAGTCTGGCGCAGCAGATCGCCGGGTTGTCGCCGACCTTGCCCACCGCCCAGCTCGTCAGCGCTCTCCTGAACCAGGAGGACCAGCCCGCGACGTGGGACTTCCAGTCGCAGGTTGAAGCGTGGCGGCGCGAACCGTTCAACCCCGACCTTATCGCTCGGACGCGCCCGATCGCCTACCAGAAGATGGTCGTGATGCGGTTCCTCGACAACCTCATCGCCTGGGGCGACAGTCTGTTTGGCCAAGACACGATCGAGAGCATCAACGAGGCGACGCAGCTCTACATCCTGGCCGCCGAGGTGCTTGGGCCACGCCCGACGATGGTGCAGGCACCCGACACGCCCGCGCCGACGACCTACTGGGGCCTGGCCCAGGCCGGGCTCGACGCCTTCGGCGACGCCCTGATCGAGACGGAGGGCCTAGTCCCGACGCCGCCCGAGAAGCTCATCGCGTGCCCGTACGGCCCGAGCACGCCGGACATCAAGGGCGCCCTCTACTTCTGCGTGCCGGCCAACCCGCAGTTGCTGGCGTACTGGGACACCGTCGCCGACCGGCTCTTCAAGATCCGGCACTCGATGAACCTCCAGGGCATCGTGCAGCAGCTCCCGCTCTTCGAGCCGCCGATCGATCCGGCGCTGCTCGTGGCCGCCGCCGCCGCAGGCGTCGACATCGACCAGGTGCTCGACAACGTGAACGGGCCCTTGCCCGTGTACCGCTTCGTCGCACTCCTTCCCAAGGCGCTCGAGGTCGCGGCCGGCGTCTCGCAGCTCGGCATGTCGCTCCTGGCCGCGCTGGAGAAGAGCGATGCCGAGGGTCTGGCGACGCTGCGCTCCGGCCAGGAGCTCTCATTGCTCCAGCTCGTGCGCGCCGTGAAGCAACGTCAAGTTGACGAGGCCCAGGCGAACGTCGACGCTCTCACCCAGGCCCAGGCGCTCGTCGTGGCGAAGCAGACGTACTACCACAGCCGCGTGGTCGTGAGCCCCGGGGAGACGATGGCGCTGGCCCTCTCCGCGGAGGCGACGGTCGTGCAGGCGACGAGCCAGGCGATCGTCATGGCGGGCGGCTCGGCGCAGGCGGTCCCGACCTTCAACACCGGAGCCGTGGTGCCTTTTCCCGTCGAGCTCGTTGCCGAGGGCGGCGACAACATCGGCGGCGCGATCAAGACCGCCGGCGAGGCGCTCGGCGTGGCGGCCACCATCTTGCACGAGGCAGCCTCGGTCACCGCGACGCTGGCAGGTTACCAGCGCCGCATGGACGACTGGCAGTTCCAGGGCGGTCTCGCCGACATCGAGCTCCAGCAGGTCAAGCAGCAGCTCCTCGGCGCCCAGATCCGCCTCGACATCGCCACCAAGGAACTGGCCAACCACGACCAGCAGATCGCCAACGCGCAGGCCGTTGACGACTATCTGCACGGCAAGTTCAGCAACCAGGCGCTGTACGACTGGATGAGCGGCCAGATCGCGGCGACTTACTTCCAGAGCTACCAGCGGGCCGTCGACGTCGCCAAGCGGGCCGAGCGCGGCTACCAGCTCGAGCTGGCCCTGCCCGGCGCCACCTTCATCAACGCCGGCAACTGGGACAACCTGCGGCAGGGGCTGCTCGCTGGGGAGAAGCTCCTCTACGACCTCCGGCGGATGGAGCTCTCGTACCTGGACGAGAACGTCCGCGAGCTGGAGATCACCAAGCACGTCTCGCTCGCGCAGTCGTTCCCGGAAGCGCTGTTCGCGCTCGTGACGACGGGCACCACGACCGTGAGCCTGCCGGAATCGCTTTTCGATCTCGACTACCCCGGGCACTACCTGCGGCGGCTGAAGACGGTGAGCCTGACGCTGCCCAACGTCTCGGGGCCCTACACCAGCGTGAACTGCACGCTCACCCAGCAGACCAGCTCGATTCGCAAGAACACCGTCGCGCCGCCCTATCAGGTGGCGGGCTCGCCCCCGAGCATTCCGGCGAGCAGTTTGCTCCAGGTCGCTTCGCCGACCGTGCAGATCGTCACCAGCGGCGGCGTGAACGACGCCGGGCTCTTCGAGCTCAACTTCCACGACGAGCGGTACTTGCCCTTCGAGGGCACCGGCGCGATCAGCACGTTCAAGATCGACCTGCCGCTGACCTCCAACCCGTTCGACGTGGGCCGCCTTGAGGATCTCGTCCTCCACCTGAAGTACACGTCCCGCGATGGTGGCAACGTCTTCCGCGGTGTCGTCACCAGCTCGCTCCAGCCCCCGCCGAGCGGCACGTTGCTCGTCCGGGTCGCGGCGGACCGCGCGACCGCCTGGTACGAGTTCCGGAATGCCGTGGCGGGGACGAGCCCGACGCTGGCGCTCGACCTCGCCCAGGACGTGTTCCCCTACCTGCCCGGCGGCGGCAACGTCACGATGACCAGCCTCCAAGCGGTGGCGCAGGGGACGGCGTTCCAGGCGTCGTCGCCCTCGACATCCGCCTCGACGCTCCCGTTCACCGTGGCACCGCCCGGGGGTGTGGGTACCCCCTTCGTCGTCAGCGCCCCGACATGGGCACCGTTCGGTGGGGCCACGCCTCCCGCCCTCCCGCTGGGGATCTGGACGTTCACGCTGCCGGCGGGCACGGATCTCAGCGGACTGTCCGAGCTTTGGATCCTGCTGAGCTACACGATGGGGCACTGACGTGGACAACGACGGCTCCGACAAGAAACCGGAGATCGGTCCGCGTCCCGAGGTGGCGCCACCGACCACTTCGGCGGCGAGGGCTGCGCCGAGCCCCTTCGCCGGCATGGCGAGCGCGCCGGTCCCGTCGCTCCCCAAACCGGGCGGCGCCATCCGGGGCATCGGAGAGAAGTTCTCCGCGAGCGCGGTGACAGGAACCGGCTCGCTCAGCGTCCCCATCGCCGCGTCGCCCGGCCGCGCGGGATTCCAGCCGGCACTCTCCCTCGACTACGACTCGGGCGTCGGCAACGGCGTGTTCGGCGCCGGCTGGCACATCTCGGTCCCCCACATCACGCGGCGCACCGACCACGGGCTGCCGCGCTACCGCGACCGGCACGAGTCCGACGTCTTCATCCTCTCGGGGATGGAGGACCTCGTGCCGTTGCTCGATGCGAGCGGGCAGCCGATCGTCACCCAGGCGAACGGCGAGAACGTCGTGGCGTACCGTCCGCGCGTCGAGAGCGGCTTCGCGCGCATCGAGCGGCACGAGGAGCCACTGACCGGCAACCTGTACTGGACGGCCACGACACGCGACAACGTGACGAGCGTCTACGGGAAGAAGGCGGCGAGCCAGATCGTCGACCCCGCCTGGCCTCGACGGATCTTCACCTGGCTCCTCGAGCAGACCACCGACGACCGCGGCAACGTCATCGTCTACGAGTACAAGCCTGAGGATCTCGCCGGCGTCACACCTTCGGTCTCCGAGGGGCACCGGCTGAACGGCGCTGCCCGCTTCACCAACCAGCACCTCAAGCGCATCCGGTACGGCAACACCAGCCCGGGGGATGCAACGACGTGCGTCTTCGAGCTCGTGTTCGACTACGGCGAGCACGATGCGACGACGCCGACGCCCGAGGAAGTGCACGTCTGGCCCGCGCGCCAGGACCCGTTCTCCTCGTACCGTGCGGGCTTCGAGGTCCGCACCTACCGGCTGTGCCGACGCGTGCTCGTCTTCCACACGTTCGCCGAGCTCGGGGCGACGCCCTGCCTCGTGGCGTCCACCGACCTTGGCTACGACGACAACCCCATCCTCACCAAGCTCTCGTCGGTCACGCACCGAGGGTACATCCGCGACGCGGTCGCGCTGACCTACACGACGCAGGCCCTGCCCCCGGTCACCTTCGGCTACTCGCCCGCCGATCTGCACACCGACATCCGCGCGGTAGATGCGCAGAGCCTCACGGGGATCCCCGCCGGGGTCGACGGCGCCCACGCTCGGTGGGTCGATCTCGACGGCGAGGGCATCCCCGGCGTGCTCCTCGCCAACGACGACGTGCTCGCCTTCAAGCGCAACTTGGGCGGAGGCATGCTGGCGCCCGCGCGGACGCTCCCGCTGCGGCCCAGGATGGCGAGCCTGTCCGACGCACGCCAGCAGATCACCGATCTGGACGGCGACGGCCGCAAGGAGCTCGCGATCTGGCAGTACCCCATGTCGGGGTTCCACGAGCGCACCGACGACGACGGCTGGACGGGGTGGAAGCCGTTCCGCCTCCAGCCGATGTTCAACGTCGATGCGCCGATGGTGCGCTTCATCGATCTGACGGGGGACGGCCGCGAGGACTTGCTCTTCGTCGACGACGTGAGCCTCACCTGGTTCCCGTCCCTCGGGCGTGGCGGCTACGGTCACCCGACACGGATGAGCCGAGGCCACGACGAGGATCGCTGGCCCCCTCGCTCGTTCTACACGGACACTGCGCAAGCCATCCTGCTCGCCGACATGACGGGCGACGGCCTGCCCGACATCGTGCGGGTGAAGAACGGCAGCGTCTGCTACTGGCCGAACCTCGGCTACGGCGTCTTCGGCGCCAAGGTCACCCTGGCGAACGCGCCGCAGTTCGACCGGCCCGACCGCTTCGACCCCAAGCGGATCCGACTCGGCGACATCGACGGCTCGGGCACGACCGACATCCTGTACCTGCACCCCGACGGCGTCCGCTTCTACGCGAACCAGTCCGGCAACGCGCTCGCGCCGGCAGTCTTGCTGCCGCGCTTCCCCAGCGCTGACGACGCGACGAGCCTCTCGATCGTCGATCTGTTGGGCTCGGGCACCGCGTGCCTGGTCTGGTCCTCGCCGCACCTGCGAAACGCGTCGTCGCCGATGCGGTACATGGACCTGCACCAAGGCAGGAAGCCGCACCTGCTCACGTCGGTCGCGAACAACCTCGGGCTGACGACGACCCTGGCCTACACCTCGTCGACCACCTTCTACCTCGCCGACCTCAAGGCGGGCGTACCGTGGGTCACCAAGCTCCCGTTCCCGGTGCAAGTGCTCGCGCAGGTCGAGACCTACGACGCGGTGAGCAAGGTCCGGCTCGTCCGGACATACGCCTACCACCACGGCTACTACGATGGCGTGGAGCGGGAATTCCGCGGGTTCGGCATGGTCGAGGAGCGTGACGCCGAGTCGTTCTCGCCCTCGCTCGGGCAGGGGCAGCTCCCGGCCGCCGACATGCCGCCGGCGGGCACCGAGATCCTCGTGCCGCCGGTCGTGACGAAGACCTGGTTCCACACGGGCTACTGGCCCAAGGGCGCCACGCTCGAAGCTGCGTTCGCAACCGAGTACTTCCGGGGCGCCGCCTCGCCGCCCCCCACCACAATGCCGTCCGGCCTCGGGCTCCAGGACGCCCGGGAGGCCGCACGCGCGCTCAAGGGCCAGATCCTCCGCCAGGAGGTCTACGCCGAGGACGGCTCGGCCGTCGCCACGTTCCCCTATTCGGTGTCCGCCCACAGCTATGAGGTGCGACTCCTGCAATCGAGCACGACGCATGCTCACGCCTCGTTCTTCAACCACCCGCGCGAGACCATCGACTACCACTTCGAGCGCAAGGTCAATGGCGGCCAGGCCGACGACGCGCGCATCACCCACTCCCTCGTCCTCGACGTCGACCCGTTCGGTGCCGCGCTCCGCTCCGCCGCCGTCGCCTACCCGCGCAACCCCCAGTACGTCGACGCCGACAAGACGGAGCAGGCGGCGCTCGCCGTCACCGTCTCCGAGGTGGATGTCTTCAACAGCGATCCGTCGGCCGCGTGGTACCGGCTCGGCGTACCGCTTGAAGAGCGCGGGTTCGAGCTCCTCGGTCTGACGGCGCCGAGCTACCCCGACGTCTTCGCGTTCGATGACGTTGCGGGGCCGGCGCGGAGCGCAGCGCAGATCACGCACGACGCCATGCCCAGCGGGGGGCAGCAGAAGCGGCTCCTCTCCCAGCTCCTGCATGTCTACCTGAGCGACGATCTTTCGGCAGCGCTCGCGTACGGCACGGTCGAGTCGCTCGCGCTCGCGTACCAGAGCTACGCCAAGGCGTTCACGGCGGCGGCGTTCACCGCCGCCTTCGGCTCCCGCGCTACTGACGCGATGCTCGCCGACGGTGGGTACGTGCAGCTCACGGGAGACCTGGACTGGTGGATCCCGTCGCCCCGGCAGCTCTTCTCGAGCGCGTCCTCGTTCTATCTCCCGTCCTCGTTCCTCGATCCCTTCGGGAACGCGACCGTCCTCGGCTATGACGGGTACAAGCTGCTCGTGACCCAGGTCACCGACCCGGTCAGCAACGTCATCACGTCCTCGAACGACTACCGCATCCTGGGTCCCACGCTGGTGACCGACCCCAACGGCAACCAGGCGGCAGCGCAGTTCGACGAGCTCAGGCGCATGGTTGCCACCGCCGTGATGGGTAAGGTCGGTTCAGGCGACGGCGACACCCTCGCGGACCCGACCGTGAAGGTCGAGTACACGCTCGATCGTTGGCAGACGCTGGGGCTCCCCAACCGCGTCCACCTTTCGGCGCGCGAGCAGCACGGACCCTCGAACCCGCGGTGGCAGGAGTCGTACAGCTACTCCGACGGCTCTGGCCACGAGCTCATGAAGAAGGTGCAGGCTGAGCCCGGATCTGCGCCCGAAGTCGGCCCCGATGGCAAGGTCGTGAAGGATGCCTCGGGCGCCGTCGTGTACGCGAACGCCTCCACCCGGTGGGTGGGAACTGGGCGGACGGTCGTCGACAACAAGGGCAACCCGGTCAAGAAGTACGAGCCCTACTTCAGCGCGAACTTCGAGTTCGAAGACGACACCGACCTCGTCAACTGGGGCGTCACGCCGATCCTTCGCTACGACCCGCTCGGGCGCCTCGTCCGCACCGACCTGCCGAACGGGACCTACACCAAGAGCGTGTTCGACGCCTGGCACGTGGAGGCGTGGGACCCGAACGACACGGTGGCCGACAGCCTCTGGTACGCGGCCCGGAGCGGGCTCAGCCCGACGACGGGCGAAGGGCGGGCGGCCGCGCTCGCGCTGGCGCACGCGGGAACCCCCGACGTGACGTACCTGGATGCGCAGGGGCGGACCTTCCTCGCGATCCAGGACAACGCAGGGGGGACGAAGATTCCGACACGCACCACGCTCGACGTCGAGGGCAACTCGCTCGCCGTGACGGACGCGCGCGGCAATGCCGCGCAGGCGACCGTCTTCGCCATGAACAAGCAGGTGCTCACGACGACGAGCTGCGACGCGGGGCAACGGTGGACGCTCAGCGACGTCATGGGCCAGTCGTTCCGCTCGTGGGATAGCCGGGGGACCGCCCGCCGCACCGTGGTCGATCCGATGCGCCGGCCGATCCAACTCTTCGTCCAGACCGGTACCCAGAACGAGACCCTGGCCGAGGTCCGCATCTACGGCGAGCGGGTTGCGAACGCCGACGCCGTGAACCTGCGCGGCAAGCCCTACCAAGTCTACGACGGCGCGGGCGTCGTTGCGACGTCCCCGTACGACTTCAAGGGCAACCTGCTCACGACCTCCCGACAGGTGACGGTCGCTTACCAAGCCGTGCCAGACTGGTCCGCCCTCGCGACGCTGACGGACCCCCAAGCCATCGCCGCGGCGGCGCAGGCGGCTCTCGACGCGACGAGGATCTTCGGCTCCTCCACGACCTACGACGCGTTGAACCGTCCGACGAGCATGACGGCGCCGGACCAGAGCCTCATCGTGCCGACCTACAGCGAGGCGAACCTCCTCCAGACCGTGAGCGTGAACCTCCACGGGGCTGCCACTGCGACGCCGTTCGTGACCAACGTCGACTACAACGAGAAGGGGCAGCGAGTCGTCCTCGCGTACGCCAACGGCGCGACGACGACCTACACCTACGACCCGCTGACGTTTCGTCTGACCGAGCTCAGGACTACGCGTGCAGGCACTGTCGTCCTTCAGGACCTGAGCTACACCTACGACCCCGTCGGCAACATTACCGAGATCGTCGACGACGCTCAGCAGACCGTCTTCTTCAACAACGCCGTCGTCTCGCCCAGCGCGCAGTACATCTACGATGCCATCTACCGGCTGACCCAGGCGACCGGCCGCGAGCTAGCGGGGGGCCTCGCCGACGTGCAGCGAGATCAGAACGACCTGCCCGTCGTCAACCTGCCGAACCCGAACGACACGCAGGCCGTCCGCAACTACATCGAGGCATACGCTTACGACGCGGTCGGGAACATCCTGGCGATGCAGCACGTCGGCGGCACGATCTTCCAGAACCCCGGCGTGGGGACCTGGACGCGGCACTACGCCTACGATGGGGCGAGCAACCGGCTGCTCAGCACCAGCGTGCCGGGCGACCCGGCCGGCGGTCCGTATGGTGCGGCCTACGGCTACGACGCCCACGGCAACATGACGACGATGCCCCACCTGCCGAGCATGGGGTGGGACTTCAAAGACCAGCTCCAGACGTCGAACTTCGGCGGCGGCGGCAGCGTCTACTTTCTGTACGACGCCGCCGGGCAACGGGTCCGCAAGGTGTGGGAGCACAGCGGGCTCATCGAGGAGCGGATCTACGTCGGCGGGTTCGAAGTCTATCGGAAGAGCGCGGCGAGCACCGGCACCGTGATGCTCGAGCGGCAGACCCTGCACGTGATGGACGGGGTGAAACGGATCGCGCTCGTCGAGACGACGACGGCGGATACGAGCCTGGGAGGAGCCTTCCAGCCGAGCACGGTCACCCGGTTCCAGCTCGGCAACCACCTGGGCTCGGCGGTGCTCGAGGTAGACGAGACAGGGGCCGTGATCTCGTACGAGGAGTATCACCCGTTTGGGACAACATCTTACTCATCGGGGACGGGCGCGGCGCAGGTGAGCCTCAAGCGCTACCGGTACACGGGGAAGGAGAAGGACGCAGAGACGGGTCTCTACTACCACGGCGCCCGGTACTACGCACCTTGGCTCGGGAGGTGGACGCGATGCGACCCCGGCGGCCTCTCGGACAGCCCGAATCTCTATCAGTACGCGCTCCTGAACCCCGTCGTATTTTCAGACCCGGACGGCTCCACGGTCGTGCCCAAGGGCGACCCGTTGGGTGCACTGCTGGCGAAACTGTTCGGCAGACCAGGAATTGCGCCGAGCAGCAATGGCTCAACGCACGTTACACCCGTCGTGGGGGGCGCCGCCGAGAAATTGGTTGAAGTAGCTGTGACCGAGGTGGTCAAGACCGGACCGCGGCTCGCGCTCGTTCCCCCGCTACCGCCCGCCCCTGCTCCCATCAGCCCCCCGCCCTCAGTTGGAGGCGGTATTGGGCCAGGTGGGGCCGTTGCGATTGGCGTTGGCATCGTCATCCTCGCAGGTGGCGCCTGGTACCTGCAACATCAGCTTTTCGACAACAAGGGGGGCGCATCCGCTCCGCCCCCGACTGGTGGGCCTCCGCCTGCATCACCGACCGCACCCTTCAAAGGGATCGCAATTCGCGACAACCAAGAACCTCGACCTGCGGACAGTTCACCACAGACTCAGCCGGCGACTCCGCACACTCCAAGCAACAGCCCACCACAAACTGCGTCCCCGACTGAACCCGCCGCGCGAGTCAAGTTCACGAATCTCGAGCCACAAGACAAGTTTGAGTACGGGTATCATCCGTCGCGACTTGAACAAGTAAACGGGAAGTGGTGGGAAGTTACGCCAGAGGGTAAGACACGACTTGCGAGAGGAGAATACAACTTCATCACGACGACCGCCCGCGGGAAGCTTTACGCCAGCAAGATCTCTCGCGCGCTTGGCGCCGACCACCATGGGCACGTAGATCTGTCTGCCGGTGGCGATATTTCTTACGGTGGCCAAGTCACGTTCAAGGACGGGAAAATCCAGTCATGGAACAATGGCTCTGGCCACTACCGACCGGACCCCGCATATGCCCATCAGTCGGGGCTCGATGTCGACAAGTTCGACCCGGTTCAGTTCGACACGCCGCCACAGCGTGGAATCCCTGTAGGAAAGTAGCTATGAGTTCCGCCACTGAAGACCCGATCCAGATCTTGAACGACTTGCGCCGTATGCAGGAGGCGGACAGGTTCGAGATTGTACGGGATCTTCTGCAACGAAGGCCGCGACTCGGCTTGGCTTTGGCCAACAGGTGCCTGCGAAGGAGATCCTATTTTGTATACATCATGGAGCGAGGCCTTGAGGTTGCAGACGCGAGCGAGATTCATGACTGGCTTCGGTGTGTTATTCCGCGACTCGGAGTCCGTCGAGTGGTGCGACTTCTGCGAGGCGCGCTTATGCGGAATCCCTCTGGGGTCGACAGGGCGATCTACTGGATGCCCCAATTTGTTGCCAAAAACCGGCCTGCTGAAGTCAATGAATTCCGACGTCTGATTGAGGCTGCGACCAAAGCAGGATTCGTGCGTGGCCCGAACATGGTCACCGACGTGGAGACAAAGGATTAGCCAACCCATAGATCCCGAATAATCCACGATCACCCGTGGCATTGCCGACAAATGGTAACGAGACTGTGCTCTTGCATCGGAACCAGATCACGGGTTGGCGATAAATGAACAGTACCATGGACGGCCCATTCGACATCTGTGAACACTGTGGAGGCCAGTTGGTGCCTGTGGCGGGCTCTCGCGTGGGCGCCGTGGAGACGTGGCGGTGCGATAGTTCGCAGAGATTCCTCTAGACGAATTCAACCGCCTGGTCGGCGATGGCAGCCGATTCGTGGTTGGATTGTTCGAGTTCGGTCGCGCGCAGCAGCTTCGAACGGACGCGGTTCAGAGCGGGCTGGACCTTCAGATTGAACCGCGCACGGATGTGACATCGACGAAGGAACCGTGAGCTCGGGATATGGCATAAAATACGACGACGCTCTCTCGCAGCTCGTTCACAACCTCGGCGAGGCATGCGGACTTACGCTGATACTGACTGAGGATAGTATCCTGCGAGAAGAACAGGGCTACATCGTAGCCACGGTCCGGTCATGGACGCACGCGAGGGGGGCGCGGCAGGTATCCATGGGCGCGCTCGCAAAAATCTTCAGTTCACCGAATGATGCGGGTGGGTCTAATACATGGGCCTTGGTTTTTTTTCTATATTGACACCGTGCGAGTGTCCCCCGTCGGGTTCAGTCATGTGAGGCTCAGGTTGGATGGCAGCACGGAGGTGGCGCCGCATTGGATCTCCCTCGGCTGGGAAGCCGACGTTTATGAAGAGTGGCGCGACTTGGAGCATCTCCGCGATAGTTGATGGGCGGAAAGGTGCATCCGGAGCGGGAAGTCGGATACTTTGCAAGCCGTGACGGGATTCCCCGCTCGATGGCGCGGCTGCTCCCCACCGATCCCGAGTGAGGGACACCTTCACCGAAGGCGCCACCACTCGCCACCACGGTAGGAGTAGCGAGGCTGGGCACCTGGGATGCCATTCTCTTGTGCACTGCGCTGACCTCAGCGTCGCCGAGGGCGCGCAGGAGCGGACGCGGGCAAACACGGGGGCCCATGCGCGGCCAAGGGCACGAACCGATAGCAGTTCAAAATCCGCTTGTCGTATGCGGCCCGGGCAACGACGGCGGCGTACTGGTCCGCGGGAATCATGTAGTTCCCCCCCGCAGGATTCACCCGCCGGCCGGTCGCGTTGTCGTAGTTGTGGCTCTTTTGGACCGGTGCGGCGTCTGCCGCACCACCGCACGGGACCGGGGGCGTTCCCTTCGTCGATCGCTCACACATGTAACACCACCTTTCAGCGGCCCAGGCTCACCTGGCGCCCATCAGCTATTCCACCCACCGTATGGAGCACCGTGTGGACCGCGTTGCCCCCTGAGCGCGCGGAAGGGCTCGGCGCTGCCGCGTTCCGCAGCCTCGGCGTGCCCGGGCTCGCCGAAGGGCGCCCCTGCGTCCGAGCTCGGCGAGCTGTTCCCGTCCGCGTCGAGGATGGTGTTCCCGTCCGCGCTCCACACGCCTGCGGACCAGTCGGACGGGTTCGCGGGGAACCCGACGATCTCCCCGTGGCGCTTTCCGTTCGGCGTGATCAGCGGTTCCTCGCTGAACGCGTACGTGGCGCCCTTCTCGGGCCTGTTCGAGTCCACGAACCAGCCCACCCCGGAGGGCGTCACGCGGGCGGTGAGCATGCGGGCGTCGGACACGTTCCAGAGGCCGAAACGCTGGCGCACGGAGGCGAGATTTTGCCGGGTGATGGGGATGCCCGTTGCGAGCATGGGCCGCCATTCCGTCATGATCATGGTCCACCGCGGCTCGCCCGCGTTGGTGGGCGAGCCCGCGTCGTCACCGGCGCCGAGGGTCCGGAGCCCCCCACGCCTGCGGAAGGGGTCGGTGCGAACGCTGCCGTGAGGGTCGCGCGCCTCGGGTCCGCCTGCATCCGCGCCCAGCCCGCCGGCCTCGGGGACCAGCACGAGCGGTTGCAACGTCCCCCGATGCGGGGACAGCGCCGGCGCGGGCGTGTCGACCTCCTCCAGGCGGAGAAACCGTCCGAGTGCGGTGTCCCGCACCCAGGTGGTGCGCAGGTAGTCACGCTGTACCTGCTTCGAGCGATCGAGGGTGTCCCCGAGCACCCCGAGGAGCTGATCCAGGTCGCCGGTGTCCGAGCTCGTGCCCGTGTCGCCGAGCAAGCGGTTCCAGTTCGGCGCCATGCCTTGCGGGAGCCACTCGCTCTTGGGCTTCTTGCCAGGCCCGCCGCACGCGATGAAGTAGGCCCCGGGGTTCGCGCTCGGGTCTCGGTTGACGACCACGGCGCCGGCGGGCCCCTGGTCCTTGGCCACCGCTTCAGCCACCAGGAACGCGGCGACGTCGGCGGCGATTTCGCAGCCCTCCTTCCCTCGCGCAGTTTCCACGAGGTCCTCCCACCGCTGCTCGCTGCGGTTCCACTGGAGGACGACGCAGCCGTCCTTGAAGGTGGCACCGTCGCCCGCGTAGCCGCCGCGCCGCTGCGGCGGGACCTCAGCGAGCAGGAAGGCCCACCGCGGCCAGGCCGGCGCGGCGCCGGCTTGGAACCACTGGCCCGTGGGCGGGGTCCCCGGGCCGGTGCACACAGCGTAGTAGATACCGGGATCGCTGGGGTCGTGCTGGGCCACCTGCGCGAACCCAGGCGCGTGGTCGACCGTCACGAGAACATCGAGGAGGCCGCCGGCGAGCGCGCGGGCCAAGAGGGCGCCCCTGGTTCCT
>Ga0302267_10001860_pt1 | contig 26357 bp, 26 predicted proteins | sample III_Bog_E1_3_FD_194555 | JGI IMG/M metagenome (GOLD analysis project Ga0302267, IMG submission 194555) | Peat permafrost microbial communities from Stordalen Mire near Abisko, Sweden - III_Bog_E1_3 | ecosystem: Environmental > Terrestrial > Soil > Wetlands > Peat | place: Sweden: Abisko...
CGGACAGAGAGGCCAGGAACAAAGTAGTCCCCTTCGACGAGCGGATGACGCAGGCGATTTTGATTCCTGATGGGCAAGAACTGCCTCTTGCCAACGAAGCCACGCCGCATCGGGTTCTGGGCAGCGAAGCGTCCGCAACCGCAGCTCGCCAAAGCCTGGAAGGCCTGGTGGTGGACGTGGAGATTACCAGTTGGCCCACGCCAACGAAGCCACCGTTTGGCCGGGTGGTTGAAGTGCTGGGCTCGCCGGACGACTTCGGCGTGGACGTGGAGATGATGATCCGCAAGCACCAGTTGCCGCGGGTCTTCCCGGAAAATGTGCTGGCCGAGGCGCGCGCCGTGGCCCATCTGGACCTCTCCGAAGTTTCGCGTCGTCGCGATTTTCGCGGGCTGCCGATCGTCACTATCGACGGCGAAACGGCTCGTGACTTTGACGACGCCGTGCTGGTCATCGACCGCCCCGACGGCGGCTATGAGTTGCAAGTTCACATTGCCGATGTGGCGGAGTACGTGCGCGCCGGCACGGACCTGGACCTGGAAGCGCGGCTCCGGGGAACCAGCGTTTACTTCCCGGACCGCGCCATTCCCATGCTGCCGCAGGAGCTTTCCACTAACATTTGCAGCTTGCGCCCCGGCGAAGAGCGGCTGGTGTTGAGCTGCATTATGCAACTCGATTCCACGGGCCGCATTGAGAGCTACGAGATTGTCGAAGGAGTGATTCGCTCGGCGGCGCGGATGACTTACACGGAGGTCCACGCGATTCTGGAGGGCGATGCGGAGACCCGCGAGCGATACGCGAGCCTTGTTCCTGACTTTGAGCGGATGCGCAAACTCGCCGGGCTGATGAACAAGCGCCGCGAGCAGCGGGGCAGCATCGACTTCGACCTGCCCGAACCGGTGATCGAGTTCGACGAGCAAGGCCAGATGCGCGGCGTGACGAAGTCGGAACGCACCTCGGCCAACCGGCTGATTGAGGAATTCATGCTGGCGGCTAACGAGTGCGTCGCCACCTGGCTGGAAGACCTGCAGGTGCCTTCGATTTATCGGATTCATGAAAAACCAGAGCCGCGACGCGTGGTCCAGTTCGAGGAACTGGCGGCAAGCTTTGGCTACACGCTGGGCCTGGGCGCGCTGCCTGTCAAGCGCATGCAAATGAAGAGTGATCGCCGCGACGCGCGTCACACCGGGCGCAATGTTCGCACCCACGAAGTGCCTGAGGACATTGCGGTGACGCCGCGCATGTATCAAAAACTGGCGGCAAAGATCGAGGGCAAGCCAGAGGAACGGATTCTGAGCTACCTGATGCTGCGCTCGCTCAAGCAGGCGCGCTACTCGGAGATCAACGAAGGCCACTTCGCGCTGGCCGCACCCACCTACACGCACTTTACCTCGCCCATTCGCCGCTATCCCGATCTGATTGTGCATCGCATTGCCAAAGCGTTGCTGCGGGAGGGTGTGCGCGGCGAGGGAACGGTGGCGGAGGGTCGGCACAGTTCGCCGTGGACGCATCCCAGTGAGGGAATACAGACGAGCGGTGTAGTTTCCCACCCTTTCGCCAGAAAAAAGGCGAAAGGATGGGGCACGGAGATTTCTGCGGCTACTGGCGCCGGAAAAGCAGGTCCTTCGACTCCGCTTGCCACAAAGAACGTGGCAAGCTCCGCTCAGGATGACAAGCATTTATCAATCACCCCGCCCATTCCCGAAGCCGAGCTGGCGCAGATTGCCGAGGAGTGCAGCCTGACTGAGCGACGCGCTGCCGAGGCCGAGCGCGAGTTGGTGGAGTGGAAGAAGGTTCGCTTCATGCAGGACCGGGTGGGCGAGGAGTTTGCCGCGCTGGTGCTGAACCCTGCAAAGTACGGGTTGTTTGTCGAGCTGACCGACCTGTTTGTCGAGGGGCTGGTTCCTATTGATTCACTTCGCGATGACCGCTACACCTGGCGCGAGAACACGCACGAGATCATCGGCGAGCGCACCGGACGCCGCTTCCGGGCCGGCGACAGGGTGCAGGTGATTCTGGACCGCATTCTGGCGCAGGAACGCAAGCTGCAATTCTCGATTGTGGAAGAGGGTTTGCCGCTCACCGGAAAAAGGGCCGCGAAGTCACCTTCAAAGTCGAAGAAGAGCAAGCGCAAGGACGCTCCACGCCCCAAATTCAAACCGCCAAAAAAGTTGGGCAGGAAGGGCAAGCGCCGTTGAGGCAAACCCCAACGGCGCAGGTTGTACAGTTCCAGGATGCTTTAGGCGCCGGCCTGCTTCTCCGCCAAGTTGCCGATAAACGGCAGCTTGAATCGTTGGCCCTTCAAAACCTTGAGCCGGACGATGATCCAAACCACCAGGAACCCCAGGCCGACTAACGGGATCAGTATCCATCCGATGTTGAATAGGATGGAACACTCAAAGGCGCATCCTATCCCGCGTAAGCTTACCGTTGCTTGCGACGGGCATCGACCAATTTTTGTATGATGTCGCAGACGCGCGCGGCTTCGGCTTCATCAAGGGTTTTGCCTTCAATGACTGAACGCTTGAATGGAATTTCGCTGACACGTCCGCCAACATCGGTAAAGCCGATGGTGAGCGTCTTGTTGAGCACGTAATAGAGCACAGCAATTGCGATGCCCAGTAGTCCGAAGGTGAAGAAGGTCGCTGCACCGAGTACGACGCCCATCACGACGGCCTCTTTGAGCGGCCTCTTGAAGGCGTAGGACATAGTGCAGGTGTTTTCCAGCGGCGTCAGTAAGTGCAAGGTTCCTTCCAGTGATCCCTTTTGGAAGGTGATCTTGTCGATGCTCACGATCATGCGAACCGTCGGGCTGATGCCCAGCAGGTTCAACAACCACGAGACAAACCCTCCGGCTCGTCCGCTAATGTTGATGAAGTTTCCTTCTCCGTCCGGCTCATAGCCGGCATACCAGTTTTTGATTACGAAAGCGTTCATGCTGAGAGTTCTCACCTTTCTTTGTTTTCAGTTGCAAACATTCGTCAAGCGGACTGTAGAAACAGGCCGCAGTGCCACCGTAAGCGCGAGATATTACCAACCGCCTCACTTGCTTATTCCGTCAGTTGGATTACGTAGAAGCCGGCAATGGCCAGAAGCATGCAAATGCATTGCTTGAATCTCATACTGCTCCTTTCTGTTCTCGGCAGCTCGATTGAAGCCAACTGTGAACGAGGCGACGCGGGGTCGCATTGCTCTACATCAGTGTTTGCTTCATGAGATTTTTATTTGCTAACAAGGAAAAATGCCCACACGGGCGGTTGTCAAGCGAAATCTCCGCTAAACCCTCAAAACCGGTTCAGCGACATGGCGCAGGCCCACTGATTTGTTCTGGATTGTTACCTGTAGCGAAGAAATGTCCAAGCGGAAGAAGCAAACGCAGGAACGGCCTCCATGCGGAAGCCGTTCGTGCGTTCGGCGGGGAGGGGAAGCCGACTATTTGTTGGCTTGCTTCTCGGCCAGACCGCCTATTATCGGCAGCATGAAGCGCTTGCCATTGAAGGCGCTGACAAAGACGATGATCAGGATGACGAAGAAGGCGAGATCGACAAATTGCCAGAGCGTCAAGGTGAGGAAGAGGACTGTTGGGAGCAGATTCTGCACGACACCGACCAGAATGTGAACCACCGCCCAAGCAATAAAGAAGAAGATCGACTGCCAGGCATGGAAGCGAACATACGAGCTGTTCTTGAAGGGCGCGACGATCAGGAAGACGATTGCCGGAATGATGGTGATGTAGGCAATGCCGGCGGCGGCGTTGTCGGAGAGGCCGGACGGATTCGAATCGGACATGGTGGCTCCTTGGGGCGTGGCTGCTCGATTCGGATAGGCAATTGGTGAACCCGTTAGAGCGCCAATGGAATTGTCACCCTTTTCGAGAGAATCGGGCCGGTCATAATTGCTCAAGTAATTGTGAATCGTTGTTGCGGACATTTCCCACGCGGCTGCTGACCGGCCAGGCATGCATTTTTTCTGCCGGGAAGGGACGAAGCAAGTCCACGGGCGGCTTTGCCGGATCGCCGGGCGCAAGCCAGCGCGCATAGTCGCCCGGTTCCAGAATCACCGGCATTCGGTTGTGGATGGGCTTCATAAGTTCATTGGGGCTGGTGGTGAGAATGGTAAAGGTTTCCAGCGATGGGCCTTCAGCCGGCTGCCAGCTCTCCCAAAGCCCGGCAAAGGCGAAAGGATTGCCGGACTTGAGGGCGATGGCGTAGGGCTGCTTTGTTTTGGAATCAATCTGTTGCCACTCGTAAAAGGCGTCGGCGGGAACCATGCAGCGGCGCTTCTTCAAGGCTTCGCGGAAGGCGGGCTTGCGGGCGGCTTCCTCGGCGCGAGCGTTGAAGGTGGAGTAGCCAAGCTTGGCGTCTTTCGCCCAGAAGGGCACCAGCCCCCAGCGCTGCAAGGCAAACTCCCGGCGTCCGGCGCCAGGATTGAGCCGCACCACGGGTTGAACGCTCTGCGGAGCAATGTTGTAGCTGGACGCAAAGAAGGGGATCCCTGCCAGCTCTACGTCGAACCAGCCGGCAAGTGCCTCGATTGAGGATTGGCGCATGAATCGGCAGCACATACCCGCACAGGATAATCCGATGCGGGCGCAAAGGCCAATCGAGGGCGCGGGCGCCGATCCAATACAATGGGACATACAATGGAAATAGGAGCATGACGGATGGCACACATGGTGTTTTGCGTTCGTAACAAGAAGGAGATGGAGGGCCTGGAAGAGCCTCCGTTCGACTCGGAGTTCGGCCAGAAGATTTACAAGAATGTTTCCAAGGCGGCCTGGGGCGAGTGGGTCGATCGGCAGAAGATGCTGCTCAACGAGTATCGCTTGCAGCCCTGGACCCCGCAGGCGCAGCAGTTCCTGGTGGAGCAGATGGAGCAGTTTTTCTTTGGCGAGGGACTTGGTATGCCCGAGCAGTTCGTTCCGCCGGCAAAGTAAAGACAGGGATCAGAGATCAGGGGTCAGGGGTCAGTCGATGCCGCAGGACGATGCATTCTCGGGCTAGTCCGATGAAGATTCTCCGCCGGGCACAAGCGCGCAGGGTCGCCCTCGTGTAAACTAAGAACGACCCCAAAAGCCGGCTCCAGAGTGAGCCGGCTCGATTGTGTCGGGACGTGGCTCAGCCTGGTAGAGCACTCGCTTGGGGTGCGAGGGGTCGGCAGTTCAAATCTGCCCGTCCCGACCATTACTTTCTGCATTCGATCCGCTTAACAGATAACAGAATGGGCCGCGCCAAGACTGGCGCGGCCCGTTCTGCTTGCAAATCAATTTGATCTCATACGATAGCGCTAAGACCGTGTGATTGAGTCCTTGTGCCTGGATAAGCGCGGACGAGGACGTCCGCGCTACAGCCGGCCGGGAGGCCGGCGCTACATCCGGCCAGGAAGCCGGCGATCGATTCCTGACCTTACAAATTCAAGCGGTCACAGCGCTTAGTTGTTCGTCTCCCGCGCTTCTCCGGCGATCAATTTAAGGGTGATCTGCTTGCGGCCGCGATAGAAGGTGACGCTGACGGTGTCGCCGGCCTGATGTTTTTCCATGACAGCGTTGATCTCCTGGGGATTGGTGACCCGCTGCCCGTCGATGGCCACGACGAGGTCGCCGCCCAGCAGGATGGGAGTGTTGCCCACGTAGGCCTGCTCCGTGCCTCCATGTAATCCGGCCTTTTCGGCCGCGCCGCCGGGGATAACCTGCTCGATCAGAATTCCAGAGTCAACGGCCAGGCCCATTTGCTCGGCCAGATCGGGACCAATCTCGTAGGACACGATGCCCAGCGAGGGACGCTTTACGCGCCCGTAACGAGTCAGATCGGCCAGCACCGCCTTGGCGGTGTTGATGGGGATGGCAAAGCCGATGCCGGAGCTTTGCTCGGCGCCGTTACTGGCGATCATGGTGTTGATGCCGATGACTTCGCCGCGGGAGTTGAGCAGCGGGCCGCCGGAGTTGCCGGGGTTGATGGCCGCGTCTGTCTGGATGGCGTCCTCAATGGGCGCGCCACCGCCATTGCGAATTGAGCGGATGGAGCTGATGATACCCCGCGTCATGGTGCCGGCCAGTCCGAAGGGATTGCCGATGGCGTAGACCTTTTGGCCCACCGAAAGGCCGCCGGAATCGGCCAGCGTGACCGCTTGCAGATCGGGCGCGTTGATTTGCAACAGGGCCAGGTCGTGCGTGCGGTCGGTGCCCACCACCTTGGCATCATAGCTGCGCTTGTTGCTCAACTGCACTTTAATGCCGCGGTTGGCGCCCGCGATGACGTGGAAGTTGGTGAGCACGTGGCCGGCCTTGTCGAGGATGAAGCCCGAGCCCTGGCCCTGCTGCGGCACCGTTCCATAAAAGAAGTCGAAAACCAGCGTCGTCGAGGTGATGTTGACCACCGAGGGCAGCACCTTCTTGTAAATGGCAATGTTGTTCTGCTCCTCGGCATCGTAGACGGGCGCGGCCTGGGCCTCGGTGAGCTGGAGCGCGGAACCGGAGTCGCCCGCGTGAAACAAAGAGAAATTGGCCGGAGAGTAACGGCCAAGATTGGCGGGAAGATGCGTGGTGAGGAACCAGAATCCACCCACCAGCAAAACAACCAGAAGAACCGGGCGCAGTTTTTTCATATGCTTGTGAACCTCAACAGAGAACAGTGATCAGAAAACAGAGAGCAGCTAAAAGCCTGGCTTCCCCAATGAATTGGGTGCCCTACCTTCGCCACGTTATTGTTTTTGTGGCTAAGGTGGGATAGCTTCACATATCTACAGCTTTTTACTCTCTGATCACTATTCTAAAGACTCATTCCGCAATGGTTTGTTGCTCTCCGCCCGAAGTCGTTGCCATAATTCCTTCACCTGGGCGAGAAGGGCTTCCTTATCCCCTGAATTATCAAGGATATAGTCGGCGCGAGCGGCTTTCACTGCATCGGGAATCTGATGTGCCAGCCTGAGCCGGGCATCGGCTTCGGAGGCTGCGCGAACAGCCCCTGCCGGGCAAACGCGGGCGACATAGCGGGCAATCTTCAGCTCGTCGGGCGCGGTGACTACGATGATGCGATCAAAGCGCTGCCGCCAATTGGCCAGCACAGTTTCGCTTTCGCCACGCAGGCGTGCATCGCGCTCGACTTCAAAAATGAGCGCCGACTCGACGACGGCCACGGCGGCCGGGTTGCGGTCAAAAACCTGTTTCATCCAGCGCTGCTGGGCGGCAATCACCGCCGGATGGACGATCGCGTTCAGTTCGTTCAGCCGCCCGCGCTTGAAGGCCATCTCGGCCAGCCGCGTGCGATTCAAACGGCCGTCGGGGCTGACGACTTCCGGACCAAAGTGCGCCACAATCGAGGAAAAAACCGGCTGGCCCGGCTCCATCAGCGCCCGGCCCAGTTCGTCGGCTTCGATAACCTCTGCGCCCAGCGCGCGCAGGGCGGCAGCGACGGTGCTCTTGCCGCTCCCCAACCCGCCAGTAAGACCAACTCGAAGCATGATGAATCAACCCGGCGTTAGTCGCGCGCAAACCCGGTCCGGCCTGCTTTCGACTGCGTCCATCGCTGCACGCAGTATAGGCGATCTGGATAGGCGATCAGGCCAAATCTGCCGTAGAATGAGTTCATGGCAGGAGGTGCGTCGGTCTATGTACACCCTGAACCCGCGAATTACTGTCGAAGCCGGCAAGATGGGGGGAAAGCCCTGCATCCGCGGCTTGCGCTTCAGCGTCTATGATCTGGCTTCCTACCTAGCCTCCGGGATGACCGAGGAGCAAATCCTCCGCGAGTTCCCCTATCTCGAAAAGGAAGATTTCCAGGCCGTTTACGATTTCTTTGCCAGTATCCCTGAAAGGATCGCGGTCCTTGAAGCTTCTCGTTGATGAGAACCTTCCTCTCCGGCTCGTCCATGATCTGGCCGATCTCTTTCCTGACTCAGTACACGTCAATTCAGTTGGATTTGGCCACACGCCCGATGGGCTTATCTGAGAATATGCACAAGCGCATGAATTCGCCTTTCTGACCAAGGACAAGGACTTCGCCAGCCTCAGCTTGGCACGAGGAGCGCCTCCCAAGGTGATCTTGCTGCAAACGGGCAATTGCTCGGCTGACGAAGTTCTGTCCATCGTTCGAAGCAATGCGATTCGCTTCGCGGAGTTCGAGGGCGATGCGCAACGAGCTTTGCTGATTCTGCGTTGAGCGAAACAAGCGGGGAACGCTCCTCGTTCCGCTTGACCGCCTGATTGAGCGTCCGGACTTCTACGTTATAGAGCGCTGCTGGCGCATATTGTTTTCTCGACTAAGTTGGATGCTTTAGTGCAATCGAAACCAGGACCGTCCTTTGCTTGCGCGTAACAACAACTGGATGTAATCGACACGGTTATCAGGATCGCAATCGAAGTTATGTTCTTCATGTGAAATCTCCTTTTTAGCTCTGATTCGCATGAATGTTACCGCTGATAGCGCCGGGTATGTGTGCTGATTTCGGTTTGTACATTTAGCCCCCTGCGCATCTTCGTGGCGCGGACCGTGTTGGCCATCAGCATGGCAATGGTCAATGGACCCACGCCGCCGGGAACGGGCGTGTAGGCTCCCGCCTGCTCGAAAGCTGTGGGGTGCACGTCGCCTATCAGGATCGAGCCACGCTTGGCGAAGGTAGCCTCGCGTTTGGCGTCTCCGGCAAAGAAACTGGCAAATACTGTTGGGTCAGTGATGCGGTTCACGCCTACATCGATGACGGTTGCGCCTGGCTTGATCATCTTTGCGGTGATATAGCCCGGCCGGCCGATAGCAACTACCAGGATGTCGGCCTCGCGGGTGATCTCCCCGAGGTTTTGTGTTCTGGAGTGGCAAATGGTGACCGTGGCGTTCTGGTTCATCAGCAGCAGAGCCACCGGCTTGCCCACAATGTCGCTGCGCCCAAGGACGACCGCGCGTTGGCCGCTGATGGGAATTCCGCTTCGCTTCAGGATTTCAAGAATTCCCGCCGGGGTGCAGGGGATGAGAGCCGGCCGCCCCGCCAGCAAAAGGGCCGCATTCATCGGGTGTAAACCGTCCACATCCTTCGCGGGGGAGACGGCATCTAACACGGCTTTGGTGTCCACGTGCGCCGGCAACGGCAACTGAACGAGAATGCCGTCGATCTCATAGCGCGTGTTCAGGCTGGCCACCAGTTCGAGCAGTTCTTCGGTGGTAACGGAAGCGGGCCGCGTGATTAAATCGCTGAAAATGCCCAGCTCAGCGCAGGTTCGCACCTTGTTGCGGACATAGATGAGCGACGCCGCCATGTTGCCCACCATCACCGCCGCCAGCCCAGGCTGTATCCCCTGTGCAGCCAGCGCACGAACCTCCCCGGCCACCTCCTGCTGAATAGCCGCGGCAATCGCCACCCCGTCGAGAATTTTTGGCATTCTGCGCTCCAAAGCTTATCGTATCGCTTTGCGCCTCAGTTCGGGGCTTGTGCGTTTTACCCACTGCAAAGATGCAATGTACGGCCTTGGCGTATGCCCCGTTTCCCGCCGAAGTGTGATCTTCCTCACATACAGCAGTGTCCTGGGCGCCTGTACCGTCAGAGGCACGAGGAATGTTCTCGACCAAAGTTGTGGAAGCTCCTGGCAGCGGCTTTGTGGAGAGGGTTTGATGAGTGTTTTCAAGGATGCAGGGCATCTTTTCCGGTTTGCGGGGCTATTCGTCCTCGCCTTCCTGATCTTTCTGGTGGTGCGCCATTACGTTGTGCCCAAAAGCTTTGGGCAGTATGGGCACTATCGCGGGGCCTCCATCGGCGAAATTGCGCAGCGGCCGGTGAAGTTTGCCGGCCATGAGACCTGCGAGGGCTGCCACTCGGACGTGGCGACAAAGAAGAGCGCCGGCAAGCACGCGCACGTGAACTGCGAAGCCTGCCACGGAGCGCTGGCCACCCACGCCGACGATCCTGGGACGGTCACGCCGGTTCTTCCGGACACGGCTACGCTCTGTGCTCGCTGCCATACGGCCAGCGCCGCCAAGCCCAAAGGCTTTCCGCAGGTAGTGCCGGCTGACCATTCTCAGGGCCTTCCTTGCGAGACCTGCCATCAGCCGCACAGTCCGGGGATGGATGCGCCGAAGACGGATGCGCCGAAGACGGATGCGGGAGGTGTGAAATGAAGATTTCCCGGCGTCAATTGATGATTCTGTTGCCGGCGGCGGCGGTCGCATGGGAGTCGGTGCTGGCCGGAACCCCGGAAGAGTCGCCTAACTACAAGATGAGCGAGCACTGGTGGGGAATGCTGGTGGACATCGACAAGTGCATCGGCTGCGGCAACTGCGTGCGCGCCTGCCAAACCGAGAACGACGTGCCGGATGGATTCTTCCGCACCTGGGTGGAGCGCTATCACAGGTCGGACTGGCCTATGAGCGAATCCGGCGACGTTACGACCAACCCCTTGATCGCGCCCGAGGTCATTTCGCCGGATGGCGGCAAGGAAGGATTCCCGGCGGCCACCGATGAGAGCGGGAAGTACTTCTTCGTTCCCAAGATGTGCAACCACTGCGCGGATTCCCCATGCACGCAGGTGTGCCCGGTGGGGGCAACCTTCATCAGCCCGGACGGCGTGGTGCTGGTGGACCAGAAGTACTGCCTGGGCTGCGCCTATTGCGTGCAGGCCTGCCCCTATGGCTGCCGCTACATTCATCCGACGAAAGAAGTTGCCGACAAGTGCACGCTCTGCTATCACCGGATTACCAAGGGGCTGACAACCGCCTGCTGCGAGGCCTGCCCCACCGGGGCGCGCCAACTGGTTGATCTGAAGGATCCAAAAGACCCGATTCACGCGTTCCTGAAGACGCACAGCGTGCAGGTGCTGAAGCCGCAGATGGCCACCGGCGCCAAGCTCTTCTACAACGACCTGGACGGCTCGGTGCGGTAAGGCAGTGAACAGTGAACAGTGGACAGTGGACAGTTAGAAAACAAACGGGTGAGGAATTATGAGCGGCGTTGAAGGCTACATGTATCCCAACGAAATCACACTCTATTGGAGTGTGCTGATCGTTTTGTACCCCTACATCACGGGGCTGGTGGCGGGCGCATTCATTCTGGCGTCGCTGGAGCGCGTCTTCCGTGTGGAAGCGGTGAAGCCCACCTACCGTTTGGCGCTGCTGACGGCCCTGGCTTTTTTATTGGTTGCGCCGCTGCCGCTGGTTTTGCACCTGGGCCACCCCTTCCGCTCGCCGGAGATGTACTTCACTCCGCACAGCACCTCGGCCATGGCCATGTTCGGCTATGTGTACATGTGGTATCTCATGGCTGTGCTGGTCTTCGAGATTTGGCTCGACTACCGCCGCGAGATTGTGCTCCTTTCGCAATCCAGCAAAGGCCTGCTGCGCATGATCTACAAAGTAATGACGCTGGGCTCGACGAACATCAGCCCGCGCTCGCTGGCCATTGACGAGCGGGTCGGCTGGATCGTGACGCTGATCGGCATTCCCTCCGCCTTTTTGCTGCACGGCTACGTCGGCTTCATCTTTGGCTCCATCAAGGCCAATCCCTGGTGGTCTTCGCCGCTGATGCCGGTGGTCTTCATCTTTTCGGCGATGGTGTCGGGGGTTGCCGGGGTCATGCTGCTCTACATGGCAATTTCCAAGCTGCGCAAGCAAACCATCGACATGCGCTGCGTGGACACCATCGCCATGTACATGTTCTATATCTTCATCATCGACTTCACCCTGGAGATGCTGGACCTGGTTCACCGCATCTACGAGGCTGACGAATCCTTCCGCAGCCTGGATTTCATGGTCCACACGCAACTCTACTTTTCGCAGATCGTCCTCCAGATCGGCCTGGGCACGATTTTGCCGCTAGCGCTGCTGTTCCTTACCCAGGTGGTCAAGCTGCCGGAGATTGCCCGCAAGCGCATCTACGTTCTCTCCGGATGCCTGGCTTTGGTCGGCATCTTCGCCATGCGCTGGAACGTGGTGATAGGCGGGCAGTTGTTCTCCAAGAGTTTTCTTGGGTACACCACCTACAAGTTGGCCTTGGCGACCAAGGAAGGACTGTTTGTGGCGATTGCCTTGACCCTGCTGCCACTGCTCTTTTTGTGGATACTGGTGAAGCTGCTGCCGCCGTGGCCTGAAGAAAGTGCGCACGCGCCGGCCGCCGGAGACTAAGGTACGCCAGGACTTTTTTCCTTGGGTGGAACCATGGGCGATCTTCCCGACGCACTCGAACAAGTCACCGCGCGTCTGGCCGCACTGGAGCGGCGCGTCGATGCGCTCGAACGCCCCTCCGCTGCACTCAGTGCGCCGGAGTCGGTTGCACAGCATGTAGCCGAGCCCGGCGAAGGGCTTTTTCTTGCGCAGGCCGGTGGCGCATTCTCCGTACTGGGCAGAGCCATGCTGGGCATTGCCGGCGCTTACCTTCTGCGCGCCGTGGCCGAGTCCAGTTCGCTTCCCAAGCTGGCCATTGCTGCCGTTGCCATTGTTTACGCGCTTCTGTGGCTGGTGGCTGCGGCGCGCGTTCCGGCTGAAGAGTGGTTTGCCAGCACCATCTATGCCGGCACTTCAGCCCTGATTCTCGCTCCCATGCTCTGGGAACTGACCCTGAGCTTCAAGGTATTGCCTGCGCCGGCCACTGCCTGCATCCTGGGCCTATTCGTCATTGCGGCCACCGCGCTGACATGGAAGATCAATGTGACGCCGGTCCTTTGGGTGGCCAATTTTTCAGCGGCAGCGGCGGCGCTCGCCCTGTCGGTCGCCACGCACCAACTCCTGCCCTTTGTCGCAACGCTGCTTTTGATGGCATTCCTCAGTGAGTACGCGGCCGTGCGCAACCACCAGCAGAGCGTGCGATTCTTGCCGGCCCTGGCCACCGATGCAGCCATCTGGGCGTTGATTTTTATCTACTCCTGCCCCGCAAGCACGCGAGTGGATTACCCGGCGCTGGGCACGATCGCCTTGCTATTGCCCGGCTGCCTCCTCTTCCTGATCTATTCGACGAGCGTCGCCCTCCGCACTCTGCTGCTCCGGCAGAAGATCACCGCCTTTGAAACCACACAGGCGATGATCGCCTTTTTACTGGCCGCGTCGAGCGTGCTCTACTTTGCGCCGGACAACGGAGCAATCATCCTGGGTACAGTTTGCCTGCTCTTCTCGGCTGCGTGTTACGCGGCAGTCTTTTTCGTGTTGAGCAAAGCAGCCGAAGGCCGCAACTTCCACGTCTTTGCCGCGTGGGCCGCGGGCCTCTTTCTGGCCGGATGCCTGCTCTGCCTGCCGCCCTTCTGGCTGGCAACGTGCCTGGGCCTGGCCGCGATTGCCGCCACCGTTCTCGCAACCCGCCCGACGCTACGGTTTCATGGCCTGATCTTTCTGCTCGTGGCAGCGGTCGCTTCGGGGCTGCTGGCGTATGCCTTCCATGCGTTGGCCGGAGCCATGCCGGTGACGTTGGACGCAAGCGTCTGCATCGTCTCACTCTGCGCGTTTCTTTGCTACGCAGCCGGCAAGCGTTCTCCTCAGGAGAATTGGGAGCCTCAGCTTCTGCACTTGGCGACCGCGGCTCTGGCGGTCTTCGCGCTGGCGGCGCTGCTGGTCGAGGGCCTGTTGAGCCTCTCCTCGCTGCACATGACCCCCAGCGCTCCTTACGTCGCATTCATTCGCACGCTGGTTCTCTCTGCCCTGTCCATTGCGCTGGCCTTTGCCGGCTCTCGCTGGCGCCGCGTGGAACTGACGCGCATGGCCTATGCCGCGCTGGGGCTGGTTGCCGCCAAGCTGCTTCTGGAAGACATGCGCCTTGGCCACCTGGAGTTCATCGCCGCGGCCATCTTTCTTTTCGCCCTTACCCTGATCGCGGTTCCGCAGATGGCGCGCATGGGGCGAAAACCGTAAGAAGCCACTCGCCAAGAACCCCAGGCCCCGGAATCGAAACCTGCGGTTTTCAGAATGAATGTCTTCAATCAGCGATAAATCTGCGGGTGATAGAGCCGTGGCGGCTTGATGTGTGCCTCCGCATTCCTCAGCTTCAGCTTGCTAATGTGCGCGTCGTAGCCGGTTCCGGGCAGCAGCGATTCCAGCACAAAGGTCTCCGTGCCTTCGGCGCGGAGTTCGCGATAGCGGTAGACTCCTACATTGCCCTCGCTGGTCTCCGTGCCTCCCGAGGGAGCGTCAAGAAAGCGCTGCGCATCGGCCACGGTAGGCTTCGCGTAAGACTCACCCTCCGTCAGGCTCTCGGCCGCATAAGAGCGCACCAGCTTGGTCCAATAGCGGCTGAGCAGATCGGTGTCAACAAATAGGTCGGCCCACACGATTTCACCGCGCACGGCCACCACCACACCGATGGCGCCTTCCTTGCGAAGCTGCGCGATCACCTGCTCCCGCGCCTTCATCACCGGAGCCGCGGCCTCATCCACCTTGGCGCTCACCGAGCTGTCTTCCATGGCTCTGGCGTAGCTGGTGGTTCCCATCGAACGATAGTATCCAGACCCCGCGCCCGGCCCGCTGTCCATCGCCGTACCGGCGGAAGGCGCAGACGACCTCGCCATCTGGCTGATGCTTCCCCGCACGGAGTTCCACACTTGCTGTTGGTCTTTGGCAACCATGGCCCGCTCCCGCACACTGGGCTGCACCATAAAGCTGTGCGCGGGCGCCTTGGCCGATGCGCCGAAGGTGGACGAGCTGGCGGTCCAGCGTCCCGGCTCGATGCAGAAAACTCCAAGGTCGATGGGCTCGCTGCCCGCCGGCACAATGCGGTCCTTGGCGATGACCCGGTCCTGCTTGCCCCCGGTGACGATCTCGCCGGCCAGTAGCAGCAGAGGCTTGTCGGAGTTGTTCACCAGCACCAGCGTGTTCACCTCGTCGCCGCGATAAGGCGGCACGCCGAGCACTCCCCTTTGCCGCATCATTCCCTGCGCGCGGCCAGCCTCGGTCACTTCCACCTGGGCGCTCTTGATGCCCTCATCCAGCGTAATAAACGGCGTAACGCCGCCAGACTTTCCGCTGGCCCGAACCACCGGGAAAAGAAGCAGATTGCCACTCTCGATGGGGGCCAGCACTTTGTAATAACCATTCGAAGTTTCCTGCGGCCCGCCTGCCGCTTGCACTCCACTCTGTTCGACAAACGCCGCGAGCGCCAACACCAACGCGCCCGCCAGCCCCAACCTGCTCAGATTCTTCATGACTCTCTCCTCCGCCGAGAAAACTCACCGGCTTATAAATCAGGAACGACGCCCGGCAGGTTTCTTGCAGAGTTTTTTTAGCGGGTCGTTTAGCGTATCGTGAGGTCGTGGGGATTTCGCCTTCCCAACCCGTCGAAGCGAGCGCCGCGTCCGGCATCTCCGCGCCGCCGGAGTCGATTCATATGCTGGATGAACTCTGGCGCGAATCGGGCGCGGCTTGCTATGGGCTGGAGCGTGAGCGGTTCAGCGAAATCCTGGAGAGCGTTGGGAGAGCGCAGAATTTCGGCCTGGCGCCGGGAACGAAAGCTTCACGGCAGCAGCAGGCGAGTTATTTTCGCAGCGTCCGGCTCGCCGACCTGGTGCTGGCGCGAGCCTGCGCAAACGGCCACCCGGGCTCATGGGAACATTTCCTGGCCATCTACCGCCAGCCGCTGACGCGCGCCGCCATTGCCATTACCGGCAGCGAAACGCTGGGCCGCGAACTGGCTGATCAACTCTACGCGGAGCTTTACGGGCTGATGACTCGCGACGGCGTACGGCGCAGCCCGCTGGACTCCTACAAGGGGCGAGGCTCGCTGATGGGCTGGCTGCGCACCACGCTTGCCCAGCGCCACGTGGACCATCACCGCCGCACTCGCCGCGAGCTTCCGCTCGACGATCCGGCTGACGGCTATGAACCTCAGACAGCAGTCCCCGCACCGGAAACTCCTTCTTCCGCCCTGCTGCTTCTCAGCAGGGCAATTGAAGCGGCTCTCCGCCAACTGGCCGCCGAGGAGCGGTTTCTTCTGGCCTCCTACTATCTGGATGAGCGAACCCTGCTGGAGATTGCCCCTCTGCTTCACGTCCATGAAGCAACGGTGAGCCGCAAACTGCACCGAGTGACCGGCGACCTCAGGAAGCAAATCGTCCGCAATCTGCAAGCGCAGGGGTTGAGCAAGCCCGCCGCCCAGGAGGCACTGGGCGCAGATCCGCGCGATTTGAATCTGAATCTGAAGAAAATACTGCAAATTACGTCCCTGAATGCGTTCCAAGAGAAGGCAACACCGTGAATTCAACTTCCCAACTCGATCTTCATCCCGACGGCGAGAGCCTGAACGCCTTCGCCGAGCAGGCGCTTGCCGCCCCGGAACGCGAGCAGGTTCTCGCCCATCTCGCCGGGTGCAGCCGCTGCCGACAGGTGATTTTTCTGGCGCAGCAGGCAGCCGCCGACGCAGAAGCTCCGGTAGCCCGGCCCGTAACGCAAACCGGAGCGTGGTTTTGGAACTGGCGCTTTGCCTGGGTTCCGGCCGCGGCGATGGCGGCAGCGCTGGCACTGGTGGTCGCCTTTCATCCGTGGCATACGGCGCCTGCACCGGAGATGGCGAAGGTCACGCCGCAAAGTGAAGTGGCCGCACCCACGCCCATCCCGCAGGAGCAGACAAGCGCTGGAGCGGTGCACAAAAATGCGCCAGCGCACACGGCAAACCCTGTTGCCGGAAACAGCTTGTTTGGTGCGCCCCGCAAGCCTTCGGTAACGCTTGAGCAAGAGCCTGCTCCCTCAGCCGCGCTTACGGGTGAGCCGGGCGCAACTGCAGCTTCGTCTGGGGTGGGTAATGCGTTTCTGCCATCTTCGATTAAGTCAGAACCGCAGCCGGAGACTGCGGCGCAACTCCAGCCGGAGCCGGCTGTAACTGCCTGGCAGCAGGAACAGAAGCAAGCGACCAGCGCGTACTCGGCCAGCGCCAATACCTCGCAGGTTTCGCAGAAGAGCATGAGAGCGGAAGCATACTCCGCTCACGCCAGCCGTCCCGCCACGGCTGCCTCGGCGGGTCCGCGCCTGGCGCAGCAGTCCCAGTCCGCGACTGGCGGTAGCTTCGACCTCGGCACACAGCAGCAACTCACCGGATTGGCTCCCTCGGGAAGAGTGAATTCGCCTAAACTGCCCAGCGGCCAAGCGGTTGTTTCCAGGGCAACTGCCCAGCATCTTACTCTGGAAATCGATCGTGCGGGCGCGCTGTTTTTAAGCGGAGACTCCGGCGAGCACTGGCAACCTGTCCCTCAACAATGGACGGGGCGCGCCATTGAAGTGCGAGCGAAAACAAGCTTGAGCGGCAACACTGCGCCAGAGATGAAATTTGAATTGAAAAATGAGACCGGCTCTACCTGGGCGAGCGCGGACGGAATGACCTGGACGGCGCAGTAAAACTACCCTGCACGCGGAGAGGCAGTAACGCTCTGCTTTCTACACCGATTTTAAAAGGGCGCGGCTGGCAGGTTTTAACCCCGACAGAATCCGCGCCCCATCAACTGATTTCCGCGCGCTCTAGAAGCGGAAAAAGTTTTTAACCAGAAACAGCACGTTCGCCGGACGCTCAGCCAGACGGCGCATGAAGTACGGGTACCAATCGTTTCCGAAAGGAACATAGATGCGCACGTTGTAACCCTCCTCGACGAGCTTGCGCTGCAGGTCGCGGCGAATCCCATACAGCATCTGGAATTCAAAATGGCTGCGCTCGATGCCGTGCTCTTTGGCGTAGTTTTTGGCCGCGGCGACCATGGCATCGTCGTGCGTCGCCAACCCGTGGTACTCAGAACTCGACAGCAGCATATTGGCAAGCTTGATATAGTTAGCGTCCACATCGGCCTTGCGCGGATACGCGAGCTCCGCCGGCTCCTGGTAGGCGCCCTTGCACAGCCGCACACGGATGCCGTTGGCAATCAGATCTTCAATGTCTTTTTGGGAGCGGAAAAGATATGCCTGAATCACGATGCCAACCGCCTCGCGCAGCGCACGCTTGGCATGGAGCCGCTCGACGATCTCCATCGTGACCTGCGTCAGCGACGAATCCTCCATGTCGATGCGCACAAAGCTGCCTGTTTTGCTGGCGTGCTGGACCACGCTCTCGGCAATGCTCTCGGCCAGGGGGCGTGAAAGGTTCAGCCCCATCTGCGTCAGCTTCATGCTGATGTTGGCGTTCAGCTTGCGGGCGGCAATCGCATCCAGCAGCTTGTGATAGACATCCGCGGCGGCATTGGCCTCGGCTTCCGAGGTCACGCTCTCGCCCAGCGAGTCCAGCGTAACGCTCATGCCCTGTTTGTTGACCTCTTCGGACACCCGCAGGGCGTCGTCGATCTCCATGCCCGCAATAAACCGCGAGCTGAGTCGTTTACCCACCACGGAATGTTCGCTGAAGCGACGCAGTGCCCGATTGTGAGAAAGTGCAATAAAAAACGAGCGAAGTACAGGCATACAGTAATCCTCCTGGAACAGGCCATAGTCTTCCCGGCCATTTTCCGGCCCAACTAGTTTCTCACACAAAAGTGGGTTGGGGCGGTGACGGGCAAATCCGCCTTTCCTGCCGGCGTTTCGCTATGCGAACCTCAAAAACACTACTCCGTCTAGGTCTCCGCCGGCCAGCGATAATGTCCGGCTGCCCGATGCGCGGAAAAAGCTCCGAGGCGGCTCTCTTCCACGCCGCGGCCGATATTATGAACCACCCGCGTCTGCCAGCCAACGCTCACTACGATGCCCACATGCGGCAGCCGTGCGTCGAGCAGCCAGGTAAGAATATCGCCTACCTCAATGGGCTTAGGGAAGCCATCGCCCGGTGTTGGCTTGGTGGTTGCCCACAGCCGCGCCCCGGCCCTTGTCCAATAAGCCTCCAGGTTCAAAACTCTCCTGTGGTCAATGTTCGCATCCGGCTCCTTCGATCCCCACACCCTGCGTGCCGGATAGGCGCTGAAGTGGGTCGCCATGTCCTCATGCACCAGCTTTTGCAGGTCCAGCCCCAGCCCGTCGCGGGCAGCGCGAATCACCACGTCGGCGCAGACACCGGTCGAGCGCGGAACGTCGCCGCCCGGATAACTCAGCTTTGTATAGGCCGGATCGTAGCCCGTCGTTACGCCCAACTGCGCCCGAGCCGCCTCGGCTAAACGTTGCCCTTTGATCGTGGCCGCGAACACAAGCCGACCCGATGAAATCCAAACAGCCGCCAATCCGCAAAGAACACTTCGTCGCTGCACGGCAAAACTCTCGCTTATCGAATCTCGTAGACCGTGCTGCCATGAGCCGGCAAGGTCACTGTGACTTCCTTCGATTCCTTGAAGCCGCCTTCACTCCACATATTCTGGGCCAGGTGCTTCTTGCCATCAAGGCCAAGCTGCGCCCAGTTCACGCGCAGCGTCAACGGCTTTTCGTCGAGGTTGAAAAATCCAAAGAACTCCGCGTAATTCCGCGCGCCCGGTTCGTTGATCGTTGCCCGCCACACCCGCGCGTTTTCAAACCCGGCCCCCAGGCTCTTCAGATCCACCGGATGGCTGTACGTCACATTCTGATTCATGAACAGAATCGACTGATTGGAGATCAGCGACTTGCTGAACTCGTCCAGCCTGGTCAGGTTCGCGCCCAGAATCAGCGGCGAGCGCGCAATCGCCCACAGCGTGAACTCCGTCTGCTGCTCGTCGTGCGTCAGCCGCGACTGCCTAGGCTCGCCCCATCCAGGATGCGGTGCCATAGAGCCCCACGGCAGCATATCCGCATCCGGCCAGTTGCCCTCGTGCGCATAGGTAAACCACTTGGCCAGCAGATCAAACTCATCCCGCACGCCAAAGGGAAACCCGCCGTCGCCCGGCTTGTGTGGAAAGCTCCAGCCGTCCCAGTGGTCGTCGCTGATGCGCCACATCTGCGCCAACTCAGCCACCTCGGCCGCATGTTCCAGTTGTGTCGGTCCCGGCGAAAGGCTCAGCACAATCGGCCTGCCCGTTTTGCGGATTGCCGCCGCAATCTGCTGAATCTCTGTGGGCCGGTAGGGATGGTCGCTGATGCAATCGACTTTGATGTAATCGATGCCCCAGCCTGCATAAAGCTTCAGCATCGAGTCGTACCAGGCCTGACCAGCGGCATTGTCCGCCACGCCGTAATTGCCGTCATCCCACGGGCAGGTCTCCGTGGTGTCTGCCGCGTCTGTCGCGCGAAAGCTCGACCCCGCGATGGGCAGATTATCCTTCACCGCCTGCTTGGGAATCCCGCGCACAATATGAATTCCGAATTTCATCCCCTGCTTATGCACCCAGGCAGCCAGCGGCTTGAAGCCCGCGTCATCAGCCGACGAGGGAAAGCGGCTTGTCACCGGAATCAGAATCCCGTTCCCATCCAGCAGGTACTTTCTCTCAGCAAGGTTTGAGCCGAAGGGATTCTCCATGTACCACCCCTCGTCGATCACCACATACTGCCAGCCCAGGTCCTTGAAGCCGGCCAGCACCTTTGCATTGGCCTTGAAGTCAGCTTCGTTGATGGTCAGCCCGTAGGCGTCCCAACTGTTCCACCCCATGGGCGGCGTGGGCGCAGGGCTTTGAGCGAGAGTGAGGGTTGCGGCAAAGATGAAAACAAGAGCGGCGAGAAAAATGCTGCGGCGTTCCATGCCGGAACGATACCACAATCGCCGCTGCTTTATCAGCGCCTACAACTGAATCTTCACCGGCCAGCAGCATATAGTTGTCGGCGGTTAGAAGGGAGTTCACCCGCGGCTCAACCACGCTCTCGTCGCCGCCTCCGCAGGCGCTAATGACCACGGTTCAGTCGCTTCCGCACCCCCTTGCGATAAGCTGGTGTTTGCCTATCTGCAAGGAGCAAGCAAACAATGAACGTGATTCTGGGAATCGACGGCGGAGGAACACGCACCCGCGCCTCCATTCTGCAAGGGGAACGGGTTCTGGCTCACGCCGAGAGCGGCTCCATCAAGCGGCTGCGCGTGGGCGCGGAAGTGGCGGAAGCCAATCTGCGCGCGCTGCTCAAAGAGGCCTTCGCAAAGGCCGGCATGACCGGCGTGCGCGCCGCCTCGGTTGGCGTGGCCTCGGCCTCCATGCCCGGCGTCAAGGAGTGGATCACAGCGGTTCTGCTTGATTTCGGTGCGGAGCGCACAGAGGTTGTCGGCGACGAAACCATCGCCCTTGATGCGGCCTTTCGCGGCGGTCCCGGAATTCTGCAGATTGCCGGCACCGGCTCTAACACCGTGGGCCGCGCGCCCGACGGCACTCGCGAAGGCGCCGGCGGCTGGAGTTCGCGGCTGGGCGATGAGGGCTCCGGCTACTGGATCGGCGTCAACAGCCTGCGCCGCGCGCTCCATGCCCATGACCGCGAGCAGCCCACGCAAGTCCTTAAAAAAGTTGGCGAAATCTGGGGCACACCCACCCTGCGCGAGTTGATCAACCTGGGCGACAGCACGCCCGGACCGGACTTTGCCGCGCTCGCCCCGGCGATCAGCGAACTCGCCGATGCCGGTGATCCCGTCGCTCAGGAAACTCTCGCCCAAGCCGCTGCCGATCTGGTTGAATTTGTTCTGCTAGTCCGCGCCAAGCTGCGCCGCAAACACAATATCGCCGGAGAGGTTCCGGTGGCCTGGACCGGCGGCGTCTTGGCGCACATGACGCTGGTGCGCGAGGCATTTTTTGCAGGATTGAAAGCCGCCGCGCCGGAGATGCCAGTGAGTCGGGAAGAGGTGGTTTCGCTCGATGGCGCTCTCTGGCGGGCCCAGCGGATGGCCGAGGCCGCCGGATAATCAACTCTGGATAAGTTTGATTTGTGTCAGGGCACGACTTCAGTAACAAATTTCGAATTCTCATAATCAACGAGATTGTAGATAGGAGTTCTTTATCGCGAAACGCTTATAGCAGCTCTTTTCAGTTAGAAGATAGGTGCACAATACAGTGAAGGCTCAACAGAAAGATGGAAGGGATGTCTGTATCGTTAGCGAGTACTTGTAGAAAGAATTTGTTGCTCCGGGAGTTGACATTTATCACAGATGTGACAACATAGGAATACGGAATGGAGTAATTATATCCATGACCGTGTTGTAAGTGATTTAAAATGTGTGCAGAGAGAGTGGGATTGAATCCCTAGCACTGTGAACACAACCACTTGGAGAGATTTTTTATGGCAAGCGCAACCCGGCCACATATTCGGATGATTCGCTCTCGTAAACCGGCCGGTAGACCTTCACGAGAAAGCGCTTTGAAGACAATCGTTGCGATTCTAGAAGATCAAATGACGGATATGGGGCTCAACGAAGAAGAGAAGAATGCCAAGGTCGCGCTCTTTGCCTCCTTAGTGGATGGTGATCTCACTGGGAAAGAGACGCTTCACGCCACGCTTTCATCACAGCATCATACTGTGGGGAATCCGGTTTAATGCCGAAGGCGATTTCTAAATTCTTCTTGAAAGATTCTTCGTTCCGCTCCCTCAGCAGATCGGTCATTTTCTCCATCATGATCCTTTTGCGGACCCTCGCCTCATCTTTGGGGAGTCTTGGCCGCGCAACATCGAATGGTCTCTCTTTTCCCATCGGACTCACTTTCATCCACTCAACTTCATTAAGAATACTCACGTTGCAGAGGACCGCTTAAAATTTGAGCCTATCATTGGCAATCTGCTCCACTATTGGTGTTTCCACTTCCTCGGATTTCAATCTATCCGGCCTTTTTACCTTTCCCAGTACCTGTCTGAGATTACCGGAGGTTCCAAAATGTTGCTGAGGAATCGAAAAAACAAGCATTTTAGTGGAATCATCCCATGCGGCATTGAATGATCTGGTTTCTGTCCAGTCGTATCGTATGTGGTTCAAAAATGTAACCGCAGAAAAACCTGCACCATTAGATTTCGCAGCAAATATGACCTTGTAAGCTCCAGCATCCTTGCTCGAAGCAATCTTTGCCGCGCACTTATTGGAATCTTTGTCCCACATCAGAACAACGTGCGTTGCATTGTTGTCTTTCAGGATAGATGCCGCCAGCATATTGAAGGCAATCCGCCCCATCTTACCTATGGTTACGGTCGGCTCTCCTGTTCGTATGACTTGTCGTTGGTAAACTTCCCATGCCATAGTTACCTCCACCGGAAGCAGGTTTAGCTCCAGTGGTTCCCACTATAGCACAATCGAGACTCGGCGCAATAGAAATATTTTGATCTGGAAAAATTGAACCTTTCCCTTTTGCAGATGCCCAGGTCTTATTTATGTGACCTTAGTAACCATATGTTCCAACTGCTTGTGTTCATCGTGAATTAAATACTGCTTTTCCGTTCACCACCGACCCAACTAGCTTCCCCATCCCATCCACGGCCACGAGATTAGCCGGCATTCCGACGGCAACCGATCCCGCCTGATCGCCCAGCCCGGTCATCGTTGCCGGGTTTACGGTGAGCAACCGCAGAGCCTGCTCCAGCGGCGCACCGGTAAACGCCATGAAATTCGTCAGAGCGCGGTCCAGCGTCAGCACGCTGCCGGCCAGCACGCCGCGAGCCATGGCTCTCCCGTTGGCCACCTGTACGGCAAAGCCGCCCAACTGGTATTCGCCGTCGGGCATTCCCGTGGCGCTCATCGCGTCCGTCACCAGAATCGCGCGCTCCTGCCCCTTGGCCCTCCACCACAGCTTCACCATCTCCGGCGCGGTGTGAATGCCGTCGCAGATCATCTCCGCATAAATTGCATCGCACGTGAGCGCCGTCCCCAGAATCCCCGGCTCACGATGGTCCAGCGGCCGCATGGCGTTGAAGGTGTGGGTCGCGCTGATGGCGCCGGCTTTGATCGCCGCGCGGGTCTCGGCGGCGGTAGCGTCCGAGTGGCCCAGCGAAACCTTAACTCTTCGCGCTGTAGCGTGCGCGATCAGCTCAACGGCCCCCGGCAGCTCGGGCGCCAGCGTCATCAGCCGGATGCGGCCCTCGGCAGCCTCAAACAGCCGGTCGAAGGTGGCGATATTCGGTGCCAGCAGATGCTCCGGCGGCTGCACGCCACGCCTCGTGTGCGAAAGAAATGGGCCTTCCAGATGAATGCCGATGGGCCGCGCCTGCCCCGCAACGGGCGGACGCGCCAGCAACTTTGCCAGCCCAGAGAGCGACTTCAGGGTCGCATCCAGCGGCGCGGTTACCGTGGTGGCCAGAAAGTTCCCCGTGCCGTGCTGGGCGAGAAAGCTGCCCATGGCGTCGAGCGCCTCGCGCGTCGCCTCCATCGCATCGTGGCCTTTGGCTCCGTGAATATGCACGTCAAAAAAAGCGGGGGCCAGCGTTGCGCCGGGAAAATCCAGAACCTCAGCCCCGCCGGGAATCTCGTTCGCCCCTCGCGAAGAAACCGATGCAATCCGGCCGTCTTCAATCACCACCATCGGCAGGTCGAGCAGCCCGTTCCCATCCCAAAGCCGCTCAGCTGTCAGCACAGTACGCATATTGTGATTATTGCAGGCGCCGCGGACTTGCGAATGCAACGATTCCCGGGCGAGTCAGCTCCACCTGAAAGCGCGATCCGCTCCGATTTTGTAAAATTTGTTTATGCATACCACAGCGCGGTTGGCATTTTCCTTTTCGGCCCTCATTTTTTGGACCGGCATTCTTGCGGCACAAACCATCGATTTGCCCTCCAGCAAGCAGTTAATCGGAGAGATTCCCGGTCATCCACAGCGATTGAACAGCCTGCCCATTTCGATGGCCGTTTCTCCGGATGGACGCTATGTAGTCACGGTGAATGCCGGCTTTGGCGTCTACGAATCGCAGTATATGCAGTCGCTGGCGGTGCTCGACACCCAAACCGGCGCCGTCGTGGATTTTCCCGACGACCGCACCCTGGTCCGCGCCAAGCAGACGCTTTACTCCGGCCTGGCCTTCAGCCACGACGGCAAGCACCTCTACGCCAGCATGGCCTCGCTCACCGACCCGCTCGCCAACGGCAAGGATACAACCGGCAACGGCATCCTCGTGTACAGCTTCACCGCTGGAAAAATTACCCCCGAGCGCATCATTCCCCTGCCGCTCCAGCAGCTTGCTCCCGGCAAAATTACCAAACTCCCCGGCGGAACGGACAGCGATAAGGGAATTCCCTACCCTGCGGCGATTGCGGTCTTCGGTTCCGCGGGCGCGGAAAAGCTCTTGGTCGCTGACAACCTATCCGACGACGTTCTGTTGCTCGATGCCGCCAGCGGCAAAATTGAAACGCGTTTTGATCTGGCCGAAAGCGATGCGGTGCCCTCCACCTATCCCGTTGACCTGGCGCTCTCCAAAGACAACACGCGCGCTTATGTCGCCTTGTGGAACGCATCGGAGATCGTGGAACTCGATCTGACCAGCAAGACAGTAGGCCGCAAGCTCGCCCTCCTCAAGCCTTCCAACCCCATGGCTCCCGGCACGCACCCTTGCGCCTTCGAGCTCTCGCCCGATGGCAACACCCTCTACGTCGCGCTGGCCAATCGCGACGCCGTTGCCGCCGTCAACGTCAGCGCCGGCCACTTCTCCGTCAAGGGCTACTTCACCACCCGCCTGCCGCGCCAGAGCTACTTTGGCGCAGAGCCGGTGGCGCTGGCCGTCAACGCCAACGGCAGCCGCCTCTACGTCGCCAACATGGGCAGCGACGCCGTTGCGGTCTTCGATACGAAGACGCTGACAACAAGAACGGCACAAAGCGCGATGGTCGAGCCCCTCGGCTTCATCCCCACCGAATGGATGCCCATCTCCATGACCTTCTCCGGCGGCAAGCTCTATTTGGCCACGGACAAGGGCAAAGGCACCGGCCCCAGCAACATGCCCCAGCCTCCCACCGAGGCGGCGAAGAAGAGCCGTCTGCTGAGGCCTTTCACTTACATTGCCACGCTCCTCTACGGCTCTCTGGCCACTCTGGATGGGGCCGCAATCGACAAGAATCTCCCTCAATGGACCGCGTCGGTGATTGAATCCAACCGCATGAACGCAGCCGATGAGAAGATTGCCTTCGCCGGTGGCGCGCCGAATCCCATCCGCCACGTCATCTACATCCTCAAGGAGAACCGCACCTACGATCAGCTTCTCGGCGACATGAAGAACGACGGCAAGCCGGTCGGCAACGGCGATCCCAGCCTGGCCATGTACGGCGAGGCCATCACGCCCAACCAGCACAAGCTGGCCTTGCAGTTCGGCGTGCTCGACAATTTCTACGACTCGGCCGAAATCTCCAGCGACGGACACGTCTGGTCCAGCGCCGCCATCGGCACCGACTACCTGGAACGAACCTGGCAGCAGGGCTATCGCGGCAGCCAGCGAACCTACGACTCCGAGGGCATGGTGTCCAACGGCAATCCTCTGCTCCAGAAGATTCCCGACGTCAGCGATCCCGCCAGCGGCTACATCTGGAACAATCTCGCCACCCACGGCAAAACCTACTACCACTTCGCCGAGTACATCTCTTCCACCTTCTGCGGCGCGGCCAAGGTTGCGGACCCGCAAGCGGGCGCGATGCTGGCCGGCAGCAACTGCCCGCGCAACGCCGTTGCA
>Ga0302267_10001868_pt1 | contig 26308 bp, 19 predicted proteins | sample III_Bog_E1_3_FD_194555 | JGI IMG/M metagenome (GOLD analysis project Ga0302267, IMG submission 194555) | Peat permafrost microbial communities from Stordalen Mire near Abisko, Sweden - III_Bog_E1_3 | ecosystem: Environmental > Terrestrial > Soil > Wetlands > Peat | place: Sweden: Abisko...
GACAAATCCGATGGCGATCCCCAGCCATTCGGGTTACCAGCCGCATCGAAGTGGGTTGGAATCCTCGCAGGCAGGCGCTCAGGCCCGTAGAGAGCCTGCCATGTGATCCAGGCCAGCACGATCAATCCTGCACCCGAAAAAAACTCCGGAGTTCTGCGCAGATTCATACCAAGCCTTCCTTTCCCAGCCGGTAATCGTCCTGATTCTATTCCCTCTACCTCAACCGAAGCGCGCCCTCTTGATGCCCGTCTGGCGGCAGTCTTTGCCAGCCATCTTGATGCGGATACACATCTCAGCCAACCGCGACAGCATACGGTCACCGATGCGGTCGCCCAGCGTCTGCTCGCGCGCGGCCCGTTCCACGTCGCTCTTGGCGCCGCCACCGGCGGGAATATCTGGATAGTTGGTGGTAATGATGGTGGTCTGGCGGTCGTTATAGCGCGTGTTCAGGATCAGCGCCACCGTGTCCCACACCCATTCATTGGGCTTCTGCGCGCCCAGATCGTCCAGCACCAGCACCTCGGCGGCAAACACCGGCTTCAGCAACTCCAACTCCGTGGTGTGCACTTGCGGGTTGTAGCTGTTCTGGATGTTCTTGAGCAGCTCACGATAGTCACAGAACAGCCCCTTGATGCCGTGCTCGCGCACCAGCCGCTGCAGCACGCCCACGGCCAGATGGGTTTTGCCCACGCCCATGGTGCCTGTAAACAGCAAGCCCTTGCCGGCCGTGCCTGCCGGGTACTCCTCCACAAAGCGGCGCGCCGTTAGCAGAGCCTCGCTCAGCGAGCGATCAGCCCCGTGGTAGATCTCAAACGAGTCCAGCGAACAGTCCCGATAGCGCTCAGGAACCCGCGCTGCGGAGATGCGCCGCTCCTCCCGCTCGATCGTCTGGCACTGGCAGGATCGCGAAACCCACTTGCCCGCCGGGTCCATCACCCGCACCAGCCCTACTCCGTCACAGATTGCGCAAACTTCCATCGATTTCCGTCTCTCGCTTTAGCTATCCGTCTATCAGCCTAGCGCAGGCGACCGAGCGCTGCACGGGAGAAGTGGCTGCGCGTTTATGTGGAAAAGCCAAGGACGGGCGGTTGAACCGCACCAAAGTTACCGATTCTGGAAGCAAAATGACCTAAAATACTTCAAATTACCCTGGTTCCTCAAGGGAAAGTGACCTATTTCGAGACAAATGCTGCATTGTTGCTAATCTCTGAATGCGCATTGTCGCAGATTGAGACAGTACTGTACCGTTTTCAGACAAACTGCATCGTTTCGAGACAGAATGGCATGAATCTGTCTTATTTTTATACACTTTCAGTCAATTCCGAACCATTCCTGGCCAAATCTGCTGTCTACCGCCTCCCAATTCCGTAGAATGGTGGCGAGCTATTAGCCGGCCCGCCCAGAGCACTGAAACCGGCGGCCGGAACACAATGCCCTGTCAGGAGATTGAACTATGCCCCGTTTTGCTTTGCGGCACCGTTTTGCCTTGCGCCTTGCCCTCTCACTTGCTGTTGCGTTCACGGTTCTCGCCAGCGCTACTGCACAGTCAACGCCCGCCGCACCAGCCGCCGCGCCTGCCGCTCAGCCAGCAGCGCAACCCGCCGCCGCACCCCACGATCCCGCCCACTACACCCGCGAGGAACAGATGAAACTCGACTGGCCCTGGCTGGGCCGCTTCAAACAGGCTGACGCCGAGCTACCCGTTCCCGCCAAGGGCGAAGACCGCGTCGTCTTCATGGGCGACTCCATCACCCAGGGCTGGCACCTGGACCAGAGCTTCCCCGGCAAGCCTTACATCAACCGTGGCATCAGCGGCCAAACTACTCCGCAGATGGTGCTGCGCTTCCATCAGGACGTGGTCGCGCTGAAGCCCAAGGTGGTCATTATCCTGGCCGCCACCAACGACGTGGCCCAGAACACCGGCCCCCTCTCACCTGAAGAAACCGAGAACAACATCGCCGCCATGGCCGAGGTCGCCACGGCCAACGGCATCCGCGTGGTGCTGTGCTCAGTGCTGCCCGCCTACGACTTCCCCTGGCGCACCGGCCTCACTCCCGCGCCCAAGATCGTGGTGCTGAATGACTGGCTCAAGGCCTACGCCGCCGCCCACCACCACATTTACGTAGACTACTACGCGGCCATGAAGGACGACCGCGGCGGCCTGCCCGCTACCCTGAGCCACGACGGCGTCCACCCGCTGCCCGCCGGTTATGCCGTGATGGCCCCACTGGCCCAAGCCGGCATCGACGCGGCGCTGAAGATTCGATAGAGGAGCCTCGCCTGCGGCTTCGCGCCCAGTCACTCACAGAAGCCGTCATGCTGAGTGACCGGACGCGAAGCGGGAGGGAATCGAAGCATCTTCGGTTGTCTTTCGGCGAACTTCGAACTCAACCCAACGGTACGACGTCTCAGAAGTTCAAGGCATGAACAGTTAGAAAAGCAACCGCTGATCTTTCGACTCAGTTTGGCCCAAAGTCCGGCCAATCTACGCTCAAGAGGCCAGCGGCATTTCTTATGCAAGGCTTGGAGTCAGGACTCTAACCTTCGACCGTGCGCTTCAACTGCCCGCAAGCAGCGTAGATGTCTCGCCCGCGCGGACGGCGCAGGTACACCGGCACGCCTTCACCAATCAGCGTCTGCTTGAAGCGCTCCACGACGTCGGGCTGGGGCATGGCATAGGCGATTCCGGGACCGGGGTTCCAGGCGATCAGGTTCACCTTTACGGGCAGTCCGGTACGACGCGCCAAGCGCGCTACCTGACGCGCATCTTCCACGCGGTCGGTGACGCCGCCCAGCAGGACGTACTCAAAGGTGACCCGCTCGCGCGGCCTTAGCCTGACTTGCTTGACGGCCGCAACCACCGCGTCGATGGGCCACTTGCGATTGATGGGCATCACTTCGGAACGAATCTGGTCGTTGGGCGCGTTCAGGCTGATGGCCAACTTGGGCCGGAACTCGGCCGGCTCCAGCGCGAATTGCTCAATGCCCGGCACAATCCCCGAGGTGGAGACGGTCATCCGCTGCGCGCTCAGACCAACCTCCTCGACCAGCAGGCGAACGGCGGCGCGGAAGTTCTCGTAGTTCAGGAAAGGCTCGCCCATGCCCATGAACACGATGTTGATGCGGTCGCGGCCCACTTCGACATCGTGGCGCGCCAGCACGTCGATCACTTGACCGGCAATTTCGCCCGCCGTCAGGTTGCGCTCAAAGCCCATCCGCGCCGTCAGGCAGAACTGGCAGTTGACGGCACAACCCACCTGGCTTGAAACACAGATGGTGGCGCGCTTCTCTGGCCGCTGCAGGCTATTTTCCGGGCTTATTGATCCGGCTCTTAAATTATGTGTAGGCTTCCCACCCATTTCGCGATGGAACCTGCGAAATGGATGGGGCACGGCACTTGTATTTGACGACCGAACCGATAGAACCTTTTGCTCAGCGCTAGCGCCCTCGGCATCGTCAGCCTCGCTGCCATCGCCCGATTCACCGCCGTCGCCCTCCGGCATCCAGACGGTTTCTACGGTGCGTGCATCGGCTCCGGGGCAGCGAACCAGGTAGCGCTCAGTTCCATCCACCGACGAAAAAACCTGCGCAATCCGCGGGCGGCCCACCTGCCAGCCTTCGGCCTCGATGCACTCGCGCAGGCCCTTGGGCAGCGTAGAAATCTGGCCAATCTCTTCGACCCGCTGGTGGTAGAGCGCCTCAGCCAGCTGCGCGGCACGGAAGCCGGGCTCGCCCCAGCTCTCAACCAGCGCGCGCAACCCGGCACGGTCCAGCCCGAAGAGCGGCTGAGCCAGCGTTTCATCGTTCAAGGGGGCGGATTTGCCGTCCACTTGCACCTGCACCAGATTGTTGATCTTTTTGTTCACGGCTTGGCTCAGCATAGAGCATTTTGCCGCTCGGCGCAGCCCTGAGCCGGCCCACGGCCCCAGGGCAATCGCATGAACGCGCCTCAGTTCTTCTCGCGGTTCGCGCCGCCCTTCTGGGCGGCATCCTTCATGGGCACACATTCCCAGGATTCCCCCTTCGACTCCGCTCAGGGTCCATCCGGGGCTATTTTTGGTTCATCCCTCCGGGATGAATGGGCGGCAGTTGAGCATCTGACGACAAGAAATGACCCGGCACCGAAAAGAAAGCCCGCTCATGCAATTGCCCTGTGCCACGGCCACCCTCGCGTGCCTTCGTTACCCCCGGTGCCCTACAATCGAATCTTGCCGATGCCAATACAATCTGAGCGAAATCTTCGTCGTACCGTCCTCCCCAATGGCCTTACCGTCCTCACCGAGCGCATGGATCATCTCCGCTCCGTTGCCATGGGCGTCTGGATCAAAACCGGCTCCCGCTGCGAGCCTGCGGAAACCACCGGGATCTCCCACTTTGTCGAGCACATGCTCTTCAAGGGCACTCATGCACGTACTGCGCAGGCCATTGCCCGCGAGATGGACTCGATCGGCGGCAACCTGGACGCCTTTACCGGCAAGGAAACCATCTGTTTCAACGTCAAGTCACTGGACGAGCACGTGCCGCTGGCTCTCGATGTGCTCTCAGACCTGGTGCTCAACCCCGTCTTTGCCCCGGCTGACCTGGAGCGCGAGCGCGGCGTGATTCTGGAAGAGATCAAGATCGACGAGGACAACCCCGACGTACTGGTCCACGAGCTGTTCACGCAGAACTTCTGGAAGAACCATCCACTAGGCAAGCCTATTCTGGGGACAACGCAAACCGTCCGCGCGATGAGCCGCGAGCAGCTAGCCACCTATCACGCCGATCGCTTTCAGGCCGGCAACATCGTGTTCTCTGCCGCCGGGCTGCTTGACCACGATCATTTTGTGGAGGCCGTTGCCGCAAAGTTTGGCTCGCTGGCCCATGGAGACCCGCTGCACGAGTTGCCTGCGCCGGAAGCCACCGCGAATATCCAACTGCGCAACAAGAAATCGCTCGAGCAGGTGCAGATCTGCATGGGCATGACCGCGCCTTGCATCACATCCGAGGAGCGCTATGCGGCGCTGATCCTGAACACCGTGCTGGGTGGAGGCATGAGCTCGCGGCTGTTCCAGACCATCCGCGAAGAGCGCGGCATGGCCTACTCCATCTACTCTGACCTGAGCCCCTATCGCGACACAGGCACCCTCTGCATCTACGCCGGCACCAGCTCGGCCAAGGCCATTGAGGTCGTAGATCTGGTGATGGCCGAGCTCTGCCAGATGAAGCAGAACCCTCTGCCCGAGGAAGAACTGACCCGCGCCAAGGACCAGGTAAAAGGCAACATCCTGCTAGGCCTCGAAAGCTCGAACTCGCGGATGGCCAATCTGGCACGGCTGGAGATGTACTTCCACCGCTTCATCCCGGCCGAAGAGGTAATTGATCGGATCTGCGAGGTAGACGCTGCCCAGGTGCAGAAACTCGTGCAGGAGCTGTTCAACCCGGATCGCATCGCCGTCACCCTGCTGGGCAGGCTGGATGGGGTCAAGCTGACACGGGCTCGGCTCAACTGCTGATGGAGCGGCTCCGCAGTGCCAGCGCGAACCGCTATTGACCGGCCTTCTACAAAGAAACAAAAACGTAACTTCAACATATGATGATGGTTCGTACTATCCCAGGTCTGAAAATCCAGACCTGGGGCACCCAATTTCATACCCCGTGGGTCGGTAACGCCGGTGGAGTACTAATAGAAGCTCCGTGCCCCATCCATTCGGCGTTTTTGCCGGATGGGTGGGAAAGCACGAACCTCAAAGTACAGAATTCCGCGCTCGCAGTACTAGGATGGATTGAATGCGTCCCAGGCTACAGTGGCAATCGAAGCTCGTTCTCGTCGCCGTTCTTCCCGTTGCCGGGGCGGACATTGTGCTGCAATCCCACTGGTACGCGACCGAAGTTCTGCCGGTCGCGCTCTGGACCATCGGTCTCAGCGCGCTGCTGGGCCTGGTCACCTGGAAGCTGCGCGCGGCCACGCCGTGGGCCTCACTGGCCGGGACGGCCATCACCGCCAGCCTGATGTTTTCCACCTCCATGCCGCCCTACCAGCCGTGGCGCACGGCCATTGTGCCGGTGCTGGCCGTAGCGCTGCTGGCGCATTTGGCCACGCGCCTGGGGCGCACACGCAAGGAGCGTCTGGGAACCGCCGAAAGCAAGCGCGGACGCACTGCCGCCCAGGTCTCTGCCAACCTTGGCGTGGCCATGCTCACCGCCGCGCCCTTCGCGCAATCTTTCTTCATTGATACAGGCTGGTTCTCGCGGGTCACGATCGTGCCCATGCCGCTATTCGCCGTTCCTCTGGCGGCACTGGCTGAGGCCGCAGCTGATACGGTTTCCTCTGAGATCGGCCAGGTCTTTGGCGGCCGTCCAAGGCTGATCACCACGCTACGTGCGGTTCAGCCGGGCCGCGATGGAGCCATCAGCATGGCCGGTACACTGGCCGGAGTGCTGGCCGGTTGCATGGTGGCCGCGCTGGGCGCATGGGCCGTCCAAGGCGATCTGGTTGTCTTCATGGTGGCAGCAGCTGGTGGCGCCTTCGGCCTGCTCTTTGACAGTCTGCTCGGCGCAACCATCGAGGAGCGCGGCTGGATGAACAACGACGCGGTCAACTTCCTCTCAACGATCTCCGCCGCTGCCTTTGCGTTGGCCGTTCTAGCGCTGCTACCGCATCCCGGTGTCGGGTGACTGACCCTTGAATTGTTTGTAGGTTTCCCACCCATTTCGCGATAAAACCTGCGAAATGGATGGGGCACGGAGCTTCTATCTGAGGGCCAGCAGCTCGCTCTGCTTCAATGCAGATGCATCCGCCACAGAGTGTAGCTGGCAATTTCGTGCGCTATCCGCTCGAAATCGCCGCTGCCACCCTCCACCTGCACCCTGGGCCGGGGTGAGGTAAGCACGTCCAACCCGTCGGCCGCGCAGATGGCGTGAATCCTAAACAGATGCGTCCCATCGCTGACGATCACCAGCCGCTGCAATCCGTTGGTACGCGCGATCACGGCCACACGCCGCGCTGACTCTTCAGTGTTGCGGCTCTCTGTCTCGGCAATCATGGCGTCTTCCGGCACTCCAGCGCCGTGCAGGTAGGTGAGCCCCACCAACCCCTCTGAGAACCGGTCGCCCCCATCGCCGCCCAACGTGATCAAAAGAGGCGCGATCCCCTTGCGATAGAGCACCAGCGCGTGGTCGAGCCTGGCGCGATAGACCGGCGAAGGGCGGCCGTCGTACTCTGCCGCGCCAAAGACAACGATGGCATCGGCAGGCGCGGCCTGATCCTGAGCGGCATAACTCTCAATCTGCGAATAGACCCAATCCGACCAGGCAAAGATCGACACGAGCAGCGCCGCCAACACGATGGCGACGGCAAAGCCCGTTCGGTTGTTGCGTTTTCCCCGCACCCGGCCCATGGCATTCATCTTAACGCCGATGCGCGCCTGTGATTTCCTCTATCCGCAGCGGTTACCGTTCCAGCGCCATCACGATTTCGTGCGTGGGAATGGCTCCCTCACGCAGAATCTCCCAGCGCCCGTCCCCCAGCGACAAATCCACGATGGTGGTCGGCATGGCGCGGCCCGTCGGTCCGCCATCAATGATGAGCGGAATCCGGTCGCCGATCTGGTCGCGCACTGCGGCGGCGTGGGTGCACTCTGCAGCGCCGCGCAGATTGGCTGAGGTGGCCGTAATCGGCAGCCCGAAGCGCTCCACTACCGCGCGAGGGATGGCTGCATCCGGTACGCGCAGGGCCACGTTGCCGGTGTTGGCCGTCGAACGCAGGGGCAGTTTGGAACCGGCTCGCACGATAATCGTCAGCGGGCCCGGCCAGAATTTCTCCGCCAGCTTGTCGAGAACATTGTCAGTGTCGCGCGCCAGCGTATAGGCTTGCGCCACTGAGGCGATCAGCAACGACAGCGGCTTGTGTTTCTGCCGTGTCTTGATCTGGTAGATGCTCTCCACCGCCTGCAGATTGACCGGGTCAACGGCCAAACCGTAAAAGGTGTCAGTGGGCAGCGCGACAACATCTCCCTTGCGAAGGCAGGAGACGATGTAGTCGATCCGGTCCGGTTGTGGTTCATCGGGATGGACGCGCAGTATCTCCGCGGACAAGATAGACCTACCTTAGAAAGCCGGTATAAGACGCTATGGTCGGAAACTATCACAGCACCAGCCGCGGTGCAAGTCGCAACTGCGTCCAGAGGATGCAACAAGTCACTCTACTCCAGCGTTTTCTGCAAAAACAGCTTAGAATCGGCACTGTACCCGAGGGAGTTCCGGCCCATGGCTGTGCGCACCATTGAGAGCAAGCAAAACCCGCGATTGAAGGAGCTGCGCAAGGCCATCGCCGCGCCTGGCAGCCATCCGCGCGGCATGGCCGGCATTGAGGGTCCGAACCTGGTGGAGGAGGCGCTGCGCGCAGGGCTGGCCATTGAGTGCGTCTTTGTCGCCGCAGGTTCCGAGGCGCTGCTTGAGGGTTTGCCCTTAGCGGCAGAGACCGAGGTCCTTCTGCTGCCGCGTGCACTGCTGGCCTCAGCCCTGGCCACGGAGGCTCCGCAGCCCATCGCTGCGCTGGTGGCCCCGCCTGCTTGGACTTGGAAAGACCTGCTGCAAAGCAAGGAAGAGACTCTCCTGGTGGTGCTGGCCGGCTTGCAGGACCCCGGCAACGTGGGAACCATTCTGCGCTCGGCCGAGGCCTTCGGCGCCACCGGGGTTGTCACTCTGCCCGGCACCGTGAGCGCATGGAACCCCAAGGCCGTGCGCGCTTCAGCCGGCTCGGTCTTCCGCCTGCCGCTGCTGGCCGCCACACCGGAAGACTGCTTCACCCGCCTGCGCCGGGCCAAGGTCACCGTCTGGACCACGGCCGTGCGCGATGCCCAACCGGCTCCGGCGGCAGCGCTCGATAAGCCTGCGGCTCTCGTCATCGGCAATGAGGGCAACGGTGTTCCGGCCCAGATCGCAGCCCTGATCGTAGCCCACGGCGGCACGACGCTCACCATTCCCTGCCCCGGTCCGGTCGAAAGCCTCAACGCCGCCGTCGCCGCCAGCATTTTGCTCTACGAGGCATCGCGCCAACGCACCACGGCCCGGCCTGCACAAACCCGAACTGCACAAGAAGGAGCCGCACGATGAGCCTGTTCGACGGCGACCTCGACCAGCAACAACACTCGACCGGAAGTTTGTCGCGCTCTGCAGTGGGCGCACCGCTGGCGGAAAGGATGCGCCCGCGCACGCTCGATGAGGTGAGCGGCCAGCAGCATCTGGTTGGCCCCGGCAAGCCGCTGCGCATCCAGATCGAGCGCGACGACGCCAGTTCCATGGTCTTCTGGGGCCCTCCCGGCGTGGGCAAAACTACCCTGGCCAAGATTGTGGCTGAGACCACCCAAGCCAACTTCATCGAGTTCTCGGCCGTCGTCAGCGGCATCAAGGAGATCAAGCAGGTCATGGCTGACGCGGCCCGCGCCGTCGAGATGCACGCCCGCACCATTCTTTTCATCGATGAGATTCACCGCTTCAACAAGGCGCAGCAGGACGCCTTTCTGCCCTACGTCGAGCGCGGCTCCATTCGGCTGATCGGCGCAACCACTGAGAATCCGTCGTTCGAGATCAACTCCGCGCTGCTCTCCCGCTGCCGCGTCTACGTGCTCGAACAGTTAGGCGAGCAGGAGCTGATTGTCCTGCTCCGCCGCGCACTTGAAGATGACGAACGAGGCCTGGGCAAGCTCCATCTCACCGCTGACGACGAAGCGCTGGAGATCATGGCCAGCTACTCGAACGGCGACTGCCGCTCGGCGTACAACACGCTGGAGGTGGCCGCGCAACTGTCCATGGCCACTGGCCGGCCCATCAACAAAGAGGTAGCTGGCGAGGCTGTGCAACAGCGCGTGCTGCAGTACGACAAGGGCGGCGAGGAGCACTACAACCTGATCTCGGCCCTGCACAAGAGCGTGCGCAACTCCGACCCTGACGCCGCGCTCTACTGGCTGGGCCGCATGTTCGCCGCCGGTGAAGACCCCATCTATCTGGCCCGCCGCCTGGTGCGCATGGCCATTGAGGACATCGGGCTGGCCGCTCCTGAAGCGCTCAACCTCTGCCTCTCCGCTCGCCAGGCCATGGAGTTCCTCGGCTCGCCGGAAGGCGATCTGGCGCTGGCCCAGGCCGCTGTCTATCTTTGCCTTGCGCCCAAGTCGAATTCGGTTTACACCGCCTACAGCCAGGTACTGGGCGAGATCGAGCACACCCGCCAGGAGCCGGTTCCGCTGCACCTGCGCAACGCCCCCACCAAGCTGATGAAGGCTCTGGACTACGGCAAGGGCTACCGCTACGCCCACGACGAAGAGGGCAAAGTGGCCGACATGGACTGCCTGCCCGACTCCCTCAAAGGCCGCAGCTACTACAAGCCCACCCAGGAAGGCCGCGAAAAACAGCTCGCCCAGCGGATGGATGAGATCCGCAAGATCAAAGCAGGAAAACGCAGCGGCAGTTGAGCAAGTACTGTGCAAGCAAAGCGCTATGTCCAATTTCAGTTATGCCGTTCATGGTGATTACTTCGTAAGCTGGATAACCAGAAGGAAATCCTTGCGGAGGATGTTTCAGATACAGAGGCCCTCTACCTTTCGCCGTGCCATATAACTTTGTCAGTGTTTGCTTTTTTTCGTCTTGCATTACGATTTTCACATCACTACCCCATAAACCATCGTAGTAACTCATCGTAGTAACTCATCGTAATTAAAACGTCAGCGCGTGTATGTCCCGGTGGGATGGTAATCCATTCCGGCAACTTCGACTCACTCGCTAATTCAAAGGTGGACTCTGGGAAGTATTCACATCCAACTATCGGAGAACATAAAACTGTCAACACGACAAGAAGTATACACTTTTCGATGCGCAAAATTGTTTTCATCATTGGCAGGTAGCTCACCTTCATCCAAATGAACTTATCGGCACCTCACCCTTGCCGTGTTCTTTGCGGCAAGGGTGAGGTCACAATCAGCATAAACCGAGTCGAGCGGTATTCGTACTCTGCCGACCTTCTTACCCAACGTAGTCATTGCCGGATTTCGTATCTTGATCTTTGCCGATAGAACGGGACTGCGGAAAGTATACCTAGGTTGCACAAACGGCAGAAACCTTCGTACGTGTGCTGGTACCATTCATCACGCAGTCCTATCCCACCCTTGCGCGATAGAACTGCGCAAGGATGGCACCCACAGGGTGAGGTTCGGACACAGGTGTGTTGCCCTAAAAACATTTACCAGCCGGACTAATAGAGACTGCAAAGCAAAAAGAGCGGGAAGAGCCATCAGGCTCTTCCCGCTTGCTCATGTGGAGGCAGACAACTTGTGGTGCGGTCGGGGAAGCCGAATTTCTATTTCGCGATCTTGTCGAGATCGAGGTTGAGAGCGAGCACGTTGATACGCGGCTCGCCGAGCACACCGAACTGACGATCGGTTGTGTCCTGCGCGATGAGCTTGCGCACTGCATCTTCCGCGAGCCCGCGCGCCTTGGCGATGCGCGGCGCCTGGAAGTAGGCGTTGTCCGGAGTAATGTCTGGGTCGAGACCGGAGCCCGAAGTGGTGACCATATCGATCGGCACCGGCTTGCCGGGATTTTCGGCCGCGAACTTGTCAATGTCACCCTGAATACGCTGGACGAGCTTCTGGCTCGACTGCGCAAGGTTCGATCCGCCGGAAGCAGTCGCGTCGTAACCATTGCCCGCCGCCGATGGCCGTGGATGGAAGTAGCGGTCCGACGTGAAGCTCTGCGCCAGCAGCTCCGAGCCGATCACCTGGCCGTTCTTCAGGATCAGGCTGCCTTCGGCCTTGTGCGGAAACAAGACCGCGGCAACGCCGGTGACCACCAGCGGATAACCAAGCCCGAGCAGAAGCGTGGCGATAAGCGTAAAGCGGATCGAGGTTAGCCAGACAGAGTGCGGTGCTGGCGCTGCGTCCAATCCAGGTGTGGAAACTATAGCCGTTGTGGAGTTCACCATGGTTCTCCTTGAAACTTTCGCTCGGGGCTCATGCCCGCCGTTTGAGTGCCTTTAAAGTGCGGACCGAAGCCCGTACCCTTCCATCGATTTCAGTGCGTCTGCCGTCCGTTCAGAGCGCACAGCGCGCATTGAACGGACGCAGCCGCAACCTCAAGCCAGATGCAGCGCAACCAGGCAGACGTCAATGGCCTTGATGCCAATGAACGGCACAATGATGCCGCCCACGCCATAGATCAGCAGGTTGTTGCGCAACAGCACGTCGGCGGATTTGGGCTCGTACTTTACGCCCTTCAGCGCCAGCGGAATCAGCGCGACGATGATCATGGCGTTGAAGATGACGGCCGACAGAATCGCCGACTGCGGCGAGTGCAGAGCCATGATGTTCAACGCGCCCAGCACCGGGAAGACGCCCAGGAACATGGCCGGGATGATGGCAAAGTACTTGGCCACGTCGTTGGCGATGGAGAAGGTGGTGAGAGCGCCGCGCGTCATCAGCAACTGCTTGCCAATCTCGACGATCTCAATGAGTTTGGTGGGGTTCGAGTCCAGGTCCACCATGTTGCCGGCTTCCTTCGCGGCCTGCGTGCCAGAGTTCATGGCCACACCCACATCGGCCTGCGCCAGAGCCGGCGCGTCGTTGGTGCCGTCGCCGGTCATGGCAACCAGCTTGCCCTTGGCCTGCTCGCGCTTGATCAGGTCCATCTTGTCCTTGGGCTTGGCCTCGGCCAGGAAGTCGTCCACGCCGGCTTCGCGTGCGATAACGGCTGCCGTGAGCGGGTTGTCGCCCGTGATCATGATGGTGCGGATGCCCATGGCGCGCAGCCGTGCAAGCCGCTCCTTGAGCCCGCCCTTGACGATGTCCTTCAGGTGAATAACGCCCAACGCGGAGGAGTTCTCAGCCACCACCAGCGGCGTACCGCCAAGCCGTGCCACCTCTTCCACCGCCTCGCGCACCTTCTGCGGCAGCGAGGTGCCTTGATCTTCAAGGAAGCGTGCAATAGCGTCCACCGATCCCTTGCGGATGCGCGTGCCGGGCAGGTTGACTCCGCTCATGCGCGTTTGCGCCGAGAAGGGCACAAACTCCGCGTGGATGTTGCCCATATCCCGGCCGCGCAGGTTGTACTTCTCCTTGGCCAGCACCACGATGGAGCGGCCCTCGGGCGTCTCGTCCGAGAGCGAGGAGAGTTGCGCCGCGTTGGCCAGCCGCTCATCGCTCACGTCGGGCGCGGGAATGAACTCCGTAGCCTGGCGATTGCCGAGCGTGATGGTGCCGGTCTTGTCGAGCAGGAGCGTGTTCACGTCGCCTGCCGCTTCCACCGCGCGTCCGCTCATGGCCAGCACGTTGTACTGCACCAGACGGTCCATGCCGGCGATGCCGATGGCCGAAAGCAGGCCGCCGATGGTCGTCGGAATCAGGCAGACCAGCAACGACACCAACACGAAGACCGTCTGCGGAGCCTTGGAGTAAATGGCGAAGGGCTGCAACGTAACCACGGCCAGCAGGAAGATAATGGTGAGCCCGGAGAGGAGAATGCTCAACGCAATCTCGTTGGGCGTCTTCTGGCGTGACGCTCCTTCGACCAATGCAATCATACGGTCCAGGAAGGTTTCGCCGGGGTTGGAGGTGATTTTGACTCTCACCCAATCCGACAGCACTTTGGTCCCGCCGGTTACCGCCGAGCGGTCGCCGCCTGCCTCGCGAATCACAGGGGCAGACTCGCCGGTGATAGCCGACTCGTCCACCGAGGCAACACCTTCGATCACTTCGCCGTCGCCTGCGATGTACTGCCCGGCCTCGACGTAGATGATGTCGCCGGAGCGAAGCAGAGCGCTGGGCACGTCTTCCAGTTCATTGGTGACCGTGTAGCGGCGCGCGATGGTCTCGCCCTTGGCTTTGCGCAGAGTGTCGGCCTGCGCCTTGCCGCGGCCTTCGGCCATGGCTTCAGCAAAGTTGGCAAACAGCACCGTGAACCACAGCCACAGGGTGATCTGCAGGTTGAAGCCAAAACCCGGCTTATGATCGATCTCATCGATGATGAGCAGCACCGTGGTCAGCACGCTGCCCACTTCGACCACAAACATCACCGGATTCTTGACCATGCCGCGTGGATCGAGCTTGCGCACCGAATCCAGCAGGGCCTGACCCATGATTTGCGTATTCCAAAGACTTTTCTTCTCTGCCATGACAATCCTTCGCGTGAGCTTTTAGCTGTTAGCTTTCAGCTCTCAGCTCTTTCGTCCGGAGCGAGAGTTTCAAACCGCTGTGCGTTGAGCCTGCGCCCGTCCTCAGAACAGTTGGCCAGCCCTGAGCAACAAGTGCTCAAGGATGGGGCCAAGGCTCAGAGCCGGGAAGAAGGTAAGCGCGCCGAGAATGATGACCACGCCCACCAGCAACACCGCGAACAACGCGCTGTTGACCGGGAAGGTGCCGGGCGAAGGTGGAACGCTCTTCTTGCGGGCAAGGTTGCCAGCCAATGCCAGCACCGGAATCATCATCAGCAGGCGGCCGCAAAGCATATCGAAGCCGAGCGCGACGTTGTACCACCAGGTGTTGGCGTTCAGCCCGGCAAAGGCCGAGCCGTTGTTGCCCGCGCCTGAGGTATAGGCGTAAAGGATCTCGGTAAGGCCGTGGGGCCCGTTATTGTTGAGCGAGGCGAGGCCAATGGTCGGCGATAGCAGGAATGCCGCCGTCAGCGAAAGAATGATGATCGGGAAGATGAGCGCGTAGAGCATCGACATCTTCACGTCGTAGGCTTCAATCTTCTTGCCGAGATACTCTGGCGTTCGCCCAACCATCAGGCCGGCAATGAAGACCGCCAGCACCACGAAGATCAGCATTCCGTACAGGCCCGAGCCGACGCCCCCGAAGATCACCTCACCCAGCATGATGTTGGTGAGCACTACCATACCGCCGAGCGGTGTAAAGCTGTCGTGCATGCCGTTGACGGCGCCGCAACTGGCGTCGGTGGTGATTGTGGCAAACAGTGAGGAGTTGAGGATGCCGAAACGGACTTCCTTGCCCTCCATGTTGCCACCTGGAGCCGATACGCTGGCCGTCTGTGCCGCTCCATGAATCAGTGGATGCGCCTGCGACTCTGCCCAGTAGACGGTAGTGAATCCGGCCGCGAAGAGAACGAACATGGCCGCGAAAACAGCCCATCCGTGGCCTGGCGATCCGGTCATGCGGCCCAGCGTGAAGGTCAGGCCCGCAGGAATGATGAAGATCGAAAGCATCTGCAGAAGATTGGCGAAAGGAGTGGGATTTTCAAACGGGTGAGCTGAGTTGGCATTGAAGAATCCGCCGCCGTTGGTGCCCAGCATCTTGATGGCTTCCTGCGAGGCTACCGGGCCCTGCGCAATGGTTTGCGTCTGAGTAGGCTGCTCAAGAGGATGCGCCGTGGTGTAGGCCTTCAGGTTCTGTGGAACGCCCTGGGCTACGAGAAGCAACGCGTAGAGGAAGGAAGCGGGCAACAACACCCAGAGAATGGTGCGGGTGGTGTCAACCCAGAAATTACCAATGGTGCTTGCCTGCGTGCGCTTGATGCCGCGCACCAGTGCGACCGCCACCACAATGCCCACCGCCGCGGAGAAAAAGTTGTGCGTGGCCAGAGCCGCCATCTCGGTGAGATAGCTCATGGTGGTTTCCGGCGAGTACGACTGCCAGTTGGTGTTGGTGGTGAAGCTGGCCGCGGTGTTCCAGGCCAGATCCGGACCGACGTTCGCCAATCCCTGGGGATTGAAGGGCAGCAGCGCCTGGGTCCGTTCGATGGCGTAGGTTACCAGCATGGAAACAACGGAGAAGCCCAGTGCCGCAAAGGCGTATTGGCGCCAGTTCATCTCCTGCGCGGCATTTACGCCAGACAGCTTGTAGATGAGCCGCTCAAAGGGCCGCAGCACAGGGTCGAGCCAGGTGCGCTCGCCCTCCAGCACGCGGGCCAGATAGATGCCTACCGGCCGCACCGTGGCCAGCAGGATGAGGCTGAAAAGTGAAAACTGCAACCAGCCATTGGCAGTCATGTCAGAATTTCTCCGGGAACAGCAGCGTGGCAATCAGGTAGCCGAGAAGCAGAATGGACAGCACCAGTGCGGCGCATGTGACGGCATCGAGTTGCATGGGTTACCTCAGCTTTTGGCAGGCCTTCACATATGCGAAGGCCAGGGCGAAGAAGATGACAGTGAACGAGAGCATCAGCAGATCCTGCATCGCGGTTCTCACAGTTCCGCCGGACTGTCCGGCGAGGGGTTCTGGACGATGGATTGGTATTTTAACCGGCGTCCGGGATTCACAACAGGAAGCGCCGCCCTTGAGGCTTTGCTTCCCTTGTTCAAGTTCGATTGTGCGAGTGAGGGGATATTGCTACCGAAAGGGTTTCCTAAAGAGTATGTAAGGATTATTGAAAACCGCCCGATCAGAGATCCTGCCTTCAAATAAAGGCGCCGTGCCCCATCCATTTCGCAGGTTTTGTCGCGAAATGGGTGGGATGCCCACGCACCACTTAAGGGCCGGATCTATAGAAGGGGGCGCCTTCTTCTGTCTTCGAGCCAAGCTTCCGCCGCTCCAGCGACAACGGGAACCACGCCCAGCGCTACTGCGCTTCGCTCTCGTCGATGCCCTCGGGAACAAAGCGATACCCCACCCAGGGCTCGGTCTGGATGTACTGGCGGCCCGTCTCGGCTTCAAGCTTCTTGCGCAACTGGCCGACGAAGACGCGCAGATATTCGGGCTGCTGGACAGACTGCGCACCCCAAACCGCAGTCAGCAGCGCGCGATGGGTCATTACCTTACCGGCATTCCGCGCCAGGTGCACAAGCAGGTCGAACTCCTTGGGAGTCAAATGGATCGGCTTGCCAAGCACGGTAATGGAGTGGGCCGTGGCGTCCAGCATGAAGTCGCCTGCTTCGATCGCGGAACTACCACGCTCCGGAGCCCGGCGCAGGTGGGCGCGGACGCGGGCCAGCAGTTCCTGAATGCCAAAGGGTTTGGTGACATAGTCGTCGGCGCCGGCATCCAGGGCCTCCACCTTCGAGCGCTCGTGATCGCGCACCGAAAGCACAATAATGGGCGTATCACCGTGCGAACGGATGGCGCGGCAAAGCTCTACACCGCTCATTCCAGGCATCATCAGGTCGGTCACCACAAGATCGGGTTGCCACTCCTGAAAGGTGCGCAGCCCCTCTTCGGGATCGTTGGCAATGCGCACATCGTAAGCCTGCGCGGCCATAGAAGCGCGCAAGACGCGGGTAATCTGCGGTTCGTCGTCGATGATAAGGATTCGGCCAGACATAAAATGCTCTTCATCGGAAGATTACATCATCGGGAAAGGCAGGTATCATCCCAGTGAGACAAACATGCAAATGAACTGGTTCCAGGAACGGATGGCGCGATGGGCAACGGCGCTGGTGGCCGTCACCGCGGCAACAGCGCTGCTGGTGGGCGCCGGAGCCGAGGCAACCACGGCGGGGCTGGTGTTTCTGGTTCTGGTGGTGTGGTTCGCCACCCTTTCCGGCTATCTGCTCTCCTTGTACGTGGCGCTGGTTTGCGCCGGGGCCTTCGACTTCTATTTTCTGCCTCCACTGCACACATTCCGCATCGTGGGAATCCAGCAATGGGTGGCGCTGGCATCGTTTGTGGCCAGCAGCATCGTGGTGAGCCGCGTGGCGGAGATGGCGCGGCGGCAGGCGCTGAAGGCCGAACAGCGCAGCATGGACCTGGAACGGCTCTACGCGCTGAGCCAGCAGATGATGCTCTACGAAGATGCGGAACGGCTGTTGAACGCCCTGCCCCGCCAGATTGAAGTGGTCTTCTCGTTGAACGGTGTGGTGCTCTATGTCTGCGAGACCGAACAATTCCATACCTCGGCGCACGACCTGCCCCTGGGAATCCGCGGACGGCTGCAGGCCGCCGTGGAGGGCCCGCACGTGGGTATCGAACAGGCTGGCGATTTCACGGTGATGCCTCTGCTGCTGGGGCTTCAGCCGGTCGGCGCGCTGGGTTGGCGGCCCGCCAGCCTCTCTCGCGAGGTAGCCACCGCCGTTTCCGCGCAAGTGGCCATTGCCGTGGCCCGCTCCCTGGCCATTGCTGAGACGGCGCGTATGGAGGCTGCCCGCGAAGCGGAACGGCTGCGCACCGCTTTGACCGATTCGCTTACCCACGAGTTGCGCACCCCACTCACCTCCATCCGGGCCGCGGCAACCACACTGGTGGGCACTGATGGATTGGATGAAGAAAGCCGCAAGGATCTTGCCATCATCATTGACGAAGAGTCTGCCCGGCTTGACCTGCTCATCGGCGAAGCCGTGGAAATGGCCGAGATAGACGCCAACCTTGTCCAGATCCATGCCGCCCCGCACTTGGCGCGAACCTTCATGGAGCAGGCGCTCGAGGTCTCACGAAAGAACCTGGGGGCGCACCGGGTCACAATCGACGCCGAAGACGACGATCGGCCCGCCTGCTTCGACGCCCATCTGCTGGGCCGCGTGCTGCGCCACCTGCTGGAGAACGCCGCTGCGCATACACCCACGGGAACGACAGTACGGCTTACCAGCCGACAGACCCAGACGCTGCTGGAGTTCAGTGTGGAAGACAACGGTCCTGGAATCGAAGCCAAAGATCTTCCGCATATCTTCGAGAAGTTCTACCGGGGCAAGCGAAGGCCGGGGATGCGCAAGGGCTCGGGGATGGGCCTGGCCATCGCGCGCGCCATTCTAATCGCACACGGCGGCGGCATCGAAGCCACGAGCCCGCCCGGCAAAGGAGCGCAGTTCCGCTTCTGGGTGCCACTTGTCGCGCAGGATGCGGACGGCAAGCAAACATCGTCCAACAATCCAGGCTGAGACACTGCTGATTGATCTGTCCTGCGAAATAGAAGCGCCGTGCCCCATCCATTTCGCAGGCTCTATCGCGGAATGGGTGGGAAGCCTACACACTATTAAAGGGCCGGATCAACAGTCTGCGCTCTTCGCCTCAGACTGGCTCGGCAGACCAATCGCAAGCTATCTCACGCCGTGCCTGCGAGCTTTCCACCGCGTACTCAAGCAGCCGGATCGCGCGCCACGCCTCCAGCGCCTCAACCGGCGCGGGCCCCTTGCTCAGTAGCGCGTCGCGCACACCCGCGTAGAACAGGCGGTAGTCTCCGCGCTCGGGCTCAACGCGCGTAGAAACCAGCGTGCCCTCGCAATCGAGCAGCAGCGTTCCCCACTCAGCCTCGGGCTCACGGCCCCACTCATGATCGTCGATGCGTGTGACGTGGTTCAGCGCGCCCTCCTGCGGGTCAACGCCGCGCTTGATGTAACCGCCCGCGGTGCCGCGCAGAGAGAAACGAGGGCGTGGCTCGGCGGCAAGATTATTCGCAGCGAGCGTCGCCGTCAGCACACCATAGCGCAGGCGCATCGTAAAGCTGTCGTCGGAGCCCTCGCCGTCGCGCTCGCGGCCAACCTCCGCGCTCACAGCTTCAGGCAGGCCGAACAGCACCATGGCAATGTAGGCCAGATGCGAGCCCAAATCCAGCAGCAGTCCCCCGCCCTGTGCCGGATCGTTCTTCCATGCGGCGCGCGTGGTGCCAGGACGCCAGCGGTCCATGGCCGCCTCAAAGCTAACCATGCGGTCCAGCGTGCCCTCGGCAAGCAGCTTCCGGACGGTCAAGAAGTCCGAGTCCCAGCGACGATTGTGGTATGGCGCCAGCAGCGCGTTCTTCTTCTTTGCCAGCGCCATCAACTCGGCAATCTCCGCCGAGCGCGCACACATTGGCTTGTCCACCACCACGTTCCTGCCGGCGGAAAGAATCTGGCGCGCCAGTTCGAAGTGCGTGCCGCTAGGTGTGGTCACCACAAACAGATCGAGCGAAGCGTCCGCCAGCATCGCCTCCAACGTGCGATAGGTGGCGATGCCCGGATAGCGCTCGGCAGCCTTGTCTGAGCTGCGTTCCAGCACGGCGGCCAGTTCAATGCCTTCCACTGAGGAAATCACCGGAGCGTGCAACACCCTGCCGCCCAAACCAAAACCAACCAGGCCAACACGAATCATTTTTCTGCTTCCCTGTTTTGAATTCTACGGATTCTCTGCGATCAAGCTTCGAGTTTATAGCGAGTTTCAGCCAACCGGTAGAGTCTGCGCCACACCAGCCGGTTCATGGTGACCACCATAACCGAAATCAGAATGGTCGCCAGCAGCAGGATCGCGAAGCGCCCCGAGTCAGTGGCGGCATCGATCTGCGCGCCAAGGCCGATGGTCTCAAGCGTGCGGTCCTTCACATGCGAGTACTCGGCCATCACCGAAGCGTTCCATGCGCCGCCCGATGCGGTCACCATGCCGGTAATCAGATACGGAAACACACCGGGAAGAATCAACTGCGTCCAGCGCTGCCAGCGCGTGAATCTGTAAACCGCTGCGGCCTCCTTCAAGTCGGAGGGGATCGACATGGCGCCGGCAATGACATTGAACAGGATGTACCACTGCGTGCCAAGCAGCATCAGCGCGACGGAGCCAATGCCAAGCCCCGCGCCGATCCTGACAAGCCCCAGCAACAGGATGGGAAAGAAGGCCGTTGCCGGAACCGAAGCCAGAATCTGCGCGAAGGGTTGCACAATGCGCGCGAGTTTGGGATTGAGTCCAATGGCAACGCCCACCGGCACCGTCCATGCCGCAGAGATGAGCAGCGCGGCATTCACGCGCAGGAACGTGGCCGCGGCGCCTTCCAGCAACAGGCGCAAGTCGGCCCAGGTAACCGTGCTAAGCATCAGCGCAGCCTGCGACACGGCCCACAGAGCCATCAGAGCCGCCAGCGAGCCAAGCGTCCAAAGCCAAATCGCGTTGCTGCGCTTCGGTGGGTCATCGATCGGGTGCACAATGCGGCAGGACTCGGAGCGCGAAAGCCGCCGGTAGATGGGCTCGCCAAGTCCGGTAATGATGCGGTGCGGAATGGAGCTGAGCAATGTGGAGCGGCGCAGAAACTCCAGCACCGGCGAGGTCACACGGTCAGCCGACTCCACCTGCTCGAACTTGAACTTGTCGCTCCAGGCAATCATCGGCCGCCACACCAGCTGATCGGTAGCCACCACAATCAGCACCACCACCGCGATGCCTGCCAGCAGCGCGCGCACGTTGCCCGCGTAGGTAGCCGTTTGAATGTAGCTGCCCAGGCCCGGAAGCTGGAAGTTGCGGTCGCCCATTGCAAAGCTCTCGCAGAAGATGAGCGCGAACCAGCCGCCCGCAACCGACACAATCGAGTTCCACACCAGCCCGATGGCGGCATACGGCATCTCCAACTGCCAGAAGCGCTGCCAGGCTGAATAACGAAAGATGAGCGAGGCCTCAATCATCTCGCGCGGAATGGATTTGAGTGAGGAGTAGAAGCTGAACGCCAGATTCCACACCTGTCCCGTCACGATGAGCAGGATGACGCCCATCTCGATCCCCATCTGGTGGCCCGGCACCAGCGCCACCATGGCCAGAATCACCGGAGGCAGAAAACTGAGCACGGGGATCGACTGCAGAATGTCGAGCACCGCCACCATCCACGGCTCAACGCGTGGATTGTAGGCGGCCAGGTAGCCATAGCCGATGGCGAAGACCAGCGAGATGGCGTACGCCAGCCCCATGCGCACAATCGAGTAGAGGGCGTAGACCGGCAGCGCGGAGATGTCGCTCGATATGGCGACCACCGGCACCGGTTTGCCCATCCAGTAAACGCCGGTGCTGACAATGGTCACAAACACCCCGACCACAAAGGCAGCCACCGACAAATCAACCAGAGGCGTCCAGGTGCGGATGGTAACCAGTGAACGCGCCAGAGGCAGAGGCTGAGGCTGAGCCGTTGACATCTTCAATGGGCCTCCTCAGCGGCTTCGGTCTCGTCCTCGCCAGCGTCGGGCAGCACAAAACGGCGGCGTCCGGCATCGAAATCGAACAGCTCGGCGTAGCGGCCCCAGGCCACTGCGGTTTCCATCTGGCGCAAGCACTCCTCTTCGCTGAACTGCTCGTCCAGCATGTCGAGGAAGAACTCTTCGGGCACGCTGTGGTCGCTCTTCGCCTCGAGCGCGCGCCGGATCTGGCGCAGCAGCAAAACGTGGGCAATGGCTGCGTCGCGGAACAGCTCCTTTTGGCGCAGAATCTCAGAGTTGGCATACTGCTCGCCGTCCGGGGTAATCACCGCGTCGCCCTCTTCAATTACCAGGAAGCCGAGCAGTTGCGCGGCATCCACAATGGGCAGCAGATCGTCGATCTCAAAAGCCAGATCGTCGGCCATGCGGTAGATGTCGTCGCGGCCGCCCTTGTCGATAAGCAGTTCCAGCAGGCCGGCAATGCCGCCCGGCCGCGCGTGCGGCAACATCTGATAGTGCATCTGGCGCTGGTCGCGTATCTGCGGGCCCACCGTCTGGCCGGGAGCCTCTGCGGGCGCCACATCGGGCCGCGTAAGCACCTTGTAGATGTAGTCCACCAGCTGTGTAAAGGGCTCTGACTTCCGGTCGCGCGGATGCGCCAGCTGCACGCGAAAATCGGTGCGGATGTGGCCGGGATTGCGGCCCAACACCACGATGCGGTCGGCCAGCAGCACCGCTTCTTCGATGTTGTGCGTCACAAGGAAGACCGCGCGCGTCGGCATGGTTTTATTGAACCAGAGCTCGAGCAGTTCGCTGCGCAGGTTCTCGGCCGTCAGCACATCCAGAGCGCTGAAGGGTTCGTCCATGAACAGCACCTCGGGCTTCACAACCAGCGCGCGCGCAAACCCCACACGCTGCTTCATGCCGCCCGAAAGCTCCTTCGGATAAGCAGCCTCGAAGCCATCCAGACCCACCGTGTCCAGCATCTTCATGCTGCGCTCGCGGCGCTCGTCGGCAGCAACGCCACGCGCCTGCAGCGGCGCTTCCACGTTCTCCAGCACCGTAAGCCACGGAAACAGCGCAAAACTCTGAAACACGATGGAGACGTTGATCTCCGCCTCGGCAATGGGCCGCCCATGCCAGTAAACCTGCCCGGCGGTGGGCGACGAAAGCCCGCTCAACATGCGCAGCATGGTCGACTTGCCCGATCCGGAAGGGCCGAGAAGCGCGAGAATTTCGCCCGGAACAATGCTCAGATCGGTGGCGGAGATCACCTGAATACGGTTCTGGCTGGGCTGCTGATAGAACTTCTCCACCCGCTCGGCGCGGATGATAGGCTCGCTCGACAGCGATGCCTGCGAAGTCTGCTCCGGGTTGGGGAAGACCGCTTCGTTCATGGTTGGCTCTCCGGTTGGGGGGTCGGCGCGGGGGTGCACAGCCGACTGTTGCCAGTATAGGACCTGTACCTCATCCACAGATGAATACCCAGCAAACAAAAAGAGTTACGAAAGGATAGCCAGTGCCGGGCCGCGACCTGATTTTGAGTAGATAAATCGATACCCTGAAGCGATATGATGGGATCGAGCCAGCCTGCGGGACGATGGTGCCTACGAACCTCTCCCTGAGGCAAGCTCAATGAACCGCAACCGCACCCGTTTCTGATAGGGGAATATGACTGCAACTGGGCCCAAGCCGAAGGTACTGGTCGTCGACGACGAACGCGTCATCGCCGATACGCTAGCCATGATTCTGAACCAAAGTGGATTCGAGGCTCAGCCCGTGTACTCAGGCGAAAAGGCCGTGGAACTGGCGGCTACCTTCCAGCCCGCCATGCTGATCTCCGACGTGATCATGGCCGACCTGAACGGCATTGATGCCGCCATCCGCATCCGCGAGCTTCTGCCGAAGATCAAGATCCTGCTCTTCTCAGGCCAGGCTGCCACAGCCGACCTGCTCGAAAAGGCCCGCACCCAAGGCTACGAGTTCGAGATTCTGGCCAAGCCCGTCCATCCCCAAGACCTGCTCAACCGCCTGCGCAGCTAGGTACGGGCACCCTTTTCCGCCCCAAATATCTTCGTGGCCCCTTCCCGGCCCGGCTGGTCCTCGATAAGACCACGGACCAGACCAGCCACCACTTTCCTAGCTGCCAGTCAACGCTCAATCTTGCAGGATCACGCTTCCTTTCGGAGGGGTTCTCGCTCTGCAATACCGGAAAATGCTACCCTGAATGAGCAGTTAATCCGCTTTAACGTGGCCCCGTAGCTCAGCTGGATAGAGCGTCGGTTTCCTAAACCGTAGGTCGGCTGTTCGAATCAGCCCGGGGTCACCACTCTCCTGCCCATTTCAACTCCTTGGCCCATCTTTTTTCGCCGTGCAGATTCGCACGCGGAATTCCCGCATCCCCTCACCCTCCCCTTTTGACAAGCAACTGCAAAGCAGGCGAGAATGTTGATGACATGGAAACCGCTTCCATGTCATCACTGCTGCCCACGTGCAGCTCAACTCACAACGGCAATCGTCCGGATGTTCGGGAAGGCGGTGAAATTCCGCCACTGCCCCGCAACTGTGAGCGCTCCTGCCTGGTTCCTCGTCCTCGTTTGAAGACGACTGTCCGGCAGACATTCAGCTTGGCTAGCCGGCCGCGCGTTGTTGCGCTGCCAACTGGCAATGCCACTGGGGACCAGCCTTTGGCTTCTCTCTGGGAAGGTGCTGTGCTGAGCGCAAGTCAGGAGACCGGTCCGCGACGTCGTCCACTGCTTTGCGTTCCGAGGGGAACGAAGGAGCCTGCATGTTTCCGTCTGCACTCGCCTTGTCGCGGCGCACCCGCATTCTTCCGCTTGTCTTTTCCGTCATTCTGCTGCTGTTGGCGGCCACCGTTGCTCGTGCGGCCTCAGTCCGCGGCGTGGTTACCGACGCCACCGGCGCGCGCGTAAAGGGCGCTGCCATTTCGCTCGTCTCTGGCAGCAAGATTCTGGGCAACACCGTCTCCGCTGCCGATGGCAGCTTCCAGGTGCTTACCGGGGCCACCGGCCACATGTTTCTGCTCATCTCGGCGGGCGGCTTCCGCCAGCTTTCCACGCCTGACTTCTACGCCAGCGCCTTCGACAGCATCGAGCGCAACCTGGTGTTGGAACCGGAGTGGGTGCATGAGTCGATCGTAGTGGCTGCCACCGGAATCCCGACGCCTCAGCCGCAGATCAGCGAATCCACCACGGTGCTGGACGAAACGGCGCTGGCGCCGAATTTGGACCTAGCCAACGCCTTGCGGCAGACGCCGGGAGCAGCCGTAGTGCAGACCGGGCAACTGGGTTCGGTGGCTTCGGTCTTTGTGCGCGGAGGCAACTCGACCGCTAACAAAGTGCTGATCGACGGCATCGATACAGGCGATCTTGGCGGATACTTTGACTTTGGAGCAATGTCCTCCGCTGGCCTTGAAAGCGCTGAGATTTACCGCGGAGCTGACTCCAGCCTTTACGGCGCGGACGCTGGCTCAAGCGTCATCAGCTTGCGCACGCCGCACGGAACCACCAGCTTTCCTTCGGTGCTTGCCCGTTTTGACGGCGGCAACCTGAACACCACACGCGACGAGTTGACCGTGGCCGGAGCCTGGCGCAGGCTGGACTACCTGGGCCTGTTCAGCTGGCTGCAGACCACCAACGACCTGCCCAATGACGCGTTCCACAACGCTACGACTGTTGGGAACTTCGGCTACCAGCTCAACGCGACGACCGAATTGCGCGGTACGGTGCACTACGGAGTCACTGGCGTCGGCATCCCAAACTCTTGGGACTTTTATCAGGTAGCCGACGACGCCACGCAGAAGGACCAGAACCTCCTGATCACCGGCGCTATCACCAACCAGACCACGACCGCCTTCAAGAACACCGTGCGCTACGGCGCCGCGCGCAAGCGTGAAGAGCTGAACCAGTGGAATCCGGAAGGCACTCTGGTGAACAACTATGACGGTTACGGCGATGCGTCCTACTTTGGAAAGTCTGTGGTGATTACCGGCGCGAACGGCTACAAAACCGGTGCTACACCTGGCAAGTCCACACAGGCTCTGCTCGACGCCACCACGACCAACGACAGCCTGATCGTGAACAACCGCGACGAACTCAACTACCAGGGCGATTACCGCTTCACACCGCATCTGGCCGGCTTGATCGGCTTCCGCTTCGAGAATGAGCGCGGCGTCGAAGTCTATAACTCCTACTGGGACGGCTACAACACCTACGCCATCAACGACACCGACTCGCGCACCAACTACGTGTACCTGGCCGCCGTGCAGGGTGACTTCAAGAACCGGTTTCACTACCATCTGGGCGGAAGTCTGGAACATTACTCGCTGTTCGGCACGCAGACCACCATGAACATCGGGCTTTCCTACGCCGTGCTGCGCCCGCGCCCAGGCAAGTTCAACGGAACCCGCATCTTCGGCAGCTTTGGCGATGCTGTGCGCGAACCCAAGCTGACCGACAAGTTCGGCTCGCTCTACTACATTTTGCAGCAGGCGGACGAAAACTCGGTCATCCA
>Ga0302267_10001871_pt1 | contig 26278 bp, 19 predicted proteins | sample III_Bog_E1_3_FD_194555 | JGI IMG/M metagenome (GOLD analysis project Ga0302267, IMG submission 194555) | Peat permafrost microbial communities from Stordalen Mire near Abisko, Sweden - III_Bog_E1_3 | ecosystem: Environmental > Terrestrial > Soil > Wetlands > Peat | place: Sweden: Abisko...
ACCCGTGGGCCCCTACACCCTTTCCGACAGCGTGGGCCCGGCCCTCGTGTCCGCCGGCGTGCGCTACGGCTCGAACCTGGACACCCTGAGCCTGGGCTTCTCCGAGCCGGTTCGGCGCGGCGTGGGTGTCGGTTGGCTTCTGGACCAGCCCGCCACGGAACTGGGAACCTCCGGGGCTCCCGATTCGCTGTCGCCCACCCAATGGCTTCTTCCGGTGGTGGCGGGCTCGGTGTCGCCGGGGGATTCGGTCCGGCCCGTTCCCTCCGAACAATGGGTGGAAGGCCGGAGCGGACGTCCCGTGGCCCCCGCCCAACCGTGGATTCCCGTGACCGGTGGCGAACGCCCGCCGTTGTACGGCTGGTACAGCGACATCGACGGGAACGGGGCGGTGGACCAGGCCGTGGTCGTCTTCTCCAAGACCCCCAAGTCCCGACCGGGCATGCTGCTTCTGTGGCCATCCCCTTCCAACGGCTTCGACACCGCGAAGGTGGACAGCGGCGCGTGGAACCTGAATGCGGACGGCCTCACCACCACCATCCCGGTGGGCCCCTTCGCGCAGGGCATCACTTCTTCTCCCACCACCAACCTGGGCAAGTGGGTCTCGGCGGGGATGTGGAGCTTCCCGATGTACGACAGCGTGGCGCCGGTGCTGGTGTCCGCCGCGGTGCGCTACGCAGCGCAGGACGGGACCCCCGACACCTTGCATGTGCGCTGGAGCGAACCCATCGACTGGAACGGCGCGGGATCGCTGGTCCGTCACCGCCTCGCCGGCGCGGAGAACCCCGTGCTCGCCACGGGCGGAATCCCCGACGCGGACGGCATGGGCGAGGAAATCCTCATGACCCTGGACACCCTCCAGTTGCGCAAGGGGGATTCGGTCGCCTTCTCCGCGGGAACGGTTTCCGACCTGCACGGCAATGCCGTACCCCAGACCACCCGCTGGGTGCCCGTGACCTTCGGCCTGCGCCCGGTCCAGATCAGCTTCGTCTTCCAGAGCTACATGGAATACACCGGCTGGAACCCCCCGTCGGGCCCGCCGATGCAGGTCTGGATGCGCGGGCGCGGCGACGCCGTGTGGCTGAACACCGACAGCAGCGCGGTGTCGGACACCACCCACGTGATCGGCGCCACCATCACCATCAACAATCCCGTCGGCGGATCCGTCTACATCTACGACAACGCAGGGATCTTCGTGGCCTCGCTGGACCTCTCCCCGATCGCGTCGCTGGCCGCCCAGGGGCGCCTCCCGACCGACCCCTCCGGCATGTACCAGGTCCGCATCGGGTGGGACGGGATGACGGAAAACGGGAAATGGTCGTCCAGCGGGATCTACCTGATGCGGATCGTCCTGACGGGAACGGGTCTGCACGGCGGAAACACCACGGGCATCTTCAACCAGGTGTACAAGCTCGGCTTCAAGCGGCCGACCAAGTAGGGGAGTGACGGGGATGCGCGCGATCCATTCCCTGGTCTGGGCGGGACTCCTGGCGGGGCAGGCCCTCGCCGCGACCATCGACCAGACCTGCGCCACCTGCGGACGCCGGGCGTTGGATTCCGCCAACATGATCATCGACCCCGTGCGGGTGAACCAGGTGGGCTACCGGAACGACGATCCCCACAAGAGGGCCTACGTGGGAAGCCCCAAGTCCACCACCTTCAGCGTGGTGCGCTCCGACGGGAAGGCGGTCTTCACGGGTGCCCTGGCCAACCAGGGGACGTTCCCGTACAAGGGCCGGATCCTGGTCAAGGGCTACTACAACTCCATCACGCCCCTCTACCAGTTCCAGAACACCAACGACACGGATTCCGCCTCCGCCGCCTCCAACGAGGCCGTCTGGACGGCGGACTTCGGGTCGTTGACGGATTCCGGCACCTACCGGGTGGCGGTGGGTCCCGACACCTCGCATCCCTTCGACATCCGGATGACCGTCTACAACGACGTCTTCGAGAACACCCTCAAGTACTTCGGGATCGAGCGCTCCGGCGACAACGACTCCTGGATGCACGGCCCCAGCCACCTCAAGGACGGATCGTGGCGGCCCGGAGGCGCCGCGGACGCGGGAAGCCTGGCGGGAGGCTGGTACGACTGCGGGGACTACTTCAAGGTGGGGCAGACCGACGCCTACGCCTTCACCAACCTGATGCTCGCCTACACGCTCTGGCCGCGCAAGGCCGAGGACCGCTACGGGTCGTCCTACCTGGACACGCTTCCGTTCGGGAACGACGGCATTCCGGACCTCTTGCGCGAGGCCAAGATCGGCGCCGACTACGTGGTGAAGCTCTACCGCGCCTCCGTGGCCGACGGACTGGTCGCGAAGAACGACATGTACCAGGAGGTGGGCGTGTGGGACAACGACCACCAGTACTGGGACCAGCCGGAACGCCAGGACGTGGCGCCGGTGGCCCAGGGCGGCCCTCCGCGACCGGTGGACGCGGGCGCCGGAGCGGCGGTGGCGGCGGCCTACGCGGGATCGCTGGCCCTGTTCGCCAAGGCGTGGATCCCCTTCGATCCGGCCTATGCCGATTCCTGTCTGCAGATCGCCAAGACCATCTACTCCAAGGTCGTGATCCCCAACTGGAACAAGCCGGGCTTCGCGCCCACGGCCTTCTACATCACCCAAGGCCGATGGGACGACGACCTGGCCTGGGCCGCCACCGGGCTCTGGTACGCGACCGGGGACACCTCCTACAAGTTCGACCTGATGGAGAACACCAAGTTTTCGGTCAACGCGAACTACTGCGCCGCCGGCTCCAACTGCTACGCGAACAACCTGGAATTCGTCGCTCCCGCCGGGTTCATGGGCGGGGACAAGGGCAACATGGGGAACGGATCGGGACTCTTTTCGCCGGGCGGCTGGCCGATGGACTACCAGAACACGTTCATCCACACCACCTGGGCGCTGTGGGACCTCTTCTACAAGACCGACACCCTGGCCGCCAAGTGGGGGATCCCCTCCTCCGACGCGCAGGACTTCCGCAAGCGGCTGCTGGTGCTGGTCGGAAAGCGCTACGCGGGCGAAAGCACGAACGGCAACGCCGTTTACCCGGGCACGGACGCCCACGTCCTGACCCCCTACGATCTGGTGTGGAGTTCCATCACCTGGGGAATGAACCGCTACAACCTGGGAGGACTCCTCCCCCTGGTGGCCTACCACGAGATGATCAAGGGCGACAGCGCGGCCTCGGCCTCCAACTACTGGAACATCATCCTCGACAACATGAACTACAACCTGGGGGCCAATCCCTGGGACATCAGTTTCCAGATGGGAGCGGGATCCAAGAACCTCCAGCACCCGCACAACCGCATCGCCAATCCGGAAGGCTACAACGCGGGAGGCATTCCCTACCCGTACCGCTCCCCGAAGGGGGCGTTGATGGGCGGGGCGGTGCCCGGACAACTCCTGCGCGACGAATGGGAGAAGTACGACGTCACGGAGACCTGCATCGACTTCGCGGCGCAGGTGGTGCTCCCGTCCCAGTACCTGGCGTTGGATCTTCCCCCCGACACGACCGGTCCCGTGTTCTCCAACGTGGTCGTGGTCTGGGTCTCGGACACCTCCGCCATCGTCACCTGGCAGACGGACAAGCTGTCCATGGATTCCCTCTTCTACAGCCTGAGCCCGGGCGGCCCGGTGGTGGGAACCGCCGTGGGGGCCCTGGGCAAGAACAAGTCGGCCACCCTGACGGGCCTTTCTGTCGCCACCACCTATTACTTCTGGTTCAAGGGAACGGACATCTACAACATGGTGTCCTCGGACAACAACCGGGGGCGCGACTACCAGTTCACCACCACCAGCGCCTCCGCATCGCCTCCGTCGATTTCCGACGTCAAGGCTTGCAACATCGGCTCCACCCAGGCCACCATCTTCTGGTGGACGGACGTCCCTTCCACGTCCCAGGTGGACTACTACCCGGAGGCCACACCCTCCGCCAAGGTGTCCGTGGTCGGAGACGACGAAAACATCCCGGGGCGTTTCCACAAGGTGACTCTCAAGGGCTTGACCCCCAACACCGCCTACCGCTACGACGTCGTCTCCGGCGGAGCGAAGGACGACAGCGGGGGATTGGACTACCGGTTCGTCACCCAGACGGATTTCGCCAACTACACCATCCAGATCAAGGCCACCACCAAGAACGCACCGGGCGCCCACTTCTACGTCGAGGTGGCCAACAACGAGAACAAGCCCTACGTGGGTCTCCAACTGCGCCTCTACTTCCAGACCGACGCCGCGACGGCGGCCACGATCGTGGCGCACACCAGCGACGACGCGATCTTCGGTGTCACCGGAACCATGATCCAGTCGGGGCCGGGCGTGGTGACCATCGGAGCACCGGTCGCCGTGACGGGAACGACGGGCTATTGGTACCTGCCCATCGTCATCAACGACACGTTGCCCGTGGCGGGCCGCGCACGCATCGAATTGAAGATGGACAACAGCAACTGGACCCCCCAGCCCTGGTCCATCTTCACCACTGGATGGTCGCTGGTGCCGCACACCACTCCGGTGGCCTTCCCCGGGGTGGACATGACGCCCGCGGACCTCTGGGCGGGTCCCGACGAAGTGGAGATGCGAAACGGCGCTCCCGTGGTCACCTACGTGCAGGATCCCTACATCGCCGCCTACTCCAACGGCGTGCACATCTACGGATACACTCCCGATGGCGACCTGCCCAAGATACCGCGCACCGTGGCCTTCACCTTCACGGGCCCGTTGCCGAGCCCCGCGACCTCGGTGAAGCAGGACACCTTCAACGTCCATTTCTCCGGGCGCACCTGGGGCACACCGGATGTCACGGCCATGAACGTGCAGCGCGACAGCCCGGCCTTCGTGCCCACCACGCCCATTTCGGGCCGCGTGGATTCTGTGAGCTTCGCGCAGGTGGTGACGGACCCCCAGGGAACCACCTCCCACGAATGGGCCTTCTGGGCAGACCGCACCACGCCGCTGTGCGCCTGCGCCTGGCAGCGCTACACGGTGACGGTGGACACCATGAAGGTTCCTCCGCGCTCCCTCCACCTCGCCTGGAGCCCCGCAGGACCCGTGGACGTGTGGACCTCGCAGCGCAAACCCATCTCGGTGTTCCTGCTGGATTCGGCCAACGACACCCTGGACACCATCTCCACGGTGGCTTTGTCGGCGGGCATTCCCGGACTGAAGTTCTGGTCTTCCGCCGCCGGGGCGGCCCCGACCACGACCCTTTCGCTGCTGCACGGAACCGCGCAGGTCTGGGTCTCCGACAGCCTCCCGGACACCACCCAGGCCTACGCCACCGCGTCCATCCCCGGATCCATCGTGACGTCGACAGCCGTGGCCGTGCGGTTCTCCGCGCCGCCGCCCTGGCCTTCCGTGGACAGCGCCTGGACGGTGGACGCGAACTGCGACGGCGTTCCCGACTCCGTGGAGATCCGGCTGTCTTCAGCGCCGGACACCGGGGCCACGCCGAGCCGGTTGGTCCTGGCCCTGGGGGGAGTGACGGATTCCGTCTCCATCGCGACCGTTTCCGCCTCCGCGGACGGACGGACCCTTCGGGTCGTGGCACCGGCGGGCCTGGGAGGGGGAGCGTCGGGATCGGGGATCCTCTCCCTGCATGTCACCACGGGAGGCCGGAGCCTTTCGATTTCGGACACCTTCGCCGTGTCGGACAGGGTGGCTCCGCTCCTCTTGTCCGCATCCGTTTTGGAGCGGTTCGCGGCGGGGAACGACACCCTGCGACTGGAGTTCTCGGAGCCCGTCCAAGCTCCCGCGGGCTGGCCCTTCCTGGTCGTCGGCGGGACCGCGCCCTTGTCCGTCCTCTCCGTCCGGAAGGTTTCGCCCACGATCCTGGAATTCGCCCTGTCGGGGAGCGCCTTCCCGGCGGGATCCGCGGTCTCCGTCGCCACGCCGAGCGCGGTCGTCGACCTCGCCGGAAATCCTTCCGCCACCTGCTCGCCGCAGGTTCCGGTGGTCGTCACGTCGCGACCCGACCCGATGGTTTCCGCCGCGGTGGATGATCCCGCCGGAATCGGCGAAGCCACCACCGTGGACGTTCGCTTCGCGAGAGCCGTGCGCGACCAGGACCTTCCCGATTCGCTGGTCCTTCTCTGGGGCGGAGCCGCGCAGACCATTCCCGCGGCGCTGATCCAACGTTCCCCCGCGGACAGCTCCGTTTTGCAAGCCACCCTAGCGGTGCCATCGCCGTCGGGTTCCGGCAGTCTCCCGGGAGGCGCGGGCCAGATCGTGTACCGCAAGGGGAGTGGCGCCTCGGGGACCTCGGACACCGTGGTGGCGGTCGACTCCGTTGGACCCGCCCTGCGCACCGCGACCCTGCGGGCCGGTACCGCGGTGGACACGTTGGTCCTGCGCATGTCGGAATTCGATCGCGAAGGACCGGCACCGATCCAGGACCTGCAGGTGCTGAGCGGACTTTCCCTGCCGACGGCCTCCATCCGCATCGCCGGGGTGGACTCGGCCCACTGGACCCTGCTGATACCCGCTGGATTGCTGGTGGCGGGAGACTCGCTCCGTCTCTCCGGGTCCGCCGCCGGGGCATGGAGCGATCGCACGGGGAATGCCGCCGCGCCCTCCGCTCCCTGGGTCCCGCTCCATGCCGGCGACAGGGCACCGGTCGAGGCGTGGGCCACCGATCAAGACGGCGACGGGCGAGTGGACCAGGTGGTCCTGGTCTGGTCCAATCCTCCATCCAGTCGCCACCCCTTCCTGGTTTCCTGGCCCGACTCCAACGGGGTGGAGAGGATCCATCCGGTGGACAGCAGCTCCGGGACATGGAGCGGAGACACGCTGCGGATCCCGGAGCTGTGGAGCTTCGGGGCGACGTTCGGACCGGGAGCCGGACAGCAATTGGACGTGTACGACGACGGCTCCGTGGACACCTTGCCCTTCGCGATCGCCGACAGCGCAGCCCCGGTGGTCGTCTACGCGCGGCTGGGGTACGCGGCTCCAGGCGCGACGCTGGACACCCTGGAAGTCCATTTCTCGGAACCCGTCCGATTCGGTGGCGGCACCATCCTGCGGGTTCTGGGCACCGATGGGAACATCCACGATGTCGCGGGATTCCAGACCATGCCATCCGGCGATGGGCGGACGGCCTGGATCACCCTGGATGCCACGAATCCCGCCTACACCGTCTTCCAAAAGGGAGATGCGGTGCAGGCCTATCCAGGTCCCTCCGGTGTCCGGGACACCTTGGGCAACATCGCCTTGACCACCGGACATTACCAGGCGATCCAATTCGGGCAGAGGCCTCCCCGTTTCTCGCTGGACTTCCTGCCCGGACAGTGGGTGGATGCCACCGGCGGCACCACACCGACCTCGCCGTCCACCATCCAGATCCTGGTGCGCGCGGTGGGGTCCACGGTGTGGACGGCGCTCGACGGGAGCGCGGTGGACCCCCAGGTGGTGCGCATCGGCCCCCATATCCTGTCCAACGGGCCGCTGGGAGGGGATGTCGTCCTCTTCGACAATTTGGGAACCCATGTGGTGTCGCGCAATCTGGACGATCTCCAGGCGGCCGGGCTCGCGGGGACCCTCCCCACCGATCCTTCGGGGCAATGGGAGGCTTGGATCGCCTGGGACGGCCGTTCCTCCCAAGGCAGAACGGCCGCCTCCGGAGTCTACGCGGAGCGGGTCATCCTGCGTCGCCCGTCCCCCAGCGGCAAAACCTGGACGGGATGGCTGAACAAGGTCTACCGAATCGGGTGGCTTCGAAAGAACTGAGCCTCCAAGCCGCTCGCTTGGCCGCTGCCGAGTTTGGCTAGGTTTTGGAGAGCTTGTTCACCACGGGAGAAGCCTCGCGCCTACTGGGCGTCACCGCGCAGACTGTCATCAACTGGATGGAGTCCGGTCGACTGCCCTTCGTGCGCGTCGAGCGCGGTCGGCGGAAGGTGCGCCCCGACGACCTGCGGACCCTGATCGAGGCCGCAGGCATACCGGCGCACAAAATGGACCCGGACCTTTGGGCGAAGGTGGTGGGAGCCACTCGCACGCCGGCCGCCGATGTCCACCCCTTGATGGTCCTGGACTCCGCTGGGAAAGTGGTCTTTTGGAGTCCCGCCGCCGTGGAAAAATTCGGCTGGACCTCCGACGAGGTGGAGAATCGCGCGGTGTCGCTTCTGCCCGCAAGAGTTCCCGGGCTCCCCGTGGATTTGAGCGATCTGGCGGTTCCCGGAAGCGGCGAGACCTTTCGGACCCTGCTGCTGGAACTCGGGACCAAATCCGGCAAATGGCTTCCCACCGAGGTCGTCGTGTCCTGGATCCACGAAGCCCAAGGTCAGCCCTGCGGAGCGGTTTTCGTGCTCCAAGCCCCCTCGGTTCCCCTGTTGCGGGAACGTCGCCGACGCGGAGGAACGCGACCCCTGTAGGGACGCAAAATTTTGCGTCCCTACAGGGGCACCCTACCGGGAGGTGTCCACGAACCGCACGGAAACCTCGCCCGGGAGCACGAGCCCCTGGCTGCGGGCCTGGGAGGCGATGGTGGCGGAATCCGTCCGCAACAGGTGGAGGCTGTCCGCCAATTCGTGCAGTCTCGTGCGCAGGGAATCGTTTCGTCTGCGGAGATCTTCCAGTTCGACGGCGGTGCGTCGCTGCCGGACCACGCCGTAAGGGCCGAACGTCCAGGCGTAGAGGGTGAAAAGGAGGAACACCACTCCCACCCAGCGGCCGATGGGAAGCTTGCGTCGCGGTACCTGCTCTGCACGCGAGGGGAACGACTCCGGACTGTTCAAGCCCGCACCGTGAACCTTCCGCCCGGGCCGCGGCGCACCGCCCCGGACAGCTCCAGCAGGACGAGTTCGCCTTGGAGATTCGAAATCGGGATGGCTAGGCGCAAGGCGATCTCCTCCGCGGTGGCATCCCCGCGGCGCAGCAATTTAACCACCGGCGACGGACTTTGGTCGGCATCCGGGGACGTCTTGGAGATCCAACCCATGGTTTCAAGGAGATCTTCCGGGCCCGCGCACAGCCTCGCCCCCTGCCGCAGGAGATGGAAGCACCCTCCCCAAGTGCTCCCACCTGCCGGGCCGGGACAGGCGAGAAGTTCCCGATCCTGTTCCAGGGCGTGGGCCGCGGTGATCAGGGCGCCGCTGCCGCGGGGGGCTTCCACCACCACCACCGCTTGGGAAAGCCCGGCGATGATCCGGTTGCGACGGGCGAAATTCGGGGGCATCACAGGTGCACCAAAGGGGTGCTCGGTGACCAAAAGACCCTGGCGACTGATCTCCTGGGCCAGCCGACCCCGACCCGTGGTACCCATCTCGTCCAATGGACAGCCGAGCACGGCGATGGTCTCCCCTTGCGCGGCCAGAGCGGAGCGATGGGATTGCTCGTCGATACCCATGGCCAATCCGGATACGATGCGAACACCCCGCGCAACCCAGGCGGTGCAGAGTTGGTGGCAGGTATCGAGACCGATTTCGGTGGGGCGTCGCGTACCCACGACGGCCACCGGCCTGGGGTGGGTCAGCTCCAGCACCCCATGGACGAACAGCACGGGTGGTGGACTCGGGATCCACCGCAATGGCTCTGGGTATTCGGGATGGTCCATGGGGATGACGCTGGCACCGAGTGCCTGGGCCTGTTCGGCCTGATCCAGGGCCCATTCCCGATCGGGACCGTTCAACAGACCTTGGATCGCCGCGCTCCCCAAGGAGGGGATCTCCTCGAGTTCGGCGCGGGTTGCGCAAAACGCCCCTGCCGGGGACCCGAACCTTTCCACGAGCGCCAAGGCCCGAACGGATCCGACCTGTTCCACATGGGAGAGAGCCAGCCAATCCAAAGCACTGGACGTGGAGTCCGGGGTGGAAGTGTGAAATGCGGGGGAATTCATCTTCGTCAAGATACTGCACAAATGTTCCAAAGTCAAGAAGAGAAGGCAATCAGGATATGACACCATTTTACACCGTGAGGGTCGACGGAACGGGTAGAATGTGCCATATGCCCATATCCAGCCGACTGGTCTACCCACGTACCCACCGCTTCCACATCCCCGTGATGGGGACGGGGCACAGCATAGACACGCCCCTGCGCGTGGCGCGTTGGGGCATCTCCTCCGTGATCTCCCTCGTCGACGACATCCTGATCGAGCAGGTCCACCGCCTTCATGCCGAGCGCAGAGGCATTCCCTTCAAGTCGGCGGATCCGCGCGATCCGAAGGCGAGGGCGGAGCGGATCCGCCGCTACCTGGACTTCCTGAACGACCAGGTCCAGGGGCAGATCGCCTCGCTGCGGGCGCAGCCGTTCTCGGAAGGTTCCGAGAAGACCCGATGGTTCGGGATGCTGCCGGAGACCTCTCCGCTGAAAATCGAATGGGTCCGCCTCCTCTCGCTGGCGGAGGGATCGGAGGAACGCGTCCGCGCAGAGCGCGAGCTTTCCGAACGCATGGAACCGGGGTCCATCGACGCCAACATCATGACCAAGCTGGACCGCCGCGCCGTCCGTCCGGACGGAACCACGGTGGAGCCGCGGCTTTCGGACGCGAAGCTCGCGCTGGAGGGTTTCGCGCTCTCCGCGAACTCCGGGAACCTGGTGTTCTCCGCGGGGATCAATCCGACCCTCTACGGCACCATGGAGGAGTTCCCGGGCTTCTACCGCCAAGGCGGAGAGGAAGCCAGACTGGGCGTGGTGATCAAGGTCTCGGACTTCCGCTCGGCCCTGACCCAGGGTCGCTTCCTCGGCAAGAAGGGCTTGGAAGTCCGCGAGTTCCGGATCGAATCTGGACTCAACTGCGGCGGCCACGCCTTCGCCTCCGACGGCGAGCTTCTGGGACCCATCGTGGACGAATTCCGCCACCAGCGCCATCGCCTGCAGGAGGAGTTCTCCGCCCTGGTGGCCGGCTACTACCGCAAGAAGGGCTGGGATGTGCCGGATTCCGTCACCTCCCACGTTCCGGCCATCACCGTCCAGGGCGGATTGGGCAACGCCGCCGAGCACAACCGGATGCTGGAGGATTTCGGGATGGAAGCCACCGGCTGGGGATCCCCCTTCCTGCTGGTGCCGGAGGCCACGCCGGTGGACAGGCACACCAGGGAACTCCTCGCCAGGAGCAAGGCCGACGACATCTACCTGTCGGACAGTTCCCCGCTGGGTGTTCCGTTCAACAACCTGCGCGGTTCGTCCTCCGAGGTGGAGCTCTGGCGCCGGTTCTCCGAGGGGAATCCCGGATCTGCCTGCCCCAAGGGGTTCCTGGTGTCCAACACCGAGTTCACGCCCACGCCCATCTGCACCGCCTCCAAGGAGTACCAGGGGCGCAAGATCGAGCAGATCGGAGGCATGGCCGCGTCGCAAGTCCGGAACGTGGCGGTCAAGGAGTGCATCTGCCACCAGCTCGGAAACGGGGCGATCGAATTCCTGCGCCAGGAGAACGCGTCCCTGTCGGGCGTGGAAAGGCCGGAATCGCGGCAGCCCGTCAGCGTGTGTCCCGGTCCGAACCTCGCCTGGTTCGACCGCGTCTACTCGCTCTCCGAGATGGTGGACAACATCTATGGACGGATTCCGTCTCTGGTGCCCGAGCATCGTCCGCACGCCTTCGCCGCCGAGCTGACCCTCTACCTCGAACATCTGGACAGGCTGCGCGGAGCTTCGCATCCGGAGAACGCGAAGGACCAGGAGAAGCTGCAGACCTTCCGGGTCAACCTGGCCGCGAGCCTCGCGTGGTACCGCCAATGGCTTTCCAGCCGTTCGGCCCTCCCCGGGGAAAACCTCTTCTCGCTGCGGGAAGAGGTGGAACGCGCCGAGGAGCTCCTGCTCGAGGTCGACATCGAGGGCGCGGTCTTGCGGTGAAGTCCGTCCGGGGAGCACCGGAGGAGCCGGTCCGCCAGGCCCTGGTCCGCCACCTGGTGGAGGACCTCGGCGTTCCGCGCCAGTGCCTTCGCCTGGAGATGTCGCTCCATCCCTGGGATCGCAAGATCCGCGACCGGGTCGACATCGCGGTCTTCTCCGCCGCGGAGGGCGCCGCCGTCCCCGTGCTCCTGGCGGAATGCAAGGCCCCGGGGATTCCGCTGGACGGCGAGGTGGCGGCGCAGGTCAGGCGCTACCTCAGGCTTCTTCCGGCCCGATGGGCCGTGGTCTCCAACGGTAGGCAGATCCTGTCCTGGATGGCGGGATCAAGTGGATGGATTCCGCGACCGCTTCCTCCGTGGGAGGAGATGAGGAACCCGGGCCACCCCGCCCCGGAGGAAGGTGGCGAACCGGTCTAGCCGGCCGCCTTGCGCAGGGCGTGGGCGTAGGCTTCCTCGTAGCGGGGCACGGACGCGTCCCAGGAGAAGTCCCTGGACATCACCCGCCGCCGCATGGTCTCGAAGTGGGCGCGCCGGTCGAAGAACGTGCTCACCGCCCAGCCCAGCGTGAAGTAGAGGGCATCCACGCGGTAGTCGTCGAACACGAAACCGTCGCCGCCGCCGTCGGATTCCACGTAGTTCCAGACCGTGTCGGCCAACCCCCCGGTGCGCCGCACCACGGGAAGGGTCCCGTAGCGCATGGCGTACATCTGGGAAAGTCCGCAGGGTTCGAAGAGGCTGGGCATCAGGTAGAGGTCCGATCCCGCGTAGGCCAGGTGGGCGAGGTCCTCCCGGTACCCCACCCAGTTGCCCACGAGCCCCGGGTAACGGCGCTGCAGGTCACCCACCCACCATTCGTAGTGGGGATCGCCGGAGCCCACCAGCACGAACTGCAGATGCATCTGGCGCATGGCCCGCTCGATGGCAGGTTCGACCAGGTCGAGTCCCTTGCCCGGAGCCAGCCGGGACACGAGGGAGACCACGCACCGCGTGTCGTCCTCGCGCATCCCGAGCCGACGCTGGAGTTCGCGCCGGCATTCCCACCGGCTCGACATGTCTGCGGCGGAAAAGCGGTAGGGGAGATGGCGATCCGTGGTGGGGTCGTAGGCGTCGGTGTCGATCCCGTTCAGGATGCCGAACAGGTCGCCCGAGCGCTTCCCGAGGTATTCGTGGAGACCCTGCCCGCCCACCGGCCCCTGGATTTCCCGGGCGTAGGTGGGACTCACCGTGGTGATGGCGTCCGCGAAATGGATTCCCGCCTTGAGGAGGTTGACTCCGCCGTGGTCCTCGAAGACCTCGGGAGTGTAGTGCTCCGGGCCCATTCCCATCCAGGACAGGACTCCGCGCTCGCCTTGTCCCTGGTAGGCGAGATTGTGCAGGGTGAGCACGCAAGCGGTCCGCTCCAGGGGAGAGCCCCAGGCGTCCCAGGTCTTCCGGAACGCCATGGCGGAGGCCCCCTGCCAGTCGTGGGCGTGGAGGATGTCGGGAATCCAACCGGTGTCCTTGCACGCCTGGAGCGCGGCCTTGCAATGGAACGCGAAGCGGCCGTTGTTGTCGTGGTAGGACCGGCCGCCCTCGTCGTAGATGCCCGGACGCCCGAACATCGCGGCGTGGTCGATGAACCATGCCGTCGTGTCGGAGCCGTGGTCGCACTCGTGCAGTCCGCACCACACCTCCGCCCCGCCCATGTGCACGCACAGGGTCTGGCGGAAGGCGATGCCGTACCGGGCGCGGTCGATCCTGGCGTAGAGCGGGATGCACACCTTCACCTCGTGGCCCGCGCGAGCGAGCGCCTTGGGAAGGGAGCCCACGACCCCGGCCAGACCTCCAGTCGAGACGTAAGGATGGGATTCGGAGGCGATAAACAGGATCTTCATGGAAGTCTGACTGGAAACCTAATCTCCCGCCCCCGCGATCCCCGTTTCGGCCTGCGGGTAGCGCGGGGGTTCGGGACTGGCGAAGCGGACCGGAAAATGAGACCATGGGAACATGGCAGAGCGCCCACAAATTCGCCGGGGAGGGACCCGGCTCGGGGGATTCACCCTCCTGGAAATCCTCATCGTGCTGGTGCTGGTGGGGGTGGTGACCTCCTTGGCCGTCGGCGGGGTCGTCAAGATCCAGGCGAGGTCCCAGGCGCGCGCGGCCATCGAGGACATGTTCACGTCCCTCCACCTCGCGCGCAGCGACGCCGTGGCGCGCCAGCGAAACTCCGGGGTGGCCATCGCGCTCGACACCACCAACCGGTTCACGTCCGGAGGCGTGGCCGTGACGGGGCTGAAGTACCTGCGCTTCGTGGATTCGGACGTGGGGGTGCCCGGCGTCTACGATCCGACCGACACCGTCATCCAGGGATGGACCCGGATGCAGGGGCAGGTCTTCGCCTACTCCATCGCCTCCAGCGGACTGTCCGCGGGCACGGTGAGCCTGGTGTTCAACACGGATGGGTCCATCAACAACGACCTCCAGATGAAGCTGGGCATCGCCAACTTCTCGGACACGTTCACCGTCGGGCTGCTGCCCGCCACCGGGCTCGCGACCCTGGACCGGAACTGACATGCGACGCCGGGGGTTCAGCATGATCGAGGTCATGATGGCGCTGGTCATCCTGGGGATCGTCATCTCCATCTTCTACCAGACCTCCAAGTACTCCACCAGGAACCAGGGGAAGACGCGCTCCTGGGAGGGCGAGGCGGCGGTCATGGAGACCACCGTGGAGGGCCTGCGCACCGGCTACAGCATGACCCAGCTCCAGAATCTGTCGTCTTCGTGGACGGATTCCTCCCAGGGCGGGAACAGGTACGCGGTGACCGTGGCGGGATCCGTGGCTCCGGATTCCGTCGCCACCACGTTTCCGGCGAGCATGCTCGCCCAGGTGGTGATCACGGTCAAGAAGCTGGGCGACACGGACAGCCTGAAGGCCTCCACCATCCTGTGGGTGAACTGAGATGCGCCGCGGATTCACCCTGATCGAGATCCTGATCGCCCTCGTGATCATGGCGGCGGTGAGTTCGGGGGTCCTGGCCGTGTTCCAGTACCAGAACCGCGACGCCTCGGTGCAGCGCGACGTCGCCGAGATGAACCTCATGGCCAAGGGCACCATGGAGGAGCTTTCGCGCAACATCCGGATGGCCGGAGGAGCGCTCCCCCCCGGGATCGGGGGGCTGAAGGTGTACGGCTCCGGCTCCGAACGCGTGAAGGTGGCGCTGAACCGCAACGACGGCGTGGACACCATGGCCTCTCCCTCCCAGTTCAACAACGCTCCCCAGACCCTGAGCTGCTGCGGCACCTACCAGAATTTCCTGGTCCTTCCGGTCAAGCATGTCGCGGGCGTCTTCACCGACAGCGGCTACGTCCTAACCGACGTGCGCGTCCCGCCCGTGGGATCCCCGAACGGCACCGCGCCGACCAAGGACACGATGATCGTGCTCAGGATCCTGAAGCTGGTCGCATCGGGCGGCGCGATCGTGGTGAACGGCACGGCCGTCAACCCCCCGTTCGTGATCGCCGACGGAACATGGTTCGGCTCGAATTGGAACTGGACGAATTCCGTCCAAACGAACGTGAGCACGCTGGTGTACGCCATGGATTCCGTCCTCTACTGGATGTCGAACGACACGGTCTACCGGAAGGTCGACCGGAACCTCCAGGGAGCCTACGCCGTCGGGGTCGATTCCCTGCACCTCCAGTACCAGGATCCGACCGGAATCTGGGCCGACAGCCTGACCGCCGCCGGTGCCGGGGTGATCGTCATGGCCAAGGTCCGCCTGCGCGTGCGCACGCGGCACGCCGACCCGGTCCTTTTGCGGAACAATCCCACGAGCCTGGGACGCCACTACCAGACCGTGCAGTCCGTGGTGAGCCTGCGCAACTCCTCCACGCTGGTGAACCAGTGAGGTCCGTCATGAGATCCAAGATCGGTGCCGCCGCCCGTTCCGGCGTGGCGATGATGCTGGTGCTGGCGCTTTCCGTCGTGATCCTCGCCGTGGGGATGTCGATGATCGGATTGACAGGAAACGTCATGTCCGCGTCCGTGGACGCGAAGACCAAGATCAAGGCCCGCTACGCGGCGGAATCCTCCATATCCGCCTCCATCGCGAACGCGGTGTACCAGGCCGGGAACTACTTCGGGGGCAGCATCGCCGCCTCCACCCTGAACCTTTCCGAGGCGGGCGACAACGGGACGGCCAACGTGAGTTCCGGGAACAACATGGGCCAGGAGGAGATCCTCGAGAAGAACAGCCCGATGAACGGGATGCGGGGAAACCAGATCCCCCTGCAGATCAGCGCATCGGGAAAATCGGGCGGAGCGAAGGCGAAGATCGTCGCGGCCGTGGCCCTCTACCAGGTCCCCATCTACCAGTTCGGCGTCTTCTACGACGGCCCCCTGGAGATCACGCCGGGCTCGAACATGACCGTGATGGGGAGGGTGCACACCAACAGCGGCGCCTATTTCCGCGCCGCGACGATCCTGGCCTTCCAGGGACCCATCACCGCCGTGGGGAACATCTACCAATGGCAGAAGTCGAGCACGTCCGGAGTCCTGGACTACCAGCTCACCCCGGACACTTCGGCCCTGTTCGCTCCCTCCCTGACACAGACCTTGGTCGCGATGACGTCCGCATCCAACAGCCAGCCGACGCCGATCGGCGGCGTGAGCAACGCGGAATACATGCAGTCGCCTCTGATCCTGCCCATCGGGGTCGGGACGGCGCACAGCATCTTGGGCATCCGCGACTCCCTCAACGATCCGCCGGCCCTGAAGAGGCAGAAATTCGATTGGCTGGTGGCGACCCGCAGTTCGCCCGCCGCCCGCTGGGTGGTCCTGAATTCGACGATCCCGGCCAAACCCGCATGGATCACGGGCCCGCGCGTCTTCTACGACCGCCGCGAGCAGAGGTGGGTCAAGGTGTGGGATTTCGACGTGTCCGTCCTTGCGGCTTCCGGCAACCTCGACAGCATCTTCTACCTGGACGACACCACGACGACCAAGGTGAAGGCCGTCCCCGCCGACACCCACGCGGTCCTGAACGCCTTCCGGATCAAGAACGCCATCTGGCTTCCGCGGAACATGACCATCGCGAGCGGAAAGCCCATCTACGTCATGGGCGATTTCAACAAGCAGAACAGCACCGGCGACACCACCAAGTACGTGAACGCCCAGATCGCCTCGGATGCCGTGACGGTGCTCTCCAGCCAGTGGATGGGCTGGGACACGGCCAAGCTCGGATCCAACGTCACCCACTCCAACAGTTCCCTGGAGCGTCCCTGGTCGGACGCCAACTGGCTCTCCTGCACCGGCGGCTGCAGCAGCGCGGACTATGCCCGCACGCCCACCGGAGGGGCCCTCACCGCCAACATCCGCATCAACGCGGCGATCATCACCGGGAATAAGCAGAGCTCACCCAACTGCTTCCCTCCGATCAACTCCTCCGACGCGGGGTTCGAGGCCTGCTACGAAGGCGGCTGGCAGAACAGCCTCCGCTTCCTGGAGCAGTGGTCCGGGCACAACGTGACATTCCTGGGGAGCTACGTCTGCATGTGGCAGGCCCAGACGTCGGAGATGGCCGTCGGATCTCCCGTCTACAGCACTTCGTACTACTCGGTGCCCAACCGGCTCTGGGGCTACGACACGCGGTTCAACGACCTGAGCAACATGCCGCCCGGTTCGCCGTTCCTCGCCACCGCGATCCTGACCAACTGGTTGGAACGGAACTGATTCCCGCGAAGGCGCGGTAGAAGGCGTGTCGCGATCCGCGGCGCGCCTTTTTTCGTGGCGCGCGGGAGCGATTCGCCGTTGACGGATCGGGGTCGCGAATGGGACCCTGGAGGGGATGTTCTCGATCATTGGCGTCCTCGTCGTATTCGCCGGCGTCTTCGGCGGCTTCATCCTGGCCGGCGGCAACCTGCTGACCCTGATCCAGCCCTCCGAATTCCTCGTGCTGGGCGGCGCGGCCATCGGGGGCATGCTCATCTGCACGCCCTCGTACGTGCTTTCCTCGCTGGGGAAGAAGGTCGGGAAGATCTTCGCGAACGGCTTCTCCAGCCAGGATTTCATGGACATCCTGGTGATGCAGTACGAGCTCTACAACAAGGTGCGCAAGGAAGGGATCCTTTCCATCGAACAGGACGTCTCCGTGCCGGACGGGAGTTCGGTGTTCAAGAAGTTCCCCAAGTTCCTTTCCAACCACGAGGCCGTCGACTTCTACTGCGACGCGCTCCGGCAACTCGTCAACGGCATCGACGCGGGAGCCATCGACATCTCCATCGAGACCGACATGGAGACCCACGAAAAGGAGATCAAGCAGGTTCCACAGGTGCTCGCGCGCATCGCCGACGCCTTTCCCGGGCTCGGCATCGTGGCCGCCGTGCTGGGCATCATCATCACCATGGGAAAGCTGGACGGTCCCCCGTCGGAGCTGGGCCACCACATCGGCGCGGCGCTGGTGGGCACCATGCTGGGCGTGCTCTCGGCCTACGGATTCGTCAACCCGATGGCCCAGAAGCTCGAATCCGTGAACATGGAGGAGGAGATGTACCTCTCCTGCCTGGCGAGCGGATTTCGGGCGTTCAGCCAGGGGCTGGCACCGATGGTGGCGATCGAAGTCGCGCGCAAGTCGCTGTTCCACCACTTCCGGCCCGACCTCGACGCGCTGAACGCCGCCGCCAAGAAGGGCTGAGATGGCCGACAAGGACGGCGAAAAGGGAGTCCAGCCCGTCAGGAAGAAGAAGAACCACGGGCATCCGCCCCACGGCGGTGCGTGGAAGGTCGCCTTCGCGGATTTCATGACCTCGATGTTCGCGTTGTTCCTCGTGCTGTGGATCATTTCCAGCACGTCGTCCAGCCAGAAGCAGGCCATCGCCCAGTACTTCCGCAGCCCCACCATCTTCCGCGAGGGCTCCTCCTCTCCCATGGACCTGGGCGGGAGTTCCAGCGCATCCCAGAAGGAGTCCCAGGGAGACGCCGGGGGTGCGAAGGACGCGGAGAGCGAGAAGATGGCGGCCTTGGACTCGCTGCTCAATTCGGATTCCCTCCTGGCGTCGCTGGGCAAGCAGTTCAAGACGAAGATGACCGACCAGGGGCTGGAGATCGAAATCTCCGACGCGCAGGGGCTCGGCACCTTCGAATTGGGATCGGCCAAGCTGAATCCGCGCATGATCGATCCCCTCACCCATCTTTCGCGGGCGCTCCGGGAGCTTCCCAACAAGATGGTGATCGGCGGCCACACCGACAGCTACGCCTATTCCGCGGGAGGGTATTCCAACTGGCAGCTTTCCGCCGACCGCGCCAACACGGTGCGCGACCGGATCACCACGGACGGAATCGACGTCGGGCGGTTCAGCGCGGTGGTGGGCTACGGGAACACGGAGCTCGCCAAGCCCGACGATCCCTACGCTCCGGAAAACCGGCGCGTGACCATCCTGGTGCTCAAGCAGGGCACCAAGTTCAAGCCGGGTTCCACCAACTAGAAACCGGATCTCGGGCACGCCACGCGACGGTTTCCGTCCACGGCGAGGAGTTCCGGGCGGACCGCCGAGCATTCCGGCACCGCCATGGGGCACCTGGGGTGGAAGGCGCAGCCCGAGGGAGGCGCGAGCGGGGAGGGAAGCTCTCCGGAGGGGACGGAAAACGACCTGCGCCGGGCACCCAGGGCCGGAACGGAATCGATGAGGAGACGCGTGTAGGGATGCAGCGGCGAACGGCACACGTCCTCCGCGGGACCCTCCTCCACGATGCGACCCAGGTACATCACGGCGATCCGGTCGCAGAAGTGGCGGACCACGCCCATGTCGTGGGCCACGAAGAGGTACCCCATGCCGCGCTCGTCGCGCAGGTCCTCCAGGAGGTTCAGCACCTGGGCCTGCACCGAGACGTCCAGGGCGGAAACAGGTTCGTCCAGCACGAGAAGTCGCGGCTCGACGGCCAGCGCCCGCGCGATCCCGATCCTCTGCCTCTGTCCGCCGGAGAACTCGTGGGGATGCCTGTCCAGGTGTTCGCCGGAGAGTCCCACGCGGCGGAAGATCTCCGCCACGCGGTCGCGCCTCAGGGGGGCTGGACAGATCCCGTGCACTTCCAGCCCTTCCGACACCGCCTGGAACGCGGTGCGGCGCGGGTCCAAGGACGACATTGGATCCTGGAAAACCACCTGCATGTGGCGGCGGAAGCGCCGCAAGGCCGCACCACCCAGGGCGCGGACATCCTGGCCTCCCAGGACCACCGAACCCGCGTCCGGTTCCACCAGCCGCAGGATGGCCCGCGCCGTCGTGCTCTTCCCGCAGCCGGATTCGCCCACCAATCCCAGGGTGCTCCCCGCTTCCACGTCCATGCTGGCTCCGTCCACGGCCTGGAGCCAGGCGCGGCTGCGCGAGAACGCTCCCGTGCGGACGGAAAACCGCACCGAAAGGTTCCGGACCTCCAGCAGGCTCACCGCGCACCCACCGGATGGAAGCATGCGGCTCCGCCTTCGGGACCGGGTGCCGCCGGAACCGTCTCTTCGCAGATCCGGTCGGCATGCGCGCACCGGGGGTGGAAACGGCAGCCGGAGGGCCAATCGCGGGGAGAGGGCACCGCTCCCGGAATGGAGAGCAGCCGCCCCGTGCGCGGCCTGAATCCCGGGACGGAGTCCAGCAATCCGCGGGTGTAGGGGTGTCGCGGGGCGGAGAGGATCGCGGCGGCCGGTCCCTCCTCGGCGACCCTTCCCGCGTACATGACCGCGATGCGGTCCGCGACGCGTTCCACCACGCCCAGGTCGTGGGTGATGAAGATCATGGTCATTCGCAGTTCCTTCCGGAGCGTCGCCAGCAGATCCAGGATCTGGGCCTGGATGGTCACGTCCAGGGCCGTGGTGGGCTCGTCGGCCACCAGGAGGTCGGGTCCGGGGCAGAGGGCGAGGGCGATCATCACCCTCTGCCGCATGCCTCCCGACAGCTCGTGCGGGAAGCTCGCGAGCCGCGCCGCAGGATCGGGGATTCCCACCCGGCGCAACCACTCCGCGGCGGCGGTCCGGGCGGCGGTGCGGGACAGTTCCTGGTGGGTCCGCAGGGTTTCCACCAGATGCTCGCCCACCGAAAGGAGCGGATTCAGAGACGACATGGGGTCCTGGAAGACCATGGAGATCCTCCTGCCGCGCACGGACCGCCAGCTCGGCTCGGATAGCGAAGTCAATTCCTGTCCCAGCAGGTGCGCGGATCCCGTGGTTCGGGCGCCCGGAGGGAGCAGGCCGCAGAGCGCGGAGGCGGTGGCGGACTTGCCGCATCCGGACTCGCCCACCAGGCCCAGGACCGCGCCGCGCTCCAGCGAGAACGAAATCCCGTCCACGGCCCGGAGCGGCCCTTCGGGCGTCGCGAACGACACGCCCAGGTCCTCCACGGACAGCAGCGCGCTCACGAGAGGCTCCGCGGATCGAAGGCGTCGCGAAGGGCGTCGCCCAGGAGGTTCCACGAGAGCACGGCGGCGAAGAGGAAGACGCCGGGCAGGAGGGTCCAGGGATGCAATCGGATCTCGGCGATGGACATGGCCTCTTCGAGGAGATTGCCCCAGCTTGTCTGCGGGTCCTGGATGCCCAGCCCCAGGAGGGACAGACCCGATTCCGCCACGATGTACCCCGGAATGGACAGGGTCGCCTGCACCGAGAGGAACCCGAAGGTCTGGGGGAGGGCGTGCCGCCAGAGGATGCGCCATGGGGAAAGTCCCAGGGCCCGCGACGCGGCGAGGAAGTCGGATTGGCGCAGCGACTGGATCATGCCCCGCAGGATGCGCGCGAGTCCCGCCCATCCCAGGAACGAGAGGATGAGGATGATGTAGAAGTACACCACCCGGGAATCCCAGTCCAAGGGAAGGGCCGCGCGCAGGAGCATCAGGAGGTAGAAGGCCGGAACGAGCATGACCACTTCGCACAGGCGCATGAGGACGCTGTCCGCCCAGCCGCCCGCGAACCCGGCGATGCCGCCCACCACCAGGGCGATCAGGGTGGAGATGGCCACTCCCACCACTCCGATGGTCAGGGAGACGCGGGAACCGAGGAGGATGCGCGACAGCAGGTCGCGGCCCCGGGCGTCGGCGCCCAGCAGGTAGAGTCTTCCCGCGGGGACGGGATCCGACACCCGTTGCCCCGGCGAGGCGATCGCTTCGCCCAGCCCCAGCAGATGCCCGCCGTGGAGGAACCGCAAGGGGAACCTGCAGGTGGAGTCCTCGGTCCAGACGCGAAGGGCGTCGTCGTCGAAGGTGTACGAGACCGCGCGCACGAACGGGACGTGCCAGGATCCGTCCGTCTCTCGCACGTGGAGCGCGGAGGGCGGAGCCCACGAGCACGCTCGGGATTCGTCGTCTCCCGCGTAGGGAGCGAGCCACGGGGCGAAGATCGCCGCGAGGTAGAGGGCCGCGAGCACCCAGAAGGAGATCCTGGCCGGGGCGTTGGCGGCGAGCACCGATCGGAAACGTCGGAAGGCGGGGTTCACGACAGCTTCACCCGCGGATCGTTCCAGGCGTGGAGGATGTCCGAAAGCAGGTTGCCCGCCAGGAGCAGGAACGATCCCATGAGCACCGTGGCCATGACCAGGAACAGGTCCTTGGCGCGCACGGCCTCGAGCGCCACCAGACCGAGGCCCGGCCAGCTGGTGATGATCTCGGTGAAGGCCGCGCCGGAAAGCAGCGCCGAGAACTCGAAGCCCAGCAGCGTGATGAGGGGGTTGGCCGCGTTGCGGAAGGCGTGGCGCCAGAGCACGGACCGCTGGGACAATCCGCGGGCGCGGGCGGCGAGCACGTAGGGCTGGCGAAGCGTCTCCAGCATGGAGCCCCTGGACACGCGCTGGAGCCCGGCAACGCCGCCCACGGCGAGCACGAGTCCGGGGATCAGGATGTGCCGCAGGACGTCGCCGATCCTGGCCCAGGGACCGAACTGGTCGAATTCCGGCGACACCAGGCCGCCGATGGGGAATCGGCCGAACCAGGGGAGGGGAGGGGCCACGGAGGCGGCGAAGAGAAGGAGCAGGGCCAGGAAGAAGCTGGGGAGGCTCATCCCGACGAAAGCCGTCAAGGAGACCACCCTGTCGGGCCATTGTCCCCGCCGCAGAGCGGCCCAGACGCCCAGGGGCACTGCCAGGAGCCAGGAGAGGAGGCTGGAGAACACGGCGAGCAGCAGGGTGGCTCCCACGCGCTCCCGGATCACGTCGGCGACGGGTCGCTTGTACTTGAAGGAATATCCCAGGTCGCCCCGCAGGGTCCGCGACAGCCAGAGGAGATACTGTTCCGGCACGGGTTTGTCGAAGCCGTATTCGGTCTCGATGCGGTGGATGAGGGCGTCGGGCACCTGGGGGTTCCCGCGCTGCGCGGACAGGGGATCGCCGGGAGAGAGCTGGAGGAGCAGGAAGGACAGGAGCGAGACCCCCAGGAGCATGGGAATCATGGCCAGGACGCGTCTCAGGACGAAGGACTTCAAAGGTGGCGGCCCGGCGTCACTTCTTGACGTAGATCTCTTCGATGTCGTGCAGCGCCCCGCCCAGGGGCGTCGGGTCCACGTTCCCGAAGCGGTCGCGGACGGCCGTCATGTATTCGGGATGGCCCAGGTACACCATGGGCTGCTCCTCGCGCACCACGGCCTGGAGCCGGTCGTAGGCGCGCTTGCGCACCGTGGTGTCCACGCTCCGGACCCCCGCCGACACCAGGCTGTCGAGCTCGCGTTCCCAGGTGGTGGACGGCGTCCTCTGCCTCGGGTACCACTCGTGGGTGCGGCCCGAACTGATCCAGACGTTGGCTCCGAAATGCGGTTCGGAACCGCCCGTGAGGCCGAGCATGACCACGTCCCAATCGAAGGTCGCGTCCAGGCGGCTCACCAGGGCGTTGAACTCCACCTGGGTGAACACGACGTCGATCCCCAGCGAGGTCAGGTCCTTGCGGACCAGTCCGGCGGTCTCGATCCGCGACTGGTTTTCGGCGTTGGTGAGCAGCGTGAACTTGATGGGATTCCCCTTCGGATCGCGGAGCACGCCGTCCGATCCGAGCACGTACCCGCCCGCGGCGAGCTCCGCGCGCGCGCTGTCGAGGTTTCGCACCAGAGGAGGCAGCGTGGAATTCCACCAGTACCCGGAACTGGGGGAGAACGGACCGTTTGCGTCCGACCCCAGGCCGTTCCAGACGATGTCGCGGACGGCCTTGCGATCGATGGCCCAGCTCACCGCGCGGCGGAAGTGGACGTCGCGGAACCAGGCGAGCTTGACGGGATCCACGTAGGGTTTTCCCGCCGGATCCTTGTCCATGTTCTGGTTGAAGACCAGGAAGAGCTGCGCCAGGGTGGGGCCGAGCTTGCGGACGGTGAACTTCCCCTCCTGCTCCAGCGGCTTGATCACGGGAAAGTCCTGCGGCACGACGTCCAGCTCGTCGATCTCGCCGGCCTTGAACTTCAGCACCTCCGACTTCTGGTCCTGCACCACCGACACCAGGACGGTGTCCAGGTAGGGCAGATTCTGTCCCTTCGCGTCCTTCTTCCAGTAGAAGGGATTGCGGACGAACACGCCGCGGCTTCCTCCTTCGTACCGCGAGAGCTTGAAGGGGCCAGTCCCCACCAGCGAATCGGGAGGGGTGTCGATGCCGTAGGCCGAATTGAAGGCGCGGCCGGTCCTCCCCGAAAGCCGGGCCTTGGAGAGGATGGGAACGCCGCCGACCGCCGAGACGAAGGGACCGAACACGGTGGGCAGGCGGAATTCGACGGTGAGGGGGTCCAGCGCCCGGACATCGGGGACCTTGCCGTCCACGGCCAGGATGTCGCGCATGGCGCACTGGATCGCGGTGTCGAACACGAGCTTGGTCCAGGTGAAGACCACGTCGTCGGCGGTGAGGGGCGATCCGTCGTTGAACTTCAGGCCGGGACGAAGGTGGAAGTCGAAGACCTTGCCCGAGGAATCCACCGTCCAGCTTTCCGCCAAGCCCGGCTTGGGGAGGCCCGTGTGGGCGTCCGCATCGACGAGGCCGGAGAAGATCAGCCCCACGAAGTCGCTGGAGGAGGATTCGTTCTCCACGATGGGGTTGAACGTCTTCGGACCGCCCTCGGAGGCGAGGACCAGCTTTCCGCCGGGAGTCCCGATTTCGAGGGAACGGGCCTCCCCGGTGACTCCCGTCTTCCTGTCGGTGGAGTGGCAGGAGGAAAGAAAGGCTGTTGCCAGGAGGGCGAGCGGTGTCTTGCTCATGGGCCCTGAAAGGTAGACGCGCGGCTATCCCGGCGGAGGCAGGAATCCCCTGGAGCGCAGGATGGACACGCCGCGCGGGGATTGCAGGAACTTGAGGAACGCCTTGGTGGCGTCGCCGCGACTGGGGTTGATGGACTTCAACACCACCACCGAGGGGTAGAGCGGAGCGATCAGGGTGGTGTCCACCGGCACCCAGCGACCTGTCCCCGCGATGGGGGTCCCCCACAGCAAGGGCTGGGGCAGGAACGCATCGGTGAGGACATGCGAATTGGCGGCTTTCCTGGATTCGGGCTTGGCGGCCGTCTTGGCGGTGTCCTTGGCCGCGGTCTTGCCCGTGTCCTTGCCCGTGTCCACTGCGGCGACCTCCGGTTCCGGCTGCGAAACGGGCGCTTCCAGGGAATCGCCGACTTCCGCCGCATCGTGGAGCACAAGGAGGCGTCGGCGGATCTGCGGCCATCCCGCCAAGCTGTGCATGGCTTCCACGGCGGCTTTGCCGTCGGGCGATGCGGTGGTGTCGGCCACGGCGATGCGTCCCGAGCCTTCCCGCAGGAGATGGGAGAGGCGCGGATCCGGCTCGAGACCGGTTCCCCGGATCCAGATGCACACCGGCGCCGTGGCCAGGATCAGGGTCGGCCCGATCGACCGGGGGCTGTTGGCCAGGACGTCGGCCCAGGACTTGTCGGAGGAGAGGAAGATGTCGGTTCCGGGAGACTTGGCTTTTTCCGCCAAGGCGCCGGAACTGCCGTAGGTCGCGTGGGTGGGAATGCCGGTCTGGGCGGTGAAGGCATTGCGCAGCACCTCGAGGGCGGGCTGGTACTCGGATGCGGCCAGGATGTTGACCTGCGCGGAAGCGGCCGCTCCCGCGGAGAGAACGACCAGAAGACTCCGGAAACTTGGATTCAGGCGCATTGGGATCTCCTTGGACAATAACCTAGTCTTCCGTCCGGCGATTCGGCACCGGTGTGCATGGATGGCCGCATGGTTTAATTTTCAACGCTCCAAGGTTCCAGCTCGACGGGAGATCTCCACGGCCGCAACCATACATCGGGTCGATTTCCTGGTCGTAGGAAGCGGGATCGCGGGACTCACCTATGCGCTTCGAGTGGCCGAATCGGGCTCCGTTGTCGTCCTGACCAAGGGGAACGCGGACGAGACGGGCACCCGCTGGGCCCAGGGTGGCATCGCCTCGGTCATGTCCGACGACGACGACTTCGCTTCCCACGTCCAGGACACCCTGGTTGCGGGGGACGGCCTGTGCCATCGCGAGGTGGTGGAGACCCTGGTCCAGGAGGGGCCCAGCGCCGTGCGCGAACTCATCGATTGGGGCGT